>JADMIO010828157.1_pt1 | contig 111764 bp, 98 predicted proteins | sample 8958161 | NCBI WGS metagenome assembly JADMIO01 (sample SAMN16585339, study PRJNA669376) | soil metagenome | isolation source: Crop rotation soil | place: USA: Cullars Rotation, Alabama | collected 2011
GGCCGCGACTTCAAGTCACGTGAATTCCAAGCTTCGGATCCCACTGTGCTGGAAAGTAGCCTCGCGGATAATCATTGGCCGACCTGGCGGAATCGAGCTGGAGGCCGACGATCTCCGCCTCCTTCGGCAGCTCGATCTGAAACCACATTCCGGGCGTCTGTCCGCGGCCCGTCGTGTAGCGAGTCTCGCCTTTGCCGTCCACCGCGAGGCCGCAGTCCGCCGGTTTGTCGCTCGCCGTCAGCTTCCATTCGTTGCGGTTCGCCAGTGGCTGCGGCAGCGTGGCGCGCAACTCTTCCATGGTCCATGGCTGGGCGCGGTCCTTTGAAGCCGAGCGGATGCGCGCGACGTCCTGCGGCATGACAAAGGAGGCATTGTTGCCAAAGTTCTTCCGCACATAGCTTAGCACGCCGGCGATCCAGGCGTCATCATTGGTCGCCATGGAGACCATCTGGCCTTCATACTTCTTGCCGTCGATGTCACCGCTCAATCCCTGGAGCAGCACATGAATGGCCCCATCGCGCCAGCCGAGCACCGTCTTGGAACCAGCGAGCGGCGGCGCGAGCATGGCCCCCGGCGCGGCGCCGACCATTGGCATTCCCTTCCCGTCCATGCCGTGGCACGCCGCGCACAGCGTTTGGAAAGCGTTCTCGCCGGTCTTGTAGATCTTCAGTTCCTCGGGCGAGAACTTATTGGTCGCGATCTGCACCGGCGGATGAAGGATCAGATTGCCGATTTCTTTCACGCCCGCGCTCGGGCTGCTGGCCGCGAGTTCTTCCATCGCTTTCTTCCAGTCTGGGAAGTTAAGCAGCTTCGCGGTGAGCAAAGCCTGCATCGAGACCGCGGCATCCTTGTCCTTTGCCGCCGCCTGCACGTCGGGCACGAGCGATTTGTCGTCCTTCTTGTAAAGCGACTCACTTACCCGAATGGCGCCGGCGCGGACCTGCGGATTTTCGTCCTTAAGCTTCTCGCGAACCAGCTCCGGAGTTACGGCCTCGAGACCTTCCAGCGTCCAGAGCGCGTGCAACCGCGCGAGCGGATTCTTGCTCGTGCGGGCCATCGCGGTGAGCGCGGGTACCACGGACTGGTCCTGCTTGAGGACGAGCAGTTTCTGCGCGGCGTCGCGCCACCAGCCGTTCGGATGCTCCAGGTGAGCGACTAGCTGCGCGGGGGTCTCACTCGACATCCGTGGCTGTGCTTCGGGTTTGGTCGTATCATGCACGAGACGCCAGATGCGGCCCATGCTCACCGGCTTATCGAGCTGATACTGCTGCACGACCTGACGCAGATAGCTGCCATCCTTCACCCAGTTCCCTTCCTGGATAATGCCGCGATACATATCGACGATAAAAAGCGTGCCATCTGGCGCGGTGCTGAAATTGACCGGGCGGAAGAGCGGATCGGTCGAACGGATGAATTCCGACTGGCCGTAAGGATTGCTCAGGCGAGTAATGCCATCGGCTACCTCGACATGGGAGCGGCGCACCAGCCGGCCCACGGGCTCGCCGAAGAACAAGTCGCCGCGCAGCTCTGCGGGCAGGCGGTCGCCACGATAGATTTCCCCGCCGCAGGTCGCGGTGAAGTGATTCAGCGTTTTATCTTCGGGGCGATAGCGATTCGGTCCACCTTGCACGTCGGCGATGCCGACCAGCGGCCATACCTTGTCAAAGTCGGGCGCGAACTGATCCTTCACATTGAAGGCGCCATAGACGATGCCGGTCTGAAAATTGACCGGTCCCTTTTCGCCACCCGCGTTCACATACCAGATCTTGCCGAAGTCATCCTGACTTACTCCCCATTGCCCTCCGTTCGGTGCGGTCGGCTCCTTGAGTGGCGGTCCCTGCGGGGTCCAGCGGAGACGGTAGGCATTGTAAGTCGAATAAAGCCAGTTATCGAGACCCCAGACCAACCCGTTAGGTTGATGCTCCAGATTGCCGCCGCGCGGGCCACCTTCAAACCATAGTTCCTTCTTATCCGAGACTCCGTCGCCGTCGGTATCTGTGTATAGATATAGATCGCTGGTATCTGTCTCGCCGATGATCACGCGGCCTTTGTCCAGCGGCATGACCATGCGCGGCAGCAACAGCTTGTCCGCAAAGATGGTATGCTTGTCATACCTCCCGTCGCCCTTCGACGACCAATGCAGCGAGACCCGGCTGGTCGGTTCGTGCTCGGTGGTGCCGTCGATATCCTGCATGTAAGTGCGCAGCTCAGCGACATACATGCGCCCATCGCCGTCGAAGGAAATCATCGCCGGCTCCTTGATCTCCGGTTCGCTGAGCACGAGCTCGAGATGATAGCCGGGCGGAAGCTGGATCGTCTTCAGCGACTCGGCCGGACTGCGCGGCTGAATCGGCGGCATCGGTGGAAATTCGAGCGGCTTCTCGGCGGGCTTGGTTTCGGCCGTGAAAGCCAGCGGCGACGACGCGACGAGGGCGGCGAGGAGGGGAACAAGGGAATGCTTCATGTAAAAAGAGGGGCGGGGAGAGACTACGGCTGACGCTGGCCGATGAGGAATATCTGAGTTATTTCCGCGCCACTCAAGCCGCGGTTGAAGACGAATACTTCATCCATGCGGCCATGGAGATTCCGGATCGGGCGGCTGTCACCGCGGGCGTTGGAGTTCCAGTTCCCGAGTTCGGCGCGTTCGAGCCGGACCGGAAGATCCGTCTCGGGCCGAAGCGCTTCGTCGCTCACCTGCTGACCGTCCAGGTAGTGCGCGACGTGCTGCCGGGCGCGGTCAAAGACCACGGCGAGATGCATCCATTTTCCCAGCCGCTCGGGAGGGAACATCGGGGCGGTGCGGTAGTCGTAATACTTTGCGAGGCCGTGCACGCCGAGCACGAGTTGACCGCCCTTCGTGATCTGCCAATGGACGTCGCCGGCTTCCCAGCCGTCGCACATGAGGAGGGAATTGAAGGCGAGGTCGAGGCTGTCCACGCGCACCCAGGCGGCAAAGGTGAGCGATGAAAACTCTCCCGGCACGCCGAGCCGCGCGCGATCGGTGACGGCGCGAAACTCGAGCGCGCGTTTGCCGGGCCAGCGACCTTCCGACCAGCGGCAGCCGACGATGGAACCATCCGGGCCGCGCGACTGCTCCGCGCTGACATTCGACAGCGTCCGCGACCAGGCGCTGGGCGCTTCGAAATCAAAAAGCCACACGAGGCCCGGCAGCGTCGCGGCCTGCCGCATCGCCGAAAGCCAGCCGTCCTGGCGTTGCCGCCACGATACGGCGGCACGGTTTTCGAGCTGTTCGCTGGTCGGAAAGATCGGCGCCGCCTCGTCGAACGGCGCCCAAGCGCCGGCGGCCGTGACCCGCGCGCTGTCCCCGCTCGCGAGCGCGAGCACTTCGCCGGCGCGCTGCAATTCCACCTGCCCGCGAAACACGTGAACATCGGCGCCTCCATCGGCATACACCTGCATGCCAAACTCCGTCCCGAGGTCCACCACCGACACCTTCGGCGACGCCACGCGGAAGCCGATCGCCTGCGCGGGCACTTCGGCGGTCAGCCGCCCCGACTGGCAAAATCCCTCGAGCGGCGCCGCGAGCCGGAATTCCGCCGGCCCTTCCAAAATCACCCGCGCTCCGGAAACGAACTCCACCTGCGCGAGCCCTTCCTTCAGGCGCAACCAGCCCGGCGGCAGCACCGTTCCCGGCGCGCGATCCATGCCGTCCGTCCAGACCGCGTTCACTGTCGGGCCGAGCACGGCGACGCCATCGGTCATCACGTCGCGCGGCGTCCTCGACCAGATCCACGCGGAGGCGAGTCCGCCGATGAGCAGGCACGCCGCAGCCGCCAGCCATGCGATCTTAGCGAGGGGAAACTTCACCAGTTTCCGCAGCGCGTTATCGCCCGCATCCACCGCCTGCTTTCCCCACGCCTCCTCTCGATGCCGCCGCAGCAAAGCGTGCAGCCTCGTCCTTTCCCAAAAAGCCGCCCGCGCTTCCGCGGAGGAAAGCAGCATCTGCTCGAGCTCCGCCTTCTCCGCGGGCTCCAGCGCCTGATCCACGTAAAGATCCAGCAAGCGGTTGAGTCGCTCGGAGTCCATCGTCAGACGGGCAGGTTGCGCAGCTTCATCTCCAGACAGCCGCGGAGAAGATCGCGCGCCCGCGAAAGCGCGACGTAAACGGAGTTGGGCGTCCAGCCGAGGATGTTCGCGATCTCCCCCGGTTTGTGCGCGTGGTGGTAGCGCAGTTCGATGGCGCGCCGCGCCTGGGGCGCGAGTTCCTGCAGGCAATCGCCGAGCATTCGCAGACGCTCATCGTCCGGCTCCACCTCGGGCGCGCAGGCGCAGAGAGATTCGAGCACCTCGGGCGCGAGCGGTTGCGCGCCGGCCGCGGCCTTGCGTCCGGCTTCGAGCACCTTGAAGCGCGCGATGGTGCAGGCCCAGCCGAGGAAATTCGTGCCCGGCTCAAAGCTCGCCGCCTTCTTCGTGATGGTCAGAAAAGTCTCCTGCATCACGTCATCGACGCGGCTGAAATCCGGCATCAGCGCGATGACGAAGCCGCGCAATTGCGAGGTGTGCTGGATGAACAGCAACTGCACGTGAGCGGTGCGGGGATCGACGGAATCGGACATGGCGATGCAGATGATGAGCGGTCCGGCGAAAACCTTAGCGGGTGTACGGAATTCGTTTCGCGGGCGAAAAGCAGCCGTGGCGCCGGGTTTTCCAACCCGGCGATAAGCCCTCCGCCGGAATAAAAAACCGGCGCCACGACCGCGCCCCGCATAGAACCACGTCGGAGAGACTTCCGGTACACCCTCTTAGCGGGAAGAAATCGCGCGGGCGCGACGTTCCCGCCGCGGTGAAGTCGCCGCGCCGGATTTTCGCAGCGGAAGCGTGACCTCGCGGGTTGTCCCGGATACCGAAAACGCCACCCATGAGACTCCCCTTTCCCCTCGCGCTCCTCACCTTCGCCGCCGCCGCCCTGGTCGCCGACCAGCCGCAGTGGGGACAGGCGTGGACGCGCAATCTGGTTTCCTCCGAGAAAGGCCTGCCGGACTCCTGGGACCTCGAGTCGGGCCGCAACGTGGCCTGGGTGGCGCCGCTCGGCACGCAATCCTTTGCCACGCCGATCGTCGCCGGCGGCCGCGTTTATATCGGCACGAACAACGAAGTGCCGCGCGAGCCGTCGCATCCCGGCGATCGCGGCGCGTACCTTTGCCTCGATGAAAAGAGCGGCCAACTGCTGTGGCAGCTCCTCGTTCCCAAGCGCGACGAGGATCAATACTACGACTGGCCGAAGACGGGCATGTCTTCGCCGATCACCGTCGAAGGCGATCGCGCCTGGCTCGTGGACAATCGTGGCGAGGTCGTGTGCCTCGACGTGCATGGGATGGCCAATGGCAACGACGGCCCGTATCGCGACGAAGCCGCGCACCTCACGCCCTACGCGATTCCCTCGGCCTTCAACGGTGGCGTCACCGGTCCGTCCACGCCCGCCACGCCGCCACCCGCGGAAGCGCTCACGGCCACGGACGCCGACATCGTCTGGCTGCTCGATCTGCCCTCGCAGGCCGGCACCTGGCCGCACGACGGCGCCCACAGTTCGATCCTCATCCACGGCGATTTCCTCTATCTCAATACCGGCAACGGCGTGGACAACACGCACCGCGCGATCCGCCGCGACGATGCGCCCAGCCTCATCGTGGTGGAGAAAACCACGGGGCGCCTCGTGGCTCGCGACGACGAGCACATCTCGCCGAAGATCTTTCACGCCTCGTGGTCCTCACCCGCGCTCGCCGAGGTCAACGGGCGCACGCTGATCTTCTTCGCCGGCGGCGATGGCGTCGTGCGCGCCTTCGAACCGCTCACTGCGAGCCCGGCGGCAGGTGAAGTAGCGAAGCTGAAAAAGGTCTGGCAGTTCGACATCGATCCCACGGCGCCGAAGACCGACATCCATCGCTATGTGAGCAACCGGCAGGAAGGCCCGAGCGACATCTACGGCATGCCCGTCTTCGCCGGAAACCGCCTCTACGTCGCCGGCGGCGGCGACATCTGGTGGGGCAAAAACGAAGCGTGGCTGAAATGCATCGACCCCACCAAGACCGGCGACATCACCATCGACGGCGAGATCTGGTCCTATCCGCTCGACAAACATGTGATGTCCACGCCCGCCATCGCCGACGGCCTCGTCTTCATCGCCGACATCGGCCGCAAGGTTCACTGCCTCGATGCCGCCACCGGCAAGCCTTACTGGACGCAGGAGTGCAAAGGCGACTTCTGGGCCTCACCGCTCGTGGCCGACGGCAAGGTTTTCATCGGCTCGAAGAAAGGCGACTTCTGGATCTTCGCCGCGAGCAAGGACAAGCAGGTCCTCGCCACGATCGACTTCAAGAAAGGCATCAGCGGCACCGCCACCGCCGCCAACGGCGTGCTCTATGTCGCCACCATGACCGACCTCTTCGCCCTCAAGAGCGGCGCGCAGCGCGTGGATGCAGCGGCAGCGAAATGATGATGAAAGGAGATGCGCTTCCCGCTTGGCCAGAATTGTTCACAGCGGTTGGGCGTTCCGCTCATGTGTCCCAATACCATGATTTCTTGTCCGGCTGCCACCAAGCCTCGAACTCATCGAGCACATAGTTTCCGATCCCGAGAGTGAACTTGTTTGGGCTCTCGCGCTGATACTGGAACGAACCGCACCGATACCGTGGGGACCGGATGCCAGCGGCCTCCAGCGACTCGGGGTAACTGCCGTGTGCTGAGTGATAAGCCTCAAGCTGCTGGATAATTTGCGCCCCGGAACGCTCGATGTCGCTTTTGCTCGGCCAAGGCGGCAACACCAAATGGAGGAGTAACATGGACAGTAGCCAAGCAACGGGCGACAAAGCGATTACCCAGCCAGACTTGGAGGGTAGGAACAGTGGGCACAGAACAACGACAATCGCTAAAATGATAGTGACGCTGCTAAAGAGCCAACCAGAGCGGCGGTCGAGAAGCTGCTGCGCCATCGCGGTAATAAGGAATCCGACGAGCGCAGCGCCGCGAAGCCAAGGGTATAGCGTCAGAAGGTTCTGCAATCGCATACGGTTGCACGGGTAACGGCTAGAATTGCCTAACACATCTACATAAGCAGAAAATCATCTGCGTTTCGCCGGAGGATTTCAGACCTGAGCCTGCAATGATTTCCGGCGATCGCAGTTATTTGGAATTCTTCTTGTGTTTGGGCTCCAGCGGGAGTGGTTCACCCAGAGTGACTGAGCAAGCATTCTCGACGTAGCCGCCATTCGGGAGCGTGTGACCCGAAGGGGCGACGCGACCAAGCGTGCGCCTTGAAGCACAAGCGGAGAACAGGAACGGCAGAAGCGCCGCGAGAATTGCCACCGCGGAGAAGTGAATTTTCTGCAGCGGCCCCAGCGCTTTGTGCCAATACGATGGCGTGACCATCGTGCCATCGGAGCGGAGTTGATAGGCGATACAAGCACGACCGGCGGACTCGGTCACAAAGCGATCCCGTTCACGACGCGACATGGCCGAGAGGTTGTGAACGTGAAGCTGGCAATGGTCGCAAAAACGGCGCTTGGCGTCGCCGGTCATGCTCCAAGCTCAGCTTGGGAACGAGCAGAAAGTTGGCGTTGAACGAGATCACAGAGCGGGAAAGAGCGCCGTATCGAAAAATGCCATCCTGAGCCGGAACGATGCAGTCACGACCGGGTAGCGCACGCGCCCCCGCGTGTTGTTTTCGGCGCCCTCGCCGAAAACTCGGAAGCGCACTCGATTCACCAAAATGGTGAATGGCTCCGCGCCGCTGACCCGCTGCCCGGCGAGGGCGCCGGGCACAACACGCGAGGGCGCGTGCGCTACCCAGATTTCGCGCTTCAACTGCATCGCTCCGGCTCAGGATGGCGGGTGCCATTTCCCGCGCAGCGCGAGAAGACGTCCTCTACACCCCCTCTCAGGCGAGGATCTCGGTGACGATGCGGCCGCCCTGGTTGTCGGTGAGCGACATGTCGGTGCCGTTGCGCTTGAAGGTCAGCTTGGTGTGATCGATGCCGAAGAGGTGGAGCAGCGTGGCGTGGTAATCGTGATGGTTCACGATGTCCTTCACGGCCTTGTGCCCGAACTCATCGGTCTCGCCGAAGGTCATGCCGCCCTTGGTGCCGCCGCCGGCGAGCCACATGGTGAAGCCGTGGGTGTTGTGATCGCGCCCCGCCTTGGCCGGCCCCTGGTCGTATTGGATGACGGGCAGGCGTCCCATCTCGCCGCCCCAGTGGACGAGCGTGGTGTCGAGCAGGCCGCGCGACTTGAGATCGATGACGAGCGCCGCGGCGCCTTGATCCACGTATTTGCAAGCCGCGGGCAGGCCGGTGCGGATGCTCATGTGATGGTCCCAACTCTGGTTGCCGGTAAAGAGCTGGACGAAACGAACGCCGCGCTCGACCAGGCGCCGCGCGATGAGACAGCGCGTGCCGAACTCCGCGGTCTCGGGATTGTCGATGCCGTAGAGCTTCTTCGTCGCCTCGCTTTCGCCGCTGATATCGAGCGCTTCCTTGGCGGCGGTCTGCAGCTTGCCCGCGAGTTCGTAGCTCTGGATGCGCGCTTCGAGATCGGTCTCGCCGGGATGCTGCGCGAGATGCTCGCGGTTCATCTTTTCGAGGAAGCCGAGGTAGTTCGCCTGCGCTTCACCGCGCAGATGCGGCGCGGGATCGAGGTTCGGAATGCGGGGCTCCTTGGGCCGAATCGCGGTGCCCTGATAAATGGACGGCAGCCAGCCATTGCTCCAATTTTCCACGCCGAGCACGGGCAGCCCGCGCGCATCGGCCAGCGCGACGTAGGCGGGCAACTCCTGCGATACCGAGCCGAGCGCATAGGTCAGCCAGCTCCCGAGCGTCGGACGTCCGCCGAGGGTGCGTCCGTTTTGCAGCGCGTAAATGGATTGGCCGTGGTTGTTGACGCCGGTCTGCATCCCGCGCAGCAGCGTCACATCGTCCACGATGCCGGCGAAATGGGGCAGCAGCTCGCTGACATCTGCGCCGCACTGGCCGTGCTTTTGGAACTTCCACGGACTGCCCATCACCGTCGTGCTGGCGTGCGCGGAGTCGTCGTACTTCACCTCGCCGGGAAACTTCTTGCCGTCGAGCTTGTCGAGCTCGGGCTTGGGGTCGAAGAGATCGATGTGGCTCGGGCCGCCCTGCATGAACATGGAGATCATGGCCGTGGCCTTCGGCGCGAACGGCGGTTTCTTCGGGAGCAGATCGTAGTGGTGTTGCTCCAGCTCCGGCGGTTTGGCCAGGGCGCCGTCCTGACGCAACAGCCAGGCGAGGCCGAAGCCGCCGAGACTGAAGCCGCTGCTGGTGAGAAAATGACGGCGGCTGCAACAGCCGTGGGTGTTTGGAGTCATTTGGAAAGTGTGATTGGTGATCGGTGAATGGTGGATGGTGTTGGCGCGTTCGCTCTATTCACAAATTACCGATCACTATTTACAGGTTCAGTCTGCATAAAGGAAATGGTTGGAAGTGAGCAGCGCCTGGCAAAAGGTCGCGAGCGCCTGCGCGGGCGGTTCGGTGGGCGGCGCCTCCTTGCCCTTGGCGGGCGGGACGACCTTCACCGGGTTGGCTTTGAAAAACGCCGTTTGCCGCGCGAGGAATTCCACGGACTCCTTCACTTCGGCTGCCGAGGGCACCGAACCGAAGACGAGCAGCCAGGCGCGCTTCACCTGAGCCTCGGAGTCCGCGCCCGCCTCGCGCTGGAGGCGGTCGGCGAGATACTTCGACTGCGTGAGCGTGAAGTCACCGTTCATCATTGCGAGCGATTGCGGGGCAACGGTGGACGCGTTGCGCAGCTCGCAGTTTGGCTCCATGCGCGGCAGATCAAAGGCTTCCAGCATGCCGATCGGTTTGCTCCGGCGCATCTGGATATAAAGGCTGCGGCGGAATTCCTCGCCGTTGAGAGGCACGAATTTTCCCGACGGCCGGCCGGCGGTGTCCGTGGTGTCCACGCCGACGATGATCTGCCCATCTTCATCGGCCATGATCGGCACGGGCGCGCCGAACATCTTCGGGTTGAACTTGCCGGTCGCCACGAGCATCGCGTCGCGAATCGTCTCGGCTTCAATGCGCCGCACATTCATCCGCCCGAGCAGATGATTGTCCGGATCGATGCGCTCCTTTTTCGCCTCGCGGACCGACGACTGCCGGTAGGCGGTCGAGTTGAGCATGAGCCGATGGAGCTGCTTCAGGCTCCACCCTCGCGCGACGAATTCGCTGGCGAGCCAGTCGAGGAGTTCCGGATGCGTGGGCCGGTCGCCGAGCTGCCCGAAATCCCCGAGCGAGCCGACGATGCCGTGGCCAAAGTGCAGGTGCCAGACGCGGTTCACGAGCACGCGCGTGGTGAGCGGATGATGTCCGTCGGTGATGTGCTGCGCGAAGGCGAGACGGCGTCCGCTGGTCGGCAGCTCGGGCGCCTTCACGGGAATTTCCGTGGGCCGAAGCGAGGCCAGGATCGTGAGTTCGCCGGGCTCGACCTGCTGCTTCGGCTGCGCGGGATCGCCGCGGCTGAACAGGAACGTCGGCGGCAGTTTCGGCGACGGCACTTCGGTGAGCGCGGGCACGAATTCCTCGACCGGCTTGCGCTTGCGAATCTCGGCGGCCTCATCGGCCATCTTCTTCAATTCGTCCGCGTGCTTGGTGTTGTAGGTGCGGTCGTAAAGGTAGAGCGAACCGCCGTTGAGCTGGTTGATCGTCGGGTGCTCCTTGAGCAGCTTGAGCTGCTCCGGGGTGCGCTTCTTCACGTCGGTGTGATAGGCCTCGCGTAGCGGCTCGCGCACTTCCTCGGGCTTCTTCTCGAGCTCCCAGCCGAGCACTTTCTCGATGAATTCGTCCTGCTTCTTGAGCCGCGCGTCGTCCACGACCTTCGCTTCCTTTTCCACCTCGGCGGCCTTCGCCCGATCGGCATCGTGCTGGAGCGAAATGAGCCGCGCATTCGGCAGGCGCCATTGCTCGGTGTCGAGCGCGGGCTCGAAGATCGCGCGCATCCGGTAGTAGTCCGTCTGCGGAATCGGATCGTGCCGATGATCGTGGCACTGGGCGCAGCCGACCGTCATGCCGAGGAGCGAGGATGACACCACCTTGAGCGTCTCCGAAACGACCGCATTGCGCGCGATCTTCTGCTCCGCCGCCGCCGCGCCGGCCGTTCCATCCGGGACCATGCGCAGGAAGCCGGTCGCGGTGAGTTTCTCCACGGCATCGGGCGGGAGATTCTTGAACGGCGGCTTCACCATTTCGTCGCCGGCGAGTTGCTCGCGGATGAATTGATCGAACGGCTTGTCCGCATTGAGCGAGCGGATGACGTAGTCGCGGAACTTGTAAGCCCACGGACGCACCGGATCGGCGTCGGTGTAGCCATCGGAATCCGCATAGCCCGCGACATCCAGCCAGTGGCGGCCCCAGCGCTCGCCGTAGTGCGGCGAAGCAAGGAGGCGCTCGACGAGCCGCTCGTAGGCATCGGGCGTTTCGTCCGCGAGGAAAAGCGCGATCTCCTCCGGCGTCGGCGGCAGTCCCGTGAGGTCGAGTGTGACGCGGCGGATCAGGGTCGGTTTGTCCGCATCGGCGTTAAAGGAAAGCCCCTGCGCTTCGAGCTTCGCGAGGAGGAAGGCATCGATCGGTGTGCGCACCCGGTCGGCGTTTTTCACCGCGGGCACCTGCGGGCATTTGATCGGCTGGAACGCCCAGAATTCCCGCTCTTCTTCGGTGATGAAAACCTTCGGCACCTGCTCCGGCTCGGCCCGCGCCGTCTTGGCGCCCTGCGCAACCCATTGCTCGAGCAAGGCGATCTCATTCGCCGGCAATTTCTTGCCCTTCTCCGGCATCTCGCCTTCGCGAACGAGCTTGATCATTTCGCTCTCGTCGGGATGGCCCGGCACCATGATCGGCACTCCGTCTTCATCCTTCTTGAGCATGAAACGCCGGAGCCGCAGATCGATTCCGCCCTTCAGCTTCTCCCCTTCCCCGTGGCATTGGAAACAGCGGCGTTTCAGGATGGGACGGACATCGCGCTCGAAGGTGAGTTCCTTGACCTCACCGCGCGCCACTCCGCACGAGAAGATCAGGGCGACGAGGAGTGATGGGCGGTAGATCGGTGACATGCGGAAATGGGACGGGGAGAAAAAGGCGTAATGCGCTCTCTGCGCCCACCTTCCAGAGCCGAATTCCTTAGACGGTGGAGCGAAAGAACCGACGTTCGCGCAGAGCGCGCTGGCGCGACGGCTCTGCCGTCGTGCCCCACCCTCTGCGCGGCTCTGCCGCTCCGGGTGCGGCGGAGCCGCGTGGAAGGTGCGCACGACGGCGGAGCCGTCGCGCGAGCGCATGGGGGTGCGAATTCACGTCCTGAGGCGGGTGGCAAACAAGTTTCCGCGTTGCGCTGGCAATCGGAGGGCAGCAGCGCTGGAAGCGGCGCCCTCCGCCCGGCGAGCCGGAAATGACTTCTGGCCACCCCTCTAATCCTCATCCGCTACCGACTTCGTCGCCCACTTCGGAAACGGGACCGCGGGTCCTTTCATGGCGCGCCAGAGGATGCCGTTCAGCACTTCTTCGGGGCAGCGGTCCACTTCATCGAGCGGCAGTTGCGCGGAGACGATGGCGTCCTGGCGCAGCGCGCGGTTGCTGATCTTCTTCGGCGATGGATTGAGCTGATCGAGCGGCACCTGATTGGGCACCGCCACGAATGGCGCGAGGTCAGCCGTGTCGGTAAAACAATCGGTCATTGGCGTCGCGGTGGCATCGAACTGGTTCATCGGTGGCAGTCCGAGGATCAGCTCCATGGTGCGCATGAGACTGGCGTGATTGTACTGAGTGCTGATCGTCTGCCTGCGCTTCGTGTAGGGACTGGCGACGTAGCAGGTGGTGCGATAGCCGCTCACGTGATCCCAGCCGGCTTGCGGATCGTCCTCGATCGCGAGAAGGCACGTCTCCGGCCAGAATTTGGAATGGCTGAGCGCCTCGACGACCTGCCCCAGCGCGAGGTCGTTATCGGCAATTTGCGCGGCGGGCGTGGGGGCCTTGCCTCGCGTGCCTCCGGTGTGATCGTTCGGGAGGAAAAGGATGAGCAGGCTCGGAAAGTCGCCCGTCGTTTCAAACTGTTTGAGTTCCCTGATGAACTCCGCCGCGCGCATCACGTCGGGCACGTTGAGGTCCCAGCCGACCGTCGCGAGGTTGCTGTGCTTGCGCAGCGACTCGATGGCGGGCTGCGAAGCGAGCTGGGTCTTGCCCGCGCCGGTTTTGAAGTCCTCCCAGAAATCCACCCACCCCGGCTTGTCCTTTCGCGCCGCGTCTTTCCATCCGGCATTGGTCATCATCCACTCGCCGTAGTTGCGAAAAGTTTTCCCGTGCGCGAGCGCGTTGTCCCAGATGAACCCGGACGACGCCCAGGCCAGCGCATCGATTCCCTCCTCGCTCTTTCCGCCGGGATAGCTGCGCGGGAAGGCCGAGGTGACCTGCCGTTCCATGTAGGCATTGGCCATGGCGCTGTCGGTCCATTGATGGCCGTCGGCGCTCTGCACTCCGGAGCAGTAGGTGTTGTCGAGCAACACGAATTCCCGCGCGAGCTTGTGCTGATTGGGTGTGACCTGCTCGCCAAACGTACACAGCGCGGCGTCGCCGTTGCCTTCCTTCATATCGCCGAGCACCTGGTCGTAACTGCGGTTCTCCTTGATCACATAGACGACGTGCCTGAACAGGCTCGGCTCGCCGACACGCTCCGGCACAGGGCGCGCGGGCTGGTCCGGGCGTGCGGGCAGCTTCGCTTCTTCGAGCCGGGGAGAGCGCATGTTCAGGAGCGCGACCTGGGTCATGGCGGCCAGTTCGTCGTCCTTGGGCAAAGGGATGAGGGAAACCGAGCCGAAAAAATCCTTCGAGCTCAGCTTCACTGGTTCACCGGGTTTGAAGACTTTCGTCGCGCCGATGCCTTTGATGTTGGCCACGCAGATCGCCTTGCGACCGCCATCGAACTCGATGGCGCCGGGAAACCAGCCGACCGGAATCAGGCCGATCACTTTCGATGCCTGTTCTTCCGGCTCGAATTTGATCACCGCGACCGCGTTCTGGGTGCCGTTGCAGACGTAGAGACGCTTGCCGCTGCGGTCGAAGGCGAGCGCATTGGGCTGGGCGCCGAATAGGTCCGCCGGCGTCTGCCGCGTCCAGATCTTCTCCGCGATCTGATCGGTCTTCGTATCGATGACGATGAGCGTGTCGCTGCCGGTATTGGCCACCACGACGTAGCGGCGATTCGGCGAAGCCGCGAGGGCGGACGCGTGCAGCTCCACGACGAGCTCGGTTTTGACCTTCCCGCCCGCGAGATCGATCACCGTGACCGAGCCCTCGCTGGCAATGTAACGCGCGGGATCGACGCGCACGGTCGTCCCGCGTCCCGCGGGCGCCGTCAGATCCGCGTCCCCGGGCTGGCGCCCGCCGGAGTTGCTGACGTAGGCTTTGCCCGCCGCGAGCGCGACATCAAAGGGCGCCATACCGGTGCTCCACGAGCGCAGCACTTTGCCGCTCGCAGCGTCGAGTTCGTGAAGCTGGTTGGCCAGGTTGCCGACGACGTAGAGGCGGCTGCCATCGGCCGACACGGCGAGGCCGGAGGGCACCTCCATTTTGCGCTTCGGCGTTCGCGCTTCGGGCACCGCGAACGTCGTGAGGGCGCTGACCTTGCGCTGCTTGTCCACCGCGAAGATCTTCACGTTGCCGGCGACGTTCGAGAGGTAAATGCGTGAGCCGTCGGGCGAAAAAACGAGCCCGGTGAAACTCACCTGGGAACCCGGCTCCGCGCCAGGCTTGGCCTTGGAGCCGGCCTCGACCTCCTCGGGCGGCAGCGGGATTTTCTGCAAGACCGCGCCCGTGCCCGGATCGATCGCGACGAGGTTCGGCGTTTTGCCCGCGGTCACGAGCAGCCTGCCATCGGGACTGAGAGCCAGGGCCTGCGGGCGCATTTCCGGCAGCTCCACCTGGAAGCCCACCGGCGTCAGCACTTGATTCGTCGGCGTGAGGTAACGGTTTTTGGCGAGTCGTCCGACGGCTTCCGGTCGCGCGGTCACTGGCGCTGGCTCCCTGGCCGGCAGCGCGGGCGCGCAAAGAAGGCACGCAGCGACGAGGAGCGGTCGGAAAAAATGCGCGGGAGGGGATTGCACGGAAGCGAGCGTTGCCGATGCGCGCGTGCCAGTCACGAAAAACGCGCGGCCGCTCTGCCCCGCCCGTTCCGGAATTGGCCGGGCCATCCGCTTGATCCTGGGACCGGCGCCGCGTAGAGACGCCATGCCATGACTCACCTCACGCGCGGATTCCTCGCTGCTGCATTTCTCTTCGCCCTGAGCCCGCTGGGCTGCACGCCGAAGCCCACCGTTCCGAAAGCGCCGGAGGTCATCGAGACAGCGACTCCCAGCCCCGCGAATGTCATCGCCGCAACCCCGACACCCGTCCCAGCCCGGGCGGAGCCGAAGCCCGCCGCCGCCGTGCCGCTGCGCATTGTCGCGTGGAATCTCGAATGGTTTCCCGGCCACAAGCCGGAAGCGTCTGCCGACGCGGAGGCGCAGCAGATGGAGGCGGCGAAGGCGGCGCTGGCCGATCTCAAGCCCGATTTGCTGCTGCTCGAGGAGGTGCGCGATTGGGAGAGCGCCGCGGAATTGTGCAAGGCGGTGCCAGGCGTGGAAGTCCACGTGGTGAGCCGCTTCCAGCCGCGGCCCCAGAATCAAGTGGTGGCCAGTCGTTTCGCGGCGGATTCGACGTGGTCGGAGTCGTGGCAGGCCGATGTGATCGCGCCTCCCCGCGGCTACTCGTTCGCGGCCGTGGAATTGCCCGACCATCGTTTCGTGCTGGCCTACGCGCTGCACCTCAAGAGCAACCTCGGCGATCTGGCCGAAGACATCGCGATGCGGCAGGCCGCGACCAAACAACTGCTCAGGCATTCGCAGGAAATGCTCGCGCTTTACCGCCAGCGCGGGCCGTGCGCGCTGGTCGTCGGCGGGGACATGAACACCTCGCTGGACGATCCGAAATTCAAGGACGACCAGACGCTGCCGGCGCTCATCAAAGCCGGCTTCCACTGGACGCACGAAGGGGTGCCGTTCGCCGACCGCCCGACGATTCCGGCCAAGGGCGGCTTCCCGGACAATTGCTTCGACCACATCTTCACCGCAGGGCTGGGGAAACCGACGGCGGTGGTCAAACCCTTTCCCGGGATCAGCGATCACAATCCGGTGGTGCTCGACGTGGATCTCACGAAGGCTGACTTTCAACCGCACCTCGATCCCGCCCCCGGCATCGCGCTGCTGGATCAGGCGGCGATCGCGAAGGCGGCAGCGAGCGGGCCCGCCCCCGAAGCGGTATCGCTGAAGGCCGACGACACAGCGGGATTGATCGCGGCCGCCGGAAAGCCCGTCGTGGTGAAAGGACGGGTGAAAACCGTCGGCAACACCAAGACCAACTCGGTTTACTTCATCGATTTCGCGGACGTTCCGCGCGGCGGTTTCGTGGGCATCGTGAAACAGGATCACTACGACGCAATCGCCGCGGCGATCGGCGGCGACCTGAAGGCGATGCTCGAAGGGAAGACGATCGAGCTGCGGGGCAACGTCGCGCTCTACAAGGACGCGCCGCAGGTGATCATCACGACTCCGAGCCAGATTCGCGTGGTGAAATAGCGCCCTCGATTGTCGCTCCGAATTTTGCGCTGATTGGCCGCTCGACATCGCCGCGAGTCACTACTAGATACCTGCCCTCCCAAGTCATCCTCCCCTCGCACCCATGCCCAATTTCCTCACCCGCATCGAACTCCGCGACGCCTCCGCCGCAGATTACACCGCTCTCAATACCCGGATGGAATCCCTCGGCTTCAGCCGAACCATTCGCGCCGACGACGCTCGCGTCCACCAGCTTCCGACCGGCAATTATGTCGGGACCGGAGAAGGCACCACGCAGCAGGTCCGCGATCTCGCCACGCAGGCCGCGGCGGAGACGGGCAAGGGCTTCGGCATCCTCGTGGTCGAGTGTGAAAAGGCCGCGTGGATCGGCCTGCCCGTGGCGTGATCGAATCGGCGGCGACTTCTTCACCCGCATGCCCCCTCGCCTGCTCCGCACCGGTCAGTATCTGCTGATCGCGGCGATGTTTTGCGCGCTCGGCGGGCACTGGCTGGTGCTGCAAACGGTCGCGTGGGGCGGGATGATCGTGGACTACTCGCGCAGCGCCGGATTCAGCGTCGCGGTGGGCCGGACTTTCGACGGACAGCATCCCTGCCAGATGTGCAAATCGATCGAGAAGACGCGCCAGACGGAGAAAAAGCAGGATGCGGTGGTGATGGAAATGAAGCTCGATGTGTTTCATGAAGCCGCCCGCACGCTCGTGTGGCCGGTGATGAGTTTCTGGCAGCAATCCGTGGTCGATTCATCGCCGCTGGCAAGATCGGAGCCACCGTCCGTTCCGCCTCCGCGGATCGGCTGATCGCCGCCTCCACTCCATCGCTCCGGGAAGACTTCCCGGGTCGCTTGTCTGCGTGCGCACTTCCGCGCCGCGACGCCTTCACCTCAACCCTTCCTTTTCCATGCACCTTTCCAAATTCACTCTTTCCATTCTCCTCCTCACGGCCGCCTCGCGCGCCTTCGCCTGCGACCTCTGCGGTTGCTACCGGCCGCGGCTCGAAGTCGTCCAGGAGCAACCGCTGCCGTTCTATGCCGGCGTGGGCGAACAATTCACCCACTTCGGGACCGACCGCTTCAATGGCGACGAGGTCGGCAATCCGACCGGCCAGTATCTCGACAGCTCGATCACGCAATTCATCCTCGGCGCCACCTTCGGCCAAAACCGCTTCGGCGTGCAGGTGAGCATTCCTTACATCTACCGGTCGTTCAAGCGTCCCCAGGGCTTCGACATCGAGCACGGCAAGGAGTCGGGATTGGGCGACGTTTCGTTGCTCGCCAATTACGTCGTCTTCAAGACGGATGACACCATGCGTGACGAAGCGGGCGCGCTTTCGAAAGACGGGAAATCAGTGGCCGTCGCGCGCCGCGGTGAGCCGGATTTCAGCGCGTCGGTGAACCTGCTCGCGGGCATCAAATTCCCGACCGGCGACGAGAGCCGGATCAAGGAGGAGTTCGTCGAGGAAGAGGTCGAAGGTGCTCCCGAGAGCGGCATTCATGGCCACGATCTCGCGCTCGGCACGGGCTCGTACGATGGCGTCTTCGGCCTGCAATCCTTTGTGCGCTACAAGGCGTTGTTCTTCCAGGGAGATGTGCAGTTCACGCTGCGTGGGCGCGGTCACTATTCGTATCGTTACGCCAATGACCTCCAGTGGACCGGCGGTCCCGGCGTGTATCTCTATCGTCGCGGAAGCAATACGCTGGCCTTGCAGTGCGCCGTCTCCGGCGAGACGAAGGGCTACGACCAATTCCAGGGCGAAAGCGCGCTCGATACCGGCGTCACTTCGCTCTACGTCGGTCCGCGCGTGACGGCGTCTTTCGGGCGATTCAGCGGCGATGTCGGCGTCGATCTGCCGGTGATCATGAACACCACGAAGTTCCAGACCACGTCCGAGTACCGAATCCGCGCCGGCATCACGATTCACTTTTAGAGCATCTACCGAATACAGTTTCCGGCTCTGAGCAGCCCGAGAGGGCTGCCGGAAATTAGCCCCGGGGGAAACCCGGGGAGTTACGCGAAGAGAGAAGCGCGCCCCGGCAGGGGCGGCGGAACGCCGCGGATGGAAGCATTCCCCCGCCCCTGCCGGGGCGGGCACGCCTTGCAAACCGGAACCCCGGGTTTCACCCGGGGCTAATCTCCTTCAAGCCTCCGGCTTGCTTAACCGGAAACCTTTTTCGGCAACCGCTCCATCCAGAAACCGCACGGCGCGCGTTCATCAGGTCTGGCTCAGGAATTCGATCACCTCGCGGCATTGCGGGTTTCCGAGCACGGCATCGCAGCAGGCGCTTTCCACGATCTCGCCCGCGCCCTCGCGCACACAGACGCACGCGATCCAATCGGTGATCCGGCGCGCTTGGGCGACGTTGTGCGTGACGATGACGATGGTGTGCCGGGATTTCAGCCGCACGATCAACTCCTCGATCGCCTGCGTGGACCGCGGATCAAGCGCGCTCGTCGGCTCGTCCATGAGGATGATCTCCGGCCGCACCGCGAGGGTGCGCGCGAGGCAAAGCCGCTGCTGCTGGCCGACGGAAAGCGAGAGCGCCGGCGCGCGCAGCCGGTCCTTCACCTCGGCCCACAGCGCCGCCTCGGTCAGCGCGGACTCGACGAGTTCGCCGCGCTGCGCACGCGAGATGGCGCGCAGGCGCTTCGCGCCAAAGAGCACGTTCTCCGCGATGCTCGTGGGGAAAACGACGGGCTGCTGGAAGAGCATGCCGATGCGGGCGCGCAGGGCATTCACATCGGTGCCCGGCGCGTAGATCGAGCGATCATGGAGCCGCACGTCGCCCGAGACGCGCAGGCCGGGAATCAAGTCGGCGAGCCGGTTGAGCGCCCGCAGGAGCGTGCTCTTCCCCGCGCCGGACGGTCCGATAATTCCAAAGACCTGTCCGGGCGCGACGGCGAAGTTGACCTTGCGAATGAGCGCCCGCTCCTTCGCGTGAACGGCCAGATCGTTGACCTGGAGAATCGTGGCAACCGCGCTGGCGGCCGGCTCGGACTGGCAGTCAGACATGGGCTTCCTCGTGGCTCTTGAGACGGCTGGGCAGGGCGATGAGACTGAGCAGAAGAACGAGGGCGAGCAACACCAGCGCCGCGCCCCACAGCTTTGAGCCGACGCTCGGGTCGAAGGAATCCTGGGCCAGGATGAAGATATGATAGGGCAGCGAAAGCACGGGGCTGTCGCGAATCGCATGCGGCAGCGTCGCGCCGGCGAAGATCGTGGCGGTGAACATGATCGGCGCCGTCTCCCCCGCAGCGCGCGCCAGCGCGAGGAGCGAACCGGTGATCAGCCCGCCCCAGGCCTGCGGGAGCAACACGGACCAGATCACCTGCTCCGGACTGAGGCCGAGCCCCGCGGCGGCTTCCACGTATTTTGCGGGGATCGCCTTGAACCGTTCGATCAGCGCGACCGTGACCGTGGGCAGCATGCTGAAGGCGAGTACCAGGCCGCCGCAGAGCCACGATTTTCCCCAGCCGCACCACTGGACGAAGACGACGAATCCGAAGATGCCGAAGACGATGCTCGGGACGCCGTTGAGGGTGTAAAGAAGCGTCCGCACCGCGCGACGCGCCCGCTCTCCCCGCAGCCACACGCGCTCGACCAGCGCCAGCCCGACCGCCATGGGCGTGCACGCGACGAAGCCCGACGCGAGCAGGATGACGGTCCCGACCAGATTCCAAAAAATGCCGCCCGCCGCGCCGACGAGACGGATTTGCTCGGTGAGAAACGACCAGCTCACGGCCGGCCAGCCACGGTGCGCAATGACCGCGACGAGCCCGACCAGAATGCCCACCGCAATGAGCGCGCACAGCCCCGTCACGACCGCGACGGCCACGTCGAGCGCCTTACGCATTCGACCTCCGTCCCAGGCTCGTCCCGAGCAGCGTCAACCCTCCCGTGAGCACGAGCAGAATCAGGCCGAGACCGATGATCGCCGCCCAGTGGACGGGGTCGCCGTAGGCAATGTTCGTCTCGGAACTGCCGAGCTTGCTGGTGAGCGTCTGGCCGGCTTCGAGCAACGCATGCGGCGAGAGCCAGTGCGCCGGCAGATTGTTGTCCTGTCGGCCCACGACGAGGAACACGGCGATGGTTTCGCCGAGCGCCCGACCGAGCCCGAGCAGCAGCGCAGAGCCGAGGCCGCGGCGGGCCTGAGGCAGGCTGATGGTAAGGATGGTCTCGGCCCGGGTGAGACCGAGCGATCGCGCCGCCCGGCGTTGCGCGGCGGGCACGGCACGCAGAGCATCGTCGCTCAGCGTGACGATCGTCGGCAGGACCATCACCGCGAGCAACACGCCGGCGGTGAGCAGCGTGTCGCCGCTCAAGGGGTCGAAGGCGTCGTAGATCCAGTCGCGCAGCAGGAGAATGCCGAGCAGCCCGTAGATAACCGAAGGCACGCCGGCGAGCAGCTCGATCAGCACCTTGACCGCCAGCCGCGTCCGCCGCGGCAAATATTCCGCGGTGAAGATCGCCGCGCCCAAACCCAGGGGCGCGGCCAGCGCCAGCGCGACCACGGCCACCACGAGGCTGCCGTAGATCATCGCCAGCGCACCGAACTGATTCTGGCGGAAAAACCACTTCGCTCCCGACAGGTAATTCCAGCCCTCGTGCTGCCAGACCGGCACGCTCTGCCACGCAAAAACTCCGACGAGCAGGGCCACGAAGGCCAACGCCATCGCGCTAAACAGCCAGCTCAGCAGGCGTGTCATGCCACAGGTGATTGGTGATTGGTGATCAGTGAATGGTGCAGACGTTCCCCCATTCACGAGTCACCAATCACCGATCATTTCCCCCTTTCGCGAGATCCTTCAGCCGCAGGTAGCCATGCTTTTTCACCAGCTCCTGTCCCCTCGCCCCGAGCATGAAATCCACGAACGTCTTCGCCGCGCCGCTGGGCTCACCGTTGGTAATGAGAAAAAGCGGGCGGCTCAATGGGTATTTCTTCGCCGCGATGTTCTCCTGCGTCGGCTCGACCACCGTTCCATCCTCGCCGCGGATGCCAAGCGCGAAGACCCGTTTTCCGTCGGCCCACGAAGACGAAAGCTGCGACATCGCGCCGCGCGTCGAGGCGACCTTGCTGCGCGTCTCCTCATTGCCGCCGACTTCGGGAAAGCTGACCTGCGGCGCGGCCTTCGGGCTCCCATACGCCCAGTGCGCGAAAACTTCCCACGTCCCGCGGCCCGGCTCCTTGTTGAAAAAAGCGATTCGCTCCGGTTTGCCGCCCAGCTCCTTCCAGTTCGTCACCTTCCTTTCGTAAATGTCTTTCACCTGCCGCTGCGTGAGCGCATGGACGCCGCCGTCCCACACGTCCTTCGCCACGATGAGCGCCACGGCATCGGCGCCGACCTGGATTTCGCGGAAAGCGACCCGGGGATACTTCGCGCGGTCATCGTCGTTGAGGTGCTTCGAGATCATGCCGATCTGCACGAGGCCATCTCCAAGCATCGCGATGCCGCCCGAGCTCCCGCCCTGCGTGTCCACCTGGATGTCCATCTTTTGCTCGGCGCGAAGGATTTCCGCCGCCTCTGCGACCGGCAGGTTGACGGTGGTCGAGCCGTTGATTCTGAGCGTTTCGGCGCCCGCCGGGAGGAGCGGCAGAAGACCGAGCAGGCTGGCGAGCAGGGGTTTCATTCTGATTATGCGCCCATTGGCATATTGAGAGCGCCGGACCACTGCAATCTTTTCGCATCCGGCGCGAATTCGGCGTGTCCGCGACCCGCCGCAATTTGATCGCCTTCGCGCTTGATGCGCGGCAGCGGCTAAGGCGATGGTGCTCCGCGTCCGAAATCGGGAAGGCCATTGCCGAGCTGTTTTTCGGGGGAAAATTTGCGAACCACAACCGTCCAATCAGCCACCCAATTATGCCTGTCATCGCCCGAGGTCTTGAAGGAATCGTCGCCGCCGAAACTCGTATCGGAGACGTGCGCGGAGATGTCGGCCAGCTCATCTATTGCGGCTACGACATCAACGAACTCGCGGGCAAGGTCAGCTACGAAGAAGTCGTGCATCTGCTCTGGCACGGCCGCCTGCCGACCCTGCACGAGCTCGATCGGCTGACCGCTGCGCTGCGCGCCGAGCGCCACCTGCCCAAGGGCGTCATCGACTTCCTCGTCCACGCTCCCAAAGACGCCGCGCCCATCGACGTGATGCGCTCCGCCGTCTCGATGCTCGGCTGCTACCGCACCCTCCGGCCCGGCTTGGACATGCCGGAAAACAGCCAGATCGCCATCCAGCTCGTTTCCCAGATCGGAATCATCGCCGCCTATTTTCACCGCGCCCGCACCGGCCATCCCCTGCCACCCATCCGAACCGATTTGAGCGAGGCTGCGCACTTCCTCTGGCTCATGACGGGCAAGGAACCGGGAGCGGAAGCGGTGAAGACTCTCGACGTGGCCTACGTGCTCCATGCCGAGCACGGATTCAATGCCAGCACCTTCACGGCCCGCGTCGTCGCCTCGACGCTGAGCGACATCTACAGCTCGGTCAGCGCGGCGATCGGCGCGCTGAAAGGCCCGCTCCACGGCGGCGCCAATGAGGGCGTGATCCACATGCTGCAGGACATCGGTTCGCTCGAAAAAGTGGACGCCTACATCGAGGACGCGCTCGCCCAGAAAAAGAAGATCATGGGCATCGGCCACCGGGTTTACAAAGTGCTCGATCCGCGCGCCCCGCATCTCAAGGCCATGGCCATCAAGCTCAGCGAGGAACTCGGAGACGCGAAGTGGATCCAGATGAGCGAACGCATCGCCGCGATCATGAAGGAGCGGAAGGGACTGAACGCCAACGTCGATTTCTACAGCGCCACGGTCTATTACTCGCTGGGCATTCCCACGGACCTGTTCACCCCCATCTTCGCCATTTCGCGCACCAGCGGCTGGACGGCGCACATCCTCGAACAGCTCGCGGACAACCGCCTCTTTCGCCCGCTCAGCGAATACGTCGGGCCCGAGGTCGGCAAGAAAGTCGTGCCGATCGAGCAGCGCTGATCGCGGGGAATCAGGCTGCGAATTCCCTCGCCAGCGCGGCGCGGGCCGCGTGAAAGCCGCACATGCCGTGGACGCCGCCGCCGGGCGGCGTGGAAGACGAGCACAGGTACAGTCCGCGGGCGGGCATCCGGTATGGGTTCGCGCGCAAAACCGGACGCGCAAAAATCTGCCAGAGGTCGGCTGCTCCGCCGCTGATGTCGCCGCCGGCGAGGTTCGCATTTGCTTTCTCCAAATCCACCGGCGCGGAGACGTGCCGCGCCAGGATGTGATCGTGAAAGCCCGGCGCGAATCGCTCGATCTGCGCCTCGATGGCGGCGGTCATGTCCGCGTCGCTCTTGAACGGCAGATGGCAGTACGCCCACGCGAGGTGTTTTCCCGCCGGCGCGCGGGTCGGATCGAAAAGGCTCGGCTGCGTGAGCAGCACGAAGGGGCGCGCCGGAACTTCACCGCGCGCCACCAGCCCTTCCGCCATCGCGATCTCGGCCAGCGAACCGCCGAGATGAACCGTGCCCGCGCGACGACAGGCCGGCGCCGTCCAGGGGATCGGAGCGTCGAGCGCGTAGTCCACTTTGAAGACACTCGGACCGTGCCGAAAACGCTCCAGCTTCCGCCGGTAACGCGAGGGAAGACAGTCGCCCGCGATCCGCGCGGCTTCCCAGGCGTTGACGTCGAGCAGCGTCGCCCCGACGGGCGGAAGATCGCGCAGATCGCTTACGGGATGGTCCGTTTCGATCTCCCCGCCCAGTTCGCGAAACCGGGACACCAGCGCGTCCGAGATTTTTTGCGCGCCGCCCCGCGGCAAGGGCCATCCGACCGCGTGACCGGCGGCCCCGAGCATGAGCGCAAAGGCAGCGGAAGCCGGTGCTTCGAGCGGAAGAAACGAGTGCGCGGCCAGCCCGGCGAAAAGCGCCCGCGCGTGTTCGTTCCGAAAAAGACGCCGCGCAAGTCGCGATGCCGACTGGATCGCGAGAAGGCCAAAGCGGGCAAACAGGAACGGGTGCCGGGGAAGATGGATCAGCGGCTGCAAAAATTCCGTGGTGAGCGCTTCCCAATTCTCCGCGAGCGGCGCCATGAGTTCCCGCCAGGCCGCGCCGTCCTCGCCGAGGTCGTCGCTCGTTTGCTCGATCGAACGGTGCAGCACGGCCGCCGAGCCATCGTCGAGTGGATGGGCCAGCGGAAGATCGGGCTGGATCCACTCCAGACCGTGACGATCCAGCGGCAGGCTGTTGAAAAAAGGCGACCCCACGGCCAGCGGATGGATGGACGAGCAGCGATCATGAAGAAATCCCGGCAGCGTCAGCCCCGCCGATCGCGCACCGCCGCCGAACGTCGGCTGACCTTCCAGCACGCGCACGCGAACACCCGCCGCCGCGAGGACGATGGCAGCCGCCAGCCCGTTGGGCCCGGACCCGACGACGATCGCGGAGTGGATGGGCGAGGAATTCACGCGCCGATACTTTAGCAGTGGCGGGACCGGTCCCGCCATCGCTCGCTCTTGCCGCACTCCGACGGCGTTCGCTTCGCCTAGTAAGTACAGTCGATGACCGTCCGCTCACCGCAGCCGCAGGTCACGATGATTTGCCGCACGCGGCCATCCGCTTCCACCAACTCGATCTGCGGCCCTTGCGGACAAGCCTCAGCCGCCCGCTGCTTTGATCCCGCACCCAGCGCTCCCGCGGCAAAGAGCGGCTGAAAATCGGCCGCAGGCGCCCCAAGATCGCGCGAAGGTGCGGCGGCCAGCGCGTGGGAATTCAGGACGTCGTCGAGGGAGGTGAAAGTGCTCATTTGTGGGTGGAAAGGGAGATCGTGATGCGGTCGTTCGCCTCCGCTTCGGGCGGCTGGTTGGCCGCGGGCCGGCGGTCGCCGTAACCGGTGACGCGCTCGATCTTTTTCGGATCGACGGCGAAATGCTCCAGCGTCCGGCGAGTGGCATTCGCGCGATCCGTGGAGAGCTCCCACGGACCGTAATTTTGATCGCCAGCGCCCGCGGCCGATCGTGGAGTCGCCGCGGTATAACCATCGACGTAGACCCGCAACTGATTGCGATCAATGATCCAGGCGAGGTTCTGCAGCACGAGCTGCCCCCACTCGGTGGTCTTGGCCGTGCCGGATTCGAAAAGCGGCTTCGCAGAGCGGTCGTAAAGCGTGACGCGCAGTTCGTCGGAAGTCACCTCGATGTCGGCCATCTTGTCCGCCGAGACATCCTGCACATCGAGCATCTTGCTCAACTCGCTGGCGACCGCGTTCATGAAGGAAAGGTTGGCCGCCGAGGCCGTCCCGCGCGTCTTGTCCTTGCCCACCGAGCCGCCGCTCTTGCCGGGCAGCACGCCGACGCTGCGATCGGTCATCGCGTTGAAGGGCTGCTTAAAATAACGCGAGGTCGCGAGCAGGATTTCTTTGTCCTGCGCGGTGATCCACAGAACCATGAACAGCGCCATCATCGCGGTGACGAAATCCGCGTAGGCAACTTTCCAGGCTCCTCCGTGATGGGCTTCGGCTTTCTTGGCCATCCTAGCTGTCCTTTCCGATGCCCTTGAGCATGGCCTCGAGTTCGTCGGCCGGCGGTTGCACGGCGTGATCGAAGGAACGACGCGCGAGTTCCACGGCCATGATCGGCGCCATGCCGGTGGCGAAGCTGCTCACGCCTTTCATGATGCCGACGAAGTATTGCAGGTCGGTCGTGTTGTTGTGCTTGATGCGTCCGGCCAGCGGGTTGACGAAGCCGTAGGCGCCGAGAATTCCGAGGAAGGTTCCAGTCAGCGCCGCGGCGACTTTTTCACCGACCGCTTCGGGACCTTCGGCGATCGCCGACATCGTATTGATGATGCCGAGCACCGCCGCGACGATGCCGATGCCGGGCAGCGAGTCGCCGATGAGCTGCAGGACATGAATGGGTCCGGACGCTTCCTCTTCCTTGGCCTCGACTTCCTGGGAAAAGAGCTCGCCGATTTGCTCCGGCTTGATCCGTCCGTCGATGAGCGGCTTGAGCCCGTTGCACAGGAATTCCGTGCGGTGGTGGTCGTTGATGAACGAGGGATATTTTTGAAAGAGGGTGCTCGCCGCGGGATCGTGCACGTGATCTTCCAGCGCGGTGATGCCGCTGCGCCGCGCCAGCATGAAGATCTCGTAGAGAAGCTTGAGCAGGTCGGTGTAGTCGTCCTTCCTGGCCCCGCCTTTGAGCGCGCCCATGATCTTGGCCATGGTGAGCTTGAGCGTTTGCGCGGGCGTGGAGACGACGACGACGCCCATCGCGATGCCGCCGATGACGACGAACTCCGAGACGTGAAGCAGAAGGATCGGGCTGCCGCCTGCGATCATGAAGCCGCCGAGCGTGGCAGCCAGAACGATGATGAAGCCAACGATGATTAGCATGACGAGGCGGCGGCGGGATTGAGGGTGCGTTTGAGCCAGCCGCGCAGGCTCAGGACGGCCTGCGTGTGGATCTGGGAAATGCGGCCTTCGGTCAGACCGAACGCGGCGGCGATTTCGGCGAGCCGCATGTTTTCAAAGTAGTAAAGCGCGAGCACCTTCTTCGGCACGTCGGGCAGTTTCTGGATCTGCTCGACGAGCAGCGCGACCAGCTCCTTTTTGTCGAGCGCCTCGCTCGCCGGGGCCTGTGTCTCGTCGGGGATGATTTCGTGCAGAGCCAGTTGCTCCGGATCGTCGGAGAAGGCATCGCCATCGAGCGGCACCATGGTCAGCGGGCGGATCTCGTCGAGCAGCGCGGAATATTCGGCCGCGGAAATTCCCAGCTCGGCGCACGCTTCTTCCTCGGTCGCGGGACGGCCGAGGCGCTGCTCGATTTCATCGAGCTTTTCGTTCACCTGCTTCGCCCGATCGCGCGCAGACCGCGGCACCCAGTCCATCCGGCGCAGCTCGTCATAGACGGCGCCGCGAATGTGCAGCGACGCAAAGGCCGGAAAGGTCGCTTCCTGCGCGGCGTCGAATTTCCGCGCCGCGGAAATGAGGCCCGCCGTGCCGACGCTGTAGAGATCGTCCTGATCGAGGACCGACGGCAAAAAGATCCGCATGCGATCGACGGTGTGCTTCACGAGCGGCAGATGGCGCTCGACGAGCAGGCGATCGGGCGCCTCGCTTTGATAGGCGCGGGCGGCGCGGGCGGCATGGGGAGCGGGAACGGCCATATCAGTTCGTGGCTCCCGCGTTCACCGTGGCAGCAGCGCGCTGCCGGGCGACCTGTTCGACGTGGCTGCGGAGCGTGATCATGAGCATCGCGTGCAGTCCGCGGAAAAGGATCGCCCCGGCGAGACAGCCGACGACGCCATCGCGCAGGACTTGCGCAGCCGAATTGTCCGCGTTCCAGCTCGCAGTGTAGCTGAGGACGAATCCGACGAAACCGCCGAACAGGAGGAAGAATTTCATGAGGCGACAGCCTCCTTAGCAGCTTCCTTACCAAGCATCGGGAATGTGCGGGCGAGGATCGCCGGAATCACATTTTCCTCGAGATCGCCGGCCACGTTCTGCCCCGTGCCGAGGAAGAGCGGCGTGAGCTTGCTGCCGAGGAGGATGTCCCAAAGCTTGCCCCAGTGGATCAGCTCATCGCAGTGCGTCAGGACGAGATGGGTGCAGCCGATCTGCTCGCCCGTGTGGCAGAGATGCTTGATCACGCTGCTGTCGTAGGCGGCATTGACCACGAGCACGTGGCTCGTCGGCACCAGCGGCGTGACTTCCTCGGTGAGGCGGTCGATCTGCCCGGCGTCATCGAGCGAGAGGCCCGGCAGATCGACGTAAAGCCGCATGTCTTCGCCGAGTTCCGGCACGTCGCCCACTCCGCGGACGCACGCCACGCCCATCGCGTCGCAGAAGACCGAAAGGCCATCGCTCGGATTCGCGCTGTCGAGGTCGAGCTTGAGCACGGCGCCGGTCTGCTGCCGAACGAAGATGTCGGACGCCAGCAGCTTGCAGAGCGCCGTGGTCTTGCCGGATCCAGGGCTGCCGAGGAAGACGACGCAATTGCCGAGGGGATGCCGTGGGGACGCCTGCAACTCCTCGGAAAGGAGCGCCGCGACACGCGTCAACGCCAGCCCCGCCGGCAGCCGCTCGATGGCGCTCCACGTCTCGTGAGCCTGCAAGCGCGCGAGCACGGTCGGTGAGATTCCCGCCGCGCGGACCAGGCGCACGAGTCGCGAATCGCCGGAAATCGCGGGCGCGTCCGGCACCACCTCGCGGACCGCAGCGACCGGCGGCAGGTTGGCCGGCGCCGGCGCCGGGATCGGCGCAGCCTCGGGGGACGCCGGCACGGATTCAGCCGGGGTTGTGACCTCGGCCGTCACCTCGAGCTTCGGAGCGCTGAGGAACCTCGAGAGCCCCTTCCCTTCGACCTGCTTGACGGAGACGACGCGGGCGTTGGCGCCAAATTTCTCGCGCAGGATTTCCACCGCCTCATCGGCGGAGCGGACTACAAAGCGGTATCGTTGTTCGTTCATCGGTCAGGTTTTCAAATTTCAAGCCGCCTTCTGCTGGAGCGGCTGCGGGAGCAGGATGATGGAGAAATTCTGGATCTCGGTTTGCGGCGGGAGCTCCTGGTAGGAGAGCACCACGAGCTTGCCGAGCGACGGCTCGAAGAAGCGTTTGAAGGCCAGCCGCAGCTCGACCGTGGTGAGTAGGACCGGCGCGAGGCCTTGCTCGGCCATCTCCGTCATGCGCCGCGAGAGTTCATTGAGAAGGTGCTGCGCGAGCTGCGGATCGACGACGAGGCCGATGTCGAATTGCGTCCGCTGCACCTTGGCCGCGAGCATCTGCTCGAGCCGCGGATCAAGCGTCAGCGCCTTGAGCAGGCCGGGCTCGGATTCGAACTCGCTGACGAAATAGACGCCGAGGCGGCGGCGCACCTGCTCGGAGAGATCGTCGGGGTTCTTCGAGTGCGGCGCGAAGTCGGCGATGCACTCCATGATCACCGCGAGGTTCTTGATCGAGACGCCCTCGCGCAGGAGGTTTTGCAACACGCGCTGGATGATGCCCACGCTGACGAGATCGGGGATGAGCTCGTTGACCAGCGTCGGGCTCGTCTCCTTGAGATGATCGATAAGGCCCTGCACATCCTGCCGCCCGAGGATCAGGTTCGCCGAGCGTTTGATGCTTTCGGAAAGGTGCGTGATCAGCACCGAGGCCGGATCGACCACGGTGAAGCCGTGAATCTCCGCCGAGCGTTTCTCTTCGTCGGCAATCCAGATCGCGCTGATGCCGAAGACGGGCTCGACGGTCGCCGCGCCTTTCAACTGGACCGGGCTGTTGGCCACGTTCATCGCCAGCCAGCGGCCGGGGATCACGCGACCGCGGGCCATTTCCTTGCCGCGCAGCAGGAAGCGGTATTCGTGGCCGTCGAGTTCCAGATTGTCGCGGATGGCGATCGGCGGCACGACGACGCCCATTTCGCGGGCGAAGGATTTGCGCACGCCGGTGATGCGATCGAGCAGGTCGCCGCCGTTCTTCTTCTCCGCGAGATTGAGCAGGCTGACGCCGAGCTCGATCGTGAAGACATCGACTTCGGTGAGCTTCCGGAAATCCTCCGGCGGTGCGAGCTTCTGTTCCTCGGCTTTGCCGCCTTTGCCCGCGGGCTTGTCGGGCAGCGCCATGTCCATCTCGGGCGGGTTCAGCGGATTCTTGCGCAGCGCGTAAGCGACGAAGCCGGTGAGGCCGCCGAGCACCAGAAACGGGACCGTCGGCAATCCCGGCGCGAGACCGAAGACCGCCATCATTGCCGCGACGATCGCCAGGGCGCGCGGATACTTCGTGAGCTGTCCGCTGATGTGCGCGCCGAGGTTGGAATCCTCCGCGGCGCGCGTGACGAGCAAGCCCGCCGCGACGCTGACCACCAGCGCGGGGATCTGCGCGACGAGGCCGTCACCGATCGAGAGCAGCGTGTACTTTTGCAGCGCCTCGACGACGGGCATGCCTTTCTGCGCGATGCCGATCGCGAAGCCGCCGAGCACGTTGATCAGCGTGATGAGGATGCCCGCGACCGCATCGCCGCGGACGAACTTGCTCGCGCCGTCCATCGAGCCGTAAAAGTCGGCTTCCTTCTGAATCTTCAGCCGGCGCTTTCCCGCCGTCACTTCGTCGATCGCCCCGGCATTCATCTCCGCGTCGATCGCCATCTGCTTGCCGGGCATCGCGTCGAGGGTGAAACGCGCTGCGACTTCCGCGATGCGGCCTGCGCCCTTCGTGATGACCATGAAGTTGATCACGATGAGGATGAGGAACACGACGGCACCGACGACGTAGTTTCCGCGGATCACGAAATGCCCGAACGCCTCGATGATGCTGCCGGCGTAGCCATCGACGAGGATCAGCCGGGTCGAGGCGACGTTGAGCGCCAGCCGATACAGCGTCACCGCGAGGAGCAGCGTCGGAAAGCCGGAGAACTCCGCCGGATCCTTGAGATAGACGATGATCAGCAGCATCAGCAGGGAGATGCCGATGCTCGCCGCGAGGAAGAGATCGAGCATCAGCGCCGGGATCGGCATGACCAGCAGGGCGATCGTGCCGAAGAGTGCGAAGACGAAGAGCAGGTCGCCCTTCTTGAGCACGGAGAGGAACTTGGAACCGCCGAGTTTTGCGAGAGCGTTCATGGCTTAAGCGAGACCCGCCCTCCGCGACTTGAGCTGGTGGAAGTAGTAGCGGTGCGTCTTGTACACGAACGCGAGAATGTCGGCGACGGCCTGGTAGAGCTCGATCGGGATCGGCTTGCCGACGCGGCCGTATTTGAAAAGCGCGCGCGCCACCGGCCGATTCTCGACCATCGGCACGCCGTTCTCCTTGGCCAGCGCCTTGATGCGTTTGGCGAAGGCGCGTTCGCCTTTGGCCAGCACCACCGGCGCCTTGTCCGTGCCGCGCTCGTAGCGGAGCGCCACGGCGAAGTGCGTCGGGTTCGTCACCACGACGTCGGCGGTCGGCACCGCGGAGAGCATCTGCTTTTGCAAAAGACGCCGCGCCATCTGACGCTGCGCCGCTTTCACCTTGGGATCGCCTTCCGCATTGCGGGCCTCCTCCTTCACCTCCTGCTTGGTCATCATCAGGTCCGAGTGAACCTTGCGGAGCTGGTAGATGTAGTTGAGCGCCGCGATCCCGCCGAGCGCGAGGACGAACCGCCCCAGAAGCAACTTCGCCGTGCTCATCATGAAGGCACCGAGCTGCGTCGGTGGCACCGGCGTGTAGAAGATCGGATCGTGCATCAGATCCTTCACCGCGCCCCAGACGAGGAATCCGACCACGATCAGCTTCGCCGCGTCGGTCGCGAGCTTCACCGCGCCTTGCATCGAAAAAATGCGCTGAATTCCGGCGACCGGATTGAGGCGCGAAAACTTGAATCCGAGCACGCCCGGCGTGAGCCGGAAACGGCTCTGCAAGCCGCCCGCCAGCGCGCCCGCGATGGCGCACGCCACGGCGACCGGGAGCATCAGGCCGAGCATCGTCATCGCCGCGGGCACGGTCCACTCGTTCACCGCTTCGGCCTGGAGCTTGTATTTGCCGAGGTGCCCGAAGATGCCGACGCCGATCGCGCAGATTTTTTCACAGTACTCCCGGCTGCCAAAGGCGAGCGTGAAGAAGCCCGCCGTCAGCACGAACACGATCGGGATATCGCCGGTCCTGGCGAACTGTCCTTCGTCGAGGGCGTCGTTGAGCTTTTTCTCTGTAGGTTGCTCTGTTTGTAGGCCCTTGTCGGACATGGTTTACGGGTCAGGGAATGAGTCGGAGCATGAGCTCCGGCGCGTTCCGCAACTCCGTTAGCACCAGTTGTGCCGTCACTCCGAAAGTGAGCCCGAGAAGTGTCAAACAGACGAGAATTCGTGCCGCAAAGCTCTCTGCGAACACGTTCATGCTCGGCGCCGCCTTGCCGAGGATCGCGAAGGTCAGCGTGACAATGAAGTTCACCGCCATGACCGGCGCGGCGATTTGCACCGCCACGAGGAAAATGTTGCCGGTGGCGCGGACGAAAACTTCCCCTGCATTCGCGTGAAACGACAGCGCGCCCGGCGGGGAAAGCTCGAAGCTGCGCAGGAAAGCCGCGAAGACGTAGTGGTGCGCCCCGGAAAACAGGAAGAGCAACGCGCCGAGTTGAAGCATCGCCAGGCCGATGGGCGTCGGGTTGCTCTGCGAGGTCGGGTCAAACTGGGTGCTCATCGACAGGCCCATCTCCGTCGCGATGATCTGACCAGCCATCTCCAGCGAGTAGAAAACGAGGCGCGCGCCCAGGCTCATCAGCAACCCGATGATCAACTCATGCGCGGTGGCAAGCACGAGGGCTCCGAGATCCGAAGGCATGGTCGGCGGCGTCTGCAAAGTCGTCGCCACCGTCCAGGAAAGGAACGCGGCCAGCGCGACGCGGACGAGGACCGGCATGCCCCTGGCCGAAAAAACGGGGAGGAAGGCGAGCAGCCCCCCCGTCCGGACAAACGCCATCATCCAGACGAACAGGTCGCTCTCGCTCATGGCCGCGCCGCAATCATCCTCATCCTCTCAGTCTTCCTCTCCTTCATGACCACGGGAGTTGGAGGACGATGACGAGGAAGAGGATGAGGATGATTGTCCCCGCTCATCGCACCATCTCAGGCAGCCGCGTCAGAAAGCTCGTGGTCAACTGCATCAAGGTCCGCAGCATCCACGGCGCGACGAGCACCAGGGCCAGGGAGATGGCAATGAGCTTCGGCACGAAAGTCAGCGTCTGCTCCTGGATGCTGGTCACTGATTGCAGCAGGCTCACGATCACTCCCACCACCAGCGAGACGAGCAGGATCGGGCTGACCACCAGCAGCGACGTGGTGATGAGCACTCTCAGCACCTCGAGTGATTGCTCCATGTTCATACGCCGAAACTTTCCACCAATGAACGCACGACCAGGTGCCAGCCGTCGACGAGCACGAAGAGCAGCAGCTTGAACGGCAGCGAAATCATGACCGGCGGCATCATCATCATCCCCATCGACATCAGGGTCGAGGCGACGAGGAAGTCGATAACGAGAAAGGGAATGAAGATGAGGAACCCCATCTGAAACGCCGTCTGCAATTCACTTACGATGTAAGCGGGCGCGACGACGTTGAGCGGGACTTCCTCGATCTTCGTGGGACCGCGTCCGGAAAGGCCGAGGAAGAAATCAACCTCCGCCGGCCGCGTCTGCCGCATCATGAACTGCCGAATCGGCGCCGACGCTTTCTCGTAAGCCTCCGCCGAGGAAATGGTCTTGGCGAGGTAAGGCTGCAGCGCCTCGTCATTCATTTTCTGCCCCACGGGCGCCATGATGAAGAAAGTCAGAAACAGCGCCATGCCGATGATGAGCTGATTCGACGGCGCGCCTTGCACGCCGAGCGCGCTGCGCACGAAGCCAAGCACGATGACGATGCGGGTGAAGCTCGTCATGAGCAGCAGGATCGAAGGTGCCAGCGTGAGCACCGTCATGAGCAGCACGATCTGGATCGCGCTCGAAACGTTTCCCTGCTCCGTTCCGCCGATATTGACGGTGAGGCCCGGGGCGATCGGGGTGGCGGCTTGCTGCGCCGAGACGGGCGCGATGCCGATGAGCATCAGCATCGCCAGCAACACGACGACGAAAGCAAGGCGCTGAAACCTTCCGGTCCGGCTCACGACTCCTCCTCCGATGCGAGCCGCGGAAATTCCGGCTCCGTGCCGGACAGGGTGCAGAGATAGTCGATCCGTCCGGGGCACACGCCGATCAGCATCTTCCGCTGCTCGTACTCGGCCACGATGAGAAACTGCCGGTTGCCCAGCATCCTGGTCTCGGTGATGTCCAGCTTCCGCGGCCCCTTGGGCTTTGGTTGCAGAAAGCCGAGGCCGTTGCGCATCACATAGACGCCGCCGCCGAGCAGCGCGACGAGCAGCACGAAATAGATCGCGAGCTGAAACGTGCTGCCACTGGCTGGCTTCACCGGAAAGGCGGGGCTCACCACGGTCGCTGTCCTGCCCACGAGCACGGGCGCGGGCGCGGGAGCCGCCGGCGCCGTCGTCGTTGGCTCATCCGCCGCCCGCAAAGAGCCGAGCGCCAGGAGCGCGCAAATGGCGGCCAGGCCGAAGGCCCGCAACTTCACGCTTCGCCTCCGAGCAACTGCGTGATCTTGATCCCGAAGTTCTCTTCCACCACGACGACTTCACCGAGGGCGATGAGCTTGTCGTTCACATAGAGCCCTACTGGATCGTTCGCGCGCTGATTTAGTTGCAACGTCGCGCCGGGATTGAGTTCGAGCACGTCGCGCATCGCGAGCTGGCACGAACCCAGGCGAACGCTGAGTTGCACGCGCACATCGAGGACCGTGTTGAGTCGGGGATCTTCAGCAATTTGAGCCATGGGAAATTCAGGATTGGGAGAGACGTTGGCGAAGTTGGACTGCGAGGTGCCCGTTCTGGACGCCGAGCGTGCCGGCGAATTCTTCGGTTTCGGAAAGTCGCAGCCGCGTGTCGTGGATCACTTCGCGCGAGAGCGGGATGACGTCGCCGTTTTGAATCTTGAGCACCTCTCCGAGCGTGATCTCGCGCACGCGCCACTCGGCAAAGATCGGCACCGAGATGGCCGCATACGAGGCGCGCCATTGCATCTGCCTGTTCCGCGGTTCTTCCGCCTGCACGGGCGACCGTTGCATGCGTTTGACGAAGGGCTCGAACATCACGAAGGGAATGCCCAGTTGCAGTTGCTCCTTCGTCTCCCCAAACGAGACCTCGAGTTGCAACACCATGAAGGTCGAATCCGCCGCCGCGGTTTGCAGAAAGCGGCCGCTCGACTCATGTCCGAGGCACTGTGCCTTCAGCTTGCGCTCCGGCTCTTCCCACAGGTGGGTCCATTCCTTGAGCACGAGCTGAATAGCTTCCTCGATCAAAGTAATCTCGATCTCCGAGAGAACGCGATCCGGTCCGACGGCACGGCCCTTCCCGCCGAGGAGTCGATCGGTCATCGCGAGGCCCAGCTTGAGGCTCAGCTCGACCACGCCGACTCCGCGGAGCGGTTCGACCTGGAACAAGGTGAGGTGCGTGGGATGCGGCAGCCCTTCACAGAACTTTCCAAAGGGCATGCTCTGGAAGCCGGTCACTTTCAGCAGGCATTCCATGCGGAGAAAGGTGGATAACCTCGCCGATAAGTGGCCCGCGAGCTTCTCGTGCAGCATCGCGAACTGACGCAGTTGCGTCTGGCTGAGAAAGCCAGGATTGCGGAAATTGTACGGCTCCACTTTCGCCGCATCGACCGCGGCCATCCTGTTCCCGCGCAGATCGAAGACCGGCGCCTTGGATTCCTCCGACTGGGCTTGCGCCGCGTCACTCATTGGATGACGAAATCGGTGAAGTAGATTTGCTCCACGAGGTCCGACTTCAACGCCTGGTTGAAATTGGCCATTAGTTCGTTGCGCACCACGTTCTTCGCGCCCGGAGATTCAAGATCAGCCATGCTGCGCGAACTTAGAACGTTGATCGCCACATCGAGTAACTGCTTCTTCCGCTCCGCCATGATCTTGGGCAGCTCCGGATTCGAGCCGAGAGTCGTAAAACTCGCCTTGAGGAACCTGGTGCCCATCGAACCGGAAAGGTTCACGACCACGCCGTCGAAGTCGTAGGACGCCTCGGCCTTGCCGCCTTCCTTCCCCTTGCCATGCGCGCCGTGCGCACCAGCTCCTTCGGCCTTCTCGGCATGGGCCTCGACCGTGCTCTGCGAGATCAGGCCGCGCAGCTTGGGCAGCAGGAGGAATTCCGCCGTCGCGTAAGAAATCGCGGGCATGAGGATGATCGCCGCGATGAGCGCGGGCCATGGGCTCGAGCCCTTCGCGGGCGCCGCATTGTCGGCCGCGGCGGCTTCGGGAGGAGTTGCGGGTTTTGCCATGGGAATTAAGACGAAAGCTTGGGACTAACTCAGGTTAGCGCTTGAGGTTGATCACTTCTTCCATCAGCGAGTCGGAAACCGTGACGATCCGGGAACCCGCCTGGAAGCTGCGCTGGGTGATGATCATGTTCGAGAACTCCTTGCTCAAATCCACGTTGGATAGCTCCAGCGTTCCGACTTGAATCTGCCCCAGACCGTTGGTCCCGGGAGAGTTGTTAACGTCGGAGAGATCAACTCCGCCAATCGGACCGGCCGGCTCGAAGCCGCTGAACAGGTTATTGCCCTGGCGGGTGAGCGCATTGGGATCGCTGAAATTCTGCAACAGCACCCGACCGCGCACGAAGGTGTCGCCATTGGAAAGCCCGATGATGACATTCCCGAGACGATCAACCGTAAACGAATTCATGGTCGGCTTCGCCGCATCCACTTGGGCATCCGTGAACGCACCGCCCGTCGAGTTCGTCAGTCCGTTGCCGATCCCAACGCTAAAGTCGATCTTGAGATCGCCAATCGCCGCCGGAGCGGTCGCGGTCTTGGTGTAAGTCAGCGCGCCATTTACCGAAGTCGCATCAAAGGTGGCCGAACCGTCGTTCAGGCCCTGCACACGGTAACCTTCGTTCGTGACGAGATAGCCCTGGTCATCCATGCGAAAGTCGCCGGAGCGCGTGACGAAATCGACGTTGTTGGCACTGTCGCGAACCCGGAAGAAGCCGTTCCCCGAGATACCGAGATCGGTATTGGATCCCGTGCTGGTCAGCGTCCCCTGGCTATAGTCGCCGGCGACCGCGCCAAGATGAACGCCCGTTCCAACTTGAAGGGAATCGATATTCGATCCGACCCCGGTGCCGGACGAGGGCGCCGCCTGTTGCAGCATGTTGCTGAAGTTATCGACGTAGGAGGAACGGGAACCCTTGTAACCGGTGGTGTTAACGTTCGCGATGTTGTTTGCGATGACCTGGATGCCCTTGGCGAAGGTATCGAGAGCGCTAACTCCCGAATCGAGACTGGCGATGAGTGACATAAGTTGAGTTCTTTCTGATTAGTTGAGGCCGAGGTAAGATCCGGCGCGTGTTAGTTGCTGGCTGGAGTGGTAGTCGTCGTGGCCGGGGTGACACTGACGCTGGTGACGTCGGAGGCATCGAATTCGCCGCCATTGACCGAGAGAAGGGCCACCCCATCCTGGAACGAAACCTTGGTCACCGGCCCCGTGATGTTGCCGGCGGTCGTCGCGACCGTGACGGTCTTGCCGAGATAGCTCTGCGCTCCGGTGGATTTTTGGAAAGCTGTGAACGCGGAGAAATCCTTGGAGAGCGTCTGCATCTGTTCCAGCGAGGTGAAGCTCGCCATCTGGGAGATGAACTGCGTGTCTTCCATCGGCTTGAGCGGGTCCTGCGCGGTAAGCTGAACGGTGATCAGCTTCAAAAAATCGTCCACGCCCAGGGTCTTGCTGCCGGTGGTCCGAACCGCATCCTGCGGATTCAGAAAGCTCGCCGTTTGATCGGCAGGCGTGGTGGTGACACTTGGGATGCTGCTCATGGTGTTCAGGCGTAAATTTCGAGACTGGCCGCCGGGGCCGCGCTGGCCTTGGGCCGCCGGGGCTGGAGCGCTTTTTTGATCTCTTGCGGGGAAGGCACTGGCGCGAAGTCGGCGCTGGAATACTGATCGCGCCCGCGGCGATCGCGATGATCGGGTGATTGATGAGAGCCGCCCATGCCGCTCTGCAGCGAAGGGGATTCGAAGACCGCGGGAGCAGCCTTGCCGGCGCGCTCGGAGGAGGTTTGCGAATACTGGGACCAGCCCGTCTCGAGCGCCTGGCGCAATCCCTCGGAGCCGGTGTGAAAAGTCGCCTTCACCTCTCCCCGCTCGATGCGCAGCCTGACCACCACCTCCGCGCCGTCCTGCATCGGAAGGCGCATCTCCATGCGCTGGCCGCCTTGCAACCGCATCCGGTCCACCGCACGTTCGATCTGCTGGATCGCCTGAGCGGCCTCGCTCGCGGGCGACTTCGTTTCGATCGGGAATGATTCGACCTCCTCGGGAGCCGGGGTTCCCGCGGGCGCCGCGAAGGCCTCGGCTGGTGCCCCTTCACGATGGCCGTCGGACATTCCGCCCTTCGGATCGTGCGGTTCGGACTGCTCAGACGCCTGAACTTTGCCCGCGGCTTCGTGACCCACTTCGCGGGTCAGTTTCGGCAGCGTTTCACGTTCGGCAAAAGCTGCCGGAGCAGGCTTTGCTTTGAGGTGAAAAGTGGGGTCTGACATTGCGCGCTGCTCCTTAGCAACCGGTATGCCATCGACCGTGGTGCGGGGTTTATCCGAGGCCGGCGCGGCAACTTCCGAGCGCCTGCCCGGCTGCTTCCCGGCGCCTTTGATCGCGGGCTGCGTTGGTCGTGGAAGGTCGGCGGCAGGAGTTGCTTCGGGGGACGAAACTGCCTCGGCGAGCGCGGCCGGCCCAGGCGCGGGAACCACTCCAGCGGATGGAGCGCTCTCTAATGGCGGAGCCGCCTCGGAGGACAGAGCGCTCTCGGTGGACGGTGTCACTTCGAAGGACGAAGCCTCCCCAGACAAGGGAATCACCTCGAGAGACAGAGCCACCTCGGTTTGCGGCGCTTCAGCCGCCGGCGGCGCCGGCTTCGGCGCAGGTGCGGCGGGCACGCTCTCCGGCGATGCAACTGGCGAAACCACCGGGGCGGCGAACCTCTGGACTTCCTGAGTCGTCCGGCAGGACGGCGTCGGCAGATCCGGCGTCGCTCCTTGCGCGCTGCTCGACTCAGATTCATTTGCCGAAGTTTTTTGGTCGGCTGCGTCGATTCCCGTGACTACGCCGGGAGTCACCAGCGGGACGGGGGGCGCTGGCGGCAAGATTTGCCACACCGCGAGGCAGGAACTGAGCACGAATTCGTCGGCTTTCACCTCGGCTGGAGCTTCGCCGTCATCCTCACCAACCTCGCTGCTGACGTCCTCGCCGGCTCCTTCCTCCTCCCCATCGGTTGGGATGTCGTTCTCCACCGGCAACAGCGGAATCTCCGCGGCCTCCGGGCCGGTGCCGAACAAGAAACTATCAAAAGGCAGGACGCCAGCCTCAGGGGCTTTCCCTGGTGCTTCTACCGCCACAGCGGCCGGCGCCTCTGGAAAGCCAACCGAAGATACGTTCGTCATGCAGGTGTTTCTTTTTTGATGGGTTTGATCAGGCGCAGTTTGTCGGAAATTCGCGCGGCGCGTTTGGTCATGCTTTCCTCGCCCGGCTTGTCCTGTCCCTTGCCCATCTCGCCGAGGATCGGGCCCGTACGATCCACCTTCATGCAGGAGAGAATCTTCACGACCATGTTTTCATCCATCTCGCGGAAGATCGCGACCGCCGCCGCCGGAGTCATCGCGGCGTAAGTCTGGCCCAGCGTCTTGAGGTTCTTGATTTCTCCCTCCTGGATCTCGAGCACGCGGTCATCGATCTCCTTGCGCATTTGCTCGAGCTCGACGCGCAGCTTGCCCAGTTCCGCCTTTTCCGAATCGAGCTGTGACTTGAGCGTGACGAGATTTTTCTCGTCCACGGCGAGCTTCTCCCGGCCGTTCTTCAGGTCGGTGATGAGCTGATTCACGGCGTCGCCGTTGAAGTTCCAAAGGCGGGGCGGGAGCTTCGTCGTTTCCACGGCGGGAACGCCGCCCAGCTCCGGCATGCTGCTCAGCCCGCGGACCACCACGAACATTCCGGTGCCGGAAAAGAGCACCGCGCCGATAATTGCGGGAACGAGACCTTTCACGTCATCACCTCCGCGTGCTGGAGCACGTAACGGGCACCGATCAGATCATCCATCATTGATTCCTCGCGACGCCGCGCTTCGGCCTCGTGCGCCTGTTCTTTGCGCTTCTTCAGCCGTTCGAGAGCGTCGAGTTTGCGCTGCGCGAAGATCATCGCGCCACGCCGGATTTCGAGCTCGCGCTCGGCCCGCGCGAGTTCCTGCTGGAGGTTGCGGAGGAGCGATTGCTGATATTGGAGGGCGTTGAGAAACATCAGTTGGTCCGTCCGCGTCGTGCGGCAGTTGCGGCGCGTGGTCAGCGCATCGTGGCAGGAGTCGATCTCCATTTGCGCCGCCGATACCGCGGCCGAGGCGCGGGCTCGCCACTGCTGGCCTTCGGCAAATGAAAGCCGGGTCTTTTCAAGCTGTTCGGTCCGCACGCGCAGGACGGCTTCGAGGGAGAAATGAAACTGTTTCATCGGAAAATACTCGCGAGTTGTTCGACGCTGGCGGACCGCGGCGCCTGTTCGTCCACGGCCTGGCGCAGAAATTTCTGGATGGCGTCGTGCTTCGCGATCGCCAGATCGAGCCGCGCGTTCGTGCCTTTCACGTAGGCGCCAATGTTGATCAGGTCCTCATTCCGCCGGTAGAGCGCCATCAGGTCGCGCGCGTCCGAGGCCACCGCAAATTCCTCCGGGGTGGTCACGTCGCGGACGAGACGGCTCACGCTTTCGAGGACATCGATCGCGGGGAAATGATTCGCCGTCGCCAGGGCGCGGCTGAGGACGATGTGCCCGTCGAGGGTGCCGCGCACGGCATCGGCGATCGGCTCGTTCATATCGTCGCCTTCCACCAGCACGGTGTAGAAGGCCGTAATCGATCCGCGCTCGCCGTTGCCCGTGCGTTCGAGCAGGCGGGGCAGCAGGGAAAAAACCGACGGCGTATAGCCGCGGCTGCTCGGCGCCTCGCCGACCGAAAGGCCGATCTCGCGCTGCGCCATGGCGAAGCGGGTCACCGAATCCATCATGAAAAGAACCCGCCGGCCGTGGTCGCGAAAATACTCCGCGATCGCCGTGGCCAGCAGCGCGGCGCGCAGGCGCACGAGCGGCGGCTGATCCGAGGTCGCCACGACGATGACCGAGCGCGCGAGGCCCTCGGGGCCGAGATCCTTCTCGATGAACTCCCGCAGCTCGCGCCCGCGTTCACCGACCAGCGCAATGACATTCAGATCGCTCTCCGCGCCCCGCGCCATCATGCCGAGAAGGGTCGATTTGCCCACGCCGCTGCCCGCAAAAATTCCCACCCGCTGGCCCATGCCGATCGGGGTGAAGACATCGATCGCGCGGATGCCGGTGGCAAAGGACTCGCGGATTCGCTCGCGGCGCAGCGGGTTCGGCGGGGCGCTGCGGAGCGCCTGCGTCGCCTCGGTTTCGATCGCGCCGAAGTCGTCCACGGGCTTGCCGAGACCGTCGATCACGCGCCCGAGCATGGCCGGACCGACCGGCACGGTCACGGCCCTCGAGGTCGCCACCACGGCGCTGCCCGAGCGCACGTGGTTCATTTCGCCGAGCGGCATGAGCAGGACGCGATGATTGCGAAAGCCGACGACTTCCGCGCAGATCGGCGCGTCGTTCGCGGCGGTGTGAATCTGGCAGACTTCGCCGAGCGACGCGTTCGGTCCATCCGACTCCACGACGAGGCCGGTGACTTGCGCGACGCGGCCGATCCGCTGGACGGGGCGCGACGCGCGCAGCCGATGGCGAAAGGAGGAAACGAGCGGCTCCAAGCCGGATTCAGAGGCGAGTGGCGCGCTCATTGGAACAGCCCCTCCACGCTGCGGAATTTCGTGCCGAGCCGCCCGTCGATGACGCCGAAGCGGCTGCGCACCACGCCGTCACCCGGCTGCAGATCGGAGTTCGGCCGAAAGGCGATGGCGGGAAATTTCTCGCGGAGATTCGCTTCGTAGCCGGCGATCAATTCGAGGTCAGACGGGTGCAACTGCACCTCGATCGCTTCACCGCCCGGAGCGAATTCGCCGAGCAGGTCATCGACGATGCGGATGAGCGTTTCGCGATCCGGCCTGGTGCCTCCGAGAATCCGCGCCACGGACTCCATAACGAGCTCGGGCAGCACCGCGCGAAGCTGCTCGAACATCGCACCATGCTGGGCCGTGAGGGCCATGAAAGTCTCCGACTGCAAGTGCACGAGTTCCGCGCGCTGCTCCATGAGCTGGCGTTCGAGCGTGCGCGAGGCTTCCTCGGAGCCGCGGTGGTAACCTTCCCGCCGCGCGGCTTCGAGTTCCTCCTGCGTGAAGGCGGGAGCGGGTTGCGATCCGGCGAGAACGATCGATTTCGCCGGCACGGAGAAGTGAACGACTTTATGCGAAGGCACGTTCTTCGGAGCCTCCTGCGTCGAGGGTGATTTCTTCCGCTTCCTCCAGGCGACGCACCACCTGGATGATCTTGTCCTGCGCCGACTCGATGTCTTTCGCGCGCTGCTGCGGCAGCATTTCGATTTCCTCCATCAAGGCTTCGGCCGCGCGCTTTGACATCGAGCTGGTCACGCCCTGGATGAGCGCCGGCTTCGCGCCCTTGAGCGCGATGGTGATGACCGCGGTGTCGATCTCGCGCACCACGCGTCCGAGGTCGGCGGGATCGAGCCGGGAGAGGTCGTCGAAGCTGAAAACCTTGCGGCGAATCGCGGCGCCGAGCGCGGCGTTCTTTTGCTCGATCACGGAGAGCACTTCCTTGCGAGTCGCCTTGTCGAGCGCGTTCAGGATGTCGGCGCAAGCCTGCACGCCGCCGCTGCGATGCATGCCCTGCTGCGCGGATTTGCGGTCGAAGTGCCGGGTAAGATTCTGCGCGACTTTGTTGATGCTGTCGCGCGAGGTCGGCTCCATCGCGCCGAGCCGTTCGATGACTTCCTCGCGCAGTTCGGACGCGAGCATCTGGACAACTTCCGCGGCCTTCGGCGGCTCCAGGCAGGAGATGATGAAGGCAATCGTCTGCGGCTGCTCCGACTTCACCAGATTGAGCAGTTGCCGGCTATCCATCTGCCGGATTTCCTCGCCGGCCGGAGTGCGGGAACCGGGCGCCGCGCGATTCAGAATCGCGGAGGCGGCGTAGTCTCCCTTGGCCTTTTCGAGCGCGGTCTGGGCGTAGCTGATGCCGCCCACGGTCGATCCGATTCCGGACGAAACGACGCTGGAGAATTCCTTCATCAGCTCCTCCCGAATGCCGAACTCCACCATCGGAATGGCGGCCATCTCGCGGCAGATCAGTTCGAGCTGCGAGTTCTCGAAATTCTTCATCACGCCGGCGGCGGCTTCCGGGCCGATCACGATGAGGAAGGCCGCGATCTTCTGGACCTTGTTCAGGGTGTGATACTCGAGCGCCATATCAATGCCGGCCGTCGCCGTTGGACATCCAGTCGCGCAAAGCCAGGCCGACGTTATCGGGCTTCTGGCGGATCATATCGTTCAGCATGTCGGCGGTAACCGGACCGGCCGCGGCGCCTTCGAGCTGCGAGTCGCGCTGGGCGGTGAGGAGTTCCATCGGGATCTCGTCCGGCTTGGCGCGTTTCAGCATGCGCAGGAACATGACGAAAAGGACCAGCGCGACGCCGACAGCGATGCCGTTTTTCAAGAGATCGGGATGCGCGAGAACCATGTCGGCCATCCCGGTCTTCGGCTCGACGGGCGCTTCAAACGACACCTCTTCGAGGGTCACGATCTTCGTGAGTTCCTTGTCCTCGCCCTTGATGCCGATGGCATTGGCCACCATGCGGCGCAGGCCATCGATCTCCGCCGGCGTGCGGGGCTGCGCCTTGGTCGCGACGAACACCGCTGCGGTGACGCGGGCGATGCTGCCGGGTCCCTTCACCGAGTTGAGCGTGATGCGATTGATTTCGTAATTCTGGGTCTTGTTCTTCTTGGTCTGCTCGCTGGTCTTGAGCGTCTTCTGCGCGGACGGACCTTCGCCGCGGAAGCCGGGCGTGTTCGCGCTCGCGCCGGTCTCTCCGCCGGGCGCAGCTTCGGTTTCGTTGGTGACGGTGGTGTCGTCGGTCGCGGTGTCGGTGCGAATCACCTGGCTCTCGGGATCGAACCGCTCCTCCGTCCGCGTCGTGCTCTCCGAGTCGATGTCCGCGGAAACGCGCACGACTGCGCTGCCCACGCCAAGCACTTTGCTGAGCATCGTTTCGGCCTTGGTCGAAAGATAATCCTCCACGCTTTTGCGCATCTTCATCTGGCTCGAAGCGGAGCCGAACTGGCTGTCTTCCTTGAGCCCATCGGTCAGGGCGGTGCCGTGATTGTCCACCACGGCCACGTCATCGGCCCGCAGGCCTTCGACGGCATTGGCGACGAGGAAGCGAATCGAATTCACGGCGCTCGCGCTGGCCTGGCCTTCGATGAAAACGGACGCGGTCGGCTTCGCTTTCACGTCGGAAAAGAGCAGCCGGTTTTCCGGCACCACGATGAGCACGCGCGCGGAGCGAATGCCCTGGAGCTGCGAGATGGTACGGGAAAGTTCGCCCTGCAGCGCGCGCACGTAGTTGGTGCGCTGGACGAAATCGCTGATGCCAAAGTTCGCCCGATCGAAGACCTCGAAGCCCACGCCTTCGCCGGCGGGAACACCTTTCTGCGCGAGTGCCATCCGGAGTTTGTGGACCTGCTCGGACGGGACATAAACCGAGCCGCTGCCCATCTCGTACTTCACGCCCTGCTCCTGCAGGACGGCGACGACTTCGGAGAGTTCCTTGTCGCCCAGCCGGCCGTAGAGCAACTGCATGTGCGGGCGCCCCGACCACACGACGAGGGCGATCATTCCTCCCACCACGGCGAGTGCCGCGACGGCGAGCGTCACGCGCTGGTTGATGCCGAGCTGGCTCCAGAGGGTGCTGAGTTGTTGCAGGAAAGGCTTCATCGATCGTTGGAAAATTCAGGCGCGCACGACCTCACACCTGCATGCGCATGACCTCCTGGTAGGACTCGACCAGTTTGTTGCGGACCTCGACCATGAGCGTGAAGGCGGTGCTCGCCTCCTGCATCGCGATCATCGCCTGGTGAAGATTAGTGCTCTCACCGGTCAGCACTTTCGTCTGCTCGGCCTGGGCGGTCTGCATCTTCCCATCGATCTCCGAGACCGCCTGCTTGAGGAAATTCGAAAACCCACCCTTCTCCGCCCCGCCGATCGTCGCGGCGCCGTCGGCCTTGCCGATGCCTCCCACGCCACCGGCGCGAGAGACCGCGGAGCCCTCGGCAAGGCCGGGAACTTCACGCGGAGAGAACGATGGAAGAGGACCGATGCGCATGGTGAATTACTTTCCGATCGAGAGCGCCTTGGTGGCCATCTGCCGGGCATTGCGCGCCACGGCGAGGTTCGCTTCGTAGGCGCGCGAGGCGCTGAGCAGGTCCACCATTTCAATGGCGGGATTGACGTTCGGCATGGTGACCATCCCGTCCTTGTCGGCATGGGGATGATGCGGGTTGTAAACTTTCTCGCCGGGAGTGGAGTCCGGATTGATCCCGCTGACCTTGACGCCTTCGCTCGCGCCGCCGGCGCCGAGCATCGTCTCGAAGGTGACGACCTTGCGCCGGTAGGCCTGGCCATTCACGTCCTTCGTGGTGTTCGCGTTGGCAATGTTTTGCGCCACGATATCCATGCGGATCTTCTCCGCGCTGAGCGCGCTGCTGGTGGCCTGGATGCCGGTGATGAAGTTCATGACTAGTTGGAGCGCCCGGTGATCGCCATGCGCAGTTGCTTGAGCGAGCCGCTCACGAAATCAGTGAGGGCCTCGAACTCCGCGCCGTTCTTGCCCATGGCGAGAAGTTCCTTGTCCACTTCCACCGTGTTGCCGTCCGCGCGCTGGCTGCTCGCCCCCGCGTCCTCGACCAGCTTCGGAGCCGGCGCCGAAGCCACGTCGCCCGACTTCAGGCGCGCGGCGAATTCGCTGGCAAACGAGCGTTCGAGATCGACTCGCTTGTAGCCCGGCGTCTCGGCGTTCGCGATATTCGAGGCGAGCGCTTCCTGCCGGAGCGCCGCAGCGTCGAGCAGATGCTTGCTGGCATCGTAGGTTGGGGTCGCGAACAGACGGTCGATCATTGCTCAGGGCGTCTTAGCAGCAGATATGCCAGTGGGAGTGGCGTGGGCTGGAGAGTGGCTTAAACACAGGGTTTGGAGATGATTATGCGATTGGTTTCGAGGATTCGCTTCGGCAGAAAGAGCGCACCCTCCAGGGAGTCGGCGAAGGGATGCGGCAGATTTTTCCGGGGTGAACCGCCGCCCAGGTTTTCCGATTGTGCGCTCGTTCCCGAGTTCAAGCCTGGGAACTCGCGTGGAGGGCGTCCGCGCGCCAGTGGAGCGCAATCACGGGTGGGCATCCTGCCCGCCGGTTCGGGCGTCTCGCCGGAACGAACTTCCCCGAAAACGCGAAAGGCCGCGATGCAAGATGCATCGCTCGGCGGGCAGGATGCCCACCCTACCCGAGCCTCAGCCGCTACAGCAAAACAGTCCTAGCGAGTGAGCGTCGCCAGCGACCCGGGCATGGCCTGCACGCTGGAGAAGCTCCGACCCGGAGCACCGACGTTCAGGGCGGAGTTCAGTTGCCGGGCGATCTCCCGCGTTTCCATCGAGACCGTGAGCTCGGCCGGCTGATTGCCCGGAACCTGCAACCAGACCCGGCCCTCGGCCGAGACCTTCAACGAGGCCGGCCGCGACGGATCCTGCGCGTCGAGAATGCCGCGGATTTCCGGCGCATTGCGCAATTGATTCTCCAGTCCCTGTGCCGGCGTCGCCTGCGGCTGCAGCGACGCGGCCGGCGCGAGACCCATCGCCTTGCCGAACGCGTTGTCGAATTTTGCCTGCGCGACGGCGATCTTCTGCTGGCGGGCGTTCGACCACGCGTCGATCGCGCTGCTGGCGACGGAAGTGATGCCGGAAATAAGGAGTGGAGCCATGCAGGCGGTGCTTAGCAGCGGATGTGCCAGTACCCTCCGCGGGCCGGCTCAGACGATGGAACTCGGGGGCGTCGCGCGCCGCTGATCGCCGCCGCGCACCGGCGAAACCTTGACCACGTTTTCCGAGTCGTAGTCGATCAGTTGCAGCCAGTCCTCCGTCACGTCGCTCGGAGGGAAAATGTCGTTTTCCGCGTATTCGGCATCGAGCGAAAGCACGAGGTCGCTCTCGCTGATTCCTTCCTCCAGACCGGTCGCGATGGCGCGCTTGATGGCGATCGATTTCGCGCGCTCCACAATCGACGCGATGATCGCGCCGCTGACGAGGTCGCCGCGATAGAGCACGTCTTTTTTGCCGCTCCGCAGGGTGATGGTGAGGAACTTATTTTCCTCCCGATGGCTGAACTGCAAATCGATCAGCTTCTCGACGAGGCCGTTGATCGCCTGCGCCACCCCGCCGGCGGTCCGCACCAGCTCGGGGTCGTACGGCAGATTCTCGCCCAGGTAGATGCGATAGATCTCCTGCGCGCCCTCGCGGGTGGGCCGGGCGACCTTGATCTTCCGGTCGATGCGGCCGGGGCGCAGGATCGCCGGGTCGATGAGGTCCGCCCGGTTCGAGGCAAGGATGATCACCACTTCGCTGAGTGACTCGATGCCATCCATCTCGGTGCAAAACATCGGCACCAGCGTGGACAGAATGTTGGAAAAACGAGTCGCGCGCCGGGTGCCGAGGATCGACTCGGCTTCGTCGATGAAAAGGAACGGCAGGTATCCCTCGCGGCGCTTTTCGCGTGCGGTGGCGAAGATTTCGCGGACCATGCGTTCGCTCTCTCCCACCCACATGTTCAGGATTTCCGGCCCCTTGATGTGCATGAAATACTCGCGCATTTCCTCGCCGGTCTGCGCCTTGAGCTGCTGGGTGAGATTGTAGGCCGTGGCCTTGCCGATGAGCGTCTTGCCGCAGCCGGGCGGACCGTAGAGCAGGAAGCCCTTGGGCGTCGCATGCTGGAAGCGGCGGAACAATTCCGGGTGCAGCAGCGGCAGTTCGATCGCATCGCGGATCGCCTGCAGCGCCTCGTGCTGGCCGCCGACTTTCTCCCACGGCAGCTCGGGCACGGAGTCGAGGAAATACTCGTCACTGTGCGGACGCGCGAGGACTTCGATCGCGACCTTGTAGTTCGGATCGACGCGCACCTCGTCGCCGGCCTTGAGCTTTTCCTTGAGCAAAAGATCGCTGCGCTGGAGCACGAGCGCCTGCATCCCGTGCTCGGTGCCGACGCGGAGGCGATCGGCGCCCAGCACTTCGTTGATCTTCACCACGGGTCCCGTCTTGTCGAAGCCGAGGTCGCCGACGATGACGTAGGCTTCATTGACAAGCACCCGCGTGCCGCGCCGGAGCGAGCCCAGGTCGACGCGCGGATCGCAGTTGCAGAAATAGTCCGAGCCGCCCACGACGATCTGCGCGGTCTCCCGGTTCGCGGCGCTCAGGAAGGTGCCGATGCGGTTTGCCGGCGAGCTCAGTTTCTTGACGATCTGCTCGTATTTCTCGAGCGCCTGCCGGGCTTCGGTGACCATGTCCTCGCGGTCGGCGACGTCCACGCGGAGGTCGAGCAGTTCCCCGCGCACGAGGTCGCCCGGCGGAAGCGAAGCGATGAGGCGGTCGAGGCGATCCAGCGGAGTGAGCGACTCGCCGGGCGAATTGAAGTCGAATGAATCTTCGTCCATCGATGCGGTTTTCCTGACAATAGCTCGCCCGAGCCGCACCGCAAATTTCCGCTGCTCAAGCCGCGTTTTCCTCGGGCGTCACGGCGCTGATCGCGAGCGCAGGCTGGGCGCGAATTTCCGCCGCCGCCTGCGTCAGCGTGGAGAAAACGTGATCCGCATGGGTGCGCTTCAATCTCCAGCTTCGCCGCCCTTCGTCCTCCGCTGAAGTTCCCCACACGCCCACGGCAAGGCTGGCCCCGATGCGCTCGCGGAGCTTCTTGCAAAGCTGCGTCGCGGGCATCAGCGACCACGAGGAAAGCACGGAAACGCAAACGAAGGCGGGCGCGGCCGCGCTCGCCGCTTCGACGAGTTCGCCGGTCATCAGCTTCGAGGGCAGCACCGTCGCAGAGACGCCGAGATCCGTGAGCAGCCGGGCGAGCATGAAGGCACCGAGCTCATCGACTTCATTGCTCGCGGGCACACACAGCACCAGCGGCGCAGCCTCCGGCACTTTCCCGGCGTCGCCGAGTCCGGCGATCAATTCCCGCATCTCGCGGCACACCTCGCGACGGCTGCCATCGCTCAGCGTGCCCTCGCGAAAATCGCGCTCGGCCTGCCGCAGCGCTGGCACGATCAGTTCGTCGAAGGTCGCGGGGAGGCCCTTTTGAGTGACGTATTCTTCGGCCAGCGCGAGGGCCTCCTCGCCGTCCATCGCCAGCAGTCGCTGGTAGAATCTCTCTTCCGCGGCGATCGGCGGTTTGTCGCCGAGGAGCACGTCGAGAAACTGGAGGGACTTCACATACTTTCCGAGCACGGCGATGCAGACGGTGAGCGGCGTCGCCAGGATCAGGCCGACTCCGCCCCAGAGCCACGTCCAGAACACGGCCGAGACGATGATCGCGACGGGTGAAAGCCCCGTGCTCGATCCGTAGAGCCACGGCTCGACGACGTTATTGCTGATCAGCTCCACGACGACGAAAAGCATGGCGGTAAGTAACGGCATGTGCCACGAGGGCGAGGCCAGCGAGAGCAGCATCGGGAAGGCCGCAGCGATGAACGGTCCGAGGTAGGGAAGGAAACGCAGGATCACGGCAAGGCAGCCCCAGAGCACCGCGTTGGGCACTCCGATCAACCACAAACCAATCCCGATCGGGATGCCGTAGGTGACGTTGACGATAAGCTGCGCCAGCAGGTAGCGGCTCACGCGCTGCCCCGCGTCGTCGAGCGCCTGGGTGGTGAGATGAAGCCGCCCTCTTCCCACGAGATGAATCACGCGGTCGCGAAGATCCTCCCGTTCAAGGAGCATGAAGATCACGAAGACGATGACGATCGCCGCCGTCCCCAGCGGACTGAGAATCGGCGCGACGAAAGTCGAAAGCGTTTCCAGCGCATTGCCGGGCGTGGCCACCACGGCGACCGGGACCACCGGCGCTTTCGCACCGCCTGGCGCCGGCGCGACAGCCGGCGCCTCCTCTCCGGTCACCTCCTGGGTCAGCTCGCGCAGCGTTTCCGTGACCCGCCCGAGCGGGCTGTTGGGCGTTGTCTTGAAGGTGCTGATCTTCGCCCGCAGGTTCGTCCGGTACGACGGAAGCTGGTTCGCGAGATCGATCATCTGGCCGGCGACGACGTAGCCGACGACACCGATCGCGGAAAAGCCGAGGACGGTCGCGGCGATCACCGATCCCACCCGCCCCATGCGCCAGCGTTCGAACCGATGGATGAGCGGCGCGAGCAGGAAGCTAATCAACACCGCGAGAGCCAGCGGGACGAGAAACTCGCGGGCGAAATACAGCGCCGCCACGACCAGCCCGATCGTCGTCAGCAGCACCGGCCGCGAGTTCTGGACTGGAGGTGTGCCGTTCATTCGTCGTCAGCAATCGTAGCGCGGTTCGGTGCCGGATGCCGAAAGCAAAACGGGCGCGGCCGCAGCCGCGCCCGAAATGGAGCCGGGATCGAGGAACGATCTATTTCTTCTTCCCGCCGAGTTGCTTCTCCGTGGCCTCGACGGTGGTCTCGTGACCCTTGATCGTCACGTTCCAGTCTTCGGCGAATTTTTTCACGTCGGGATCCTGCAACGTCTTCGATGCCTCAAAAAGCTTGGCCGTCTGCTTGGTCTCCTTGCCGAGATCCTTGAAGAACTCCTTCTCGAACTTGTCCGGCTTTTCCTTCGACAATTTCTGGACCTTGGCGAGGTCGTTCTTGCTGACTTCCTGGGCCACCTCACTGCTTTTCATCGTCGCGAGCGTGGCGAGCGCGGTCCAGATTCGTTTCAAATCTCCGCTCATCGGTCCGGTAGCCCGCTTGGTTTCCTCGGTATAGGTCCCGCTTTTGTTGTCCACGATGAGCTGCAGGTATTTCTGTTCGATGAGGATCGCTTCGCTCGCCTCTTTGATGAACTTCTTGTCAGCATCGGCGAGCGGCTTTGGCTTTGGCGTGCCGGCCGGAGCCGTAGCGGCCCCGGGCGTGGTTGGAGTGGCGGGCGTTTGGGCTTGAGCACCAACTGCAAGCGTCGTCGCGAGGAGGGAGAGAACGAGTTTTTTCATGGGTACTGAATGGGTGAGAGCAATATAGGCGAGTGCTGCGCGCTTGTCGTCAAGCCTGCGGGACCGTCGTCATTGATCGCTGCCCTTGCTGCTGATACCGGGCGGCGGCGGCGGCGGCGTGTTCTCGAGCAGATGATTGAGCGTGTAGCAGATGAAAGGATTGACGATCGGCGCGCCGTCGTCGGCCTTGAGGTCGTCGAGATGAAGCTCGTAGACGCGCCACGCGGTCAGCTCGGGCAGTTCGAGCGAGACGGTCTTGCGATCTGCGGAAAGCGCCGCGCTGTTCACGGTGATCTCCTGCAAGTCGAACTGCTTCGAGCCGTAGGCCGCGTGATATTCGTAGTAGTAACGCTTCACCTTGTAGGCGGTCGGAGACGATGCCGCGCGAGCTTCGAGCGGCCGGGTGAAGGTGAGATCAAATCCCTTCTTCGTGAGCTTCATCTTCAAGACCTCGAGCGGCACCTTGCCGGTCCACGAGATGTGCTGAAGCCCCTTGTCCCCTGCCCAGCCGTGGTCGGTCTGGCCCACCCAGAGGCTGCCATCCTTCGCGAAGGCGAACCGGTTGTTGCCCTTCAGCAAGCCGCCGTTGTCGATCAGCGGCACGGCCGCGCCCTGCACCTGGCCATCCACTTTGTCGAAGATCACGCGGATGATCCGCGCCCGGTTCATTTCGCCGATGAGCATCTGCCCTTCGAACGGACCGAACTTCCCGCCCGCCTTGATCAGCAGCGGCTGCGTGGGCGAGTTGGCCATGATGTTGTGCGGGAAAACGATGGCCGCCGGCGTCTTCATCGCCGCGAGATCAGCGACCGGCATTTTCACCGGCGGCGTGGTGATGCCTTCCTTCCACGAGAGGCTCGCGGGGTGGCCGTAGAATTTTCCTTTCTCCACGAGATAGAGCGGGCTGCTGCCGATCCAGTCGCCCTGGTTGTCGGAAACGAAAAGATTTTCCGCGGCGTCGAAGCCCAGGCCATTCGGCGAACGGAAGCCGGCGGCCCACGGCGTCAGCTTCCCGTCCGGGGCGATGCGCACCACCCAGCCGCGGTACGGCACGGCGGAATACATGCGCGCATCGGGACCGCTCAGGCTGGTCAACTGGCCGCGCACTTCATTGCGAATGCCGGCGCCGTTGGACGCGACATTGAGCGCGACGAACATGCTGCCGTCCTTCGCCAGAATCGGGCCGAAGGCGAACTCGTGGTAATTGCCCGTCATGCCGAAGTCGTCGGTGATCGTGTCGAACTGATCGGCCACGCCATCGCCGTCGGTGTCCATGATGCGGGTCAACTCCGGCCGCTGCATGACCACGATTTCCCTGTCGCTCAGCGCCACCACGCCGAGCGGATCGTGCAAGCCGTCCGCGAAGAGCTTCCACACCTTCTTCGCCGGGTCGTAGGTATAGACTTCGCCGCGGTGGAAACACGCGACGAGTCGGCCATCGGGCATGAACGCGAGGCCACCGCATTCGGTCGAGAGCCCCTTCGGCGTCGCGATTGTTTCGATCTTGTAGTAGTCGGCGACGAGGTCGGCTTTGCTTTTCGGCGTTGGCGCCTTGTCCTGTGCAGAAGCGGACGGCACGGCGATGCCGAGGGAAAGAGCGGCGGAAAGAAGTGGGAAGATTTTCATCACTTGGTCGAGGAGGAAGCCTGCGTGTGCTCGCGATCGAAGAGGGCTTTGATTTCCGTTTCTGGCAGCACGCGATCGTAGATGCGCGCTTCGTCGAGCGTCGCCGCGGCGAAGCCTTTCCCGCCAGCGGAGCCGAGGAAGAACTCGGCGCCGGCTGGCAGTGCCGCGGCGGGGATGCTCCCCCACGATTTGCCATCGATGTAAAAAGCGATCGCGTTCGCAGAGAGCGTCGCAGCGAGATGATGACAGGCATTGTCCGCGGGCTGACCGGTGGACGCGCCCGTCGCCGCGCCGCCCGCCGTGACCGTCACGCCGAAACCGGTGCCGCCGCCGGCGTTGGAGCCCAGGGCAAATTCGCCGCCGTCGCTCCTCGCGCCGATGAAGATTTGATCCTTCGCCTCGGGCTTCGCCAGCTTCGCCCAAATCGCGATCGTCCCGCCGTTCTTCAACGCATCGGTCTTCACCCCCGTCGCGAACTGGCTCTTCTTTCCGTCGAAGACGAGCGCACGTCCTTTCACGCCTTCGACGGGCAGCGGCTTCTTGTCCTTGAGCACGTCGTTCATCGACCAATAGCCGAGCGGTTCCCTGCCGGGAATTTCGGTGAGCGTGATGGTGAAGTTGCGCGCCTGCTCGGGCGTGAGCTGGAGCACGCCGTCCTTGAACTGCCCCGCGCTCGACGCAAACGTCGCGCCGCCGCCCGGGTCGATGACGTAAAACACCGCTCCCTTCGCCGCGCCGATCGTGAACGTATCCTCGAGGCCGCCGTGATGCTGCGCCTTGATCAACTCACGCACCTCCACGCCATCCACCTCGTAACGAAACTCCGGATACTTCTCCACGAGCCGGTAGCCGCGGAACTTCACCACCGGCACCTTCTCGCGAGCACCGATCCGCAGCGGGAAATCCGCGCCCGCGCGCCAATAGATGCGTCCCTTCACCTCGGCGAAGGCATCGCCATTGCCGCCCCAGTGCGGCGACGGATCGATGAAGGCCCCGCGCCACGCGTAGCGCAGCCGGCACGCGCCGGCGTCCCACACATAGTTTTGCTCGCCCGGCAGCGCGACGGCGATCGACGCCGGGCCGCTGTCGCGCACGAACATGCGGTAGAGAAAGGGCGGCTTGGGCGTAAACGCGTGCAGGACCTTGCCCGTCTGGTCCTTGGCCGAGTCCGGAACATTCGGGTCCTTCGCCAGCGACGGCAGCGTTGCCTTCTTCGAGACATACATCGCGCCGAACATGATGATGCCATGCCCCGGATAGGAACAGACGTAGGGATACACGCCTTCCTTCTTCGGAGCGGTGAAGCTTACCTCGCCCTTCTTGCCCGGCGTCAGCACGGGAATCGTCCACAACACCTTTTCGGACTTCGGCACAAAATCCTGCGTCGGCGTGATCGGCATGGTCATCGCCGCGGTCACGATCTCCATGCGCGCGCCCGGCGCGAGGATGAGGAGGTTGTGGGCCATGTCGTCGGCGTTTTCCAGCGTGACCCGCACCTTCGCCTCCGGCGCGACGCGGAAGCGCGGCAGATCGAAGCGCAATCCGGAAATCGCCTTGATCTCGATCAGCGTCTCGTCGGTCGCCGGCGTCTCCTGCGCGTGGAGAATGGCGGCCGCGAAACTGCACCACGCGACGAGGGCAATGCGGCGGAAGAGGGGGAGCAGGGAATGCATGCGACGGCCTTTGTGGCGCGCCGCGTGACGACTGCAAGCGAATAGAAAAAACCCCCGCTCGCGCAGCGACGTGATGAAGTCGCGCGGGCGCCTCGCGGCGAAGGCCATCGTCCCCCGACGAAGGTCACCCGGTCAGACGGGGCTCTTCTTCGACAGCGAAAATCCGTAATGCTTTTCCGCGCATCCCGGGCAGATGCCGTGGCTGAAGCTCGCCTCGGAATGCCGGCTCACGTAGCTCTCGATCTGCTCCCACTCGCCGTCCTCATCGCGGATGTCCTTGCAAAAGGAACAGGTGGGCAGGATGCCCTCGAGGATCTTCACGCGCTCCCGCATCGCGCGCGTCTGCCGGCCGAGCCGCGCGGTGACCACCACCAAGGTGACCAGCACGGCGGACCGCATCGCGGCATTGAGTCCCGTCGCCATTCCCATCGCCAGCCCGGCATGGAGCAGAAAACTGAAATGCGTCAGGCTCAAGAGGAGCGAAAGCCCCACCGCCGGACGCACGCCGCAATTCCAAGCCATGAGCATGGCCGGCAACACGAAATAGGCCGGAACGATCTGCTCCGGCCCGGAAAAGTAGTCCACCGCGACGGCCAGAGCCGCGAGCGCCCCGGAAAACCAAACTCGATTCCAAGGAGAACGCTCGAGGAGAATCTCGGGCCTTTCGGCCTTGGTTGGAAATAAAGTCATGGCTTGAGGTGAACGATGGGCATGGAAACGAAACCATAGCCGAAAGCCCGCCACCCATCGCGAAAGATTTTTCCGGCCCCAAGACTCCAGCTTTCCGTCGATGAGCTGACGGCCCAGCCCTTGCAGCGCAGGGTCGAAGCTGCTCGCGATGCTTTGGCAGTTCACATGGCCGCGCGCCTGCGGTAGAGGTCTCCCTCCCTTGTGAAGAAATCCGTCTCCCTCCTCATCTGGCTCGGCGTTGCGCTCCTCGGCGCGTTTGGCTACTGGACCATCGCCACGCAGCGCGCCGAGCCCGTCAACTCCGGCTTCATCGTCATCGCTGCGCTCTGCACCTACGCGCTCGGCTACCGGTTTTATTCGAAATGGATCGCCGCCCGAGTGCTCACGCTCGACGATCGCCGCGCCACGCCGTGCGAAGTCCACGAGGACGGCAAGGACTTCGTGAAGACGAACAAGTGGATCGTCTTCGGCCATCACTTCGCCGCGATCAGCGGCCCCGGCCCGCTCGTGGGTCCGGTGCTCGCCGCGCAATTCGGCTACCTGCCCGGCACGATCTGGATCCTCATCGGCGCCGTGCTCGGCGGCGCGGTGCAGGATTTCATCATCCTCTTCGCCTCGATGCGCCGCGACGGCCGTTCGCTCGCGCAGATGGTGAAGGAAGAGCTGAACAACGCCGCCGGCCTCATCGGCGTCGTCGCCATCTTGTCGATCATGATCATCCTCCTCGCCGTGCTCGCGCTCGTGGTGGTGAAGGCACTCGCGGAGTCGCCGTGGGGCGTCTTTACCGTGGCGGCGACCATCCCGATCGCGATGTTCATGGGCGGCTATCTCCGCTGGCTGCGCATCGGCAAGGTGCTCGAAGTGTCGGTGATCGGCGTCGTGATGCTGCTGCTCGCCGTGTGGGGCGGACAGCTCGTCCACGCCAACCCCGCGTGGCATCACGCCTTTCTGCTCAAGGCCGAGCCGCTCGCCTGGTCGGTGATTATTTACGGCTTCCTCGCCAGCGTCCTGCCCGTGTGGCTGCTGCTCGCGCCGCGCGATTACCTCAGCACGTTCATGAAGCTGGGCACCATCTCGGCGCTGGCCATCGGCACGCTGCTCGTGCTGCCGATGCTGCACATGCCGGCGGTCACGAAGTTCGTCGATGGCACCGGCCCCGTGGTTCCCGGCAAGCTCTTCCCATTCTGCTTCATCACCATCGCGTGCGGCGCGATCAGCGGCTTTCACACGCTGATCTCCAGCGGCATCACGCCGAAGATCATCACGCGCGAAAATCACGTCCGCCCCGTGGGCTACGGCGCCATGTGCCTCGAATCGCTCGTCGCCATCATGGCCATGATCGCCGCCTGCACGCTCGATCCCGGCGTCTATCTCGCCATGAACATTCCCGGCGGCGACCCCGCCGCCACCGCGCAGATCGTCGCCGCCAGCGGCCTCACCGAGCTCGCGCCCGTCGCCGGTCAGGCAGGAAAATATGCGAGCGTCGCAGTGAGCGTCTCGCCGGAGGAAATGAAAACTCTCGCCGGGCAGATGGGCGAGGTCACGCTCTTCGGCCGCACCGGCGGCGCGGCCACGCTCGCCGTCGGCATGGCGATGATCTTCTCGAAGCTGACCGCCGGACGCTGGCTCGACCTTTGGTACCACTTCGCGCTGATGTTCGAGGCGCTCTTCATTCTCACCACCCTCGACGCCGGCACCCGCGTCGGCCGCTACCTCCTGCAGGACGCCCTGCGCCGCATCGCCCCGCGCCTCGCCGACACGAAGAGCCTCGGCGCTGGCGCCTTTGCCAGCGCGCTCATCGTCGCCGCGTGGGGCTTTTTCCTCATCATGGGCGTGCGCGATCCCGACGGCGGCGTGAAAGCGCTCTGGCCGATCTTCGGGATCGCCAATCAGCTTCTCGCCAGCATCGCGCTCTGCCTCGCCACCACGATTCTGTTGAAGATGCAGCTCGCGCGGCAACGCCCGCCCGCGCTCGCCTTCGTCACGCTCATTCCGCTGGTGTGGCTGCTCACCGTTACCATCACGGCCGGCGTCACGAAAGTGTGGGACGCGAATCCGAAGATCGGTTTCCTCGCCGCCGCGCGCGCTGCGCAGGCGAAGATTCCCGGGCTGGAAGAAATGGTCGCGGCTTCCCAAACCGCGGACACACCAGCTTGGCCCGCCGCCGTAAGCGCCTTGAAGAAACAGCAGACGGTCCGTTTCAACAACACCGTCGATGCCTGGGTCACCGGCATCTTTCTCGTCCTCGTCTCCGGGATCGTCGTGCTGAGCATCGCCGAATGGCTGCGCCTCCTCGGCGGCCGCCGCGAGCCTCAGCTCAGCGAAACCGACCCGGTCTGGCTCTCCCCTGAGGCCGTGGGCATCGCGCGCCCCGTCAACGTCTTCGGCGCCGCCGCCCTCGCCTTCACCTTGATCAAGGAAGTCTCCGGCCAGGCAGACCTCGACCGCGCGCAACTCGCCGCCGAAACCTGCAACTGCGCACAAGCCCGCACCCCGCGCGGCCGCCAGAACACCTTCCTCACCGCCACCGAGCACCGCTTCACCGGCATCCGCCGCTGCTGCTAAAGCAGTGGCCAAAAGAAGTCTCCATCTGGAGGGCGGAGCTCCCGCGAGGCCGCAGCGGGTTCACCATGAGTCACCCGGCGTCGCAGGAGCTCCGCCCTCCAAATTACCCGGAGGAAAGTTTCGGCAACAGCTGCTAGGCGCCCGAACGATGCAGTTGGCGTTGGGTAGCGCACGCGCCCTCGCGTGCTGTGTCCGGCGCCCCGCCGGACACGCGGCGGCAGATCGGATTCACCGTTCGGTGAGGACGTCGGAGCGGACCGATGGAGGGCACCGGGCCGTCGGTGCCGTCGGTCGAGCGGCCGTGGAAGCGACGGCGCGCTTCCCTCCAGCTCCGCTCCGGAAAGTTCTTTCGGCAGAAGCTCTAAAGGCACCGACAGCTCAAGCCCCGGTCTCCGCGGCGAGCTTCTCCAGATCGCGGAGCGTTCGAGCCAGCAGGTCGAAGTCCACGGGCTTCACGAGGTGATCGAAGAAACCGGCTTCGCGCGAACGAAGCATGTCTTCCTCCATGCCGTAGCCCGAAAGTGCGATCCCGCGGATTTGGGGAGTGTCCTCGCGCAACGCTTTGATCAACTGCAAACCGCTGCCATCGGGCAGACCGAGGTCCGAGACGACTACGTCGAAAATTTGCTGCCGATTCACGGCGATCGCCTCGGCGATGGTCCCGGCCGCGACCACTTCATGGCCGGCCTTGCGCAGAAGCCTTGAAAGCACGGCAACGGTCGGCGGATGATCCTCGGCGAGCAGAATGCGGAGGGGCGTCGCGGGTTCGTTCTGCACGGAAGAGTCCGGCTCGAAGACGGCCACGCTCGCGGACGGTTCGGGCGAGCTGGGCAGCTCGACGCGAAAAGTCGCACCGAGGCCGGGGCCCGGGCTGGCCGCGCGAAGCGTGCCGCCGTGCAGATCCACGATCGCGCGCGCGATGGCCAGGCCCAGACCCAGGCCGCCGAAGCGATGGTGTCCGTCGCGTTCCTCCTGTTCGAACGGGAGAAACAAACGCTCGGCCAGCTCCGGCGCAAAACCCAGCCCGGTGTCGCTCACTTCGAGGACCAGCATTTCCCCGCCCGCGGCGTCGTGGGTGCGGATGTCGATGCGCCCGCCACCCGGAGTAAACTTCACGGCGTTGCGCAGCAGATTCCAAAAGACCTGCTGCAAGCGAGCCGAGTCGCCGCGCACCCCGCAACGGCTGGCCCGGAGATCGAGCGCGATCGTCACCCGTTTGCCCTGGGCTTCGTCGCGGATGATCTCCAGCGAGTGGCCGAGCAGCGAATGCGCGTCGCAGTGCTCCATGCGGAGCGGCAGCTTGCCGCGAACGATGCGAGTCAGATCGAGCAGATCGTCAATCAGGCGTCCCTCGAGGGTGATGTTTCGCTCGATCATGGCCAGCTCGGCCCGCGCATCCTCGGGCAGCCGTTCATCGTAGCGGAGAGCGTGCGCGCTCAAGAGCACGGGAGTCAGAGGCGTGCGCAGTTCATGCGAGAGCGCGGCGAGAAAGTCGTCCTTGGCGCGGGAAGCCGCCACCGCTTCGCGCTGCGCGGTCTTGAGATCGTGAATGTCGGTATTGGTCCCAAACCAACTGACGATGCGCCCGCCGTCGCGCATCGGCTGGGCGCGGACGAGGAACCAGCGAAACGCGCCGTCATTCCGCCGAAGGCGAAACTCCACCTCGTAACGTTCGCCCGTGGCGAGCGCCGCCTGCCAGTCGCGCAGCACCGTGGGCAGCTCATCCTGGTGAACGAATTGCGCCCAGGCATTGCCCAGAATCTCCCGCTCCAGGTCGGCGCCGAAATAGTGCACGACTTCCTGATTGGCGAAATCGAGTTCGCCGTTCGGCCGCGCGGTCCAGACCTGCAAGGAGACCGATTCCGCGAGGAAATGAAAACGTTCCGCGGCCTCCGCCAGCGCGCGGGAAATGGTCTCGGCCTGCTCCTTGGCCCGCGCGAGCTGCTCGGTCAGATCGCGCTGCTCGGTCACATCGGTATTGGTGCCGAACCAGCGCGTGACCTGCCCCTGCGCGTCGCGGATCGGCCGGGCGTGGGAAAGGAACCAGCGATACTCGCCGTCCTTCCCGCGCAGCGGGAAGAGGTCCTCCCAATCCTCGCCGCGCTCAAACGCGCGCTGGAGCTTCTCGAGCACGTGTTCCCTCCGATCCGGCTGGATTAATTTCAGCCAGCCACCGCCCCGCATCTCTTCGAGCGTGTTGCCGGTGTAATCGAGCCAGCGCTGATTGAACCAGACGATCGATCCCGTTTCGTCGGTCATCCACGCGAGCTGGGAGATATTGTCCGCCAGCGTGCGAAAGCGCTCCTCCTTTTCCTGCAAGGCCACCGCGACGCGGCGCGCGCTCTCTTCCTGACGAGCGACCGCCCGGCTGGCCGCCACGATGAGCACGAAGAGCAGGATCAACCCGCCATAAAGCATCATCGCCGTCCCTTCGCCGGGCCCGAGCACCCCGCTGGCGCGCCCCTTGCCGATCGCCCAGGCCAGCGCGAGTAACAGCGTGGCGGAGCCCGGCAGCAGCCACCGCAACAAGACCCCGCTGGCGCCGGGCGCAAAAACTCTGCTGACCGGCGGGCGGTAGGGACGAGCGGCGAGGACGCCGAGCGAGAGAAGAAAGAGCGCGATCGCCGTGTGCAGCAGGATGCTTGTGGAACGCAGCAGCCCGATGAAACCACGCGCGTCGAGCAGATAGCCCACCAGCCCGCCCGCCGCGGGCAGCGCAGCGAGCATCGCAAAAACCGGTGCCGTGAAATGCTGCGATTTTCGCAGCCGGACTTTCCAATCCAACCCGGTGAGAGCGCAGCCCAAAAAGAAAAGTGAGGCGGCAGCGTTGAGGCTCATCCTGCCGGGGTAGACCACGAACGGGCTGGCCTTATCCTCGGGAAAGGTGCCGCTGGCGAGAAGTTGATCCACGCCGAAATCGACTCCCGCCAGGTACTCCAGCGACGTCACCCCGCCGATCAAGGCTGCCAGCAATCCGCAGCACTCCGCTATTCGCTTTGTGATCCGGCTCTCCCCGCCCACATGCCAGAGAATCAGGGAAAGAGATGCCGCGATGAGTCCCGCAGCCGTATTCGCTCGCATGAGCATCCCGCCCGACCACCCAGCCGCCACTCGGGTCGCGGGAATGAGCCAGGCAGCGAGATTGCTGGCCCCGAGCAGCAGTCCGATCGCCGCCGCCGACCGCAAGACAAACACGCACGCAAGCCTGGCCGAAGGCAGCAAGCGCAACGTCTCCGAATGGCGATGAATTGGAAGGGGGGTCGGCGTCAAGAACTCGCGCCGAACTTGGCCGTCGGCGGACGTTTTGTCTATAAGCGCCCCTGCCTTTCGGACGGCTGCCGTCGTTGCCCCTCCGTCTCGAAGGGGACGAGAACGATGGGCGCGTCTGCCGTCCCCGCTACGCTCGTCCTCCTTCTCCTCCTCATAATCATCCTCATCCTCATCCTCGATCTGGAAATCGAGGACGAGGACGATCCCTGCCCGGGGGGCGAACCTCTATCAAGATGGCGGGAGTTTCTCAGCACAGGAATAGCGCGATCACCTGTGCCGGCACGCGCACCAACCTCCCGAGCACGCCGCTCTGCCAGGGGCATTCCTTTCCACAAGATAGTGTGGATCGTCGCGAAACCTCCCCCCACATTTTGCGGTTGAGCCATTGACTTGAGCAGGACGCATTCGCATCCTTTCCGCCCAAATCCTTCTCCGAAAATGATCGAAAAACATCTCGCGAAACTCGTCACCGAACTGAAGCTCCAGCCGCGGCAGGTCGCGGCCACGGCGATCCTGCTGGAGGAAGGCGCGACGGTGCCCTTCATCGCCCGCTATCGGAAGGAAAAGACGGGCGAACTCGATGAAGTGCAGATCACCGCGATCCGCGACCGGCTGGAGCAGCTCGAGGAGCTGGACAAGCGCCGCGAGGCGATCGTGAAGTCGCTGGAGGAGCGCAAGCTGATGACCCCGACGCTGCACGCCAGGATCGAGGCGGCGGAGAACATCACGACGCTGGAGGACATCTACCTGCCCTTCCGGCCGAAGAAGAAAACAAAGGCGACCGTCGCGCGCGACCTCGGGCTGGAGCCGCTGGCGGACATCCTCTGGGCGCAGGATCCGGCGACCGATCCGCAGACGGTGGCGGCGCCGTTCGTCGGGCCGGAGATCGAGATCGATGCGAAGAAATACAGCGTGCCGGACGTGGCGGCTGCGCTGCAGGGCGCGCGCGACATTCTCGCGGAGCGCATGAACGACGACGCGACGGCGCGCGCGCAGTTGCGGAATCTTTACCTCACGAAAGGCGTGATCAAATCGAAGGTGATCAGCGGCAAGGAGGAGGAAGGCGCGAAGTTCAAAGATTACTTCGACTGGACGGAGCCGGCGGAGAAGGCGCCTTCGCATCGCATCCTCGCGATCCGCCGCGGTGAGTCGGAAGGCTTCCTCTTTTCCCGCCTCGTGCCGGATGAAATCGAGGCGGTGAGCCTGCTGGAGCGGCTCTTCGTGAAAGGCAAGTCACCGGCCGCCGAGCAGGTGCGGCTCGCGGTGCAGGATTGTTTCAAGCGGCTGCTCGGCTTCGCGATGGAAGGCGAGGCGCGCACGTTCTTCAAAAAGAGAGCCGACGAGGAAGCCATCCGCGTCTTCGCCGACAACCTCCGCGAACTGCTGCTCGCCTCGCCGCTCGGGCAGAAGGTCACGCTCGGCATCGACCCCGGCTTCCGCACGGGCTGCAAAGTGGTGCTGCTCGATCGGCAGGGAAAGCTGATCGCACACGACGTGATCTATCCGGAGAAAGGCTCGCGCGATCTCGCGGAGGCGGAAGGGATGATCAAGGCCATCGTCGCGAAGTTCAAAGTCGAGGCCATCGCGATCGGCAACGGCACCGCTTCGCGCGAGACGGAGACGTTCATCCGCAAGCTCGCGCTCCCCTCCTCCATCCCGGTCGTGATGGTCAGCGAGAGCGGCGCGTCGATTTATTCCGCGAGCGATGTGGCCCGCGAGGAGTTCCCCGACAAGGACGTGACCGTGCGCGGCGCCGTGTCCATCGGTCGCCGGCTCATGGATCCGCTCGCCGAGTTGGTGAAGCTCGACCCGAAGTCGATCGGCGTCGGGCAGTATCAGCACGACGTGGATCAAAATGCCCTCAAGCGCACCCTCGACGACGTGGTTGTGAGCTGCGTGAACAACGTCGGCGTCGAGCTCAACACCGCGTCGAAGCATCTGCTCACCTACGTTTCCGGGCTGAACGCGCGCGTCGCCGCAAACATCGTCGCGCACCGCGACGAGCACGGCCCCTTCAAGTCGCGCAAGGAATTGCAGAAGGTCACCGGCCTCGGCCCGAAGGCGTTCGAGCAGGCCGCCGGCTTCCTCCGCATCCGCGACGGCGCGCATCCGCTCGACGCGAGCGCCGTGCATCCCGAGCGCTACGAACTGGTCGATCGCATGGCCGCTGATCTCGGCTGCACCGTACTCGATCTGCTCCGCGACGGCACGAAGCGCGCGAAGATTCGCCCCGAGAAATACGTCACCACCGAAGTCGGTCTGCCCACACTCAAGGACATCCTCGCCGAGCTCTCCAAGCCCGGCCGCGACCCGCGCCAGCAGTTCGAGGCGTTCAGCTTCGCCGAAGGCGTGGAAAAAATGGAGGACCTTCAGCCCGGCCAGAAGCTCCCCGGCATCGTCACGAATGTCACTGCGTTCGGTGCGTTCGTGGACATCGGCGTGCACCAGGACGGCCTCGTCCACATCAGCCAGATGAGCGACGACTTCGTGAAGAATCCCGCCGACGTGCTCAAGGTCGGCCAGCGCGTGCAGGCCACGGTGATGGAAGTGGACATGCCGCGGAAACGCATCGCCCTCTCGCTAAAATCTCGCGTCGAGATCGGACCGCGCGGCGATCGCAAGGCCGAGGCCGGCAAACGCGACGTGCAGCGGTTCGCCGTCGGCGCGGGCAGCGGCGGCGGACGTCCCTCCGCTCCGAGTGGCCCGGACTGGTTCACCCTCGCGCAGCAAAAGCGGAACTAAACAGGTCTTCAGACCACGCCCCCGGATTGTCCGGGCTTTTCCGATTGCATGCCCCGTAATTCACCTTAATTTCGCAGCCCTGCGCGTCCGTAGCTCAACTGGATAGAGCGCTGCCCTCCGAAGGCAGAGGTTGTGGGTTCGACCCCCGCCGGACGCAGTGCTCATCTTCTCCTCGTGGAATGTCAGCGCACTGCGCTCCCTGCTGACCTCGGTCACTTCCGCCGTACGGCGAACGGTGACGACCTGAACCCGGCTCACAAACCGGCAGACTCGCGTGAGGCACGCCGGGGATCGAAGCGGGCGCGGATCATCGCGGCCTCCGCCGCGATGTTGAGCATCGAGAGGCGGGTGGCACGAAAGAGATTGAAGCAGCCGGTGACGAGCCCGCCCGCGCCGAGAATTCCCGCCCCGAGGGCGAGCGCCACGGCGACCTCGAAACCCGCATGGAATGAGGACGAAGCCAGCGCCGCGCCGAGGATTGAAATCAAACTCGCGGTCGCAAAAGAGCCGAGCGCCACATAGGCCGCGCCGAGCCCGTGGAGAAGCATCACCGCCTGCCGCTCGACCCGCTGCACCTGCACGATCAGCATCGCATGGACGGCGTCAGTTTCGGTTCCGCCGTCGAGACGGGCGGACAGCGCGCGCATGCGTTCGCTGGCGCGAAGGAAACGATTGCTGGTGCTCATCGCGAGCACCGAGGCGGCGTTGGTGAGAATGGCCGGCGCGCCGATGAGCGAAAGGACGGCGAAGGGATTGGAAACGAGAGAGGCGTCGGGGGTCATGCGAGGCGTAGTCGGAAAAAAACGACCGGTGCCCTTTTCAAAGGCACCGGCCGTCCCAACCAAGGAAATTTTGAAACGTCTATGGCGATGACTTGAGCACCGCGAAGGTGCGCTTGCCCTTGCGATCAATGTTGAGCAGCACGCCCTTGGCCTGCTTTTCGCGAATGCGATCGTCGATGACTTTGGCGCAGGCTTCGGCATTGGCGACGGGCTGAGTTTCGACCGCGGTGACGACGTCGCCGACGAGGATTTCGGCGCGATCCGCGGGACTCTTGGGTGCGATTTCCACGACCAGCGCTCCCGCGCCGGCAGCGGAGTTTTTGAGTTTCAAGCCAAGTGACTCCGCGTCCACCGCCGGAGCCTTCGGCGGCAGGACGTTGGCGACTTTGGTCAATTCCTGCGGCAGTTCGGCGGTCGCGACCGGAATCTTCAGCGCGGCGCCGCGGCGCCAGACGGTAAGCTGGATGATCTGCCCGATTTTTTTGCGCAGGACTTCCTTCTGCAGGTCGCGCGCGGTGGCCACCTTTGCGCCGTCCACTTCCGTAATGACATCTGCCGGGCGCAGGTCGCTTTTGTAAGCCGGCGCGTCGGCCTCGATGGTATCGACGACGACGCCACGATCGATGCCCGAGAGGTGCTCACGCAGCGCGCTATTTTCGCCCAGCGTCTCGATACGAATCCCGAGCCAGGGCCGCTGCACTTTTCCGCTCGCGATGAGCTGCCGCGCGACTTCCTGGAGCATCGCGGAAGGGATGGCGAAAGCGAGGCCGCGGCCAATCCCATTGATCAACGTATTCATCCCGATGATGCGGCCCTCCACGTCGAAGAGCGGACCGCCGCTGTTGCCCGGATTGATGAAGGCATCGGTCTGAATGTAGTCCTCGTAAAGAATCGTCGGCGAACTCGGCCCGAGCAGACTGGTGCGTCCCTTGCCGCTCACCCAGCCGGCGGTGAAACTGAATTCCTGATTGAACGGCGTGCCGATCGCACACACCAACTGGCCGATGCGCAGCGCATCGCTGTCTCCCCATTGCACGGCAGGAAGGTCGCGCGCCTCGATGCGGATCACCGCGATGTCCGTCTTGTCGTCGGTGCCGACGACTTTCGCGGGAAAGCTGCGGCCGTCCTTGAGCCGCACGCTGAGCTTCACCGCGTCGGCGATCACGTGATTGTTGGTGAGGATGAATCCGTCCACTCGCACGATGAATCCCGATCCCTCACTCCGGCTTTGCAGCGGCGGCGCCTTCCACGGACGCGCCTCGCCTTTGCCGCCTGGCTCATCGCCTTTTCCTTCTTCCCCATTGCGAAGGAAAAAATCGAGCGCGGTGCCTTCGCGGTCGTCCTCTTCGAGAGCCTTGGTCGCCTCGATGACCACGACGGCGGGCGCCACTTTTTCAAAAACCTGCACGAAGCCTTCGTCGATGGTCTTCAGTAGATTCAGCGCGGCGGCCCCCTTCTCCGGCTCTCCCGCACGCACCGGCCCGAGCAGGGCTAAGCCGACGAGTCCAGCGGTGAGCGAGGGTCGCAACATGGCGGTAACAAGCGCGTGTGACAGGAGGCACTGTCTCGCGTTCAAAGAGATTTGTAAAAAGCAAAACTCGACTTTGCGCAGCCGGGCGGCGCGTTGACTTCACCCGCCCCTCCCCTAACGTCCTCGCACTCTCATGGCCGGCCTCGTCATCAAACCCCGTTCCCGCCTTTTTCACGGCCACGACTGGGTCTATTCCAGCGAAGTCTTGAAGGCCTTCGGCGCGCCGCAGGATGGCGATGTCGTGTCGTTAAAAGATGGCTCGGATCGCCTGCTCGGCAGCGCCATTTACAACTCGAAGTCGCAGATCATCGCGCGCCGCATTTCCCGGCAGCGGCAGGATCTCGATCGCGATTTTTTCGAGCGCCGGTTGCGGCAGGCGATTGCCTTCCGGCAAAGGCACAGCCTTGATCCGCGGCTCGGACGTCTGGTGTGGAGCGAGAGCGACGGGCTGCCCGGAGTCATCGTCGATCGCTACGGCGATCACCTCGTGCTCCAAACGCTCACGCTGGCCATGGATCAGCGGAAAGCCTTGCTCGTCGAGGCGCTGCGCGCGGTGCTTTCGCCGGCGTCGATCGTCGAACGGAACGACACCCCCATTCGCAAGGCCGAGGGCCTCGAGTTGCTGACCAGCGTCCTCTTCGGCGCTGAACCGCCGCCGCTGCCGGTGACGATCGGCGGGCTGAAGTTTGAGATCGATTTGCTGCGCGGGCAGAAGACCGGATTCTACCTCGATCAGATTCCCAACTACGCCGCCGTGGCCCAGCACGCCAAAGGCCGGCGGGTGCTCGATTGCTTTGCCAACCAGGGCGCCTTTGCGCTCGCGTGCGCGCGGGCGGGAGCGGCACAGGTGCAGGCGATCGAGATCAGCGCCGACGCCGTGGAGCGCATCCGGCGCAACGCGGAACTCAACCAGCTCGAGATCGAGTCCTACGCCGCGAACGTCTTCGATATGCTGAAGGATCTCGAACGCCAGGAGGCGCGCTATGACTTGATCGTGCTCGATCCGCCGTCCTTCACGAAGTCGAAGGGCACGCTGGCCGACGCGATGCGCGGCTACAAAGAGATCCATCTGCGCGCCCTCAAGCTGCTCAATCCCGAGGGGCTGCTCGCGACGTTCTGCTGCTCGCACCACGTCAGCCACGAGCACTTCCGCGAGATGATCAACGACGCCACGGTGGACGCGAAAAAGACGCTGCGGCAGCTCGCGACCTACACACAGGCGCCCGATCATCCGATCGTCCCGACGCTGCCGGAGACGGAGTACTTGAAGGGCTGCCTCTTCGAGCTCGCGCCGGGCCGCTAGTTGGAGCGAGGCGAGACGAGGGCGGTCATTTCGCCGCGGGGACCGGATCGGGGACCTTGCCCGATTGCCAGGCAAGGAAGCGCCATTGCCCTTTTTCCTCGCGCCAGACGCCGAGGAAGCTGAGGACCATCTCCGAGGTGCCCTCCGCTTTGCCGATGCTGGTCCGCGCGCGACCCGTCATCAACGCGAGGCCCGGCGCGGGGAAGGAAAAGTTCCGCTCCTCGTAGTTCCACGTGAGGTACTTCGTCCGACCGGTCGCGAGGGATTCGATGTAGGAGGCTTTGTTGTCCACGGCCCCGGTCGAATGCGCGTAGCGAAGATCGTCGGAAAAGATCGCGGTGAGACGGGCGCGGTCGCCCGCGACGACCGCGGCGACGCGTTCGTCGTCCGCGGCGCGGAGTTTATCGAGGCGCGGATCATCAGCCGCGCGGAGCGGGACGAAGGTGAGGGCGAGAACGGACAGGAGGAGGAGGAACGTAGTTTTCACGCGACGAGATTAGGTGGATTTGGAGTCGCCCGCGACAATCCTTTGATAGCCGGCGCGCAGGACGCCGAGATCGGAATCGATTGCGAGATGGGTGAAGCCGAGTTCGCGCAGGCGCGGTAGCTCGGCGCGATCGCGCACGAGGATGCCGCACGCCTTCCCCGCCTCGGCGGCGGCTTGGGCGACATGCTGCAAGCAGCCGGCAAAATCACGCGTCGCAGATGGCGCGCGGGCGCGCAGATCGAATTGCAAGTCGGCAGGGCCGACGAAGAGCACATCGACGCCATCGACCGCGGCGATGGCGCGGGCGTTCTCGACAGCTTCGATGTTCTCGATTTGCGTGAAGAGCACCGGTTGCGGGAGTGAGGCCGCATCGGGCGGATGCAGGCCGTAGCCGTAGGCGCGCACGCTGCGCGAGAAGCCACGCGTTCCGTGCGGCGGGTAACGCAAGGCGCGAACGCACGCTTCCGCTTCAGCGACGGTCGAGACGTGCGGGATCATGATTCCGTCAGCGCCCCAGTCGAGGACGCGTCCGATCAAGTCCGCATGCGGCGCGCCGACGCGGACGATGGCGGCGGCGTTGCTGCCGCGCAGCGCCTGCAACTGCCCGAGCAGCGCGGCTTCAGAGCCGCAGCCGTGTTCGAGATCGAAGAGCAGCCAGTCGAAACCGCTTTCCGCGGCGAGCTCGGCGATGACCGGCGAGCCGATCGACAGCCACGTGCCGAGCTGCGGCTTCCTTTCACGGAGGCGGGCGAGCGCGGTGGTGTTCATAGCGTGGCGATGTCGAGACCTTCGTGCAGCCCGCGCCGCGCGGCCGCGAGACGGGAATGAGTAAAGGCTTTCAAGTCCGAGCCCGAACGGCCAGCGCCGATCAAAAAGAAACCGTCGGTGCGATCGAAGTATCCGGCGCCGACGCGGATGACGGCTTTGACGATCATGTTGCGCAGCAGGTGCAGCCAAAAGCGGCGCCGATGTTCCTCCGGCAGCGGGCGCACGGTGGCGTAGCCGGCCAGCGCGCGGGCGAGGATCGATCCATCGTAAAAGCAGCCGAGCAGCGAGAGGTCGTCCATCGGATCACCGGAGATGGCGTCGTCCCAGTCGATGAACGCGGTAATTTCCGTCTCCGTGCCGAGGATATTCCAAAGCGCGAGATCCTTGTGGACCAGGCAGCCGCGTTCCAGCGCGAGCAGAGCTTCGTGACGTGCAATCGCGCTCTCGATCGCGCGCGCCTCCGGCTCCGGCAGAAAGCCGCGTTCGACGAGAAAGCGGAGGTGCCGATCGAGATGGAGCCGGAAATAATCCGCGTATCGCGCGTGAAATCCGTGCAGGCGATTTTCGCTCCGCAGCACCGCGGGATCGAACGGGCCGAAGCCGGGCGGCGTGATGCTCTGCCAGCGCGCCACCGCCGCGCCGATCTCGCTCGCGCAGCGCGGAAGATCGAGCCGGCCTTGTTTGTGGAGCTGGTTGAGATCGGGTGCCGCGATGCACTCCATCACCTGCCACGCAAAGGGAACGCGCTGCCGGCTCGCGTCCACGCCGAGCACTCGCGGCGCGGGCAGCCCGAGCGCGCGCACCTCGGCGAGGATGCAGCTTTCGACTTCGATGTAATCATCGCGTTCCGGGCCATCCTCGACGCGCACGAACGCCGCGGCACCGCCGATGTCCGCGAAGAACGTGCGATGATTCCCCTGCCCTCCGGCGGGACGGAGCGTCACGGCGGGAAAATGCTCGCGCAACGCCTCGAGGAGAGGCGCCGCCATCGCGTCGTCGCTCGCGCGTTCCTCCGTGCCGTGAAAGGCTGCGGCGCGATCGCACTTCCAATAGTAGATGGCGCGTCGCGGAGACGCTGCGTGCGCGGTCGTCATGCGCGTTCGGTTTGCGCGAGAGGACCCGACGCGGGCGCGATCTCTTTCACCGGGCGCATGCGCCAATACGCTGCCACGAGAGCGCCGAGCAAATTTTGAATGACGGCGCTGAAGACCGCAGGCACGGCGGCCAGCGGCTCAGTCGGGAAATTTTTCCGCGCGAGCACCGCAGCCAGGCCGCCGTTTTGCATCCCGACTTCGATCGACACGGTGCGCGCGACGCGTTCGGGATATCGCAGCACGCGCGCCACCACGTAGCCGAGCGCGAACCCGAGCAGGTGCAGCAGTGCTGCCGCCAGCGCGAGCTTGCCCGCGTTTGCCACGACCGCCGCCGCGTTCGCCGCCACAATGCCGCCCGTGATGAAGACGAGTGCGACCACCGAGACCGCCGGCCCGAAGCGCGCGGCCGTCGCGACCGCGCGCGGAAAGCGCCAGTTGCAGAGCACGCCGATCAGCACCGGAGCGACGACGACTTGCAGCGTGGAAAGGCAGAGCCCGAGCGCATCCACCGGCACGTAGCGCCCCGCGAGAACCTGGCACCACAGCGGCGTCATGATGAACGCGAGCAACGTCGAGGTGAGCGTGACCGCCACGGCCAGCGCGACATCGGCGCGCGCGAGGTAGCTCACCACATTCGACGCCGTCCCCGACGGAACGCTCGCCACAAGAATGAGACCGACTGCGAATCCCGGCTCCAGCTTGAGCGCGCGCCCGAGCAGCCAGCCCGTGAGCGGCATGATGGTGTAGTGCGCGAGAAAGCCGAGCGCGAGCGAGCCGGGCATTTTGAACAGTCGCCGAAAATCATCCACGTTCAGCGTGAAGCCCATCCCGAGCATCACGATCGTGAGCGCCCACACGATCCATTGTCCGGCAAACCACGTGAACGCCGGCGGATGTCCCAGCGCCAACAGCGCGCCACCCACGAGCCAGACGGGATACAGATTCGTGAAGTGAGAAAGCGCGCGTTGCATCTGCTATTCGAGCCGGCCAAACATGATTCGCTCCTTGCGGCTCGGGTCCGTGTCCCCTTGCGTGACCGTGAGCCAGATCGTGCCGTCGTGTTCGTGGAATGCGGGATATTGAAACGACCGATCGGACTCGAAGCGATACTTGCGCTCCCACGTTTGGCAGTCGCGCGAGATGTCGATGTTGAAGACGCTGCGTCGCACGCCGTTGATCTGCGTGGCCTCCTGCCAGCCGAGGTAATAGACGCCGCCGAACTTGTCGAAGGTCGGCTTCGAGTTCGCGCCATTTGAGACGAAAGGCATCTCCTTGCCGACACTCCACGTCCTTCCATCCGCGCTCGTGGTGAAATGATAGTTGCCCTTGTCATTGCGGCAGATCGCCATCCAAGTGCCGTCGGGCAGACGGTTCACGGCGGACTCGCTGAGCTGCGCGGATTGCGGCTCGTTGTAGTGGCCGAGCACCTCGAAGGTCGCCAGATCGTCATGCACCAGCGCGAGCGCGTTTTGCCCCACGGGGAAGTTGTTCAGCGCGACATAAGTCCGGCCATCGAACTGCTTGAACGAGTCAAAGATGAACAGGCCCGCGTCCTTCGCCGTTCGCTTGAAACCCTGCGCCGCCGCGTCCGCGTGAAAATACTGCGGCTGCATGTCGAATGTGCCCGCTGCCGTCTTGATCTTCGTTTTGAAGATCCGGTTTTCGAAAGCCATGCGATCGAGGTCGAAGTCGATGTGCCACATCTGCGACTGTCGCTTCCCCGGCTCCTCGCTCGTGAAGTAACAGCGCAGCGTCTTCGCATCTTTCTGAATGATGCGCGGCACGAAGCACGCGCCCACCGGCAGCGTTTCGTTCGCGAACACCTGCTCGCCGCGCGCAAAGTCGATCACCTTCTCCAGCGCGAGTGTCTTCAAGTTCACCACGGACAGCGTCACATAAATGAACGGCCACCCGGCGCTCTCGCCTGCCTTGCGATCGTTCGCCTCCGCCACGCCGAACGCCCGATCTCCCACGCAGACGAACTCCGCATCGTGCGCACCTTTCACCCGCGGCGCGCTGGTCTTGACCAGACCGGCCATTACTTTGTCGCCAGCCTCTTTGGCATCCCAAGCCGCAGGTAGAAGCGACTGCGCCCGCGCGGCGGCGGTGCAGAGCACGAGCGAGAGAATGGGGAGGAGCTTCATTGCGCGTCGGTCTTGACCGGTAGCGAAACTAGAAGTGCCCGAATCCGCGGAATTCGACACGCCTTCTTTCGCACGTCAGACTTTTGCACCGCTCCCCATGAAACGCCGTCATTTCCTCGCTCGCACGACCGCAGCACTCACGGCCGCGGCGATTTCGCCGAACCTCGTCGGCGTTACCAAACGGGCGCCGCGCATCGTCCTGCGTTCGTCGTGGCAGACCGTCAACATCGGCGACATCGGCCACACGCCGGGCGTGCTCGCGTTGATCGAGAAGCACATCCCCGACGCCGAGGCGACGCTCTGGCCGATGGACACGCGCAACGGCGTCGAGGAAATCCTACTCCGGCGCTTTCCGAAACTGCGCATCGTCCGCGACAAGCAAGGCGCCTACGAATGCGATTTCCTGCTGCACGGTTCCGGCCCGTATCTCACCGCGCATCGCGACGTCGCGGCGTGGAAGAGCGAGACCGGCAAACCTTACGGCATCTACGGCATCACCATGGCGGCGGCCGGCGATCCGGGGCTGAAGATCATGCGCAACAACGGCCTCGACGACGCCTGCCGCGCGCTGCTCAACGGCGCGAGCTTCGTCTTCCTGCGCGACGGCGTTTCGCTGCAAGTCGTGAAGGACGCCGGCGTGACGAGCCCGATCATCGAGTTCGGCCCCGACGGCGCCTTCGCCGCCGATGTGCGCAACGACGAAGCCGCGATCGCCTTCCTCAACGCGCACGGCCTGGAGGAAGGCCGGTTCCTCTGCTTCCTGCCAAACCTGCGTAACGCACCGTATTGGAAAGTGAAGCCGGGCTACGCGTTCGACGAAGCCAAGCACCGGCGCAACGAGGAGATGAAAGACCACGACCACGCGCCGCTGCGCGACGCCATCATCGCCATCACGCGCGAGACGCCGATGAAAGTGCTCGTCTGCCCCGAGGACTCGACGCAGATGGAAACCGGCCGCGAGTTGCTCGTCGATCCGCTACCCGCCGACGTGAAAGCGAAAGTCGTCTGGCGGGAAAACTTCTGGCTTACAGACGAAGCGATCAGCACCTACGTCCGCTCCGCCGAGCTGGTGAGCAACGAAATGCACAGCCCCATCATGGCGCTCGGCAACGGCATTCCCGCGATCGTCTGCCGCTTCGCCGAGCAGACCACGAAGGGTTTTATGTGGCGCGACATCGGCCTTGCAGACTGGCTCTTCGATCTCGACAAGCCGGACGAACTAGCGCGCGTCGCCCCGACCGCGCTCGCGATCGCAAAAGACCCCACCGCTGCAAAAGCCAAAGCCGCCAAGGCGCGCCAGTTCGTCCAGCAGCGTCAGCGCGAGACGATGGAGATTCTGCAACGAGCCGCCGCGGCGGCGGTCTGAAAGCTAGGCAGACGGTCAGGTCCAGCTTTCGGGTTAAAGAGGTGTCGCATTGCCCCAACAATTTTCGAAGAATTCTCTGTCGTGGATAGCATGCTGATCGGTGGCGGGAATCCGTTCGAGCGCCTCGTCCTTATTTAGATCGTTGAGCGAAAGACCAAGAGTGATCACAGTTTTATCTCTTAGAATGAGAAATCGCCGGTGAGGTCGCGCTACCCCGTCGTAAGTGCGCACGACCCATTGGGATTTCATCTCTGTATTTAGATCTCGGAGGAATGATGCGAGCGCTGCTGCTGCTGTTCCAGCCGATTTCTTGGCGGACAACAACCTCAGGCTATCGGAGATATTAACGCCAAGCTCCTTGAGCTTCTGCAACGTAACCAATGCTTTCGAATCAATGTAGGGATCGTGCACGGTCTCTAAGGCTCCGGTCTCAATTACCTGAGCCAGCTTTCGCATGTTTCTCGCCGGTTCACCGGCTTTAAACCGCTTCGCAAGGTGAATCTCGTTTGAGCTAGTTCCGCGATCCCATAAGGCGTCTTCGTCCTCCCACCTAGCCAATTGCTCAATTCCGCCTTCAGACAGACGAAGCTCACTGCTCGAAGGGGATATCTCGATCCAACCGGCTTCCTTCCAGCCTTCAACAACTTCGCCGGCCGATAGGCCGTCGATCATGCCATCGTAGCCCAACCGTTGAAGCTCCTCTTCCAGGTCCAAGATATATGCGCGCCCTCCATTTCGGAGAAAGCGCAGGCGACTGCATTGCGCAGCGTGTCTGAGTTGATCGGATTTTCCCCAACGCATTTTGGCAAGTACGTAGCTGTAAGCTGGCGCTGGCCAAGGTCAACCACCTCGTTCCCACGTTACACTTAGGAACGCAGGGGTCTGCGAAGCTGCGCTTCGACATCGCTGGATTCAAGGGTCAACCGCATCAGCGCAGCCTTCCCGATTCGCGTTCCTCGCGAAGGAACGCACCCGGCGTGAGCACGCGCAAGCCATAGACCGTTTGGCCAAGCATGAGGCCGAAATCGCGACGATCGAGCGTGAGAAGCACATCGGCACAGGCAAGGGCGGTGATGAGCACCGGTTTGTCTTTTGCGGCTTCGAAGGTGAGTGGCCAATCGAACGTGAGTTCGTCACCCTCGACGACGACTTTGTTGCGCAGGCGAGCCCACGACTGCGCAGCTGCGGGTGGCTTATCCGCGAGGTTATCGCGCACTTCGCGCAAGACCCATGGCGAGACCAGCAAGCGCCAAGTCTGATTTGGGGAACGGTCGATAAGTTCCCGCGAAGCTCCGGTTGCCGACAGACTGGCAGCGACCACGACGCTGCTATCGAGGAAGATGTTCAACACCCTTGCCGCAACCGTTCACCGTCCGTCTCATCCTCGGCGATCATCGTGGCGAGTTCCGCGTCCGAGTAGATACGCGGTTTGGGCAATGCGCGTTCCTTGCGGAGCCGCATCGCGAGAAACCGGAGCAACTGCTCTTTCTCCTCGCTGGACAAGGCATCAGCCGCGGCTTCGATCTCAGTGAGCGTGCTCATCGGCGCAGTGTAGCATTGACCTTGGAGGCGTCCAAGCGCGGTGACCGGACTGCTTACCCTCGCTGCCCCATCTTCGTCAGCACTGAGACGGCTTCGCTCCACTCGACTTCGTGCGGCAGGCGCTGGCTCTGCGCGGCGATGCTGGCTACGGCACCGGCGGCTTCGCCCATGGCGACGGCGTTGCCGGTGACGCGGTAGCTGGAGTGCGAGATAAAGTCGCCGCTGATGCAGCGGCCCGCCATCATCAGGCCGTCCACGTCTTTCGCGATCAGCGCGCGCAGCGGGATGTCGTACGGCTTTACCTTGATGCCTTTGGCCTCGATGGCGGCCGCCTCGTTGTGGTCGGCGCTGGTGGCGTGAATGTCCACGCCGAAGGTCGGCCGCACCACGCCATCGTCGTAGCGCGCGCCGTTGATGAGATCGTCCTTTTGCACGGTGAAACGACCCCTGATGCGGCGTCCGTCGCGCACGCCGATATGCTCCGCCGTGGCGACGATTTGAATGCCGTCCCACGGTCCGCCGAGGCTGCGCAGGCCGCTGATCATCTTGTTCATCTCGCCGCGGGCGCGCACGGTGGCGGCGGTGATCTCGGCGGCGTCCCACGGCTTGATGCCGTATTCGTGGTTGAGCATCGCGAAGAGGAGATTGCCGCGCACGTGCCAGAGCGTGGAGCCGGCGTAGGAAGGAAAATGGCCGGTGCTGACAATGGCGTCCTTGATGCGCTTCTTCTTCTCGCCGTCGGTGTTCTCGCCGGGCTTCGGCGTGCCGAAACGCACGAACTCGCGCAGCGCCTCCACGTCCTTCACCACGAGCAGCGCATTCAGTGACATCGGCTGGCACGGGCAATCCACCGCTTCGCCGATCTCGAAGGCGCACCCGGCCTGCGCGCCGAGGTCGCCGTCGCCGGTGGTGTCGATGAAGACCGGCGCGCGCCACGCCTGGCGGCCCGACTTGGACTCGGTGACGATCGTCGTGAGCCGGCGCCCATCGCGAAAGGCCGCCGCGACGCGGGTGTGATATTGGAACTTCACGCCCGCCTCGACGCACAGCTCCTCGAGCAGGAGCTTGAGCGCCTCCGGGTCGTAGCAGAAGCGGCTCGTGCTTTGGGAATTCGCTCGCGCATCGCGCTGATCGAGTTTCTCGCGCAATTCCTTGGCGAAGCCGGGCTTGTTGAAATCGAGAAAATAGCCGAGCAGCCCGGCGGTCCACACGCCACCGAGGCAACCGCGCCATTCAAAGAGCCGGACCTTCGCCCCTGCGCGCGCCGCGGTGATCGCAGCCGTGACCCCCGCCGGCCCGGCGCCGCAGACGATGACATCGGCGTCGTTGACCATCGGCAGCTCGCGCCCAGGCTCGGGGAAGGTGTTTCCACCCGGCGCGGCGGCGGTGTCTGCCGCATCAGCGGAGATCAGCGAGCGAGCCGTCACAGCCCCGAGGGCGGCAGTGCGGAGGAAGTGGCGGCGGGAATGGCGGGGAGAGTTCATGGCCCTGAAGTCTGATCTCGCGAATCAAGCCTGCAAGCGTCGATCCCTTGGAAAGTTCCCGACTGAGCGTGGTCGCACGGCTCCTTCCGCGCTGTGGACGCGAGGGAGTTTGGAGTTACTCGTCGTCGTTTTTCTCAGCGACATATTGCCACTCGCTCTCAAAGGTGACGGCAAGTAAAAGCTCACCATGAAATTACTCGCGCTCCTCAGCGCGGTGGCGGCCGTTAACTTCTCCGCGCGCGCTGCCGATCCTGCACTTACCATCTACAATCAGAACTTCGCGGTGGTGCGCGAAAGCGTCTCGCTCGACTTGCATCCGGGAGTGAATGAGGTGCGCTTCAGCCGCACCACGGCACAGGCGGAACCGGAATCGGTGCAGTTGCGCGATCCAAGCGGCCACGTCGCGCTGAATATTCTCGAGCAGGATTACCGCAACGATCCCGTCTCGCAGGAGCGCATGCTCGCGCTCTTCGAGGGACAGACCGTGAACTTCCTCGTGACGCGCGGGGATCAGGAGAAACTCGTGCGTGGAAAGATCATCCGCAGCGGCTATCTGCCGCCGGGTGCTTTGCAAAGCGATCCGTCGGGTGACTACCAGGAAATGCAGCGCGCGGTGCTGGCCAAGACGCAGCCGCTCATCGAGGTCGAGGGTGAGTTGCGATTCGCATTGCCGGGGCTGCCGCTCTTTCCCGCGCTGCCGGACGGCTCGATTCTTCAGCCGACGCTGAATTGGAAGATTCAATCCGAGGCGGCAGTGAAGCTTGATGCCGAGCTGGGCTACATCACCGGCGGACTCGCGTGGGCGGCGGACTACAATGTGACAGCGGCGGAAAAGGACGACACGCTCGAGATCGTCGGCTGGGTGACGGTGAAGAATCGCAGCGGCGCGTCGTTCACCAATGCGCGCATCAGTCTTCTAGCGGGTGATGTGAGCAAGCTGGTGCGTACGTCCACCGGAGCCATGGCGGCATTGCTGGAAGTGGCCCCGAGCACCGAACGCACCAAGCAGGAAGGACCGAAGATCACCGAGAAACCGTTCGACGATTTCCGGCTCTATACGATCGCGCGGCCGACCACGCTGCTCGATCAGCAGACAAAACAGATCGAGATGGTGCGCGTCGCCGGCGTCGCCTCGAAGCGGCTCTACATCTATGACGGCGTGAAAATCCCCGAGGATCGTTACGGCAGCGGCTCGGGCGATTATCGCAACGATCCCGGCTACGGCACGCAGTCGAACACCAAGGTGTGGGTCATGCGCGAATTCAAGAACTCCGAGGCGAATGGGCTCGGCGTCCCGCTGCCGAAGGGCAAGGTGCGTTTCTATCGGCGCAATGGGCCGCAGCTCGAGTTTGTCGGCGAGAACCTGCTCGATCATACCGCGCGCGAGGAGACCGTGAAAATTTACACCGGCAACGCTTTCGACATCACGGGCGAGCGCGTCCGCACTTCATTCAAGGGCGACCAGGACCGCAGTTGGGCGGACGAGGCGTTCGAGATCAAGCTGCGCAATCGCAAGGCGGAGATGGTCGAAGTGCGTGTCGTCGAGCATCTCTACCGTGGCACGAATTGGGAGATCACCGAGAAGTCGAACACCTTTCTGAAAACCGAAGCGCAGACGATCGAGTTTCGCGTGCAGGTGCAGCCGGATGAGGAAAAGGTCGTGCGATACAGCGTCCACTACACCTGGTGACGGCATGCGCTGGCTCACCCTGCTTTTGGTCGTCGAGGCCGTGGCGCTCGGTGGCGAATATCAAGGCAGCTCCAGCACGTTCACGCAGGCGGTTCAGGACGGAACCGGGATCGTTTGGTGTAAAACGGACCGCATCGACAATGAGCAATCCACGGGCGCCGGAAACAAGCTCTACGCGACCGACGGAAAGAGCTGGCGCGTCGTCGCGTGCCCGGCGGAAGCGCCACGTGATGGCGGTTACTTCTATCCTGCGAGTCTGGCCGGGCGCCGCGACGGCTCAGTGCTGTGCCTGTGGCACGTCAGCAAGACCGCCTGTCTCATCAGTTCCCATCGTGGCGACGAATCCGCTCTTTTCGCCCGGCTCGAAGCACCAATGCGCACCGGTAGCGAATTTTTTGAGGACTCACACGGCGATATCTGGCTGACCGGAACCGGCCCGCGCATCTGCCGCATTCACCCGGACGGCACTGCGGAAGTAGGCTTCGAAATCAAAGACGCCTACCGCCGCGCCGTGGACAAAGAGAACAGATATGACGAGCCGCCGGTCCAGGTGCTCGAAGACGATCGACATCGAATTTGGTTTTGGTCGTCGAGGCAGGAAGAGGTCCCCGGGTTACTCGGAGTGCTGATTTTCGACGGCAAAAAGTTCACGCATCACCCCTCCTTTGAGGGAATGCCGGCCAAGCCGATCGTCCAACTCGCGCACAAGGATGCCGGCCATCTCTGGCTGCACGTCGCTGCGGAAGGACTTTATGAGCTCGATATCGGTTCGCTGAAGGCGCGTCGCATCGAGGATCCTGAACCCGGCGCCTTCAAGCACATCCGCAAAATCTTCCAAGCCGACGGTGCAGACTGGCTGGTGGCCGATCCCGAGGCGGACGACTGGCAATCCGACAAGGCATCGGCGATCCACTGGACGCAGCGACGCGGAATTCTCTGGCGGTGGGATGGCGCGGGTTGGAAGCGCGCCATCACGGGGTTGGACGACGATTTCGGTATGTGGGCGGACCGGCCCTGGCTGGTTACCGAACAGGGACTGTGGATCGGGTGTGAGGGCAGCGGACCGCATTTGCTGCCGCGCGATGGCGGAAAGAGGATCCCGCTCGACGTCGGCTGCGACTCGATCCGGCTCGACTGGCGGTTCGGCATCGATATCCCCAAGTCCTCCTGGCTCTTCAAGATGGACGATGGCCGAATGATGATCGTGGGTAAGAACGCCGGCGTACAGTTCGCTCCACTCCCGCTGACTGAAAATCGCGAGCCCGACAAGGTGCGCATCGAGCATTTCCGCGTTCCGATTTTGCGCGATGCGCACGGAGTGCTTTGGGGCTTGCCGACCAGTCACGACGCCGGCTTGCGCAGCAAAGATTCCGGCCCGTGGCGTGATCACTCGCTGCCTCGCGGCGTTGCGCCCCAACGCGTCGGCGCACTCGGCCTCGACGATGCGCAGCGCGTCTGGCTCCTGCCCGACGATCGCGACGCGGAGACCGCGATCTTCGATCCTGCGCTCGAAAAGTGGGAGGCATTCGCGAGCTACGAAGCTGCACTCCAAGCTCAGCTTCCTCGCCGCCCGCGTTTTTCACTCGCGGCCGGCCGCCTGACGCCCGCATTTTCGAAGGACGGCCGGATCGCCTTTTCCAATCCCAGCGACAAAGTCCATTACTTCGACGGGAAGGAATGGAGCCGCGCGGATGGCATCGTCGAAATACGAGGTGGAATCCGCGCGACGTTCATTCCTTTCTTCAATGCCGCCGGACGCCTCGCCTTCAACTACTGGGCACTTGGCGGTGATACGACGCTCGAGTTCGAGGAAGGCAAAGGCTGGAGGAACGCGACGCACGAGCCGAACCCCGTCGAAGAAGCAATCAACAACGAGCCGGAAGAAGTTCCGCCGCCGGGATGTATCACTTCGAAGCCGCGGCATATCGTCAAAGACAACCTCGGAACTTTTTGGCTGACCTGGCGTCAGATGCTCTATCGCGCTGTGCCTGGGGCTTGCGTGCCCATTTTCGACGAAGGCCAGCCGAGCCCGTTCCTCATGCCGTGCTGGCTGCGGGAGGCATTCGTCGCGAACGACGGTGAGATTTACCTGCACACGTGGCGTCCCGAGCAGTATTGCATTCCAATCCTGCCGAAGCCGCTCCCGGAGACTGAGCTGGCAGCGAGCAAACCTTCCGCGAGCACCGTTCACCTCGAATTCCACACGAGTACGGGCGAACCGCATTGGTTCCGCTGGCGACGCGGCGACCAGCCATGGAGCGAGCCTGCGCGGACCGCCACTGCCGAAGTTCGCGACCTCGCCGCGGGTACCCACCGGTTTGAGGTAGTGGCGCTGGATCGCTGGCTGCGCGCTGATCCAACGCCCGCGGTTTGCACCGTCGAAATCGCGGCCGATGCCGCGCGCACGCTCACGGAACTCATCGCTGCGCTCGGCGCCGCGGACTTCAGTTTGCGCGAACAAGCGGTGCAGTCATTAAAGCAACGCGGCCCGGCAGTCATTCCAGAGCTAAAGAAGGCACTCGACGGCGCTCCGGACGATGTGCGGTGGTGGATCGAAGCGGCCATTCAAGGCCTATCCGGTCGCTGACGGGATTACGGCAGCGGCGGCAGCTTCGCGGAGTAGTGCACGGCGCGGTGGCGGTTGTCGTCGAAGGCGAAGTGGAGCCACTGCTTGTCCTTGCTCACGAAGCCGTCGGGGTAGTTCATGCGGCCTTTGGGGCCATCGACCGATTCAGCCTGGAGCACGCGCTGATAGGGCCACGTCTTCATGCCGTCGAAGCTGATCCACAGCGCCATCGGACTGCGGTGCTTGCTGTTCGGGTTGTGCAGGATCGCGACGGTGTCGCCGCCGAGATTGTAGAGCGTGGTTTTGCTGCCGGGGTTTGGGATCGACGTGACGCTGGCGAACTCAGGCCACGTTTTGCCGCCATCTTTCGACTCCGCTTTCCACAGCATGCCGCCCAGACCGTCGCCGCGGATGACCATCGTGATGCGGCCGTCGGGATGCTCGAAGAGATCGTTCTCCGCCCAGCCGAAATAGCGGTCGTTCGGAGTCAGGCGGATGTTGCCGTGCTCGCTCCACGTGTTGCCGGCATCGCTGCTGATGAGCACGCCGTTGCGGGGGTTGGTGAAGGCGCGGTCGAGCGGCTCTTTGTTCTGCTCATCGTCCGGCCCGATGTAGTGCTGGAAGGGGATGATGATGCGTCCGTCTTTCGTGACGATGTGCTTGCGGATGAAGGTGCGATTCTTCAAACGGCCGGGCACTTCCTCCGGCTTCGTCCACGTCTTGAACGAATCGTCGCTCGTCAAAAACCACGAGCGCCAGTCGTTGGCCCAGTGCTTCGAATGCGTGGAGAAAAAGAGCGTGCTGCGCTGGCCGAGGATCATCAGCTCGGTCGGTCCCTGGCCGATGGTTTTGCCTTCGCGCGGAAAGCCGACATCGAAGTGCTCCAGCGGCGTCCACGTTTTTCCCTGATCGTTGCTGCACGTCACGCCGGTGTAGTTCAGCGGGCTCGGCTCGGTGTCGCCACCCGCCAGCATGAAGAGAATCCACGATCCATCCGGCAACTCGCGCAGGGTGGTGTCGCAGACCATTTTGTTGGGCGTCACGCCGTCGTAAGGGACGCTCTTGAAATCCTGCTTCGCGTCTTCGGCGGCCTGCGCGGTCCACTTTTCGTCGGGCTTGATCGCGCGTGGCAGATGCGCGGCGAAGGCTTTGTTCACCAGCATCCGCGGCTTCGCGCCGGACGATTGAAATTTCCCGACGAGGACGTCTTCCTCGCGGAACTTCGCGAGCAGGATCTCGGCGTCGGTGTGGCGGTTCCAGTCGTACAGAATGTGGATCGTGCCATCCGGCGCCTGGAGACCATCGGGATAGGAAACCTCGGCGCGATCATCGAGGAGCAGACCCTTGCTCCACGTCCTGCCATCATCGTCGGAGAGAAACGCCGTCAGGCTCGAACGCCGCGGCAGCCGGATGTCGATCGGTCCGTTTTTCACGAGCAGCAATTTGCCGGAGGCCAGCCGCCGGATGAAGAAACGCGCGCTCACGTTTTGGATCGCAGAAGCCTGCGGCTCGCTCCACGTCGCACCTTTATCCGGGGAGAAGCTCTCGCTGATTCCCTTCTTCGTCCGCGCCAGCATCCACAGCCGGCCATCGCGCAGTTCCACGATCATGTGCTCGTCGAAATCGGTGCCGGGAAAGGCGACTCCGCCGCGGCGTGTCCACGTTTTGCCCTGGTCGGTGGACGCGAAGACATTCGCCATGCGGATCGGATCGAGATCGTGATGCGCCTCCTTCAGCACGGCGGGGCCGATGCGGTCGCGCGTCCACAGCGAGACCGGCAGCAACCACTCGCCGCTGCTTAGCACCGTGGGTTTGTTGAGCGTGCAGCCGTCGGCAAAACGGACGGGCTTCGACCAGACCGGCTCGGCGGCATCGGGATCGTCGCAGCGGATGAACCAGTCGCCGCAGCGTCCGTCGAAGTAGCCGAGGCTTTGGTCGAAGAAACACCACAGGCGGCCCAGCGGATCGGTCCAGAGATTCCCGACGAGCGCGCGGCGCTGCGGCGCGTCCGGCGGATCGGTGGGATCGATCACCACGCGCGGCTTCGACCACTTCGCGCCGCCATCGTCGCTCGTGGCGAGCATGAAGAAGCCGTTCGGATTGTCGCCGTTGCCCACCCAGCAGGCCCAGAGCCGGCCCTTCGGCGTGCGCTCGATTCCAATGATCATGTTTCCCGTCCGCACGTGATCGTCGTATTCCGGGCCGGGCGCGACGTTGATCGCGGGTGGTTCGAGCGAAAGGTCGAGGGTGGCCGGGGACAGAGCGCCTTCATCCGCACCGAAGGCGATTCCGGCGGAGACGGCCAGCACGAGGAAGCAGCGAAGGGACATAAACAGGGAGAAGAGGCCGGGGCTTGTCCGAGCATTCCTGCCACGCGGCGCATCGGTCCGGCAACGCATTCCCAAGGAAAACTTTCCCCGACGTTCGGAGCCTCGACGAAAAGTCATTCGTGGCCGCAAAAACGCTCGACACTTTTTGGGTCTGTTGGCTTTATGCAGGCCAGCGCGTCCCGCCCCCAATGAAAGCCATGGCTCAGTCCCGAAACCGGTTAGTTCTCGCTACACTTGTCGTCGCCGCGACAATCATCTCCCCTCCCCTCGTGGAAGCAAAAACCCTCGCGCTCACGAAGGTGAAATCGCTCTTCCCGATCAATGAAGGCTTATCGGAGGAGCAACTCACTTCAAACGGATCGTCTTCGGCCGGCGCCCTCGTCTTGAACGGGTCGAATACGTTCAGCGGAACGCTCAATCTTAACAACGCGGCGAATCTCATCAGGACCGGGGCGGGCACGCTTACCTTGAACTCAGGGATTCTTTTGAATGCCGGGTCCATCGCTCTGACCTCCGGATCGGTGAACTCCTCCGCTGCGACGCTCACCCTCTCCAGCGGGGTCTTCAACGTGCACCCCAACCTGAGGACGAGCGGTACTCTCACGCTGAGCTCAGGGGTGCTCTCGACCAGCGCGATCACGCTCACTTCAAATTCAAACTTGGTGATTCTGACCGCGAATCCCACCTCGAGCGGATCGGTCACTTTGACGAGAAGCGGGAGCGGGGTTCTCACGGTGGCCAATAACTCGACGATCTTAACCGCGAATCCCACCTCGAGCGGAGCGACTCTCACGGCGATCGGCAGCGGGTCCTTCAGTGGAACCAGTGTCAGTGTGGCCAATAACCTGACGATCGGGAGCGGGACCATCAGCGGCGCCAATAGCACTTTGATCTTGGCCGGGAATTCGACTGCCGGCACCGGAAATCTCGTCCTCACCGCCGGGACTCTGAACCTGACGCGCACCATTACCGGCGGCAGCCTCACCATCGCCACCTCAGAGCCAGCCGCGACCGACTCAGTGACTCCCGCACCCGAGCCAACCACGGCGCTGCTCAGTGCCCTCGGATTGCTCACGCTCGCGAGCCGTCGCCGGCGCGTGTAGCGCCGCAGCTCTTGCGGCTTTAGAGGGCGGACCGGAAGTCGGGAAATGAACGCGGATTTCGCGGATTTTCGCGGATTGTTCGGCCGAGAGTCCGCGTCGATCGGTGTAATCCGCGGTTTCCTTCCTTCCCAATGGATTTCGAAATACGCTGCAACGGGAACGACGCCATTGACCTCTGGGTAGCGCACGCGCCCTCGCGTGTTGGAATCGGCGCCCCCGCCGATTCTGCCCCGCTCCGACGCCCTCACCGAAGAGTGAGTCTCATCCGCCGCCGCGTGTCCGGCGGGGGCGCCGGACCCGGCACGCGGGGCGCGTGCGCTACCCGATCGCCACTCATCGTTCCGGCTTAGAGCAGCCGGATCTGCCCGCTCTCCGCATCCTCGGGCTTCGGTTCGGGCCAGGCCGGTAGGGGAAGGTCGAGCAGAGTCGCGAGCCGGTAGGCCGTCCGCGGCGCGAAGCCTTCGAACTGATTGTTCATGTAAGCGAGAATTCTCGAGGCGTCCCCCACCCGCTGGCGCAACCGGGTCGCCCAATTCTCCAGCGAGGCATCGCGCGGCCAGAGAATATCGCGGTAGGTGTGCAGCAGTTGACCGTCGCCGGCATACTTTCTTTCGATATCGCCGAGCAGCCGCAGGTAAACGAAGTCCGTCGTGTCCGGCAGGAATTCAAAGGCGCCCTCCTGCTGGTGATCGAGTGACGTGACGTCGCTCCAAACCCAGCAGACGCGGTGCTCTTCGAGCAAGCGCACGATGCGCGGATGGTGCCAGTCGTGGTGACGAAACTCGATCGCGAAGCGCACCTGCCCCGGCAGGCTTCGGATGAAGGCGCGCAACGCCTGCTCATCCTGGCGCGGACGGAAGGAGGGAGGCAGTTGAATCAGCACGCAGCCGAGCTTTTCGCCGAGAGGCTGGATGCTGCGCACGAAGGCAGCGAGGGGCTCTGCGGACTCGCGCAGCCGACGTTCGTGCGTGATCTCGCGAGGCAGCTTGCAGGCAAAGACAAAGTCCGGCGGGGTGACTTCGTACCAGTGGAGGGCCACCTTCGCCGCCGGCGCCGCGTAGAAGGTCGAGTCCACTTCGACCGAACGAAAATGCCGCGCGTAGAAAGCGAGCCGGTCGCCGGGCGGCAGATGCTCCGGATAGAAACCACCGCGCCAGTCCTCGAAACTCCAGGCGCAGGTGCCGATCTTGATCTTGTCGAGCGGATCCAAGGAGCGGGACGATAGCGTCGGGCTCTTTCCACGAAAGGGTTTTCTTCCACCTTCCCAAAGACCCGACGCCTGCCGCTTGACGCCTCCGGGGTGGCCCATTAGCGTGCGCGCCTTATGTCGAAACCTGCGCTCCTCCTCACGCTTGCGCTCCTCGCGTCGGCGTGGCCGCGCCCCAGCGATGCGGCGGTGGTCTATCGGTCCAATGAAGGCTGGAGCGTGGAAGGCGAAGACGTCAAAATCGAAGGCAACGCCGGCGAGCAGATGCGCAAGGCGGAGAACTTCGAGGCCGCGGGCGACACGGGGCGCGCCTACAATGCGTATCGTGGGCTGGTGAAAAATTTCGGGCAATCCGCGCTCGCGCCGAAGGCCCAGCGGAAGGTCGCGATGCTGCTGGAAGGCCACGGGGAGTATGACAAGGCGTTCGATGCCTACTCGGTCTATCTCACGAAGTATCCGAAGGGCGACGACTTCGACGCTGTGGTCGAGGCGCAGTTCAAGATCGCCAAACTTTTCCTCGAAGGACAGAAGCGAAAGGTTTTCGGCGTGCCCTTCGCGCCTTCGATGACCCGCGCGCAGGAAATGTTCGAGGGCATCCTGAAACGCGCGCCGTTCAGCAAGTTCGCGCCGCTCGCGCAATTCAATCTCGGACAGTGCCTGGAAAAGCAGGCGAAGTATCCCGAAGCCATCGCGGCCTACCAGACCGTGGTGACGAAGTATCCGCACGACGCCATCGCCGACGACGCCCAGTATCAGATCGGCTACGTGCTGCTCCGCGAGGCCCGCGAAGGCTCCTACGACGCGGCTTCGCAGCAAAAGGCCCGCGAGGCGTTCGAGGATTTCATCACTCGCTACCCCGACAGTGAGAAGGTGCCGCAGGCGCGGGAGAACCTGAAATCGATCGAGGGCGGCACGACCAAGGGCGCGCTGGATATCGCCAGGTTCTACGAGAAGACGAAGAAGTACAAGGCGGCTGTCATTTACTACAACGAGGTCGTGAAGAATCAGCCCGATTCGCCGGAGAGCGCCATCGCCAAGGCGCGGATCGATTATCTCAAGCAGCAGTTCGGCGAAGACGCGCTCAAGGCCGGACCGGAAAAGACCGAAACCGGCGCCCGCGCCAAAGAGCGTCGCAAGATGCAGGCGAAGGTGGATACCGTCTCGCGTCCCGACTATGTCGGCCCCACGGTGGTCGTCCCGGAGGTGGAAACCGGTCCCGGAAAGCCGAAGTTGCGCACCTCGCCCGATGGCATCGGCCCGGTGCCGGCGGTCGAGCCTCCCCTTCCCTCGGGCAAGGAGAAACTTCCCAACCAGGACACCGGACTTCCCAAACCGCCGCAATGAGACTCGCCCTCTTTCTTCCGCTGGCCGCCCTGCTCCTGAGCGGCTGCGCGGGCTATCATGTCGGCCCGATCAAGCCGAAGTCGATGCGTGACATCAAAACGATCGCCGTGCCGACCTTCAAAAACGACACGCTTGAACCGCGCGTCGAGGTGCTTCTGGCGAATTCGGTCATCAAGCAATTCCAACAGGACGGGACCTATCAGATCGTCCGCGAGCATGATGCTGACGCCACGCTCGAGGGCAGCCTCGACGAGATCATCCGGCGCCCCTCGCGTTCGGTCCGTGGGAATGTCCTGCAAACGCGGGAATTTACCCTAGTCCTGCGCATTCGTTTTCGCGTGATCGATCGCAGCGGTCGCGTGCTCGAACAACGCAGCGTTTCCGGCCAGACAAGCTTCTTCGTCACCGGGACTGACATCCTTGCCGCCAACGTCAACCAGGACGAGCGCCAGGCTATTCCGCTCGCCGCGGAAGACGCCGCCGTGCGGATGGTGAGCATGCTCAGCGAAGGCTGGTAAGGGGGAGGAGTAATTAGTGATTAGTAGGTCAGTCATGAGCGGCCAGGTCCCGTGGCTTGAAGACTGATAACTAAACACTGATTACTTCTTCAAGATGCTCTACCTCGTCGCCACTCCCATCGGGAATCTTGGCGACATCACGCTCCGCGCGCTGGAGGTGCTGAAGAGCGTAGATCTCATCGCCTGCGAAGACACGCGGCATTCGGGGAATTTGCTGCGGCACTTCGAAATCTCGAAGCCGCTCGTCAGCTATCACGAGCACAACGAAGCGCGCCGGACCGCGGAGTTGATCGAAGAACTCGCCGCAGGGAAAAACATCGCGGTGGTGACGGATGCCGGACTTCCCGGGATCAGCGACCCGGGCCATCGCCTGCTGCACGCCTGCATCGCGCGCGGTGTCCCCTACACGATCATCCCCGGCGCCAGCTCGGTGCTCACGGCGCTCATCGGGAGCGGCTTCGACGCGGAGCGGTTCTACTTCGGAGGATTTCTGCCGGTGAAGAGCGGCGGACGCGAGCGCGACCTGCTGGCGGCAGCGGCTCGGCCGGAGACGTCCATCTTTCTCGAATCACCGCATCGTCTGCTCAAAACGCTGGAAGTCTGCGCCGCGCATTTTCCCGAACGCGAACTGTGTGTCGCTCGCGAGCTGACCAAGCAGTTCGAGGAGTTTCGTCTCGGTCGCGCGCCGGAATTGCTGGCTCACTACAGCTCGAAAGCCGTGAAGGGAGAAATCGTCTTCCTCATCCGGGGCAGCGCCTCCGCCTGACTGGAGCAACTGACACAAGGTCCTGCCGGATCGGAACTGGAGGGAAGCGCGCCGTTGCTTCCACGGCCTGCTGCTCACGACACCGACGGCGCGGTGCCCTCCATCGCGTCACGCTGAAGCGGGAATTTCTTTCGGCAACGCTCTACTGCCGCAGCGGACCGCCACGCTGCGCGATAATCGCGGAAGCGATCGCACTCGCGAGTTGTTCCTGGTAATCCGGCCGGCGGCAACGCGCTCCCTCCCTCGGATTGCTCAGGAAGCCGCATTCCACGAGGACCGCAGGATATTCATTGAGCCGGAGCACGCGGAAATTCGCCGTCTTCACGCCGCGCGAAGAATTCCCCGGCAACGAACTGACGTTCCGCTGGATGCGCCAGGCGAGTTCGATCGACGGGCGCGACTTGTAGTAGGTCTCGGTGCCCGAGATGCGGCGGGCGCGAGCCTCGTTGAAGTGAATGCTGACGAAGATCGCATTTTTTTGACGGTTGGAGATGCGCGCGCGCTGATTCAATTCCACGTCCACATCGCTCGTGCGGGTCATCACCGTCTTGAATCCGGCCGCCTGGAGTTTTGGCTGCAAGCGCTGCGCCACGGCGAGCGTCGCGTCCTTCTCCATCCCGCCCCAGCGCGAACGCGTGCCGGCGGCCGCCCCGCCGTGACCCGCATCGATCACCACCGTGGTGAAGGTGCGGCTCGTATCCTTCACCCGCACCGTCGTCGCACACGCTCCCAGAAACATGGCCACGCCGACCAGCGCGACGAGCACCGCACTCCGCGCCGGGGCACCTGGCTGCTTGCCTTGGCCAGCTTTGCTGTCGATGGTCGGATCGATGTTGCTCATGAGAAATCCTGCAGGGTGGTGGTTGGCGGCCCTACTCATCGGAGCGACGATTCCTTGTCAAGCCGCTGACCAAATCAAAACCGTGAGCACCAACGCCCTCGCCCGCGAAAAATCGCCCTACCTTCTCCAGCACGCACACAACCCGGTCGAGTGGTATCCCTGGGGCGAGGAGGCCTTCGCCAAGGCGCGCCGGGAGAACAAAGCCATCTTCCTCTCCGTCGGCTATTCGACGTGCCACTGGTGCCATGTCATGGCGCACGAGAGCTTTGAGAATCCGGAGATCGCGAAGCTCATGAACGAGCATTTCGTGAATGTGAAAGTGGACCGAGAAGAGCGGCCCGACGTGGACCGCGTTTACATGACTTACGTGCAGGCGACGAGCGGTGGCGGGGGCTGGCCGATGAGCGTCTTCCTCACGCCGGATCTTAAACCGTTCTTCGGCGGCACCTACTTTCCACCCGAGGATCGCTACGGCCGGCCGGGCTTTCCAACGGTGCTGCTCCGGCTCGCCGAGGCTTGGGAAAAGGATCGCGAAAAGGTGGTCACAGCGGCGGGAAATGCCATCGACGCGCTCCGCGAATACACGAGCACCGACACCACGAAAGCCGAGGCAGTGGACAAGGCGGCGCTCGACGCAGCCTTCAGCCAGTTCGCGCGCACCTTCGACGATGAGCTGGGCGGATTTGGTGGCGCGCCGAAGTTTCCGCGGCCAGTCTCGCTGAACTTCCTCTTTCGCTACCACGCCCGCGAGGGTGCGGACTCGCACGACGGCAAGCTCGCCGCGTCGATGGCTCTCCTCACGCTGCGGAAAATGGCCGACGGCGGCATGCACGATCACCTCGGCGGCGGCTTCCATCGCTACTCGGTCGATCGTTTCTGGCACGTCCCGCACTACGAAAAGATGCTCTACGATCAGGCCCAGCTCGCTTCGTCGTATCTCGACGCCTTTCAAATCACCGGGGACGCGCAATATGCCAAGACGGCGCGCGATATCCTCGACTACGTCCAGCGCGATCTGAGCGAGAAGACCGGCGGCTTCTTCTCCGCCGAAGACGCGGACTCGCTCCTCGAGCACGGCAAGCCGGAGCACCGTGAAGGAGCCTTCTATGTCTGGACGAAGGACGAGATTGTCGCCGCGCTCGGCGCAGAAACCGCGGCGGTGTTCAACCGCGTCTATGGGGTCGAAGCCGACGGCAACTCCCCGGCCGGCAGCGATCCGCACGGGGAATTGACGGGCAAAAACACGCTCATCCGGCGCATGTCCGGGGCGGACGCGGCGAAGTTCTTCCAAAAGACAGAAGCCGAAATCGAAAGCCTGCTCGCTACCTCGCGCGCCAGGCTGTTGGAGATCCGCGCGCGCCGCCCGCGTCCGCATCTTGATGACAAAATCATCACCGCGTGGAATGGGCTGATGATCTCCGCCTTCGCCCGCGCCGGGCAGGTCCTCGACGATGCGACTTACGTCGAAGCCGCGCAGAAATCCGCCCGCTTCATTCAGCAGGAGCTGTGGAAGGACGGCACGCTCTTCCGCAGTTACCGGCAGGGCGCGAGCGCGGTGAAAGGGTTCTGCGACGACTACGCCTTCCTCGTTGCCGGCTTGCTGGATCTTTACGAGGCCGATTTTGACACCGCCTGGCTGCGATGGGCCGTCGAACTTCAGGCGCGGCAGGACGCGCTTTTCGCCGACCCGCAGGGCGGTTACTTCAGCGTTGCCGAGGGAGACTCGAGCATCCTGCTCCGCATGAAGGAGGACTACGACGGCGCCGAACCGTCTCCCAACTCAATCTCGGCGCTCAATCTTCTCCGCCTTTCCCAAATCACGGATCGACGGGAATTCCGCGAACACGCCACGAAGACCATCGCTGCCTTCTCGCAGCAGCTCGTTAAATCCCCGACGTCGATGCCACAAATGCTCTGCGCGCTCGACGCCTCATTGAAAAAACAGCAGCAGGTCGTGATCGCTGGCGAGCGGAAGGCCGACGAGACCCGGGCCTTGCTCCGCGAAGTCCGCGGCCACTTCAACCCAAACAGGATCGTTCTTCTTGCGGATGGAGGCCCCGGGCAAAAATGGCTGGGTGAACGCTTGGACTTTCTCCGCACAGTCGGGCCGATCGAAGGCCACTCTGCGGCGTTCGTGTGCGAGGATTTCGTATGTCAGCTCCCGGTCACGTCCCCGGAGAAGCTTCGTGACCTGTTGCGTCCGAAGGCGAAATAAGTTCGGGGGAATCCCTCGGCACCTCGCCGCCGCGCCACGCCCGAAAGGATTCGGGCAAAAAAATTCAGCCCCCCGCGCCCGAATGGACGCGAAGGGCTGATGTTCCCCCCAGAACAATCTTCTAAATACGTCCGCATTATGACGTGAGCCTCCGCTTCCCGCAACTACTTTCTCAATTATTTTAATACCGGACGGTTTTGCTGCGCTTCCAGCCACGAAGTAGCATCCCTAATCATCAGATGGAGCGGCGATCCGCGGGAGCGATGATCTTGACGAGGAGCTGGCTCAAGGCGACTTCCGCATCCAACGACGACGAAACCAGTTGGATGTTGGCCTTCAGACACGCATCCAAGGCAGACTGCAGTTCCCCGAGCTCATACCTGTGAGCGTGGATGGCCGCGAGCCCGAGGCCGAAGGCGTTGATCCCGCCGTCCTTCTTTCGCGGCAGATGGGAGACCGCGTCGGGGGACAACCGCTCGAGTGTCTTGCCAAAAAAGAAGGGCTGGGCCGGCTTGCTCAACCGGTGCCGAGTCATCAGATCCTTCACGACGAGAAGATTTCTCACCGTGGGGATGATGGCCGCATACATGATGCCGATCGGCGTCTCCCCTTGAAACAAAAGTTGATCGAGCAGCCCGAGCGCGCGGCTCAGGTCGCGCTCCGCGATCGCGTTCCCGATCTCGAAGACGATCCCGGCGCGGGAGAGCGGGACCAGCAGACGCACGTCCTCGACCGCAACCATTCGTCGCTCCGGCCCGAGGTAGAGGTCGATCTTTTCGAGTTCATTTTCGATCACCCGGCGCTCGCCGCCCGTGAGGAGCACGAACAACTCGGCGGCATCTTCCGAGAGCGAAAGCCCGCGCTGGCCGGCCAGGCCATCGACCAGCGAGGCGGCCTCCTCTTCCCATCCGGACTTGCTCGCGTCCACCTTGTCGAAGACCTCGACCTTCGCGAGCTTGGTCAGCGTCTTGTAGAAAGTGCGCCGCTTGTCCACGCCGACCGCGCTGATGAGGAAGCGCGTCGATTCCGGCACCGAGCCCAGCGTCTCGGCAAGTTTCTCCAGCGCCTCGATCACCGCCTGCGAGCGGCCGAGCACGTCGTCGGCGAGAAAGGCCGCGCTCTTCAGCCAGACGAGCTTTTCGCCACCGAAGAATGGAAACGTCAGCAGTGCCTCGACGGTCGCGTGGATGCGCGCCGCCGCCTCGTCCGCGTACTGCACTGCGCCGTCGATCGTGTCGCAGGCGAAATCCCCGCCCCCAGCCGGCGTCAGCCGGACCGCCAGGTCGCGCGCCGCGCGTTTCACTTCTCCATCGTCGGAGCCGAGGATCGCGTGGATCTGCGTCTGCGCTTTCGCCTTCGCGGCGGCCATCAGCGGACGCGGCGCGCGGCCGGCGGATTACGGTTCGGAGAGGCCACTTTCATTCGTGGCGTAGGTCTTAAACTCGCGCTCCAGCGCATCCAAGCTCGGAAACCGCGAGCCGAAGCCCTTGCCGAGCGCCGTCTCGAAACGCGCCCCTTTCGACAGTGCTTCGAACAGCGTCGTGAACCCTGGTTTACTCGCCGCGCTGAGAAAACGCGTCAGCCGTTCCGATTCCGAGTAGAAGGCATGCACCTGCTCCACCTCCGCCGGATACGACACCGCACTCGTCAGCTCCGCGAGCCGGATGAAGCGATCCCCGTTCACGCTGGCCGAGACCGGCCGCGCCCGGAAATTCCTCGCCCGCTGAAACGCCGCATAGCAGCGCATTGAAACGTACTCGGCGTAGCCCTCGTTCAGCCACAGCGGCACGTTCGATCCGAAGAAGCGATCGACCACGAGGTGCGCCACCTCATGCCCCAGCGTGTTCCCTTTGAAACGAAACTGCGGGTCGCGCCGGATGAAAAGTTCGCCTCGCGAATGCACCCCGCCGGTCCACGGGTCGAGCGCGCCGCTCCGCTGGAATTGCGCCCAGTCCTCCGCCGTCTCGAAGACAAAGATGTGGGACTTCCGCTCCCACTGCGTGGTGTCCTTGCCCAGCTCTTGTGCGATCAGTCGGTAGTAAAATTCCGCCTCCACCGAGACCGGCGCGGCGACGAATCCGTGAAAGAAATGGTAGATGAAGTTCGCCGTCTCCGCGTGCTTCCAGTCATTCGGTCGAATGCCGAGCGCCGCCCGGCCGAGCGGGAGGAGGTTGCGATCGGAAAGCTGCGCCAGCGACAGCTCCGGCAGCGCGCCAGCAGCCGCCGAACCACCGGACACCTGCGCGCGGGCGGAAGCGATCACGGCCAGAAAGAAGAAGGCGAAGAAGCGAATCACCCCCACACCAGATGCAGACGCCATGCCGGAAGCGGCCGGGTAACGCGGACAATCCTGTCCGCGCCGCGGCCGGCGAAGCTCGCGGCGGACAGGATTGTCACTGTTACGCCCGCGCCTTCGGTCCCCTGCCCTTCTTCGCGTAAGTCACCGGGCGCTTTTTCGGCTCGATCTTCGAGATGCCCGTGCCGGCTTTCAGCTCGGCGATTTGATCGCGGAGCAGCGCGGCCTTTTCGTATTCGAGATTGCCGGCGGCGATCACCATCTCCTGCTCCAATTCGCGCAGCGTCTCGCTGAGCGAGAAGTCGCCGCCGCCTTCGCGCACCACCGATTCCTCGACTTCGCGCGCTCGCAAAATCGTGTGCAGGCTCTCCTGCACCGCGCGCTGCACGCTGCGCGGAGTGATGCCGTGCTTCTCGTTATAGGCGATCTGTTTTGCGCGCCGATATTCCGTAATCGCGAGCAGCGCTTCCATCGACTTCGTCACCACATCCGCGAAGAGATACACCTCGCCGTTCACGTGTCGCGCGGCGCGACCGGCGGTCTGGATCAACGAAGTCTGCGAACGCAGGTAGCCTTCCTTGTCCGCGTCGAGAATGCAGACCAGCGACACCTCGGGAAGATCGAGCCCTTCGCGGAGCAGATTGATGCCGACGAGCACGTCGAACTCCGCCGCCCGCAGCGCGCGCAGGATTTCCACCCGCTCGATCGTGTCGATGTCGCTGTGCAGGTAACGCACCTTCAAGCCAACGTCGCGCAGGTAGTCGGAGAGATCCTCCGCCGTTCGTTTCGTGAGCGTCGTGATCAGCACACGCTCCTTGGCTTCGATGCGCTGCCGGCAAAGCTCCAGCGTGTCGTCGATCTGATTTTTGAGCGGCTTGATCGTGATCTTCGGATCGAGCAGACCCGTCGGCCGGATGATCTGCTCCACGACGAGCGGGGCGCGCGGCGTGGTCACGTCGAACTGCTCGATCGGCATATCGGTGCGCGAAATCTTCGCCGGCAGCGCCGCTCCCGCGATGGCGAAGGGCACGTCCTCCTCCTGCCCGATGCGATCGCGCTTGTGCGGCACGTAGCCCGTATTCCCCACCGTCGAGTTCGCGATCTCGAACTCCGCCGGCGTCGCGCTCACGTAAATGATCTGCCCCGTCCGCTCCATGAATTCCGGGAATTGCAGCGGGCGGTTATCCAGCGCGCTCGGCAGGCGGAAGCCGTAGTTCACGAGCACCGTCTTGCGCGACTTGTCGCCCTCGTACATTCCGCCGATCTGCGGGATCGTCGCGTGGCTTTCATCCACGATGAGCAGGAAATCGCGCGGGAAAAAGTCGAGCAGCGTGAACGGCCGCGAGCCCGGTGGGCGCCCGCTCAGATGCCGGGAGTAGTTCTCGATGCCGCTGCAAAAGCCCATCTCCTGCATCATTTCCAGGTCGTATTCCGTGCGCATCTTGATCCGCTGCGCCTCGAGCAGATGACCGTGCTTTTCAAAGTGAATGATCCGCTCGGCCAACTCTTCGCGGATGGTCACCATCGCCGTGCGCATCTTGTCCGCGGGCGTCACGAACTGCTTTGCCGGATACAGCGTGATCATCGTGAGCTGCTCGTGCGCATGCCCGGTCAGCGGGTCGAAGCGCGTGATGCGATCGATCTCGTCGCCGAAGAACTCGATGCGGATCGCCTCCTCGTCGAGGTTCGCCGGATGCACCTCCACGGTGTCGCCGCGCACCCGGAATTTCCCGCGCGCGAAGCCGATGTCGTTGCGCTCGTAGAGCATGTCCACCAGCATGGTCAGCGCCGCCTCTCGCGTGATCTGCTGCCCGACTTTCATCGTCAGCAACATGTTCATGTAATCCTCCGGCGAACCCAGGCCGTAGATGCACGACACGCTTGCGATGACGATCACATCCTTGCGCGAAAGCAGCGATGAAGTCGTCGAGAGCCGCAGTCGCTCGATCTCTTCGTTAATCGACGAATCCTTCTCGATGTAGGTATCCGTCCGCGGGATGTAAGCCTCCGGCTGGTAGTAGTCGAAGTAGCTCACGAAATACTCGACCGCGTTGTTCGGGAAGAACTGCTTGAACTCCGAGTAAAGTTGCGCCGCGAGCGTCTTATTGTGCGAGATGACCAGGGTCGGCCTGTCCACATTGCGGATCACATTCGCCGCGGTGAAGGTCTTCCCCGAGCCGGTCACGCCGAGCAGCGTCTGGTGCCGATTCCCCGCGAGCACGGACTTGGTCAATTTCGCGATGGCCTGCGCCTGATCGCCCTTCGGCTGGTAGTTGCTCGCGAGTTCAAAAGACATGAGCGGCCAAGCTAACACGCCCCCGCCGCGCTGTCAGCCGATGCCCTCCCGCGCGCCGTCCGTTTTGTCTGATTTTCCCGTCCCGCCGATGGCATTCAGACAAGATGGCGCCGGTGGCGAAGGATACCTTGCTTTCATGACGAAATCCCGGAGCACTCCCGCAAAAGCCTCGCCGCACCTTTGGCGCGGCGTTTTCCCGGCGATCACCACGCAGATGCACCGCGACGGCGCGCTCGACCTCGAGGCAACGGCACGCCACACCGAAGCCCTCCTCGCGAGCGGCATCACGGGCCTCGTCTTCCTCGGTTCGCTCGGGGAAAACCAGACGCTCACCGGCGAGGAGAAGCGGCTCGTGATGCGCGAGATGATCGGCGTGGTCCGCGGGCGCGTGCCCGTGCTGAGCGGAGTGGCCGAGGCGGCGACGGCGGAAGCGGCGCGTTACGCGCGCGACTGCGAAGAGCTCGGCGCGGACGGCTGCATGGTGCTGCCACCGATGAGCTACCGATCGCCGGATCCCGAGGAGCGTTTGACGCATTTCCGCACGGTGGCGAAAGCGACGGGGCTGCCGCTGATGATTTACAACAACCCGATCAGCTACGCGAACGAGGTCACTCCCGAGATGTTCGCGCGACTGGCGAGTGTGAAGAATTTCGTCGCGATCAAGGAGAGCAGCGGCGACACGCGCCGCATCACCGATCTGCGCCATGTCGTCGGCGACCGTTACGCGCTCTTCACCGGCGTGGACGATCTCGTGTTGGAAAGTGCCGCGCTCGGCATCGAAGGCTGGGTCGCGGGAACAGGCATCGCCTTCCCCGCGCACAATCAGTGGCTCTGGGATCTCATGCAGGCCGGCGATTGGGCGAAGGCGCGTGAGGTGTATCGCTGGTTCACGCCGCTGCTGCACCTCGATGTCCACGTGAAATTCGTGCAGAACATCAAGCTCTGCGTGCAGGAGTGCGGGCTCGGCAGGGAATGGACTCGCGCCCCGCGCCTGCCGCTCACCGGCGCCGAGCGCAAGTCGGTGCTCAGGATCATTCACAACGGCATCGCCGGCGCGCCGAAAGTGCCGAAGCGTCGATGAAACGGGTGCAGGTCATCGATTCCCACACCGGCGGTGAGCCGACGCGAGTGGTGATCGCGGGCGGACCGGAACTCGGCGGCGGCAGCGTGGCGGAGAAGCGCGAGGTCTTTCGCCAACAGCACGACCACTTTCGCCGCGCGGTCATCACCGAGCCACGCGGCTCGGACGTGCTCGTGGGCGCGCTGCTCGTGGAACCCGCCGATCGCTCGTGCGCGGCGGGCGTGATCTTCTTCGACAACGCCTGCTGCATCGGCATGTGCGGTCACGGCACGATCGGGCTCGTGACCACGCTCGCCCACCTCGGCCGCATCGACGCGGGCGAACATCGCCTCGAAACCGCAGTCGGTGTCGTCACCGCCACGCTGCACGCTGATGGCTCGGTCTCGGTGGCGAACGTCCCGTCCTTTCGCAAAACAACCGTGGTCATCGAAGTTCCAGGCATTGGCCCCATCACGGGCGACGTGGCCTACGGCGGCAACTGGTTCTTCCTCATCGACGAGCACGGGCAGGAGCTCGAGCTGGCGAAGGTGGACGCGCTCACCGACTTCGCCTGGCGGCTGCGGCACGCGGTGAACGCGCAGGGCTTCCCCGAGGTCGATCACATCATCCTTTACGATGGGCCGCGGAACTTCGTTCTCTGCCCCGGCAAAGCCTACGATCGCTCCCCGTGCGGCACTGGCACGAGCGCGCGGCTGGCCTGCCTCGCGGCCGACGGACGGCTCGCCGAGGGTGAATCGTTCGTGCAGGAGAGCATCGTCGGCAGCACTTTTTGCGGCCGCTTCCGCTGGCTCGATCGCGCGGAGGGAATCATCGAGCCAACGATCACCGGCATGGCGTTCGTGACGGGCGAAGGCACACTCCTTTTCGACGAGCGCGACCCTTTCCGCGACGGCATTCCTCTTTCCCGATGAAGACACTCACGACATTCCTCCTCCTCGCGCTCCTGTGCGGCACCGTTCTCAGCGCCGACGACCAAAAGCAAAAGCTCGATCGCCTGTTCGCGGCGGAGTGGGAGCACACCATGGAGACTTCGCCGACGTGGGCGTCACAGCTCGGCGACCGCCGCTGGAACGACCGCTGGCCGGACCTCAGCCTCCCGGCCTTCGAAGCTGAGCAGGCGCGCAACTACGTGGTGCTCGGGCAGCTCGCCGCCATCCCGCGCGACGCCCTGCCCGCGGCCGATCAGCTCAACTACGACATGTTCCGCCTGAACTACGAGCAGGCGGTCGAGGGCTATCATTTTGGCCGGCACCTCATCCCGCTCGACCAGCGCAACGGCATCCAGACCGAGGACGAGCTGGGCGACGCGCTGCGCTTCGACACGGTGAAGGATTACGAGGACTGGATCGCGAGGCTGCGCGGCTTCGGCACTTACATGGATCAGGCCATCGCGCTTATGCGCGAAGGCGTGCGGCGAGGGCTCGTGCAGCCAAAGGTCACCATGCAACGGCTGCCGGGTCAGATCGCCAAACAACTCGTCACTACTCCGGAGGCGAGCCCGTTTTACAAACCGCTCCAGCATTTCCCCACGGGCATCTCTGCCCCCGACCGCGAGCGTCTCGTCGCGGCGGCGAAGAGCGCGATCGGCGAGTCGGTGCTTCCGGCGTTTCAACGCTTCGAGAAATTTTTCTCCGCCGAATATCTGCCCGCCTGCCTGGACGGCGTCGGCGCGTGGCGGCTGCCCGAGGGCGACGCGCTCTACGCGTATGTCGCGCGGACCTTCACCACCACCCAGCTCACGCCGAAGGAAATCCACGAGATCGGGTTGAGCGAGGTGAAGCGCATTCGCGGTGAGATGGAGAAGGTGAAAGCACAGGCGGGATTCGCGGGCTCATTGCCGGAGTTCTTCGAGATGCTGCGCACCGACCGGCGCTTCTATTGCGCGGATGAAAAGCAGCTCTTCCTCGAGTACTCGGCGACGGCCAAGCGCATCGATCCGACGCTGGTGAAAGTCTTCCGCACGCTGCCGCGCGCGCCGTATGGCGTGGAAGCGATCCCCGCAAAGACGGCGCCCGATACCACCGCCGCCTACTACCGGCCGCTCGCCGCCGATGGTTCGCGCGCGGGCACCTACTTCGTGAATCTCTACAAGCCCGACAGCCGTCCGCGCTGGGAGATGATGGCGCTTTCGCTGCACGAATCCGTGCCGGGGCATCACCTGCAATTCGCGCTCGCGCAGGAGCAGGGCGAGCTGCCGCAGTTTCGCCAGCACGCGGATTACACCGGCTACGTCGAAGGCTGGGCGCTCTACGCCGAATCGCTCGGCGACGAGCTCGGTCTCTACGACGATCCCTACAGCAAATTCGGCCAGCTCACCTACGAGATGTGGCGCGCGGTGCGCCTCGTGGTCGATACGGGCATCCATGCGTTCCATTGGGATCGAGAGAAGGCGATCGCATTCTTCCGCGAAAATGCGCCGAAGTCCGAGCAGGACATCGTCAACGAAGTCGATCGCTACATCTCCTGGCCCGGCCAGGCGCTCGCCTACAAGATCGGCGAGCTCAAGATCAAGGAACTGCGCGCCCGCGCGACGCGCGAACTCGGCGCCGCGTTCGACGTGAAGGAGTTTCACGACGTGGTGCTCCTCGGCGGCGCGATGCCGCTGTCGCTCCTCGAACAGCGCGTGGACGAATGGCTGCGGAGCAAAAAGCCCCACGCCGAAGTGCAGCGCCGTCCGCGGCTTCAGATCATCAACGGCAGCAGCGAGCCGATCGATATCTTCTGGCTGAAGAGCGAGACCGAGCGGGTGCCGAATGGTTCGCTCGCGCCGGGAAAAAACACGATCATCACCACCACCATCGGACATCGCTTTGCCCTGGTCGGACGCGAAACCCAATCGGAGGAGACGGTGACGAGTGAGGTGCCGGTGCAGGGCTTTCGCTTTGGCGGAGTGCCCGGCTTTTACACGCAGTCCGTGAGCGCCGGCGGCCTGCCCATCGTCGCGTCGGCAAAGGTGAATCCTTATGCGCTGAAGGAGGCCGCCTATCTCGTGAACCTGATGCTCGCGCAGCGGCCCGACGTGCGCACCGCGATGATCAAAAGCGGCGCGCGCCTTTGCATCATCGGCTACGACCAATTCACCACCGACCTGCCCGAGTTCGCGTGGATGGGCGAGCAGCCGCACCCCGATTTTCCGCAGCTCACCGGCAAGGAATACTGGGATGCGCGCGCCCGCGGCACCGGCGGCAGTCAGACCGATCCTTTCTGCACCTGCGCCGAGGAAAACCTGCTCGGCTATCCCGGCGATCCCTATGCGGCGGAGTGCATCCCGATTCATGAGTTCGCGCACTGCATTCATCTGCGCGGCCTCGAAAATGTGGACCCGACCTTCGACACGCGGCTGAGGGCGGCCTACGACGCCGCGATGAAGACCGGTCTGTGGAAAGGAACTTACGCGAGCGTGAATCACCACGAGTATTTTGCCGAGGGCGTGCAGTCGTGGTTCGACAACAACCGGGAGAATGACAACGAGCACAACCATGTGAACACGCGCGCGGAACTGCTCGAATACGACCCCGGCCTCGCGACCATTTGCCGCGAAGTCTTCGGCGACACGGTGATCAAATACACCAAGCCCGCGACCCGCCTCACGGGTCACATGGCCGGCTACGATCCGCAGCAGGCGCCGACCTTCTTCTGGCCCGAGCGGCTCAAGAAAGCCAAGGCGGTCATCAGCGCGAAAGTGAAGGCCCGCAACGAGGCCGCCCACGCCAGCAGCAATGCCGCGAAATAGCCCGCGATGAAACGCGTCGTCATCGTCGGCGGCGGCGTCATCGGCTTGAGCGCCGCCGCGGAGTGCGCGCGGCGCGGGAATCGAGTGACGGTCATCGAGAAGGAACGCGCGCGGCGCGGTGCGTCTTTCGGCAATGCGGGCATGGTCGTCCCGAGCCATTTCATCCCGCTCGCCGCGCCCGGCATGGTCGCGCTCGGCTTGAAGTGGATGTGGAATCCCGAATCGCCGTTCTACATTCAGCCGCGACTCGACTGGGATCTCATCGCGTGGGCGTGGCGATTCTGGCGCGCGAGCACGCGGGAGCGCGTCGAGCGCGTGGCGCCGCTGCTGCGCGATCTGCACCTCGCGAGCCGCGCGGCTTACGAGCAACTCGGCGACGAATGCGGCCTCGTGCGCAACGGCTTGCTCATGCTCTGCAAAACGCAGCGCACGCTCGACGAGGAAGCCCACACGGCGGCGAAGGCGAACGCGCTCGGAGTTCCCGCGGAAGTGCTCGACGCGAAACAAACCGCCGCGCTCGATCCGCACGCGACCATGGACATCGCAGGCAGCATCTATTTTCCGCGTGACTGCCATCTTCAGCCGGAGCGCTACGTCGCGGCAATGGAGCGGCGAATCGGAGCGGCCATGGTCGATGCCGAGGTGATCGGCTGGCGGCGGGACGGCTCGCGGCTCGCCGCGGTGCGCACCACGAGCGGGGAGATCGCCGGCGATGAATTCATCCTCGCAGGCGGCGCGTGGTCGGCGGGCCTGGTCTCCGAACTGGGCCTTCGCCTGCCGATGCAGGCGGGCAAAGGTTACAGCCTCACGCTCCCGCATCCGGTCGAACTCCCGACGATCTGCTCCATCCTCACCGAAGCGCGCGTCGCGGTAACTCCGATGGGCCCGGCCCTGCGCATCGGCGGCACGATGGAGATCGCAGGCTTCAATGAGCGGATCGCACCCCGCCGGGTGGCCGGCATCGTGAAAGCGCTGCCGGACTACTACCCGCGTTTTCGGGCGGAGGATTTCGATGGCATCCAGCCGTGGTGCGGCCTGCGCCCTTGCTCTCCGGACGGTCTGCCGTATCTCGGCCGCACGCGCGCGGCGGAGAATCTCATCGTCGCCACCGGCCACGCCATGATGGGCGTGAGCCTCGCGCCCGTCACCGGCGAACTCGTCGCGCAACTTGCCGATGGCGAGCCGCCTCGCTTCGACCTCGCACTCCTTTCGCCGGATCGCTACGCGTAGCCGGCGATGCCCCCGCGCATTCCCGTCTTCGAATCCATCCACGGACTCATCGCTCACCTCGACCTGCGCGGCACCACGCTGGCGCTGCCGCTCCAGCGGCTCTTCGACGATCTGCCGAATGTCGTCTTCTTCATCAAGGACCGCGCGGGCCGCTACCTCGCGGCGAATCGCACGCTCGTCGAGCGCTGCGGTTTCGCGGACAAGGCGGAGGTGCTCGGGAAGCGTCCGTCGGACCTCTTTCCCGAGCCGCTGGCCGCGCTCTACGAACGGCAGGATCAGCGCGTCGTGCAGAGCGGCAAGGCCATCCTCGACCGGCTCGAACTCCACTTCTATCCGAACCGCCGCCGCGGCTGGTGCCTCACGAACAAGTATCCGATTCCCGATGCGAAGACCGGCGCGGTCGCCGCCATCGCCGGCCTCTCGCGCGATGTCGAAAGCAGCGCGCACGGCGCGGAATCGCGCGGCTTTCCCGAGCTCTCGCGCGCCCTCGATGCGCTCCAGGACCGGATCGGCGATCCACCCGGCGTCGAGGAACTCGCCGCGATCTGCCATCTCTCGCCCGCGAAATTCTCGCGTCTCGTGCATCGCGTCTTCGGCCTCACGCCGCGGCAGCTCGCGCTCAAGATGCGGCTCGACGAAGCATTGCACCTGCTCGCCACGACCGACGCCTCGCTCGCCGACATCGCGCTGCGCACCGGCTTCTGCGACCAGAGCGCCTTCACCCGACATTTCCGGCGGCTCGCCGGCCTGCCCCCCGGCGTCTTTCGCGCCCAGTCAACCGGTGTTCGTTGAACACGGCCGACCGTGCGTTCAAACTCGCCGACGACGGGTTAAAGGGCGTAACGGAAGTCTGTCCTGACCGGATGGCGACTGGCCTGCGCGTCGTGGCGCCGGGTTTTCCAACCCGGCGGTCTTCAACACCGGGTTGGAAAACCCGGCGCCACGGCCACACACAGCCGGCAACGCGACTTTCGGTACATCCTCTTAAACAATTCTGCCGTGGAGCGGCGTTGAATCGAAAACGGGGCGGCGACTGTTGTTTCATCCGCTCACCCGGCATCCGGCAATCTGCCAAACTCGATCTCGCCCATGAATGTCCGACTGATTCTCTCCGTTCTGCTGCCAGGCTTTGTAAGCACGTTCTCCTGCGCCGCCGACTGGAACAGATTCCGCGGCCCAAATGGCTCCGGCATTTCCCCCGACAACAAACCGGTGCCGACGGAATGGAGCGACGACAAGAACCTCAAATGGAAGACACCTCTGCCCGGGCCGGGAGCATCGAGTCCCATCGTCAGCGGCGATCGCGTCTTCGTGACTTGCTGGAGCGGCTACGCCACGGACCGGGAGCGAGGCGGCGATCAGTCCGAGCTCAGGCGGCATCTCGTCTGCGTGGACCGCACCACGGGGAAAGTGCTGTGGGATCAGGCGATCGCCGCGAAGCTTCCCGAAGGCCGCTCCGAACATGGCTACGCGAGCCATACGCCGGTCACCGATGGAAAGAAGGTCTATGCCTTCTTTGGAAAGTCCGGCGTGTTCGCCTTCGATTTTGAAGGCAAACAGCTTTGGCAGGCCGACGCGGGCAGCGATCTGGATCGCAGGAACTGGGGTTCCGCCTCCAGCCCAATTCTCTACGAGCGCCTGCTCATCATCACCGCGTCTGCGGAGAGCCGAGCGATGTACGCGTTCGACACGGAGACGGGAAAACTGAAGTGGAAATCGGCAGCCGACGGCTATGCCGGCACGTGGGGCACGCCCGTGGTCGCGAGCGCCGATGGCCGCACGGACATCGTGCTTTCCGTGCCCGGCGAAATCTGGGGAGTCAATCCCGAGAACGGCAAGTTGCGCTGGTATAGCGAGGGACTCCGCGGCGATTCCGCGTGTGGCAGCGTCGTCACCGATGGCGGAATCATCTACGCCGTGGGTGACCGGGGCGCCGGTTCGCTCGCCGTGAAAGCGGGCGGGAAGGACGACGTGAGCAAGACCCGCATCGACTGGACGGGTGGCAGCGGCGCCCGCATTCCCACGCCTCTTCTTTGGGAAGGGCGGCTCTACTGGATCAGCGGATCGCTGGCCAACTGTCGCGACGCAAAGACCGGCAAAGACATCTACGCGGAACGTCTGCCGGGTGCCGCGAGTTCGTCGGGTGATAGCCCTCGCTCTTTTGAAGGTCGCGGGCAAGGCGGCGGCCGCGGCGGAATGGGCGGGCAGGACTACGCGTCGCCCGTCGCCGCGAACGGTCTCCTCTATCAAGTCACTCGCCGCGGCGAAACGCTGGTCATCCGGTTGGGCCCGAGCTTCGAACTGGCCGCGCGCAACCGCTTCGCCAGCGACACCTCAGACTTCAGCGGGACTCCCGCGATCAGCGACGGTCAACTCTTCATCCGCTCCGCGAAGAATCTTTACTGCATCGCCGAGGAAGCCCGCGATTCTGCCGCGCGGTGATCCCGGCGACGAAGCACAACGTTTCCTAACTTCCCCATCCTGACTCGCCGCAGCGGACGCGAGTTAGTTCAAACAACCCAGCCAGTCTCCGCCACTTCAACCAACATCCACATCGCCATGACACCATTCCTCAAACTCACCACCCTCGGCGCGCTCGGCACGATGGCCTTTCTCTCCACCGGATTTCTTCACGCGCAGGATCGACCACCGGGCCAGGATCGCCCTGGTCCGGGAAACTTCGACCCGGAGCAAATGCGCCAGCGCATGGCCGAGCAGATGCGAGCGCAGTTCGACGTCAAAGATGACGCGGAATGGAAGCTCATCTCGGATCTCATCGAAAAAGTTTCGGACGCGCGACGCGCGCTCCGCGGTGGCGGCGGTTTTGGCGGCGGCTTCCCAGGCTTTGGTGGCCCGGGTGGGCCGGGCGGAAACCGCCCGCCGGGTGGCGGCGGGACCGGTGGCCCTGGCGGAAATCGTCCCCCTCGAGACGGCGGCGACGGCGCCCCCGCTGCTCCCGCCGGAAACCGACCCGCCGCCGACGGCGCTCCGGCTGATCCGAATCGCCCCGCAGGCGATGCCGCCCCCGGCGGCCAGGACCGAAACCGTCCGCGAGGCGACGCCGCGCCGGGTGGTTTCGGCGGTCGTCCCGGCGGCGGGCCGGGAGGATTCAACCGCGCGCCCGACCCGGAAGTCGAGGCCTTGCAAAAAGCCATTGAAGCAAAAGCGGACCCCGAAGAAATCAAAGCCAAGTTGGCGAACCTGCGCAGTGCCCGAAAGGAAAAGCAGGCCAAGTTGGAGAAGGCACAGGAAGACCTTCGCGGAGTCCTGACCGCGCGCCAGGAAGCCATCGCAGTGGTGATGGGGCTCTTGCAGTAACCGCGCCCAGTAATCTTCCTTCTCGTGACCTGGCGTTAACGGACGAAGCGCATCTTGGCGCTCCGCTCCTTTCGCGGAATAGTTCCGTTTCGAATGCAACTGAGGAACGAAACGGGAACAACGCTCGGATTGCTAGCATGCGGGATGTCGCGATAGCTTCCGGATTATGCGAGCTTCGTTTCCGCTCGTTCCCAAGTTGCACTTGGGAATGCACGATTCCGCGAAGTTGAACTTCGCCCGCTACCACCACGGATCGCACCTAAGCAGCGGCGTCACTCCCGGACACCATTCGTGCGCGGAGGAATACCGCCAATGTTCAGGCGCGGCGACGAGTCCGCGAGCGACGGGATTGTTGTGCAGATACGTAAGCTTTTGCTCCATCACCTCGTCGCTCATCAGCGCCTGCGGGTGAAAGCCCTCCTGCCAGAATTGCAGGTCGGATTCCGTCTTGTAGCCGGGGCGCCATTGCCGCAGGAGATGCAGCAGCCAATCGCACTCTTCGGCCCGGAGCTGGGTGGTGAGAGCGCGAGCCGTGTGACGCTTGAAATCGGCGATCACCCGCGGGAGATCGGGCGCGGCGACGATGGCATGGAGGTGATTGTCGAGAATCACCCAGGCGTGAATCTTCAGTCCCTTGTGGGTGCGGCAATATTCGAGTGAATCCGTGACAATCTTGCAGCGAACGTCGGTCGTAAAGACGGGCAGCCAGCCGACGACAGTGGAGGTGATGAACTGAGGGGCATGCAGCTCCGTGACTCGATACCTGCTGCGCATGCCGGGATGATTGGCGAAGCTCAGCTTCGGGGGCAAGGCATTCCCAAGTGCAACTTGGGAACGAGCGCCCAAATAGAATGCCCGGTGTTTCACTGGCGGGCGCAACAAGACTCAATTGCCGTACTGGAGAGTCCGTGCTGCTACGGCGATAACTCCGTATTGCTCACGCCTTGGGTGCCGGGGTGGAAGAGGTTGCCGATGAAGTGGAGGCCGGCGGGTGGATTGGGCGGGGTGTTTTCGATGATCACGGCGTAGCGGTAGCGCGGAGGCTCGCGCTTCGGGACGCCATTGGTCAGCGGCTGGTCGCGGCCGGTGTCGTAGATGAGGTTGCCCTGGATGATGACTTCGCTGAGCGGTGGATTCTCCGGCAGCGAGCCGTGGTCGAAGCGCAGCGGAGCCGTGGAATGTCCTCCCCAAATCCACTGCATGTCGCCGTAGCCGAAGTCGGAAATGATGTTATTGGCGATGACACAGCCGCTGGTCACGTTCGGCTCCTGCGCGGGCGCGTCGCCCTCCGCAGCTTTGGCAAAACCGGAGGCCGTGCCCGGCATGAGGCCGATGCTCCAGAGGTCGTTCCGGATGAATTGATTTCCGGTGATGAGCACGTTGCGCGAGCCGTGCATCGCCTTCATGCCGATGAAGCAATTGGTGACCATGTTATTCGCCACGATCACCTGGTCGCAGTGCAGGTCCATGCCTTGCGCGGCGTTCTCGATCTGGTTGCCGAGAAGCTGCGTGCGCGCAGTGGTGCGCGGACTGTTGATGACGATCGCAGAGCCCTGGTGCCAGTTGTCGGTGTAGTCGGCGGCCCACGCGGCGTCGCTCATCAACGTGCCTTTCACCGGGTTCCTTTTGGTGATCTGGCCGAGCTGGAATTGCTCCTTCGCGGCGGGCGTCGGCAGGAGGTGCTGCTCCACCACGCGGCAATTCTGGATCAACGTGTCGGTGCTGTATTCCACGTCGATGCCGGTGCCATCGATGCAGCGAAAGGCGTAGCCGTAAAGCGATGAGCGGGTGCGATCGTCGATGTTGATCCGCTTGTAATTCTCCACCCGGCAGCCGCGGAGCTGCGTGCCGCTGGATTCGCGCACGCCGATCGCGGAGGCCACGGTGCGGTTGTCGATGACACGGACATTTTCCAGCACCGTCTCGCTGCACTGGCGAATGAGGACGCCTTCCACCGCGGTGTCCATCTGCCCCTCGGCGCGCGTGAGCGTGAGGTCGCGCAACTGCCCGCCTTTGCAATTTTCAAAGCGCACGATGGGACTCTCCGCATTCGTCTGAATGATGCGGCCCGGTCCGTAGAGCCCGCCGCCTTTACCTCCGATCATAATGACCTTGTCGATGAGGTGATCGCCGGCCGGGACGAAGATCATCAGCCCCGGATTCGCCTCCACCGCCGCCTGGATCGAATCGTACTCCGCCGCGCTCGGCGATTGCGCGGTGGCGATCATCGTGCCGGCGAAAAGGAGGAGCGTTTGCAGGGGGAACAGATGACGGAGTCTCATGGCAGCGCGGAGAATAAATGGCGCCGCCCGTCGATCGCACGTTTCATTCGTTCCCGACGCTAGCCGATCAAAGGTCGGGAGCACCGAGGACCAGCACGGAATTGATTCCGCCGAAGCCGAAGGCGTTGTTCATCGCGAAGCGCAGCCGTTGCTCGCGGCCGAAGTTGGGCACGACATCGAGGCCGCAGGCCGGATCGGGCGTCCGGTGATGCAGCGTGGGCGGGAGGTAACCCTCGTGCAAAGCGAGCGCGCAGATGGCGGTCTCCATCGCGCCGGTGGCGCCGAGAGGATGAGCGGTGAAAGCCTTGGTGCCGCTCACCGCGAGCTTCGCTGCGTGTCCGTCGAAGACGACTTTGATCGCGGCGCATTCGTTGGCGTCGTTGAGCTGGGTGCCGCTGGCATGGGCGTTGATGTAGTCGATCTGGTCAGGCGCGACGGCGGCGTCCGCGAGCGCCTCGCGCATGCAGGCGATGACGGCTTCGCCGCTCGGGAGCGGCGTGGTCATGTGATAGGCCTCGTTGTTCAGCGCATAGCCGAGCACCTCCGCGTAGATGCGCGCGCCGCGGCGAAGGGCGTGCTCGTATTCCTCGACGACCAGCGAGGCCGCGCCTTCGCCCATGACAAATCCGTCGCGCTCGAGGTCGAATGGCCGGCAGGCGAACGGCGGATCGCCCTCCCACCGGCTCATCGTTTTGATGAAATCAAAGGCGCCAAACGTCAGCGGACTGAGCGGAGATTCCGCGCCGCCGGCGATCATGACATCGGCCATGCCGTCGCGGATGTAGCGCATGGCTTCGCCCACGGAAATCACGCCGCTGGCGCAGGAGTTCGAATTCGTGGTGCCGGGGCCGCGAAAGCCGCATTCGATGGCGATGTTCGAATGTGCGCTGCCGCCAAAGACCTGCAGAGCGAGCGTCGGGTTCACCCCCCGGGCGCCCTTTTTCAGGAAACGCTGATGCTCGCTCTCGGCGTTCGCGATGCCGCCGAGCGCGGTGCCGAAGCTCACGCCGACGCGCGCGGTGGCTTGCTCGCGAGACCACGCGAGGCCCGCGTCTTCGAGCGCGAGCAGCGCGCTGGCCACGCTGAACTGCGCGTAGCGGTCGAGCCGCTTGAGGCGGTGCGGCGGAAAGAAGGCAGCCGGATCCCAGTCGCGAATCTCGCCGCCGCAATGCGCCTTCAATTCGCTCGTGTCAAAACTGGTGACGCGCGAGATGCCGCTGCGGCCGGCACGGATGCTTTTCCAGAACGCTTCCCGCCCTGTGCCGATGCAGGCGATCGGTCCAATTCCGGTGATGACGACTCGACGACGCGCTTCCATCACGCTTCCTGCCCCGTCGGTGCCACGACCCTCGCTTCCTCGGCCGTCTGCTCGAGATGTTGCTTGAAAGTCGCGAGCGTCAGAGCGGCGACATGATCGATGAAAAACCCGCCGATGATCGGCTCGGCGAGCCAGGCCAGCAGTGGCACGCGGAAGTGGAGATCGTGCACGATTTCCACGCGGGTGCCGTCGCGCGTCGGCGTGAGGGTCCACACGACCTTCATGTCTTTCGTCCACTTGGTGAGGTGTAAAAAATGGAGCTCGAGCGCGCGCGGATCGGCCCAGTATTCGGACCGCCAGGAGATCGGGATGCCCGAGCGCTTTGCAGCCATATCGACGATCCGCCCGCGCTGGCCGGCGCCGCGAAAATGAATGTAGCGGTAGTGCGGCAGAAACTCCGGCCAGCGGGCGAGGTCGCTCACCATGGCGAAGACCTGCTCGCGCGGAGCCTTGATCAAAATGGAAGTGGCCGTGTGCAAAGCGCTGGGACTGTCGAAGTGGCGGCGATCGGTGTCGAATACATTTCGGCGCCCAGATGGAACCGCTGGGACAGATCATTATCTCCTTCTCGGTCTTCATCTCCTTCTCCTTCTTCATCTCCTTCTTCATCTCCTTCTCGTCCTCCGAACCTGAATAAGAAGGAGACGCTAGCCGCTGCGATCACGCGTGACTCGATAGCGGAGAAAGCATTCGCCGCCGGTGGTCTCCACGTTTTCGAGCGCGAGCGAAATGGAGCGCGGAAAAAAATCGGGAGCGATTCCCGTCAAGGTCGGCGCACCGTCGCCGCCGAAGATCCGGGGACAAAGCGTGACGTGAATTTCATCCACCAAATCGCCGAAGAGCAGCGACCGGAGGACCTGCGCCCCGCCTTCGCAGACCAGCCGTTTCACTCCGTAGTCCTGCCGTAGCGTGGCCAGCATCGCACCGAGATTGACCGTGGCCGACTCGTGCAGCCAGAGATCGGCTTTGGGCGCCAGCGCCGCCCGCGTCCCCGCCGGCATGCCGGTCGTGGAAAAGATGACGATGGGAGAAAAATCCTTTTCGAAGAGACGCAGCGCCGGGTCGATGCGGCCGGAGTTGGTGAGCAGGACGCGGGTGGGATACGGCGCCTGCTTTCGCCGCACGCGGGCGGCGCGCAGCGCTTCATCGGGGAGGCCCATGAGCATGTTGTCCACGGCGAGCGTCTTCGCGCTGACCAGCACGCCGTCGCAGCGCGCCCGGATTTCCACGAGCCGGCGCTTGTCCAGCGGCGAGGAAAAGTCGGACGGCGTGCTGCGCCGCGTGGAGATGCGCGCATCCCAGGTGAGCGCGAAGTTCGCGGTCACGAAGGGGCGGTCGGCGCGCGACGAGTTCACTTCTCCCTCTCGGCGGCTTCGTGAGCGACTTCCTCCTCGGCGACCTCGTGCTCGAACGCGCGCACCTGCGCCTGGATCTCCCGCAGCCGCGCGTGCTCGGAGGGCCGGTAGAACATATAGATCACACCGCCGATCAGCCCCCAGCCGAGCGTGAGCAAGTATCCGACGGACGAAGTCATCACCGCCACGGCCGGGCTCACGTGGCAGAGCTGGCCGAGGAAAACCTCGAACAAACCCTCGCGCACGCCGATGCCGCCGAGGCTGATCGGCATCGCGGTGATGGTGTTGACGATGGGCAGGATCGCGCAGAGTTCGCCCAGCGTGGGAATGCGCGCGCCGGCCACGCGAAAGGACTCGGCCGCGCAATAGAACACCGCGAAATAGCCCACGTGCGCGGCGATCGAGAGAAAGAACGCGGCGAGCGTCGTCGTCCAAGCCTTGCCGTAAAGATTGTAGGCCACCGCCAGCTCGGCGAGCTTGTCGCGGCCGGGCATGCGCGCGGGAAGCTTGTGGATGAGATTGTGCCGCGTGACGATGAAGGTGAAATGCAGGCCGCCGAGGCTCGACCCGAGGAAGATGAGCACCGGCCACACGTAGCGCGCCGTCTCCGGCGAACTGATCAGCCAGTGCCAGCGCGTCACCGCAAAAAAGCCCGCGATGAAGGTTAGCGCGATGACGCCGATGAGCCGATCGACGAAGACCGAGAGCAGCGCGGGCGCGCGTTGCCCGGGCGTCTCCTTGAGCAAATAGAAAACCTTCACCACGTCGCCGCCGGTGCCGCCGGGAATGAAAAAATTGAAGAACAGCCCGACGAGCAGCAGCGCGACGAGACGCCCGCGCGCGAGCCCGATGCCCTGCACCCGCAGCAGCAAATGCCAGCGCAGTCCGGCGATCACTTCGACGATCCCGTAAACGGCGAAGCCGGCAAAAAGCCACCAGCGATCTGCGCCCGCCAGCACCTTCGCCATCTCGGCACGTTTCGCAGGATCACGAAAAACGAGGACGAGCACCGTGAGCGTGATGCCGACCTGCAACGTGGTGAGGAGCACTTTTTTCCAAGGCATCCCCTGCCCCGCCCCGATCGCCTGTTCGCCGGGGTCGGTCATTCGCCGAATCTCGCGATCCACTTGTCCCGCGCCGTGGTGATTTCCTCCGGAGTGCGGCGCGGGCTCATCTCGAAGACATAGAGCGTGTCGCGCGGAAGCAGCGGGATGAGACGGTCGTACTCCACGCCTCCGGTGAAGGGCGCCATGTGGTCGCGGCCCGGCCACACGGTGTCGTGCAGATGGCAGCCGACGAGCCGCGGCGCGACTTCGCGCAGCCACTCGTAGTGATCGACGAAGCCGATGTTTTGCTTCACCTGCACGTGGCCGAAGTCGTGCCAGTAACCCACGTGCGGCCCGTCGAACTGCGCGAGGGCGGTGAGCATTTCGAGTTCGTTCGGGATCTCCTCGAAGCTATGGCGGCTCTCGACGCCGAGGGTAATGCTCTTCTTGTCCGCGTACTCGGCGATCTTCGTCAGGCATTCGATCGCGCGCTCAAAATACGGACGCGCCACCTCCTCGCGCTTGCGGACGCACGCGAGCTTTTCCTTCACGTAGTCGCGCGAATTCTGGAGTCCCACTTCGGCCATGCGCACGAGCCGGTCGGTGTAATCGTCGAGCGGCGTGCGCCCGAGGTGCAGCACGACGAAGGGCGCCTCAAGCCGCTCGGCGAAGTTGATGGTCTGGAAGGTGTGCTTGAGCGCGCGCTGGCGTTCGCGGTCCTCGGGAGCGGCTTTCCAGCACATTGGGATCCTAAGCTTAGAATTCCACGTGGACAAGTTGTCGCG
>JADMIO011678433.1_pt1 | contig 111690 bp, 105 predicted proteins | sample 8958161 | NCBI WGS metagenome assembly JADMIO01 (sample SAMN16585339, study PRJNA669376) | soil metagenome | isolation source: Crop rotation soil | place: USA: Cullars Rotation, Alabama | collected 2011
TATGGTGAAAGTTGGAACCTCTTACGTGCCGATCAGATTAAAACGAAAGGCCCAGTCTTTCGACTGAGCCTTTCGTTTTATTTGACCATGTTGGTATGATTTAAATTAATACGACTCACTATAGGGTCAGTGCGGCCGCGACTTCAAGTCACGTGAATTCCAAGCTTCGGATCCCACTGTGCTGGAAAGACAACCTGGGAAAGATTACTGTAAACAGTTATCAAAATAGCGGTGCTATCCGCACCCTGCCTAATGGAGTAAAGGTGCTGGACAGGAGCCTGCAAATAGCACCGCAATACCAACCTGTTACACCGGTGGATATCAGGATATATTTTAGCCAGGCCGAGTTAGATGCTCTTATGTCTTCTGATCCATCTCTTACAGGAATTGAATCACTCAATATTTCAAAGTTCTCCTCGGGCTGCGGCGAAATACCAACGGGCTATAGCTATATAGCCGCAGGTACAAGTGGCAAAATAGACTCGTTTTACTATGTGCAATTTTCTACTGCGGGCTTCTCTGACTTTTATATCAGGGGCGGAACCGATCCTGCGTTAGCAGTGAGTTTTGTAAGCCTCGGTGCAAAAAGAGTTGGGCAGCATGTACAGGTAAACTGGCAAACAGCAAGCGAATCTAAAAACAGGGGTTTTGAAATACAATATTCTGTGGATGGTGTCAGCTTTCGAAATGTTGGTTTTGTAACAAGCAAGGCATCGGGAGGAAACAGTAATACCATTTTATCATACTCCTTTTATCATTTCGGAGCATCCAACGCATCCGGTTATTACCGACTGAGACAGGAAGATACAGATGGGAAATCTGTCTTTAGCGGCACTGCTTTTGTAAAAGCTATATCCGGTAAAAAAATGGAGTTTATACGCTTTTACCCAAACCCTGCTAAACAAACCCTGTACTTTGAAATAACAGCAGCCAGCAAGGTTAGAGCAAATATTATAGTAAGTGGTGCCGATGGCAGAGTAGCAAAGCAATTACAGCAGGAGTTGTTTTTAGGAAATAACAAAATAACTATTCCGCTGAATGGCTTACAGGCAGGAATATATCTTATTTCGGTAAAAGACGCTGATGGAAACAGGGTATATACAAATAAGCTAATAAAGCAGTAGACAGAATTTATACTAGTGCATACCCTGGACAAGGGTGCCGGTTCATTCTTATACGGTCAAATCTCTCCTCAATGTAGTAGTCCTTGGTTAGAGCATAGCCTTACCTTCGCCCTGTGACCGATATTATACAATTATTGCCCGATCATATAGCTAACCAGATAGCCGCCGGCGAGGTGATACAACGCCCTGCAAGTGCAGTAAAAGAACTGCTGGAAAATGCAGTGGATGCGGGCGCCACCGAAATAAAACTGATCGTTAATGATGCTGGCAAAAACCTGGTGCAGGTAATTGACAACGGCAAAGGCATGAGTATAACCGATGCCCGAATGGCATTTGAACGGCACTCTACTTCTAAAATTTCTTCCATTGAAGACCTTTTTCATATCCGCACCATGGGCTTTCGCGGTGAAGCCCTGGCATCTATAGCTGCGGTAGCACAGGTAGAACTAAAAACACGAAGAGCTGAAGATGAATTGGGCGTATGTATTGAAATAGAGAACAGTGTTGTAAAAAAACAAGAGCCTGTAAGCTTTCCTGTTGGCACCAGCATTGCCATGAAGAATGTGTTTTTTAATGTGCCTGCCCGCCGCAATTTTCTAAAAAGTAATACAACTGAACTTCGCAATATCATTGATGAATTTATAAGGGTGTCAATGGCATTTCCGGCTATTCATTTTTCATTGATGAGCAATGGGCAACAGGTATTTTTTCTTGAGAAAGGAAGCTTGAAACAACGCATAGTGCAATTGCTGGGTAACCAGTATAATACAAAGCTGGTTCCTATTAATGAGGAGACCGACTACCTCACCATTCATGGTTTTGCAGGCAAACCTGATACTGCACGCAAGACCCGCGGCGATCAATATTTTTTTGTAAACAACCGGTTCATCCGCAGCGCTTATCTTAATCATGCGGTTACCACAGCATTTGAGAACCTGATAGCAAAAGACAGCTATCCTTCTTATATTTTATTTATTGATCTTGATCCATCACAGATAGATATTAATGTACATCCAACAAAGCAGGAGATAAAATTTACTGATGAAAAAATTGCTTATGCTTTTGTGCAGGCTGCTGTAAAACATGCGCTGGCACAGTTCAGCATTGCACCTTCTCTTGACTTTAGCCTGAATGCAGATATACAACAACTGGATGCAGTTAGTAAACCATTCACAGATGAAAAGCAGCAGCACGCAGCAGCTTCAAATTTGTATCAAACATTTACACAGAAAAACCAGGCCCATAAAATAGAACCCAGCGGATTGCAAAGTTGGAAAGATACCCGGCAGCAGGATAAGGAAATAAGGGAAGCAGTCAGTAAAAGTAATACAGGTGACAGTGGACAGATGACGGATGACAGGAATACAAACGATGGTAATAATGAACCGTCAACTGTGCCGTGGCAAAGTGAATTGGCTAAATTGAAAGCAAGTTTTTTTGAGTCGTCATCTAAAATAAATTATACAGAATTTGAACATGAGCTAAGACCTGTTTCAAAAGAAAATCGCTTTCAATGGCTGCCTGATTCACCACTGCTTCAATTGCATGGAACTTATATTGTAGCCATCAGCAACCAAGGCTACCTGCTTATTCATCAGCAATCGGCACATGAAAGAATTTTATACGAACAGCTTAGCAAGGCTATACATGGAAAACCCATGGCAACACAGCAAAGCCTGTTCCCTTCTACGTTTGAATTGCGTAATGCAGATGCGGTAATGCTGCAGGAACTACTTCCGGATCTTCACCAATTGGGTTATCATATTGAGCCTTTTGGGCAAAATACGTTTGTGATACAGGGCACTCCTGCTGATGTAGAAACAGGTGATGAAAAAAAAATGATCGAGCAAATGCTCGAGCAGTTCAAACATTTTAACAGTGATGTAAAATTCAGTAAAAGAGAAAAACTTGTTCGCACACTTGCCTGGCAGCAGAGCATTAAACCCGGGCGCTCTCTTACCGAAAGAGAAATGAAAGTACTAGTAGAGCAATTATTTTTGTGTTTAGTTCCTAATGCTACTCCATCCGGCAATCCAACTTATATAGCATACCCGCTAAGCCAGTTAGAAAAGATGTTTGGCAAAACATAAGCCACCGGTAAATCCGATGGCTTATGAAAAAGAATTCTATTCAGGCTTTATTTATGGTGCATCCCACCATACCCTATCTGTAATTTTCACATTTGTATTTTGAGGTTGCGGATTCGTACTTATTTCCTGCGCCGAGTAAGGGTATCTTCTTGGTATCGTTGTAATGCCTGCTTGTGGATTAGGAACCATGGTCAATGCTGGAAAGCCGGTCCTTCTCCAATCATTAAAGTTTTCGATTGAGAGAAGATTTGCGATTGACTTCTCTTCCATTATTCTTTGTAAAGCGTTTGCATCCGTTAGTGTACCTCTTGCGGCGAGGTAATCAGTTACCTCTGCACTGGTTATATCTAATCCCAGTTTTGCCATGTTATCTTTAATGGCTTGCTGATAAATTGGTTCCGCTGCTGCGGCGCCTGATGCTATAAGAGTAGCTTCTGCTTTTATAAATTGTAGTTCTGAATAAGGCAAAATAGCCAGGGGAGCCCCAGCGCCTGCAATGATATCAGGATCAGGGTTAGCACCTCCATAGTAATCTCCCAGGGTCGAAAATATTGTTACATCAGGGGCAGTCTCTGCCCTTCCGTTCTGTCTGCCCAGGTAAGTGTCCTGCGAGCCTTTGTTTGCGATAACAGGTAATCGTGGATCTGACCTGGCAACCAATGTGTCGATAAGGGTGGAAGATAATACAACACCTCCCGTTGCTATCTCAGTATTTTTGAACCACGGATTTTCATGTCCTGCCGAGGTTGAATAAATATATAGGGTAGCTTCATCGTCAACGCCTGTAAATGCATGATCAAGTGCAGCTAAAGCTAAATTTGCCTGCGTTGCAGCATTATGCCCGGGTGCTTTGGTAAGATGTATATAATGCCTGGCTTTTAAGGCATAAGCCAATTTTTCCCACTTGCTCATATCACCGTTATACAAAAAATCATCTGCATCCGGCGTTAAGATTCCAGGCTCAAGCTGGTTTTCAGTAATAGCGCTGTCAAGCAATGCCTGTATAATAACATAAATTTCTTCCTGTGTATCATAAGCGGGACGAAGGTTTCCTTCAAAAGCTTCTGTATATGGTATATCTCCCCACATATCGGTAGTGACGCCTAAAACGTACGCTGTTAAAACTTTTGATATCACGCCATAAGAATGATTTTTATGCGCTTCTGCAGCCTCGCTTAAACGTTTTAGGTTTTGCATGATATTGATGTACATCTCACCCCATGTGTATTCAGCATCGGCCGTAGCAAATTTGTAATTTTCGAATTGTGGAAGCGGCTGGTTAAATGACAATTGCTGCATCCAGTACGAATTTATCTCAGCAACACCAGAAGTATTTGCTAATGAAAAAGAACCCCCAGCAACTGTTGTACCAATATCAGTAATTATTGGTGATAAAATCAAATTTTCAGGTGCTGTTAGCGGATTGTTGGGATCTGTATTTACATCTAAGTATTTTTTACAACCGGCAGTCGTAAAGACAACAGAGATAAAAAACAGTCCGTATATTATATTTTTCATTTGAAAAGTTTTAAAAGAAAAAATGAATTAAAAGGTTGCCCTTACACCGACAACAAAAGACCTGACCGTAGGAGTTTGGAAATTAGTAACACCCTGTCCATTTCCACCCCCCGAAACACTTGCTTCCGGATCTCCTGATGTATAATTCGGTGCGTGTATCCATAGATTATTTCCGCCAACACTTACCATTAGAGATACAGGCAATTTTTTAGATATCTGTCCGAAAGAATAAGCAAGACTTAAAGTACGTAGTTTAATATAGGTACCGTCTTCTATGTTAGATTCTGTGATACTTGAAATTGCAGGCCAGTATTTTTGGGCGGTTATTGCTGTGGTATTGGGTTTATCATCCCCCACATAAACAGAATTTGGGACAACAAACGGCGCTTCTCTATAATTCTCTGTTACCTTAGAAGTCCCATAAAACCACATATAATTATCGTCCAGGTTCAATACATCTCCCCCCTGTTTCCAATCAAATAAAAAGCTTAAGGATAATTTTTTATAGGTGAGTGTATTGAAGAATCCAGCTGTAAAGTCAGGATTTGTATTACCTATTGCGTGGTAATCAGTTGTTGATATAGGCACGCCTTTATTAGCCCCTTGATCTTCCACTTGTATCTGTCCTTTCGCATTTCTCTGATAGGCAGGTCCATAAAGAATGCCGTATGGTTGATCCTTAAACAGGAATACACCAGCGTTATTAAAACCACCCAATTGAACCTGGTCTACTCCTTCTCCTAAAGAAGTTACCTTACTGCGGATGCGTGTAAAGTTGAAATTCGTTTCCCAGGTAAAGTCTTTAGTTTTAACCGGGATCCCAGTGATAAGGAATTCAATCCCTTTGTTTTGAATAGAGCCTACATTTCTTATATCGTACAAAAATCCTGAACTTGGATTAATGGGGATCTGGCTCAATAGGTCTTTAGACTCCCTGTTAAAATAAGAGCCCTCAAAGGAAAGACGGTTTTTAAAAAACTTCAAATCCACTCCCACTTCAAACTCGTTAAGGCTTTCGTTTTTTATATCAGGGTTGCCTTTCACATTTGTCAGCCTCGCCCCATTAACAGGCCCGTAACCTGCGTCGTAAGGAAAATTCTGGTGATTGATACTAATGGCTGAGCCAAGTATAAAAGGAGTACTTGTAGAATAAACAGGTATATTATCATTGCCAACAGAAGAATAGGATACCCGAACTTTTCCAAAGCTGAATAAATCGCTTTTGGGCAGCAATTCAGTGAAAATAAATCCGAGGCCTGCAGAACCGTATGGGTAGTATTGCTTATCTATGGATAGAGCTGAAGTACCATCATATCTCCCGGTTAAACTCAACTCCAGCATTCTTTTATACTCCAAATTAGCCTGTGCATAAACGCCTACTTTTCTATATTTGGAAATAACATCGCTTACTAAGAAACTATTTGCATTACTAATATTATAAAACCCTGGTATATTTAGCTCATAACCGGATTGAGTATACACATCTGAAAACTGTGAAAGAATATTGGCGCCAACAGATATCGATCCATGTAAATCTTTACTAAGGTCGTTATGCAAGCTAACAATCAGGTCATTGTTCAACTGGCGATAATCCTGTAACCGGTTAGAAACTCCTCCTGCACCATTAAATACGCCGGAATTGACTGTACTAGCTTCAAAATACCTTCCGTTATCAGCATAAACATCCAGTCCAAGCCTTTCAGTAATAGTTATCCATGAAGCAGGATTGTATACAAGATTGACTACTGGTAAAAACCTGTTAACTGTTGAAGTAAAGCCACTATTGTGAACCACATAAAACGGATTATTTCTTGACAAACTTCTGTAAAGTCTCTGGGTTCCATCTTCCCATGTTTCCGGGAGAGGATTCCACGTAACAGGTGCAGCATAAATACTCCAAAGCGGGTTTGTTAATCCATTCCCTTCCTGGGTTCTGTTATTTATTGTGTTGACATAGTTTAACTCAAAAGTAGCAGTGAACTTGTTTGTAATTTGGTTGGTAAACTTGCCAAAAAAAGCGTTTCTCGTAAAAGATGTGGTAGGAATAATACCCTCGTTATTTAAATACGAGTAAGAAAATAAATACTTTGACTTATCTGATCCTCCACTAACGCTTATATTGTTATCGGTAGTAACCCCTGTTTTGAAGAATATATCTCTCGGATCAAACGTTTCAACTGGCTTACCATCTACTTTTAAGGTATCTATCCTTGCTCCAAAAGACTGGCTGCTTGCTGTCCCCTGGATATTTCCATTGATGTAGATACCATTAAGTCCCTGGGCATACTTATCCTGGTATTCTCCTAAAACAGGACTGTCAAACTTTAGGCTGGAACTAATGCTTACTGTTGGTTTGGATTTGTTACCGGACTTGGTAGTAATGAGAATAGCACCTCTCGCAGCTGCTGAACCATATAGGGCAGTAGCTGCTCCTCCCTTCAGTACCGTTAGTGTCTCAATAATACTTGGGTCTATGTCTATTGCCCTGTTTGAAGTACTTCCCTGGAAAAGGGCAGTATTATTTACACCCTGGCTGAATACATCTATAGCACCTGGCTCACTGTTGTCGATAGGCACGCCATCTATCACAAACAGAGGTTGATTATCCTGTAATAATGATACATTGCCCCTGATTGTAATCCGGGAAGAACTACCAGCCATACCACTAGTGTTAGATACCTGTACACCTGAAACTTTGCCGGCAAGACCATTTACAATATTATCCTGCTTGGCCTGCACAACAGTTTCTCCGCTTACTTCCTGTGCACTATAAGTGAGCTGCCTTTTTTCTCTTCTTATACCAAGAGCAGTTACAACTACTTCTGTAAGGGCTTTGGTTTCTAAGAATAAAGTAACATTGAGATTGGCACCCGCACCCATTTGGGTTGATTGATAACCCACATTGCTGAAAACAAGCGTTGCCTGGGGTTTTACATTTAATCTAAAAGCACCATCGGGACCTGTGGTAGTGCCATTCTTGGTGCCTTTTTCAACAACGGAAACATTTGATAATGGAGAACCTGAAGAATCTATAACCTTTCCGGTTGCTTCAGTTGTTTGGCTTATGCCCTTTAGACAGAATAATGTCAGGGCCATAAAAATCATTGCTAATTTTCTCATAAGTTAATTTTTATGAAATGATGTATAGATGACAAGCCATACTGATAATTGCTGTAACAGCATTACCGGTAAAATACCCAACTGGGATTTTAAGATTCTAAAACGGGGATTAGGACAACTGAAGAAAATGAGGAGGGGAAATGACGGTTAAATATGTTGCTGTTAATTTATTGCTGCGGCAAAAAATAAGCAATAAAATAATTTGAAAAAGTAAACTGAGATTGGGGAATATACTATTCAATGTTTGACTAGTATTAAAGCAGATCCTTACTGCTTCTCTCTAAACAAGTTATGTATTTTATGACGGTCACCTACCAGCCATACCACATCCTCCCACTCAAAATGTAAGTCAGATGAAGGATTGAGTTTTCGTTCGCCATTGCGTTCAATACCAACTACAAGGCCATTTGTTTTTTCACGTATACCAGAGTCGCGGATGCTTTTTCCCTTTAGCCCGTTATGTTCATCTACCACTATTTTTTCAAGGCTTATATTTTCAGTAGTTGTCTCATCCACCATTTCATCATTCAGCGATTGTACAAGACTTGCAAATTGTTGTAATTGTGTATCCGTGCCTATCACTCCTATTTCATCATGAGGAAAAAGCCGGTCCGTTTTGGATGGTGCATATATCATACGGTTACCTCTTTCTATAAATGCAATATTGATCCCGTATTTTTCCCGGAGTGCGAGTTTGCCAAGAGACGTGCCTACAAGCCCGGATTCGGGACTAATATTAAACTTTGTAAGGTGGGCATCCCACGGAGTAAGTGAATGATCTTCTTTTTTTGCATTCTCTTTTTCATTGAGATTGGTAAGAAACCGGTGCTCTATGCGATGATAAAAATGCTGTAACCGCTGCCGGAAAATTACAAGTACCACAATCATTACAACAGCTGTGCCAATCAATGCAGGAAGAAATGGAAAGAACTGGCGGAAAAGCAACCCCACAAGCAACACGGCAACTATATTCCGGGATACTTCAAGTGTTACTAACGGCCCGTGGTTATACTTACTATCAAGCCATATTGCCTTATAAGCAATGCTGTGCATCTTACGGGCCATCAGCCCCCAAATAAATGGAGCCATCGCTACTAGGGTAAGTAATATAGAAGTAAGCCTTGCCCATATTGTGTTGTTGAGGTAACCTTGAATAAAAGGCTTCAGGTAATAATTGCTCAGCAGTATCAGCCCTACTATAATGACAGAATTCACTAGTATCATTTGTATATAAGAATTGAACACTTTCCGCCAATCGCTTTCGCCTTTAATGATCTGTGATCCCACACTGTATCTGTTAAGCGCCTCCACCCATTTGGCAGGCAGATTGTTTTCTAAAAATTTATGAAGCGGTTCAGCAAACCGTATCATGTAAGGTGTAGTAAATGTTGTTATCACAGAAACACCCACTGCTATTGGATAGAGATAATTACTTGTTACATTCAGTGTGACTCCTAGCGTTGCTATAATAAAAGAAAACTCACCTATCTGCGACATGCTGGTACCTGCCTGCACAGCCTGCCTGAGTGGTTTGCCTGCAATCAATGCACCGCTACTTACAAAAACCGTTTTACCAACAACTACGATGGCGGTAAGAAGCAATACCGGCCCCGCATACTGCAACAAAAGTTTAAGGTCTATCAGCATGCCAACCGATACAAAGAAGATGGCGCCAAACAAATTTTTGACCGGTGTTACAAGGTGCTCTATTTTTTCTCCATATACAGTTTCGGCAAGTATAGAACCCATTATAAAAGCTCCAAGCGCAGATGAAAATCCAACCTGGCTGGCCAGCACTACCATGCCGAGACATAACCCTATCGCTACTATTAATAGTGTTTCGTTGCTCAGCCATTTTGATACTGCTTTCAATATGCTTGGTAGCAGGTAAATGCCGGTAAGAAACCACAGACATAAAAAAAAGGCAAGCTTTAATAAAGCGATCAACATTTCAGTTCCCGCAGATGACTGGCTTACTGCGAGGGTGCTAAGTAAAACCATCAACAATACTGCTACCAGGTCTTCCATAATGAGCACTCCCATTACTAGGTTGGTGAACTGCCTTGTTTTCAAACCCAATTCATCAAATGCCCTGAAGATGATGGTAGTGGAGGAAATAGCTATAATGCCGCCGAGAAACAAACAATCCATATTGGGCCAGCCCATTAGCAGGCCTGCCAGGTAGCCCATTCCCATCATAAAAGCAAGTTCAAACAGCCCGGTAACAGTTGCCGAAGTGCCTACAGTAGCGAGCTTTTTAAAGCTAAATTCAAGACCAAGAGCAAACAACAGGAAGATAACACCAATATCGGCCCACGTTTGTACACCATCCGATTCGCTGATGGTTGGAAATAAAGGAAAATTAGGACCTACTAACAGCCCGGCTATAATATAGCCCAATACTACCGGCTGCTTTAACCTGCGGAAAAGCAGCGTTACAAAACCGGCTGCACCCAGTATCAATGCAAGGTCAATGATCAGTTTTGGGAGGTGGCTCATTGCTACGAATATAAGCAAGCCTTTACGGAAAGGGAAGAGAAATGCTTAATATCAGCTCTTTGGAATTAGAGAGTTTGATGACCTAGTGTTAAAGAAACCGGTCGGCGACGTATTAAAGTTTGGCAAAAGCAAGGCAACTACATATTATTGATTTCTACTGAAACTCACATAATAACGATAATCTTTGTGTTATGGCCCATAATACAAAAACATGATGAAGCGACACATATTGACCATATTAAGTTTAATAGGTTTGTTGACGACTTTCGGACAATCTATCGAAGACTTTAAAAAGGACTTTGAAAAAGCACTCGACAAAAAATTTTCTGAGAAAGAATTGAATACTATGTTTCGGACACACTCGACATTTTTGACACCCCACAGCGATGTAACACAATTGACCGCCAACATAAAGGGACAACGAATTGGGCTTTATCCATTGGGAGAATTTAAAAGCGAAAGGCTTTATACGGACAACATTGAGAAATTAATAAACTCCCCAAACTCAAACCAAAGAATTCTTGCTTATTTGGTTATTGCGGGTTCAGGCGACACTTCATTTGAAAATACATTACTAAGGAAAATTAGAGAAGAAAAAGATAAAGGTTGCCTGGTATGGGCGGGAATGGCATTATTGTATTTAAATACAAACCACACTACACCTCTATTTGACTTCTTAGTTGAAAATGAAACCTTTGGAGATGCACATATGCTTCCCCTTTTTATCAAACTTAATAAAGACTCTTTGCAACAAACTGCATACTCGAGAATTAATAGTGATAAGCCAATGGCTAAAATATTAGCAGCACAAATTTTATCCAGTACACAGTTAAATAACAAAACTGAGGAACTTTTAAAGAAAGCGGTCAAAGAATGGGACATAAATATCAAAGGCTATGCAATTTATTCAGTCGCAGAACTTCAAATTGGAAACTTGCTTGAAACATTCAGGCCTCTTTTGGATAGTCCACAAACTCGTAGCATCGCATTAGAGGCGTTGGCAAACAGTCCGACAGAAGTAGATCGTAATTATTTGATTGAATTAGTAAACAAGTCTGACACGGTTCCTGAAGAATTGCTGGATTGTTTCTTTAAATCAAAAAACATTGATAACTTGAAATACTGGGCTAGGCTTCTTAGCACAAAGCCGACACCCGCAAAGTATGTTTTCTTCGTTTTTGATCAACCTTTAATTCGCTCTGATGATATCCTTCCGGAGCTCCAAACCGCACTTCAAAAAATTAAGAATGTTGAAATTCTTCAGGAATTGGTAAGAGGGTTAGAAGGAAGAACTGACGACAAGTCAACAAATATTTTATTGGCCCTTTTAATTCACGAAAATTCAACTGTTAGATATTGGACTGCTAAAACTTTAAAAGGAAATCATTCTCCAAAACTTGTGACGAAAATTCCTGGGCTCCTAAGTACATTTTCAACAAGAGACGTTTCTTTAACGGATTTAGCAATTGAAAATAAATTAGATACACTACAAAATATTTACGAGAACATTTACGAAACAGAGCAAAGTCTTGACTGGCAAAGAAGTGCAATAGAATACTTATCTGCTTTTCCAAAAGACCGGCACAAGAAAATTTTCAGGAAAGTATTGCAGAACAAGGAAGAAGATACTTTTATAAAACGTAATGCTGCACTCGGACTTGGCAGATTAAAAGATGAAAATTCTGTTGATTTAATAATCGATGCTTGCAAAAAAGAAAGTGAAGCAAGCGACTATAATGCACAGACCTTTTTAATCGCATTAGGAATGATCAAAGGAGACAAAGCAAAGAAAGAAATAGAAAAGTACAAAGGCAGTAAGGAAGAGGGTGTAAGAGAATTGGTCACGAACATTTTGAAAGGATGGTAGCGGAATTGCAAATGTTAGCTGCTTATTGCCTTTCATAGCACCCCATATCAGGTTTGATACCAACTGGCCGGGGATTGCCATCCAGATCAATGATTACAGAAGAAGTTCGCCCGGCATCAATAGCTGGAGAAATATCTTTTAGCCTGAAATTATATTCCTGCCGGCTGGTATTTACGCTGTCAAACTGGGGATATTCATTTTTAATACAATCAGTGAAAACTGCTGCAGGATCATTTTTTACTTTGTACAAAACATTTGTAAATAATACATTGTCCGTGGGAGCACTTTTAACCACAAGCTCATCCTCGGTTAAACCACCCTGACCATAAATAATAGAATTTACAAACTGTGCATCGAGGCTGGCGGTAGAAGTTCCATCCGTGTTGCTGATATAGACAACAGGTTGTTTATGGTTTTGATAAAGATTGGCGTAGGTAACAAAAGTGCAGTGGTTAAAAACATACTTGCCGCCAACGGTCAGTATAAGATTGCTGCCGCCCGAGCCGGGTTGGCCATCGTTACCACACTGGCTTATTAAACAATTGGTAGCAGAAACCGAAGCATTAATTGCATATAAACCCACATCATAAGCATTATCAATAATGCACTGGTTCAGCGTAAGCTTAACAGGACTTAATGTAATACCTCCTGCTACAACCACCGCCTGGTAAGCGTTTAGTATATTTGTATAGTTCAACTCATTATTACGGCTGCTGTCGGAAAACAAAATACCAGGCCAGCCTGCAGGAAGATCTATATAATCCGGATCAAGCCTGTCCCCACGAAATATGACCCTGTTTACTTCTGCTGAATCACCCATTGCCTTAAGTGTACCATTTACTATAATTGGTGCAGTAGCATGGCAATAAACTTTTGTACCTTTTTCTAAAGTAAGTATCACCCCTTTATCTATAGTAAGCGAATTAAGAATTACATAAGGTAATTTGTTATCCCACACTGTATTGGTGTTTATATGCCCGCCATTTATAAACCGTGCATTTTGCCCATAAGCCTGCAGGTAAACTTTTGAAGTATTTCCATTAAAATTTATTTCAATGCTGTCTTCTATCACAAAGGGCGCATTGGCAGCGGTAGGATCAATAGTGACTTTTACAAATACATATATACTGTCATTTGCATTCATTTCGATATCGCCGAATGATGTTCCTGCCACGCCATCAACATTTATACTAAATGATGAAGTGCTGCCACCGCCAAGTTTTATCTGTGATATCCGCAGCTTTTTATCATTATCATTTACAATGGTAAAACCCTGTGTAACAGACCCGACGCTGGTAAATACAGTATCAAATTTCAAAGTGTCAACACCGGTCACCAATCTTGCATCGGGAGAATCGGTAAAACTTTCCTTCTTGCAGGAAAAAAGAAAAAAGGATAGTATGGTTGTAAAAGCGAAAAATATTCTCATCGGCTTCAAACATAACGAGTAAATTGGAAAATAAGTATTAGAGCTCATCTCAAAAGTCGCGACGTGGTCTTTGCGAGGGAGGCACGACCGAAGCAATCCCATCTTTCAGACTGTTTATTCATAGAGATTGCTTCACTTCGTTCGCAATGACCCCCTTTTGAGACGAACTCTGGTTCATAGATAATGGGAAACGCCAGGGGTCAATGGTCATTAAGTCAATGAGTCACTTAATGCTGCTCCTTAAATTTTTGATGCAATGGCAAGGCTCGCCATTGAAAGCTTTATGCCTGGTATCTGCAACAGCATTTGCCCACAGGCTTCTATAGTAGCACCAGTAGTTATTACATCATCCACAAGAAGTGCATGCTTGTGTTCAAGCAGGTGGCTGTCATCTAAGTCAAACACTTCTTTTACGTTTTGAAGTCTTTCGAGCCGGGTTTTACTTGTTTGAGTCCTGGTATTGCGGCTCCGTATAACAGCCACATTTTCCACCGGCTTTTGTAGCACATCTGCCATACCATCACAAAGCAGCTTAGCCTGGTTATAGCCACGTTTCACCAGTTTCTTTTTATTCAATGGTAATGGCACCAACACATCCACATCATTATACATGTCTGTTTGTAGCATTGCCTGCCCCATTAATTGACCCATATACCTGCCAAGGTCAAGGTTGCGCCGGTATTTTATTTGGTGTACCAGGTGTTGAGCAAGTGACCCTTTATTATAGAACAGCCAACTGTATGCATGCTGCAACGGAAGCCGTCCATAAAAAATTGCCGCAGTTGGGTTATTAGAATGCGCTTCAAAACCTGTTTTGGGCAACTCGTTGATGCAATGCCAGCAAAGCAGATTTTTACTGGCGAATAATTCATTGCCACAACCCACACAATTATTTGGGAAAAAAAGACGGGCAAAATCTTTCAGGGATTGTGCGAGGAGCATTGATTACTGATAATTGATAACTGAAAATTACACTGATTTATTAATACCCTGTCCTATTATCAATTATCCATTATCCCATTATCCCCCATCCGTACCGGAACGGGCGGGCATTAAAAAATGGCTTTATACACTTCCTCCACTTTGCCTACCGGTATCAGTTCTATGTTCTGTTGCTTTCCCAGACCTTTTACATTGTATTTGCTTACAAATATTTTTTCAAATCCCAACTTGGCGGCTTCTGCAATCCGCTGCTCAATACGGTTTACAGCTCTTATTTCGCCATTCAGCCCTACTTCGCCAGCAAAACAAAAATGATGAGATACGGATGCGTCCTCAAAACTGCTGAGGAGGGCAACCACTACTGCCAGGTCAATAGAGGGATCTTCGATTCGCAGCCCCCCTGCAATGTTTAGAAAAACATCTTTCATGCCAAAATGAAAGCCACCACGCTTTTCCAATACCGCCAGCAACAGTTGCAGGCGCCGAAGGTCAAAACCGCTTACTGTTCTTTGGGGAGTGCCATAAACACTTTGTGTAACCAATGCCTGTACTTCAATAAGCAAAGGCCTCAGACCTTCGAGTGTTGCGGCAATGGCACTGCCGCTTAATTGCTCTTCTTTTTGGGTAATAAGTATTTCAGATGGATTGTTTACGGGTCTCATTCCCGTTTCATTCATTTCATAAATGCCGAGTTCGGAAGTGCTGCCAAAACGGTTCTTTTGAGTTCGCAACAGGCGGTAATTATAATGCCGGTCTCCCTCAAACTGAAGCACGGTGTCCACCATATGCTCCAGTATTTTAGGGCCTGCAATGCTGCCATCTTTGGTAATATGGCCGATCAGGAAAACAGGAGTATGTGTTTCTTTCGCAAACTTTTGCAGTTCGCCAGCACATTCTTTTATCTGGCTGATGCTGCCTGCCGGGCTATCGATATAAGGCGATTCAAGTGTTTGGATCGAGTCAACAATTACTACCCCCGGCCGCAATTTTTTGATCTCCGAAAAAATGGTCTGGGTATTGGTTTCTGTCAAAAGGTAAAACTGGTCATTGCTGATATTAAGCCTGTCGGCCCTCATTTTAATCTGCTGCCCACTTTCTTCGCCGCTGATATACAAGATAGAAATATCACTCAGTAATAGTCCTATTTGCAGGAACAGTGTGCTCTTTCCAATGCCGGGTTCGCCAGCAACTAGCACTACGCTGCCGGGTACTATACCGCCTCCAAGAACACGGTTAAGTTCCATATCCGGGGTTAGAATTCGGGGCAGGTCATCGGAATTTAGCTCGTGGAGAAGTTGGGTTTTGTTGGGTTTTTTGCCGGTGGTTTCCATCTGCCAGCTTTGGGATACGGATGCTTTTCCTTCCTTTTGTATTACTTCCTGTGAAAACGTGTTCCACTCCCCGCAGGCAGGGCATTTACCCAGCCATTTGGCGCTTTCATAACCACAGTTTGTGCAGAAAAAAGCAGTCTTTATTTTGCTCATTGCCTAAAAATAGGGCAGGAATAAATACCTGTAAATTTTATTGGATTCAAAGGCTGGAAAAAATTCTAAACAAGGGCTAGTTTCCTCGAAAACCCTTTCCTGCATTGGCTTTTAAAGAAATGAACGTCATTGCCAGGCATAAAAAAGACCATCCCGTAGATACGGGACGGTCTGTTTACTTACTAACCCATTAAATTCTACGCTAAAATACAAAGAAGGTGCAGATGGCAAAATAAAATTTTGGTCTTGTGAAAAACTTTTAGCCCCTAAAGGTTGATTTTAGGATTGCGGATCAGCAAGCAGGCATTGGTTTTTGGATCGAAAATGTGGAAATCCCAACTGGTTTTAAGTCTCAAAAAATGCCGGCTCAGGGTGAAAATTGACCAGGGGAAATTTATTTTTCCCGGGGCAAAATAGAGAAAGCCTGTTAATCCTCTGACTAACAGGCCTTTGACTTTTAGGTTACAAAAATTGGATTATTTCTTTTTTGCCGTGCTTTTCAATTTATTTACCAGCAAGTTTTGCCCCAATGCCTTGCACACCAGATAATGTTAGGGCATTCTTAATTTTAAAAACAGGTCACTTTCCAGCTACGTTCCCAACCGGCACCCGGCGCCAGGGAATTGATTCCTTCCTTCTTTTCAAAATCCTGGTTGTGATGGGCGCTATCGGCTATGCCACACCAGGGTTCTATGCAAACAAAAGGAGCATCCTTCGCTGCCCAAATACCCAGGTAAGGAAACCCGGTAAAATCAAACTGCACCCCATGTCCGTGTTTATCGCTGCCAAGTTTTACTTCGGTGCTTTCAAGATTCTTTAGCACAACTGCATCATCATAGAACAAAGAAGATTTAAGAGGAAGTAATCCTTTTTCAGTATCCAGTTTTTCTGTAACTCCATTCGTCAGTTTATTTTCCAGCTTGTGTTGTACCAATGGTTCAGATTTATTAAACTGAAGATAATGATCGGTGTATTCAGTACCTGGAACCAATGGCACATTAAAGGCAGGATGACCACCTATAGAAAAAAGAAGTTTGCTGCTACCAGTATTGTTGACACGGTAAGTGCATTGTAACTGGCTATTTGTAAGCGTATACTGTAACTGCAATTGAAAATGGAATGGATAGACCTTTAGGGTAGCATCGTCATGCGTTAATGTAAAAACCACCTCCGAAGGACTAACCTGCTCAACAGTAAAAACTTTTTCACGGCAAAAGCCATGATGGGCCAATTGATAAGATTGTCCGTTATAATTATATGTTCCTTCTTTTAAGGAACCCACAATTGGAAATAGCAGCGGTGAATACTTTGGCCAGTAAGCAGCATCTCCATTCCATAAATACTGGATGCCATTGCTGTGAAGCAGGCTTTGAAGTTCGGCCCCCTGTGGGTTGATGGTGGCCTCAAGGTGATTGTTTTTAAGGGTAATCATTTCTCAGTTTGTTTAATTGCGGCGAAATAAAGACTTTTAATAACTGTTTAAACAGTTAATTAGAATTTTTTGTAATTAATCCTGAAATTTGGCAGCAAAAATCTTTGCATAAAGACTGGCAGGAATGGACTCTACATATTTCTCCGGTATTGTCCGCCTACTTCGTAAAGTGCATGAGTTATTTGTCCTAAGGAACAATACTTAACTGTTTCCATGAGTTCCGCAAATAGGTTGCCATTATGTACCGCAACGTTTTTGAGCTTTTGTAAGGCTGCTGCACTTTTTTCTTCATTCCTTTTCCAAAACGCATGAAGGTTTTGTATCTGCTGTTCTTTTTCTTCCGTGGTACTGCGTATTATTTCGGTGGGTAATATGGTTGGGCTTCCTTTCTTATTTAAAAAAGTGTTTACGCCAACAAGAGGCAACTCGCCAGTGTGCTTTTGCATTTCATAAACCATACTTTCTTCCTGTATCTTATTGCGCTGGTACATTCTCTCCATAGCACCAAGTACACCACCTCTTTCGCTGATGCGGTCAAATTCCTTTAGAACAGCTTCCTCAACAAGGTCAGTCAATTCCTCAATGGCAAAGCTGCCCTGTATAAAATTTTCTGTCCTGGCGGTTCCTAACTCCCTGTTGATGATAAGCTGAATGGCCATGGCACGCCGTACACTTTCTTCAGTGGGTGTAGTAATGGCTTCATCATAAGCATTTGTATGGAGCGAATTGCAGTTATCATAGATAGCATACAAAGCCTGTAATGTAGTCCGTATATCATTGAAGTCAATTTCCTGTGCATGAAGGCTGCGCCCGCTTGTTTGAATATGGTATTTCAGTTTTTGGGAGCGGTCATTCCCTTTGTATTTATGCTTCATTGCTTTGGCCCAAATTCTTCTCGCCACCCTGCCAATCACGCTATACTCTGCATCCATCCCATTACTGAAGAAGAAAGAAAGGTTAGGTGCGAAATCATCTACATGCATGCCACGGCTTAAATAATACTCTACATAAGTAAACCCGTTGGCCAGTGTAAATGCAAGCTGGGTAATGGGATTGGCTCCAGCTTCTGCAATATGGTAGCCACTGATGCTTACGCTGTAAAAATTGCGAACCTTTTGCTGAATAAAATATTCCTGCACATCGCCCATGAGTTTCAACGCAAACTCAGTACTGAAAATGCAGGTATTCTGTGCCTGGTCTTCTTTTAAAATATCGGCCTGTACAGTTCCTCTTACCTGTGATAAGGCTTCTGCTTTTATTTTTTCATACACATCTGCAGGTAATACTTCATCCCCTGACAAACCAAGCAGTTTTAAACCAAGGCCGGTGTTTCCCTCAGGCAATCTTTCTGGCGAAGAAGGGTTATAATAAAACGGTTTTACAAAATGCTCAAACTTTTTCTCAAATAATTGATTCACCTTTTCCCATTGACCGTTCTCTTCAAGCCACTTTTCGCAAAGCTGATCAATAGCTGCATTCATAAAAAAAGCCAGCAGCATCGGGGCCGGTCCGTTTATGGTCATGCTCACTGATGTCCTTGCATCACAAAGGTCGAAACCGCTGTATAATTTTTTGGCATCATCTACCGTAGCAATGCTTACACCACTGTTGCCCACTTTGCCATATATGTCGGGGCGGGGAGCCGGATCTTCGCCATACAATGTAACACTGTCAAATGCAGTACTGAGGCGCTTTGCGGGTTCTCCTGCACTTACATAATGAAAGCGCTTGTTGGTGCGTTCGGGTCCGCCTTCACCAGCAAACATTCGGGTAGGATCTTCACCCTGGCGCTTTAGTTCAAACACCCCTGATGTATAAGGAAACTCACCGGGAATGTTCTCTTGCAGTTGCCATTTGAGAATGTCACCCCAATCTTTATATTTTGGTAAAACAACTTTTGGAATTCTTGTGCCGCTTAATGAGGTAGAAGTAAGCGGTTGTTTAATGATCTTATCCCGAACTGTATATTCAAAAAAATCAGAAGCGTATTTTTTTTGCAGGTCGCTCCAATGATCCAATAATTCCCGGCATTCAGAATGCAATTGATTTCTATATCTTTTGGCAAGGGATTGTAATTCAGAAATATTTTTTGCTTCGTCTTCCTGTAATATACCATGCAATTGATAGAGTTTGGATGCAATTGCAGATTGCTCCTTTACCCAGTTATCATAATTTCTATTTCCGTCAGCTATTTCTGAAAGATAACGTACACGAGCCGGGGGAATAACAGCCTGTGAAACATCGGCAGTTTCAGTAAAAGCAAATTTTGCAAATAATACTCCTGTTTTTTCTTCAATCTTCTGAAGCAGTCTTTCAAACAGGTGATTTACCCCCTCATCATTAAACTTACTGGCAATAGTGCCAATAATGGGCAGGTCAACATCTTTTGCATTCCATAGAGAATGGTTTCGTTTATACTGTTTGCGCACATCGGCCAAAGCATCCAGCGCACCAGCTTTATCAAACTTGTTAATGCATACCACATCGGCATAATCAAGCATGTTTATTTTTTCAAGTTGTGAAGCGGCGCCATATTCTGGCGTCATCACATACATGCTTACATCACAATAATCTAAAATACTTGCATCACTTTGCCCAACACCAGCACTTTCAAGAATAATAAGATCAAATCCTGCCTCTTTACAAATGTCGATGGCTTCCTGTATATAAGAACTCAACGCAGTGTTATCATCCCTTGTGGCCATGCTTCGCATGTACGCCCTCGGGTGCGATATACTGTTCATTCTAATTCTGTCACCTAGTAACGCACCGCCCGTTTTCTTTTTGGATGGATCAACTGAAATAACAGCAATGGTTTTATCAGAAAAATTATTCAGGTATCGTCTTGCTATTTCATCTGTTACAGAGGATTTGCCAGCGCCGCCCGTACCTGTTATGCCAACTACAGGAATTACAATAGTTTTTACTCCCGAAGAAGATTTAATGGCAACTTTATTTTCCGCATTTGTAATTGACCTGGCAACCTTTCTTATGTCTTTTATTTCCCCCAAAGTCATTGGGTTCTTATAGTCGCCGTTACTATTCAATAAAAAATCGCAGGCATGGATCACTTCTTCTATCATTCCTTCCAGACCCATATGCCTGCCATCATCGGGGCTGTAAATCCGGGTAATACCGTAGTGCTGCAGTTCCCTTATTTCGTCTGGCAGGATAGTGCCGCCTCCGCCACCAAATATCTTTATGTGCCCACAGCCATTTTGATCCAGCAGATCCTTCATGTATTTAAAGAACTCTACATGGCCACCCTGGTAGCTGGTAATGGCAATGCCCTGAACATCTTCTTCAATAGCTGTTTCTACTATTTCGTGTACGCTCCTGTTATGGCCAAGGTGTATTACTTCTGCGCCTTTGCTTTGCATAATACGGCGCATAATATTAATAGCTGCATCGTGTCCATCGAACAAGCTGGCTGCAGTAACGATACGAATCTTATTCTGCGGCTTTTCTTTCATGGCGGGCTTTTCTTATAGTAAAATTACATGGGAAAAGAAGAGTAACGGACACTGGGAATATTACTTACATGCAACCATGCTTATTTCTACATTCACATTTTTGGGTAGCCCTTTTACAGCAACTGTTTCCCTTGCCGGGAACTCTCCTTTAAAATATTTGCCATAAATTTCATTCACTGCCCCAAAAAGAGTCATGTCACTTAAAAAGATTGTCGTCTTTACTGCGTGGTTAAAATCTAAACCGGCTGCTTTTAAGATCGCCTTTAAATTGTGCATTACCTGGTGTGTTTCATCTTCAATAGAACTCAATACTAATTCGCTATTGACGGGATTGATCGCTACCTGCCCGCTTATAAATAAAAAATTGCCTGCCATTACGGCCTGGTTATATGGGCCAATAGGAGCAGGTGCGGCATTCGTTTGTATGACTGATTTTTCCATGGATAACATTTAAATAAAGACGAAAGTAAAAGTTCGGCCTCATTAGTTCAATTTTGTATTCACTTTGCAAAAAAACTGTAACGCTACAGTTGGAATATTTTTATTTTTCAATTAATGAAAATCATAATAGCGGGAGAAGGGTTTCTGAAAGATACATTACCTAATGGAAACCTGGCGACCTGGTACCAAATAATATACATAAAGGATGCTGCGGACTTTACAAAGCACTCCGAAGCTGATGCATTTATTGATCTTAATTTCAACGGTTATTTTTTTTCACCGATGGATAAGCCTTTGCTTATAGCCGAAACAGTAAAAACATTTTCTGAGATGTATAGGCATCCATTAAATACAGCAAGGTTTTGCAACTGGGCGGGTTTTGCAGAAAGGTCTTTATGGGAAATAGCCGTCACGGGAAATACTGATTGGGTCGAAAAACTTATGTCTGTGTTTGATAAAAAGTTTGAAATAGTAAAAGATGAGCCTGGACTTATTGCGCCACGGATATTGAGCATGATTATCAATGAAGCATACTTTACACTTGCCGAAGGAATAAGTACTGTTGGGGAAATTGATATTGCAATGCAATTGGGTACTAATTATCCTGCCGGGCCTTTTGCCTGGGCGCAAAGCATTGGCACAGGTAAAGTGTGCCACCTGCTTGAACATCTTGCAAAAACAAATAGTCTTTATAGTCCGCACCCAATGTTGATGGGCAATTTTAAATGGCATTAATTCTAAATATCGACACTTCGGGCCAGGAAGGCTTTGTGGCATTGGCTAAAGATGGTATTTATATAGATAGCCTTATCAATTCGGAACCGATGCAGCACGCAGCTTTTTTGCAGCCTGCTATTCTGCAGCTGGTGTTAAAAAATCGTTTTGTTTTACAGGATCTTGATGCTGTCGCAATTAGCAATGGCCCGGGCTCGTATACCGGTCTCCGCGTTGGGCTTGCGAGTGCAAAGGGGCTTTGTTTTGCACTTAAAAAACCACTGATAATCATTAATACACTTCAAGTAATGGCCTTAGCGGCAAAAGAGAAAGTTTCAAAAAACGAAAACGATGTCACTAAATGGCAATCAACAAACATGGATCTTCCTATTTTGTTTTGTCCTATGATAGATGCACGCCGGATGGAAGTTTTTTTCTCGATTTATGACAAAAATCTTCAACCAATAGTAGAGCCATGTGCAGCTGCCCTAAATACCGACTTTTTAAGTGCCCTTTTGACCAATAATTGCATTTTTTTTTCGGGCAGTGGTGTATTTAAATGGCAAAAAATATGCAATCATCCCCAGGCAATTTTTCTTGATACTATTTCTGTTGTAAAATCATTACCTGTCTTAGCAGAAGAAACATTTCAACAAAACTTATTCGCAGATGTGGTATTGACTGAGCCATTCTATTACAAAGAATTTTACACGATTACTGTACGTTAAAATATATAACGACAGAAATACTTAAATGATTTAATAAAGTTACATTTTTTGATATTGGCCATTAATATAGGCCATTTACAAAAAATTGTCTAATTAAAGAAGACAGTTTTTATCAATTCGCTTAACAAATTTGTTATTTTTTTTATTAATTTTTATCGGCATATCACTACCTATTATATAATAGTGTAATTTCGACACATCAATCAAAAAAAAGAATGTTTTTGCATTCTATTTAAACCATTTAGATAACTTATTTATGGCAACAAGCAGTCAGCATTTTCTCGTGCTTTTTCCGGGAAGTAGAAAAGAAATTCAGGTAGAACTTTTGACCCTTAAAAAGGCAGATCTCATCATCAGGTCATTAAATCATAAGCTCCGTTTGCAGATTATTCGTCTTCTTCATGACAAGGACGAACTTGCAGTTACTGAGATATATGTGAAACTGAGGTTGGAACAATCTGTAGCATCGCAACACCTGGCTATCCTGCGGAGGGCTGGTATCGTAAAAACCCGTCGTGATGGCAAATTTATTTATTACAGTGTTAACCCGGGCCGTATAGAGGAGATCTCCAAGATCGCCAAATCGCTGGTATAAAAATACTGGTTTCCCTATTCTTTATAACAATATTGTGTATCATCTAATGGGTGCACAATATTGTCATGCCCTGTAGTTTGCGACGCAATTGGAATCAATTGTGTGAAGGTTTACTTTTTAACAAATCAGCCTTACACAAACAATGACGATATTGTTATGATGCATTTGCTTTGCAGATAATTGAACCTCTTTTCATATGTATATACAGCAACTATACACCAACTGCCTTAGCGAAGCGGCCTATTATGTTGAAAGCAATGGTGAAGTTGCCATTATAGACCCATTGCGGGACATTGAAACATATATTGAGCTGGCTGCTCAAAGAAATGCCCGTATCAAATATATTTTTGAAACACATTTTCATGCAGACTTTGTAAGTGGTCATATTGACCTCGGCAAGGCTACAGGTTCGCCGATTATTTATGGTCCGAATACGGAAACTGAGTATCCTGTAAAAGTTGCTTCTGATGGACAAGTATTTCCGTTGGGAGAAGTTAGCTTTATAGCATTGCATACACCAGGACATACAATAGAAAGTACGTGTTGGTTATTGAAAGATGAAAAGGAGAAAGATCATGCAATTTTTACCGGTGACACCCTTTTTATAGGTGATGTTGGGCGCCCTGACCTGAGCAGCGGCAACCTGGATAGCAGGCAACTGGCTTCAATGCTTTATGATTCTTTGCAAACTAAAATATTGCCGCTGTCCGATGATGTAATTGTATACCCTGCACATGGTCCCGGGAGTGCATGTGGCAAAAACTTAGGACCTGAAACATTCAGTACGATTGGTGAACAAAAGAAAACCAATTATGCCCTTCAACCCCAAACGAAGGATGTATTTATTCAAACAGTTACAGAAGGGCTGGATGAAGCACCTCCCTACTTTGCTGTTAATGCACGTATTAATAAGGAAGGGTATGCTTCATTGGATGCTGTATTACAAAAAGGACTTGCACAACTTGATGTTGCTGCATTCAAAAAGCAAATACAACAAGAAGATGCTATAGTGCTTGATACCCGTCCGTCAGAAATATTTACTAATGGCTTTATAACAGGAGCTATAAGCATTGGTCTTGATGGCCGCTTTGCTGAGTGGGCAGGCAGCCTTTTGCCATTCGACAAACCATTGTTGCTTGTAACTGAAGAAGGAAAAGAAGAGGAAAGTGTCATAAGACTGGCCCGTGTGGGCTTTGATAAAATGGAAGGCTGCCTTAAGGGAGGATTTGAAGCCTGGAAGCGGGCAGGTGAGCCCATAGATATTATTATTGATGTGGAAGCAGATGAATTGGCGATGGACCTCCCACACGATCCGAGATTAGTAGTGGTAGATGTACGAAATGAAAGCGAATTTGCCAGCGGGCATGTTGCAGGAGCCACAAACCTGCCATTAAAAGATATGAATGATCCCGGCGAAATTGCCATGCTGCCGGAAGATGGAAACTTATATGTACACTGTGCCAGCGGTTATCGCAGTGTAATAGCTGCTTCCTTGCTCAAACGGCAGGGTCTGCATAATTTAAGAAACGTGCCAGGGGGATGGGATACCATCAAAGAACAAAAAAGCATTAAAGTAGAAAAAGAAAAGAGCGTACTGAACTAAACTAACTAAAAGGCATTTTTACAACTTTAGCCTTTAATAGTTTACCCCGGATATCAATATAAATTTCTGAATCAATGGAAGCATTGTCTATCGCGACATAGCCCATTCCAACTGCCTTGGCAAGTGATGGCGCCTGAGTGCCACTTGTTACCACACCTAATGTATTTCCATTTGCATCTTTTATTTCATAGCCGTGGCGGGGAATGCCTTTATCTACCATTTCAAAACCAACCAATTTTCGTTTTACGCCATCCACTTTTTGTTGCTGCAAAAAATCGCTATTGGTAAATGGCTTTGTGAATTTGGTGATCCATCCAAGACCGGCTTCCAGCGGAGAAGTAGTGTCATCGATATCATTTCCATAGAGGCAAAAACCCATTTCGAGGCGCAGTGTATCCCGGGCGCCAAGACCAATGGGTTTTAATCCTTTAGGAGTGCCAATTTCAAAAATAGCATTCCATATTTTATCAGCAGCATCGTCTTTGTCTTCAAAATATATTTCAATACCACCACTGCCGGTGTATCCTGTGGCGCTGATAAGTACATTTTCAATCCCGGCAAATTTGCCTTTGGAAAACGTATAATACTTGAGATTGCAGATATCAACTTCGGTAAGCGATTGTAATACCTTACAGGCATTTGGTCCCTGGATGGCCAGCAGGCAGGTCTTATCGCTTATGTTGTGCATCTCCACATTTTTAGTATTGAAGTTGTTGATCCAATTCCAGTCCTTTTCAATATTACTGGCATTTACGACCAGCATGTATGCTTTATTTTCCTCGAGACAATAAACGATCAAATCGTCAACAATACCCCCATCCTTATTTGGAAGGCAGCTGTATTGTGCTTTACCATTACTCAACTTTGAAGCATCATTAGTTGTAACACGCTGGATAAGATCAAGAGCATCAGGACCTTTCAAAATAAATTCACCCATATGGCTTACATCAAATATGCCTGCGTTATTACGCACGGCAGCATGTTCATCGTTGATGCCGGTATAACTGATGGGCATATTGTATCCTGCAAACTCGGCCATTTTAGCACCAAGCGCAATGTGTTTTTGTGTAAATGGTGTATTCTTCATGTCTGATTGATGTGATACTAATACCTAATTGCGGCAGCACAAATGTAGTGGATGAGAAACAGGTAAAATTAGTCTTTAAGAATTTAGTGCCTTTTGGTATAATGCATAATTTTCTTCGTCAAAGCAGACAAAATATACAGCCTTAACAGATGGATACTCCAACAGTTTTTCGTTGATTGTTTCTAATGCTATATCACAGGCTTCTGGTTTTGGAAAGCCATAAATACCTGTGCTGATATTTGGAAACGCAATGGTTTCGATATTGTTTTGAGCTGTTACATCCATACTCGCAGCATAACAGCTCTTAAGTAGTTCTTTTTCATTCTTATTGCCCCCATTCCATACAGGGCCGACAGTATGAATTATAAATTTTGAGGGCAACTTATACCCCTTTGTAATTTTTGCATGGCCGGTTTTGCAACCGTTAAGCATACGGCATTCCATTACTAATTCAGGGCCTGCAGCACGATGAATTGCACCATCAACGCCACCGCCACCCAGGAGAGATGAATTGGCTGCATTTACAATGGCATCAACGTCAAGTTTTGTAATATCTCCTTTAATGAGGTGAATTCTTTTATCCATATAAAAGAGGAATAAAGAAGTATTGCTAATGGTAAATAGGGCAATTACAGTAAAGGGTCCCGATAGCTATCGGGAGACACAACAATACCGAATAGTATTCCTATATCTTGTGCACAAGGAATTTCCTGGTCAGTATTTTTTACTATGTATAAGTTTGCCCTGCTTGTATTCTGAAAGCATAATTAATTTTCCTTTTCTATTGTAGTATTTCCATCCGCTATCCTTTAGGCCTTTGTAATAAGCCCCGGCGGCGTTTAATTGGCCGTTATCAAAAGACTCATTCCACAGACCATCCCTGAGACCATCTTTATAGTAGCCCGAATCCTTCACCGCTCCGTTGTGATAAAAGTTCATAAATAACCCATGATGAAAGCAATAAGCAAAAGGAGGCTCATAAGTTTCGCCTTTAACTGGTGCTAAGGATGCAAAAGAACCTATCGCCCTTGTTAAGCTCTCAAAAAGATTACTGTGCCAGGAAACAAACCGGGAAAAAGAATTAAAAAATATCCTGCTGTTTCCCCGTGCAACTTCGGATCTTACGGCATACCATTTAGTGGCGCTGTAAGTGCGGATACTGCGGAGAGATCCATTGGCATACCAGGTACGCCATTCTCCATCAGGCATGCTGTTTGCAAAAACCCCGGAATCAAGAAGGCTTCCATTACTGTAATAGCTTGCCCATTGACCATGCAGGTCGTTGCGCCGGTAATGCGTCGAAAATAATTCTATTCCAGATGTGGTAGCTGTAAGCTTACCGCGACGTTTGTGAGAATTAGTAACTGTAATTTGGTACTTGACCTTGTTTGAAAATGGCAGGGACTTGAGCAATGCAGGAGATAATTTGCCAGTCTTTGGTTCATCTGGCGTCTTTTCATCAAGTCCTTTATGGAGGGTCCCTGTATTGCCCTCATCAAATAAACCCTTGTCGGTTTGTTGTGCCTTTGGTGCTGTGAGGACAAGCGATAAAAAGCCGGCACAAATAAATATTTTGTACATGGCAGCGGCAATCTTTAAAAATGATACAAATCAAAAAAGCCTGAAAAATTATGGATGCGGGGTCATAAAACGGCGGCTATAACTTTTCAATAAATAAGTGTATGAATATAAAGCACTTAGTTGAGAAATCCAAGCGCAAAGAAGATTTTATTCAACTTTATTTTCAGGCTTGGAAAGACGACAATTTGCTATTTGTTTTAATAAGAATATTGCGAAAGGGTTTAATAGGCTATTAGCATGTTTTCATGCTGCATAAACTTATGCATCTTTGAGATTGAAATATAAATTCAGCGAAAGAGCGTCACAATTGTAAATTCAAAAAAATATCAATGTGAAGTAATCAGGGTTATTTTCAATTCCTATTTTAAAAGCAATGCTTTAAAATCAGTGCTATCGCCATTAAATACATTAAAATCAACGAAACCATCAATGCCATTTACCCTGCCGCTTTCGTTGTGTTGCCAAAAATTCCAGGTGCGGCTTACCTGTGGCTGATGTCTTGCCAAATAATGGGCCACCCAAAACGGGTAACCGGAAAACTTGCCATCAAGATAACTGTTATAGAAGGTGGCATTGCTGTAAATGATAGGTTTCACTTTATAATACTCTTCAATAACGTTCAGAAATTCGGTTACGTTCTTCTGCATTTCGGAGGCACTGGCGCCATTGAGTGTTTCAATATCAAGAACCGGTGGCAGGTCGCCGGGCAAAAGAGTAACAGCATTTATGAAATGCTCTGCCTGCTCTTTCCCTCCCCGATACGAAATAAAATAATGGTATGCACCTCTTACCATACGGCTTTCTTTCGCCTTGCGCCAGTTTCGTTTAAATTCAGGATCAGTAATAGTGCTACCTTCTGTAGCTTTTATAAATGCAAAACCAAGTCTTATATCCTTCTCCTTCATTTGCCTAACCATTGGCCAGTTAATGCGCTTTTGATAGCGACTTACATCAATACCATGCATTGTATACCCGTCAGGCAATTGAATTCCAAAACCAGGGTACATGGTAAAATTGCTTTCCCGGTCTTGATTAAAAAAATAAGTGATCTTATTAAAATAAAGATAGCCCAGGAGACCGCCAATAAAGAGGAGCATCAGAATTGTAAAGCGGTTAAAAAGCCGGCGGCGTTTGCTGGGCATGGTATATATTGCTTATTGCAAATTTGCCGAAAGAAAGCCAATGCAAATTTTCTCTACCCGATTTCACAAATACTTATAAAAAACAACCTGCGCTCATGACAAACAATAAAAGAAAAGATAAGGCATTGATGATTTCGGGTATAAGTCTTGGAGTTTTAGTGGGACTTTTTATAATAGCAAGACTTACTCACTCCCTGGAAATGTACAGTATTCCAACACAGGCAAATGAGCCTGCTATTAAAAAAGGCTCACATATTTGGGCTTCCGCCTTTATTAAACCCAGCCCAGGATGTTTTATTATTTTTAAAAGATATGATAGCACGATGCAAGAAGAAACCCCTTTTGTTTACAGATGCGTTGGCATGCCTGGCGATGTGCTTGAAATGCGGAATAGTGTTTTGTACGTAAATGGTAAGAATGCAGATGAAAAGCTGACGCTCAAAAAAATGTATACACTATATTCAAAAAACCCGGAACCTTTTTTGGAAATGACCAGTGAGAAAGAAGAGTATGAGGATTTGGGAGCATTTCCCAACGTTCAATTATTTCTTACCCCGGAGCAGCTGAATAAATTAAAATCGATATGTAAGCCGGGCGAAGATTCCATTGTAAAAACAAAAATTGTTTATCCGATCAACCAACCGGGGCAATTTATGTATGAACTTGGAAAAGGTAAGTGGACCATCGATGATCTTGGCCCACTAAAAGTTCCTTTTGATCATTATTTCGCCTTGGGGGACAATCGCCATAACGCCTTTGATTCAAGATTTACAGGCTTTATACCCGCCGAAAAAGTAATAGGAGTAGCATTGCACAAATAACACTCTTCCCAATTCCGAAACCTTGTTCCTTTTGCAATCTTTATCTTGCACCCTCATTTTTGGATAGAGGCGCATGTATTTCAACTTAAACGATACCGTTAATCTTTTTACCAAGCTTACGCCCCGGCGTGTGTGGAATGCAGCCCGTGTGTGGAGCAGCTACCAGCTTAGCAAACTGCTGAAGAAGCCTATTCAATGGGGTTATCCCGTATCCATATCGTTCGAACCTACCACTAGCTGCAACCTGCGCTGCCCGGAATGCCCAAGTGGCCTGCGGGAATTTACCCGCCCGACAGGGATGCTTAAAAAGGATTTTTTCAGGGAAACAATTGATGATATTTATAAAGAACTGATGTACCTGGTCTTTTATTTCCAGGGAGAACCCTATCTAAACCCTGACTTTTTGGAAATGGTACAGTATGCCCATTCAAAGGGTATATATACTGCGACCAGCAGCAATGCCCATTATCTCACCGATGCAAAGGCAAAAGCAACTGTAGAAAGCGGTCTCGACCGGCTCATAATTTCTATTGACGGTACGACACAAGATGTTTACCAACAATACCGAGTCGGTGGCAAGCTTGATAAAGTACTGGAAGGTGCCCGCAATATTGTAAAATGGAAAAAAGAGCTTAATAGCAAAACTCCCTTTGTATTCTTCCAGTTTTTGGTTGTAAAACCAAATGAGCACCAGATAGAAGATGTAAAAAGGTTGGCAAAAGAAATTGGTGTTGACCAGGTGAGGTTTAAAACAGCACAGATATACGATTATGAAAATGACCCGAATAACCTGCTTACGTCCATAGATAAATACAGCCGCTACAAAAAAGATAAGGATGGTAAAATGACCATCAAAAGCGGGCTCCAAAACCATTGCTGGCGTTTATGGAGCGCCAATGTAATTACATGGGACGGACTGGTAGTGCCCTGCTGTTTTGATAAAGATGCCACTCACCAGCTTGGAAACCTAAGGACCCAATCCTTTAAAGAAACCTGGCAAAATGATAATTACAAACAGTTTCGCCGGGAACTGATGACGAGTCGCAAAAACATTGATATCTGTGCTAACTGCAGCGAAGGACTGAAGGTTTGGGAAGAATAGAAAGATGACGATCGGCAGATAAATCGGATCTATTCACGGTTCACGCTTCTACAGCTTAGGATAATCGAAAAACCAAAATTTCTTTGGCATTATTCTAAAATCTTTCCATTTTTCTATCTCTGCGTGAACTGCAAATATGGCACAGGTGGGCATATCATCCAGCTGGCCTGCACCAAGCCTGTTTACCATTGCAGTAATGCCGGGGTTATGTGAGAAAAGTGCCGCACATTTTATCTCATCATCAAGATTTGCAATTACTTCAAAAAAAACGGATGGGGGTGCATGATACAGATCCGGCACTTCAATTAGCTGCTGCTTTTTTGCCTTGTACGCCTCATGGAAATATTTGGCAGTGGTCAGTGCCCGAACTGCTGTGCTGCTTACAAACGCATCAATTTCAACACCCTTATCAAGCAAACGCTTTGCCATCATCGGCGCATCCCTATGGCCACGCTCATTTAAAGGACGATCAAAGTCCTTCATGGTCAGGCTGTCCCAACTGCTTTTAGCATGGCGAATTAGAAGAAGTGATTTCATTAATCAAATTTAAAATCCTATCCCGACAGTTATCGGGACTAAATCTCAAATTCTAATATCCTCTTACATTTTTCCCTTCCATATAGTTCATAAAAGCTTTGTTGCAAACCTTATTACCACCCGGGGTAGGATAGTTACCTGTAAAGTACCAGTCGCCTGTATTGGTAGGGCAACTTTCATGCAGGTCTTCAATGGTTTGATAGATCAATTGCACAGGAATATCAAGCCCGGGCGTTGTGATCATCTCCGCGATCTTATCGCTTATCTGCTGTGGTTTAAATGGCTCGTACACTCCGCGTACTACATTACGTGTGTGCAACTGGCCGGAACGTTGCAGCTCTTTACACTGGCTATGTAATTCTGTTAGCAATGACTGCATCTTATTTTCCTTTAATAATTCGATCGCAGCCTGGAACGCAATAAAATCACCCATCTTGCTCATATCTATACCATAACAATCAGGATAGCGTATTTGTGGTGCACTTGATACAACGATAATTTTCTTTGGCTTTAACCGGCCAAGCATACGGATGATACTTTCCCGTAAAGTGGTACCACGTACAATAGAATCATCCACCACAACAAGGGTATCCTTCTGAGGTCTTGTTGTTCCGTAAGTGATGTCATACACGTGCTGCACCATATCCTGCCTGCTTACATCTTCTGTAATAAAAGTGCGCATCTTCACATCCTTGATAGCGATCTTTTCCTGCCTTATTTTTCTATTGATCATTTCGCTGAGCTTCTCTTCATCAAAGTCTTTGCCCCAGCTCATAATACGATCGACTTTTATATGGTTGAGGTATTCTTCCATGCCTTTATTCAAACCATAAAAAGCAACTTCAGCAGTATTGGGGATATAGGCAAAAATGGTGTTCTTAAGGTCATAGTTAATGGCTTCGAGTACAGGCTTACTTAAGTGATGACCAAGAGCAATACGTTCCCGGTAAATTTTTTCGTCATTACCACGGCTGAAATAAATGCGTTCGAAACTACAGGCACGGCGCTCTTTTGGTTCAAGTATCTGTTCGATCTTATAGTTTCCTTTATCATCAACAATTAATGCATTACCGGGCATTAATTCGAGCACTTCGTTTTCTCCTACATTAAAAGTGGTACGTATAGCGGCTCTTTCACTTGCTGCCACAATAAAATCTTCATGGATATAATAGTAAGAAGGCCTGATGCCATTTGCATCCCGCATCACAAAACTGTATCCATTGCCAATAAGACCACCAACATTGTACCCTCCATCAAATAAGGATGTGGCTTTTTTGAGAACTGTGGTAATATTTGGTTTTTCATTGTGTAGTTCATCTTCTTTTACAAGAAAATGATGCACTACTTCCATCATGGCAGCAAGATCGCTTTGCTTCTGAAACTCGCCAGGATCGATGTTTACAAGGCTGAATAATTCTTCGGTATTTACAAGATTAAAATTGCCGGCCATCGCTAAATTTCTCGCCGGCTTAATATCTCTTTTTATAAATGGATGGCAAAAGTCTATTTTGTTTTTTCCCTGCGTACCGTACCTCAAATGCCCCATCATCAACTCGCCCAAAAATGGCAAATGACCTTTTGCAAAACCAGGGTGGGTTAAAAGATCCGGTTGTAGTTTTTCAAACTCGGCAACTTCATTACCAATATTTTTAAAAATATCAGCAATGGGCTGCTGCACATTGCTTCGAATGCGATGCAAAAAAGGCGTACCCGGTTCTACATTCAGTTTTATCGTAGCGATCCCGGCACCATCCTGGCCACGGTTGTGCTGTTTTTCCATTAGCAGGTATAGCTTGTTAAGGCCATACATCACCGAACCGTATTGCTGAAGATAGTAGGAGAAGGGTTTGCGTAAACGAATAAAGGCGAGGCCACACTCGTGTTTGATTTCGTCGCTCATAAAACGCAAAAGTAATTCTAGCACCTCATTTTGTGGCGTTAATTAATGGCAATAATTGGCGTGCTTGTAAAAATTATATAAGTTGTGCTGTAGTTGGTGATCTGAATTAATGCGCAGCCGGGCTGGCTGAATTATCCAATCTCTTAGCCTATTTATACTTCCTTTAATAACTCAACATGAAAAGAAGAAATTTCCTCCAAAATGCTGGTTTTTTATTGGGTGGCTCAGCCCTGCTTCCCAAGTTGGCAAGGGCTGAACGCCTGCCATATTACGATGCCAATACCTGGGCTGGTATCAGGGAGCAATTCCTGCTCGACCCAGGCTATATCCATATGACGCAGATGCTGCTTGCATCGCACCCAAAGCCTGTGCGTGACGAGATTGAAAGACACCGGCTGCTGTTTGACCAAAACCCCACCGAATATTGGGAAAGCAACTTTATGGATATGGAACCTAAAATAACTGCTTCGGCTGCCGCATACCTAAATGCTGACCCGGAAGAAGTGGCGCTTACCGACAGTACCAGTATGGGCCTGGGGCTTTTATATACTGGCTTCAAACTAAAGCCTGGTGAAGAAGTGCTTACCACGACACACGACCATTTTGCGACTGAAAAATCCCTGGAATACGCTGCTGCAAAAAACGGCGCTTCCATTCGCAGAATAACGCTGTATCAAAACTCATCCACAGTTTCTGCTGCTGAAATCGCCAGTACCATCGCAAAAGCTATAAAGCCCACCACCCGTGTGGTGGCTATTACGTGGGTGCATTCGAACACGGGTGTAAAGCTCCCGGTAAAAGAAATAGGTGAGGTCATTAAAAACGCAAATGCACAGCGCCCGCCTGCCAACAGGATTTACTATTGTGTGGATGGTGTACACAATTTTGGCATTGAAAATATTAATATCAAAGAATTGGGTTGCGATTTTTTGGCGGCGGGCACCCACAAATGGCTATTTGGCCCAAGAGGAACCGGTATTTTATATGGGAAAAAAGATGCATGGCATATGGTAGAGCCCACCATCCCTTCCTTTACAGGTTCGCCATACGGTATGTGGTTGGGTGTTGTACCTAATGGCCCTGTAAGTTTCAGGGATTTGTGTACGCCAGGCGGTTTTCATTCATTTGAACACCGCTGGTCGCTACCGAAGGCATTTGAATTTCACCAGCAGATAGGAAAAGCAAAAGTGGAAGCCAGGACACATGAGTTGAGTACCATGGTAAAAGAAGGCTTGCGGCAGATGAAACATGTAACCTTGCATACACCCATCTCGCCAGATTTATCGGCTGGTATCAACTGCTTCGAAGTTGCAGGAATTGCACCCGATGAAGTGGTGAAAAAATTATATGCTAAAAAAATAATTGCCAGTTCATCACCCTACCGGGTTAGCTACGTAAGGTTTACCCCGAATATTGCCAATACGGAAGAGGAGATAAGCACTTGCCTTACAGCGATAGAGAAAATGAAGTAAGAAATCGTTTCGCATTTAAAAAGCCTATGGGCAAATCACTGGAACCTCTCATTGCAAGATCACTCAATATTTCACCTACAACAGAAGCAAACTTATAGCCATGACCACTAAAGCCAGTGGCCACGATAACATCAGGTTCATAACCGGGTAAAAAATCAATAATAAAATTTTCATCGGGCGAATTGGTGTACATGCAGGCTTTCATGGCGACGGTGCTTTTATAACAACCCGGAAAGTATTTGTTCAATACATCAATAAGCTGGGATTCATCATCATTTGAAGGTAACCTGTTAAGAGTGTCGGGGTCTGTGATTTCTCCGGGATAATGATGCGCCAGTTTAAACCCCGTTGGCCCTTCAAACTTGTCAGACGGTAATACAGGAAAACCATAATAGATCCCCGGTTTATCATCATCTGCTATTACCCAGCAGGGTAATTTGCCCAATTCAAATGGCTCTGTTTTTTTGGGCTTTACCCATGCGATCATCTGTCTTGTTACTGTCAAAGCCGGGAAAAGACCGGGAAGCATTTTACCTGCCCATGGTCCTGCGGTGATCACTAATTTTTTTGCATAATAATTACCCACTGCTGTTTGTACGGCTATGCCTTCTGCCGTTTTATTCCATCCGGTTACTTTTATGTTTGCATTAATAACAGCACCATATTCCTTTGCTTTGGAAACGTATAGACTAATGGCCTTTGCCGGTGTAATAAATCCTGCCTCCGGCTCAAATAAGTTCTCGTAGTCACCAGGAATATTTATTTGAGGATATCGCTCTTTCAGTTCTTTTTCATGAAGTGTTTCGAGCCGGATATTATATTCTTCCGCTGATTGGTGTATTCCTTTCATCACTGGGTGGCCCGGCCTTCCAAAATAGAGCAAGCCGGTTTCATAATATACCTGTAAACCTGTTACAGTTTCTAAATGCTTCCAATTTTCATAGGCTCTTTCCAATAGCGGCACATAATCGGGTTGCTCATAATAAGCTTTGCGTATCAGGCGGCTTTGCCCTGCATGTGAACTCAATTCATTCGGAATATCAAATTGCTCAAGACCCAAAACACTCATCCCCTGTTTTGCCAGGTAATAGCAGGCCGCTGAACCCATGGAGCCAACGCCCAAAACGATGACGTCAAAGAAATTTTTTTTGTTGCTAGAGGTAAGCGGTTTCATAATGGAGGAATGAATTTATGAAAGTGATGACTTTTGCATCAAATAAAAAAAACCGGTACGGAAATTTCCTGTACCGGCCTGCCCCAGCCTACATGCTTATTTTTTTCAATTCACCATTATGCTGTCTGCAATTCTTCTTTCGTTACGGATTCTGCGAGCCACAAAAACTCGCTTACAAATAAATCAACTGCTTTTTGAAAGGCGGGGTCTATAAGATTACCATCGCTGTCAAATTTTTTATCGATGCCCGGCACGATTAACATGTGAGGCGCCAGGATGCCGAACAATGCACCGACCAGCAATTGCATTTGCTGACTGGCACGCATGCCACCCATTGGCCCAGGTGAAGCGGTTACTATGCCAAATGTTTTATGTGCCTGCTTTGGAAAATGATCCAACAGGTTTTTCATTGCAGGCGAATAGCTGCCATTGAATTCGGGGCTTACCAGTATAAAAGCATCCGCACCAAACATTCGTTCTGCCAAAGGAGCAAAATCTTTTGGTGCTTTATCAGCTGATGTCCAAACCTGTTGTAATAAAGGCAGGTGCCAGTCACGCACATCAATAATGTTGATGTGATGTTCGGTGCTTTCTGTCAAATACTTTTCAAGAAATAATGCTACCCGGTTTGTTGTACTTTCTTTTCTCGGGCTGCCTGAAATAATTTCTATGTTCATATAATCTCCTTTTTGAATAAATCTATAAGGTCTTCGGGACCTTATAGATTTGCATACTGCTCTTAAGCTGCTGTTTCCAGTTCAACTGGTGCTGATACTTCCTGCTCTACCAACTGAATTGAAACAAGCAGTTTTACATCATCACTTACTACTATGCCTCCAGCTTCTGTGGTAGCATTCCATGTAAGACCAAATTCCTTGCGGCTGATCTTTCCCTGGAGCTCAAATCCTACCTTATTTTGCCCATAGAATTCATGCTCTCCGCCAAATTCTACATCCAGCACAACTTCTTTGGTAACGCCACGAATAGTAAGGTCCCCGGTAAGTTTATAATCACTGCCGGACACATGCTTTAATGCTTTTGAAGCGAAAGTCAATTTGGGATGGTGTTCAGCATCGAAAAAGTCGTTGCTTTTTAAATGCCCGTCACGTTGTTCGCTGTTTGTACTGATGCTGTTCACATCTGCTTCAAAGAAAATCTTTGCATCACTGAAGTCTTCTTTTGATGCCGTCATTGTGCCATCAAATGTTTTGAACTCACCTGTTACATTGGTTATCATCAGGTGCTTTACTTTAAACTTGATCTCGCTATGCGAAGGATCGATTTTGTACGTTGCCATTGTTTTAAATTTTAAATTTTTATAATTCTGAATGAAAATGATTTTATGTTTTAGTCTTCAATTAATACGCCCATCTTACCCAACTGGTAATCACGAAATGCTTCCATTAACTCTGTTTGATTATTCATTACAAAAGGCCCGTGTGAGGCAATGGGTTCATTTAAAGGTTCTCCTGTTCCGACAAAAAGTCTGGTATCTTCTAATGCTGTTAATTCAAAGCCGTTACCATCATTATTAAAAATGGCCGCATAATTGCCTGCAACTTCTCCATCACCTGTTACCGTTACTTTGCCATTCAGCAGGTATATAAATACATTGTGAGAAGCGGGTATATCAAAGAAATATTTGCCACTTTTTTTCATCTCCACAGTAAAAGTGTTTACTGCTGAAAAGGTTGGGATCGTTCCTTTTACTCCATTCAGTTCGCCAGCCTGTATATGAATAGATACCAGCCCATCTTCCGATTCAATTGTTGGCGTATCCTCTGCATTTAAAGGATAGTAAGCAGGCTGATCCATTTTATAAGCTGCAGGTGTGTTTACCCACAATTGTATCAGCTCCTGACGGCTGCCCAATTCATGTATATCCTGTGGTGGACGTTCACTGTGAATGATGCCCATTCCGGCATTCATCCATTGAGTACCACCAGCATACACTACATTGTCATTGCCACGGCTATCACGATGGTGTACGCCTCCCTTGAAAATAAAACTTACAGGAGAAAAGCCTCTATGTGGATGCGGCCCAACTCCAGCCTTTGATACAGGTACGTGGGAAGGCACTTTTACATCCGCATGGTGCAGCAATAAAAAAGGGTCTGGTGCTTCCAATTTGGAAGATGGAAAAGCCTGGCGTACCGGCATACCACCCATATCGAAAGTGGCTGCATAAACAACCGATTTTATAGTCCTGTTTTTTATATTGATATCACTTGTAGTTTTCATTTCTCTATCCTTTTTATTTAATTCATTGGTATATCCATCAACAGCAATCTTGCATTGCTATCTGCTTTGATGGTTAAAGTATCTGTGTCTTCAATTCCTAATCCATCCCTGCGGTTAAGCGACTGTCCATTTATCGTTACATCGCCTTCGATCACAAAAGCATACACTCCATTGCGAGGACGCTTTAGCCTATACTCTGTTTCAAAGCCAGCATCAAGATTGCCCATGCTAAACCATGCATCCTGGTGTATCCAAACTCCTTCCTCTTCCTTATCAGGACTTAAGACCTGCAGAAGGCTGTTGTGCATCTTGTTTTCATCAATCGTGTATTGACCGTATCGTGGCTGCACATTCTTCTTGTTAGGGAAGATCCATATCTGGAAGAATCTTACTTCCTTATCGGAATTGGCATTCACTTCACCGTGGGCAATACCAGTACCCGCACTCATCACCTGTATATCACCCTGTTTTATGATTGCTTCGTTGCCTATGCTGTCCTTATGTTTCAGGTCGCCGAATGTTGGTATGGAAATGATTTCCATGTTATCATGGGGATGAGTGCCAAAGCCCATGCCCGCAGCTACGGTGTCATCGTTCAATACTCTCAGCACTCCAAAATGATTGCGGCTTGGTTCGTAATAACCTGCAAAGCTGAATGTATGATAGCTGTTCAGCCAGCCATGATTCGCATGACCTCTTGTACCAGCTTTATGTAAGGTTAATTTTCCCGTTTTCATAATTTTCCTTTTTCTTTTAAAATAGATGTATATACATATATTGTTCCAAAAAAAATTCCTGTCAATCTTTCAGGTACCTGTCAAGCAGGTCGTTCAGTTGCTTTAGCTCCGCTTCTCCCATTTCTGTTATCTTATCGTGCTCTTTTTCTAGGACAGGGGTTACTGTCTCCAGCATATTGATCCCTGCCTGTGCCAGTATGATCACTGTTTCCCTCTTATCTCCGCCCGAAGAACTCCTCTTTACCAGCTTCTTTGTTTCAAGCCTGTCTATGATTCGGGGCACATTGCTGCTGTGTTCTATCATTCTCTGCGCTACATCCCGTACACACATTTGATCGGGATACTTGCCTTTTAATATCCGGAGTACATTGTATTGTTCTGGTGTAAGTCCGTAATTTTTTAGTGTTTGGCTTATCATGCTTTTTACATGGTAAGCTGTGTACATAATATTCAACGCCGCTTTTTGCTTTTGATTTTTAAATCCACTGCTTTGTATGGCCTGTTCAAGTTTCAAATGCTCTTTGTTATAATTACAATGCAAATATACATGTATATACATGTAATTTCCAAAATATTTTTTTTAATAAAAAAAACCACCAAAAAGGTGGCTCAGTATCTATTCCTAACTTTTAAGTCTAATTCTTTACGCTTGCTTCCAGCCAGGGACGAAGATCATCACAGTGGCCAAATTCAGGATCAACATAAATGTAGTAGCTCTTTATCTTTTCAGCGAACCATTTTGACAGGATATTCTGTTTCTTTTCATCTAAGGCACGCTGGGAGATCCTGTTATAATCATCCTTAAGGTTCTCCCGGTGCGGGCTGGTACGGGTGTGCAGGAATAAAATCCGTACCCCTTTTTTCCCCTGTTCTGTAGTAAAAACTGCCGGGTGACTAAATTCGCCGGTTTTCATATCCTTTAGAAGAGGGATCATGCTTTTATCCATCTGGTCAATAGTAATAAAAGTAGAACCATCCCTGCCCATCAGCCAGCCGCCTGAAAATTTATCTTCATCATCGCTGTATTTGCTTACAGCCTGGCCAAAATTTATCGTTCCTGCTATTAGCTTGCTCCTTACTGTGTCAAGTTTACTTTTTGCTTCATTCATCTCGTCCGCAGTAACCGGTGGAATCATAAGAATATGTCTGACAACGGCATCGTCACCTGACCGGCTTACGCACTGAATGATGTGCAGTCCAAATTTTGATTTTACCACATTCGATACCTGCCCTTCTTTTAATTTAAAAGCAGTGGTCATAAAAACGGGATCCCAGTTTTTATCATTCCTGTTTAAAGTGTACTGACCACCATTCTCGCTGCTTCCCGGATCCTCACTGTACAACTTCGCCATTTGCTCGAACTTTTTGCCCCCGCTTTCTATCTGCTTTTTAATATCATTCAGTTGTTTTGCAGTATAGCTCTCAATATCCCTGCTGGCTTTGGGGTAGAGTATGATCTGCCCAACTTCCACCTCGCTTTCGTAGTAAGGCAGGCTATCCTTAGGTATTTCTTCAAAATATGTTTTTGCTTCAATAGGCGTGATCTTAACATTCTCTAAAATCTTCTCCCGCATTTTATTTGCCAGTTCCCGTTCTTTAAATGGCTTCCTGAAGTCTTCTTTTATTTGTTCTACAGAACGTCCGGCTATCGTTTCCAGTGCTTCCCGACCGCCATAAGCCTGTATAAATCCCCTGATCTGCTGCTCTATACGTGCCTCAATATCTTCATCATCAACAGTAATAGAATCTTTTTCAGCCTGCAATACCAGGGCCTTTTTTATAAGTTCGGATTCCATGAAAGCACAAATAGGCTGGTATGGCAATTCACCTCCCTGGCGTTGTGCATCAGCAATAGCATTGGTAAGGTCGCTTCTGAGAATAATGCGGTCGCCTACTTTGCCAACAATTTTATCAGCTACCACTCTTTTGGTTTGGGCCAATGAATGAAGGCTAAAAGCGCCTGCCAGTAAGAAAAAAATTAATGCAAATTTCTTCATATCCTTTTTCTGAATTGCCAAAAATATTGCTTTGGCTTTGGGGTAATGGGTTGGAGTGAGTTTTTAACAAAAGAAAAATCGGAAGCCTTAAAAGCACTTCCGATTTTTTTATGCTTGAAACAGCATTTGTGATTACAACGTACGTTTTACTTCTTCTTCTTCGATAGCCACGATGGTATCGCCTACCTGTATATCAATAAAATTTTTAATAGTTAAGCCACACTCAAAATTACTGGCTACTTCTTTGGCGTCATCCTTAAAACGTTTCAGGCTACCAAGTTCCGCAAAACCACCTTCAGTGCGGGGATAGGTAAGAACTCCATCCCTGTAAAGGCGTATTTTGGCATCTCTTTTTAGGCGGCCTTCAAGCACATAGCAACCAGCCACCGTGGCTTTATCGAATTTATATACTTCGCGTATTTCCACCTGGGCTACTTCTTTTTCCTCGATCTTCGGTTCAAGCAAGCCTTCCATAGCCGCTTTGATATCAGAAATGGCGTTGTAAATGATTGAATACTGCTTGATCTGGATACCTTCCTGCTCGGCCAATTTAGCTGCCTGCATATTCGGGCGCACATTGAAGCCCATGATAATGGCATCAGATGCACTTGCCAGCGTAACATCGTTTTCGCTTATAGCACCGACGCCTTTCAATATCACTTTTACAACTATTTCTTCTGTGCTGAGTTTCTGCAAACTATCGCTCAATGCTTCAACAGAACCGTCCACGTCCCCTTTAATGATAACATTGAGCTCTTTAAAGTTGCCCAATGCCAGGCGACGGCCAATTTCATCAAGTGTAATGTGCTTGCGGGCACGCATCCCCTGTTCACGTAGTATTTGTCCACGTTTATATGCTATCTCTTTGGCTTCAGTTTCATCTTCGTATACCTTGAATTTTTCACCTGCCTGGGGAGCGCCATTCAAACCAAGGATCAGCACAGGCACAGAAGGCCCTGCTTCGGTTTTCTTTTGATTTCGTTCGTCGAACATAGCTTTTACACGACCGAAGTATTGTCCGCTTACTACAATATCACCCATCTCGAGTGTTCCATTCTGCACCAACACGGTAGCAACATAGCCGCGACCTTTATCAAGCGTAGCTTCAATAATGGTACCATTGCCATAGCGGTCAGGGTTTGCTTTCAACTCAAGGATTTCTGCCTCGAGCAATATTTTTTCCAGCAAAAGGTCAATATTTAAGCCTTGTTTGGCACTTATTTCCTGGCTTTGGAATTTACCGCCCCATTCTTCCACCAAAATATTCATTTGAGAAAGCTGTTCATAAATCCTTTTTGGATTTGCGCCATCTTTATCAATCTTATTAACTGCAAATATCATTGGCACGTTGGCTGCCTGTGCATGGCTTATAGCTTCCCGTGTCTGAGGCATTACGGCATCGTCAGCCGCTACTACTATCACTGCAATATCTGTAACTTTTGCACCGCGGGCACGCATGGCTGTAAACGCTTCGTGACCTGGCGTATCAAGAAAGGTAACTTTTTTGCCGCTGGCCGTACTAACCTCGTAAGCGCCTATATGCTGTGTAATACCTCCTGCTTCACCCGCCACCACATTTGCCTTACGGACATAATCCAATAATGAAGTTTTACCATGATCCACGTGACCCATAATAGTTACAATGGGTGCACGGGGTTGAAGTTCTTCTGTATCATCGTCATCATCGTCATCATCGAGTTCAGCTTGTTTTTCCATGTCAATAAATTCGACATCGAAACCAAACTCGCTGGCAACCAATTCTATTACTTCCGCATCAAGTCTTTGGTTAATGGATACCATCATACCAAGGCTCATACATTTACCAATTACTTCGGCAAAGCTTACGTCCATCATGTTTGCCAATTCGCTTACGCTGATGAACTCAGTAACCTGGAGCTTATTCCCCTGGTCATCATCGCCCATGGATTCAGCCATTTCACGACGCTTATCACGGCGAAGACGGGCTTTCATGCCTTTGCCAGGACGATTTCCTCCTGTAAGGCGTGCCTGAGTTTCCTGGAGTTTACGTTGAATTTCTTTTTCGTCGATTACTCTATCGTCCCTGCGTGGCGTACGATCCCTGCCAGGACCACCAGTTCTGCCGCCACCACCGCCATGACCTGGCTGTCCGGCGGGAATAGGGCGTGCCATTCCACCTTCTCTTCGGGGAGCCCCCGGTCCACCAGGCCGGGTTGGCAAACCCTGACCCGGATGCGACCTTTGCTGACCATTGCCTTCTCCGGGAGAAGAACCTTGCCTTTTATCAAGCGGAATTCTTTTGCGCTTGCGCTTTTCTCTATCTGACGGGCTGGGTTTTGGCCTTGTATCACTATCAACCGGCAACTCAATTTTGCCTAATATCTTCGGGCCGCTAAGACGCTCTGCCTGTATATTCTCAATTACCGGCCCCTGCTCTTCTTCCTCTGATCCGGATGATACCTCTGCAGCAATTTGTGGTTCTTCTGTTACCGGTTCTATTTCTCGTTCTTTGGCAGGCTCCTCACTTTTAGGAACTTTCGCTGTAGATTTAGCAGATGCCTTAGAAGATTTTTTTGGACGGGTGGAAGAGTCAATTGCCGAAAGATCGATTTTGTCAACGATCTTGGGGCCATCAATCTCGGGTGCTTCCAGCCGCATTAATTCGGGCTCAGCAGACACTGTTACTGTATGCTGCTCAGGAGCTTTAGGTGTAGCTGGCGGAGCTTCTGCAGGAACTTCCGCTGGAGCAGCCTGTGTACCTGCATTCTTTATTTCACCTATAATTTCTTTGTCGTGGTGCTTTTTGTCTTCTTTTCTAAAGTTGATCTCCTCATCTTCCCGCCTTTTTCTTGGCTCTGCACCAGCATTTTTGGGCAGGTCGATCATATCACTTTTTTCCTTTGCCACTTTGTCGCTCTGAAACTCCCGCTGCAATGATTCGTACATTGCTTCAGAGAGTTTTGCCGTTGGCTTCAGTTCATCCTTGTGAAAACCTTTACCAGCCAGGAATTCGACAAGTGTATCCTGGCCAATATTGAATTCTTTGGCGGCTGCTAATAATCTAGGTAATTTAAGTTCAGACATTCTTTGTTGTGAATCGTGAAAACGTATGTTTCGAATTCCCACCACTGTGAGAATTGCGTGTGTTGTGTTCCGATGCTATCAGAGGTGTGGTAACCAATATTGTTATGCTTAAAAATTCGAGCTAGCCCAATACAAGTATTTCACCTGAAGAGAGTGACACAACGATGATGCCATAAAAACCACCGCTGGTAACCCAAAAGACTAAAATTAATTTCTAAGTCGTTTATCCTCTTTCAAATTCTTCCTGCAGCACTTTACGAACCTCGGTAACGGTTTCTTTTTCAAGATCGGTACGGCGTTCAAGTTCGTCGGCACTGAGAGCCAATACAGCACGGGCAGTATCACAACCTATGCGTTTCAGCTCTTCGATTATCCATTCATCTATTTCATCACTGAATTCCTCCAGATCAATATCAAATTCATCCTCTTCATCTTCACTATCGCGGAATACATCGATATCAAGATCTGTTAATTCGCATGCTAGCTTGATATTTACCCCACGCTTACCAATAGCCAGACTTACCTGGTCGGGAGGCAAAAACACATCAGCATGCTTTCTTTCCGTATCAATGTTCATCCGGGTGATCTTAGCCGGCGTTAATGACCGCTGAACCAATAATTGGATATTGTTTGTCCAGTTGATAACGTCGATATTTTCATTTTTTAACTCCCTCACTATGCCGTGTATGCGACTGCCTTTCATACCTACGCAGGCCCCTACAGGATCGATGCGGTCATCAAAACTTTCCACTGCCACTTTTGCTCTTTCACCAGGCTCACGTACTATCTTTTTGATTGAGATAAGCCCGTCGAATATTTCAGGAACTTCTATCTCCAACAATTTTGCCAAAAAAGAAGGATTGGTGCGGCTGAGAATGATAACAGGTGAATTGTTTTTTAATTCAACTTTTTTAACAACAGCTCTAATAGGTTCGCCTTTCTTAAAGTAATCCTGTGGTATTTGTTCGCTGCGTGGCAGTAATAGTTCATTGCCGTCTTCATCAAGCAGGAGTATTTCTTTTTTCCATACCTGGTAAACTTCAGCACTGATGATCTCGCCAACACGATCGGCATATTTTTTCACCAATACGTTCTTTTTAAGATCCCCAATACGGCTGGCAAGTGTTTGCTTAGCTGCAAGAATGGCTCTGCGCCCGAAATCGAACAAATCAATTTCCTGGAAAAGTTCCTCTCCCACTTCAAAGTCAGGTTCGATCTTAACAGCTTCAGAATAAGCAATTTCTTCATTGGGATCCATTACGTCGCCATCTTCCACAATAATGCGATGCCGCAGAATTTCAAGGTCTCCCTTTTCGGCATTTACAATTACATCGAAATTCTCATCGGCTCCGTATTTTTTCCGGAGGAGTGTCTTAAACACGTCTTCTACCACTTTCATCAGGGTTGGGCGGTCGATATTTTCCGCATCTTTAAACTCCTGGAATGCCTCGATCAGGTTAATGCTCGCCATAGCTTCTTAAAATTTCAGATCCTACAACCAAATTCCAAAGCGAACCTGGCTTTGGATTGGTTAGAATTTAATTTGAACGCTTGTTGATTTTATGTTATTGAATAAAATACTGTGTTGCTTTATTTCGGTTTTTTTCCCTTTCCCTGTTACTGTTTCTAATTCAATTCCATCTTCTGTTACACCCTTTAATTCTCCTTCCAAAATAACCCCATCATCCAACTTTACCTCTATAAACCGGCCCATATTCTTTACATACTGGCGGTGCATCAAAAGTGGCTCACCAATACCCGGGCTGCTTACTTCCAGCGAAAAATCTCCCTCAGGATACAATTTTTCTTCTTCTACCAGGTTGTACAACTTCCGGTTTATTTTAATACAGGTTTCAATGGTAATCCCCTGGTCGCCATCCAAAAACACCTTGATGTTATTTGTTGGTTTGATGCGTACCTGTACCAAAAAGTAACCCGGCATCTCTGCCAGAAGGCTGTTTATCATTTTTTCAAGTACCGGTATCTGTGGTTCGTTCGCCATTGATATATGCCCCAATATGCGCAAATGAAAAGGGAACGGTGTCCGTTCCCTTCTTCTGCTTCATTTTCCAATGCAAATGTAGGGATGTGAAGCATACTATCCAAACATAGAATCCATTTAGGGAAACAGTGCTTCTCCAAAAGTCGTTTATTCATGAAATTTTTAACAGGCAAAAATCTCTTATCCTGCTACCTTTGATTCCGTTATGGGATACATTTTTTACGCTATACTGATCTACCTGCTTTACCGGTTTGTAGCCGGTTTTGTGATACCGGTCGCCCGTACCACTTCACATGTAAAAAAGCAATTTAACTCCATGAAAGAGCAGATGGAGACCCAACAGGCTGGTCAGCAAAACGGCCGTTCTTCTGTAAATGGCGTTGACCAAAAGCCAAAATACGATGTGGAAGGTGAGTATATAAAATTTGAAGAAATAAAGGATTGATGCTTTCCCAAATTTCATACTTTTAATAGGGCAGGCAATGCTTCTTCGAGGAGCATTCCTTTTTGAAGCCATAATGTTTGCATCCCTACCGCTTGTGCACCGTCAATGTTTTTGAAGGTATCATCTACAAATAATGTTTCTTCCGGTTGCAGGTTATTTTCCTTTGTAACAAAAAGATAAGAGGAAGGCGAGGGTTTGACTTGTTGTATTAGATGAGAATAGTATGCTTTGTGAAACAGGTCATTGAAATGACCACCACCAATTTGCGTCTCAAACATACCTGTAAAAGTATTATAATGTATGGCGTTTGTATTACTGAGCAGGTATAAATTGTGCCGCTGTTTTAATGAAGGCAATATTGCAATGCTCTTCTTCCGAAAGCCAATGAGCAGTGCATTCCAAGCTTCTTCAAGCTGGGCATTGATGGCAGTGGTGCCGGTTGCATGCCTAAAGCCATCGTAAAATTCATCTGGGCTTAAAAGTCCCCTTTCTAGGTCTGCAAAAAGAGGGCTCGAATAAGCCTGTTGATAGTATTCATCGAAATCGGTCACCCCGTATTGAACAAGCGCATCTCTAGTTTTGCTAAAATCAATATTGAGTAAAACGCCGCCGAGATCAAGAATAATATTTTTAATTGCCATGCTATTCTTATTGCAATGCAACGCAAAATAGCGAACAACTTTAGTTTATGCTGTTGTTTTATTTCCCTAGTTGTTGCTGAAAAAGCCAGGGTAAAAGGTCGGGCTCTTTAAATGCCGGATCCCAGCAATTATGACCAGCCTCGGGATAGATGGTATATTCCATTTCGACGCCGTAATACTTCCGCAATTCCATAACCATATTCTCGCTGAATTTTGGAGACACTTCTTCATCCTTAGCTCCGTGAATGATCCACCATGCAGTTTTTTTGATTGCCCTGCCGGTTGTTGTATCCGCTCCCCCGCACATGGATATAGCTGCGGCAAAAGTGTTGGGCATGCGCCGCACAATTTCAAATGTTCCCATGCCACCCATCGATAAACCCATTACATATACCTGGTCTTTCTTTACAGGATAATCACTCATCAGTTTTTTTGTAAGATTCATTGCGCCGGTCATTGCTTGTGTTGGTTCGCCGCCAGCCTGGAATTCCAGAGTCTTTTTTTTGGTTACAGGGTCTTCGGTAATCTTTACATTGCTCCAGTAACTTTTTTCGCTGCATTGTGGAAATACAACAAAAGCAGGAAATTTTTCTCTTAGATCATCTCTTACAAAAAGGGCACCGCCGTGCAATAGTTGTTTCTGATTGTCGGAGCCCCTTTCTCCGGAGCCATGAAGGAAAATAATAATGGGGTATTGCTTCGAACTATCGTAATTTTTTGGAAAAAGAAGCCTGTATGGCATTGTATCATTCCCGGTGATAAAAGATTTGGCCTGGTAACTGGAGACAACATTAACAGGCACTTCAGCTTGAGCCACGGGTTTTGGATCTGAGGATACACGGGCAAACTGTGCGTAAGATTGAGCTACTATTAAAAGCATGGCAATTAAAAAGGCAGATATTTTTTTCATTGTAATTGTTTTTTAGGCAAGGAATATGTAGAAAAATTATTGGAACTTTCTTAATGGCAAAATAGACTTATAAATAAAACAGTCATCAGTAAATATATAGATTTAAAAAATAATGCCAGTTAAGAGCATTTTATGTTTTTTGCAATACTGCCTCATAGTTAGACATATAATATCGTCACCGCTTTTCATCCTTTTTCTACAAAAAGAGCTTAAAAGAGAATACGGTTGAACAAACTTAGAAAAGCAGATGCATCCCAAAAACTTTGACTATTTTTTTGATAATCCCTACATTTGCACCCGCTCCAAAAAAGCTGGACCCTTAGCTCAGCTGGTTAGAGCACCTGACTCATAATCAGGGGGTCGTAGGATCGTGCCCTACAGGGTCCACAATAATAATCAAGCAGTTATGAAATTATATCATAGCTGCTTTTTGTTTGGTACATACAATTTACATACATGGGTATTGTTTTCTTAAAAAGTGGGGCTCTCCAGAGGGGGTTAGGTTAAAAGCCCTGTCTAAAAAACTCATTATCTAAAGATTTTTGGCTTTATTATTTTAACAGCCCTCAGTAAAATATCTGTTTTAATTTCTGGTCTAATGCAGATTGTATCGTGGTATCCATAGTAAGAATATACGCGGTAACCTTCCGACCTTAGTTTACTTAAGCACCGTTTTAATTCCTCCTCTCCGACATGCATATGCTCAAATCTTATTATATCTGGTTTACACAAGCCAAAATCCATTGACAGGATTATCTTAGCATCAAATCCTTCCACATCAATTTGCAATAGAGCAACCCCATCTGGCGCATAATTACGAATCAATTTGTTTATTGAAATACAGGGCACGTTTTCAATAGCAAGCATTTCTTTAAACCCCGGCATCCAGCCTACGTGCTTTTCAATATGTTTCCAGTCGAAGGAACTAAGGTGAGAATGGCCAACATCGAACGGGATACCTTCAACCTGTTTGAGATAATAGAGAGGCAAACTTTCAATATCTTCCCGCTCAGCTATTGCCATTTTAAGCAGCAAAACGGTTTTGTTTCCTTTGTAAGTTTCGCTCAACCTTTCAAAAGTTTGCGGCAAGGGCTCTAACAATATTGCCCGGTTCTTTTGCTTCCTTATCAAGAAATTAACAGGATCAATTGTTGTGCCATCGTTTGCCCCTAGCTGGATAATGACCCCGCCCCTTTTTCGCTTGAAGTGCTGGTCAAGTATTTGGTGAAAGTTCCATTCAATAAAAGAGTAAAAGATTTTTTTAATCATTGGAAACTTTGAATGTTGTGGCCGAAATTAACCTTTTTAGTGAAAGAAGAATTAGGCACAAAATACAACAAACAAAAAGGAGACTTTTTGTCTCATAATCAGGGGTCGCAGGATCGTGCCCTACAGGGTCCACAAATAATTAAGGCTATCCAAACTCAGGATAGCCTTCTTATTTTAATCAGTGGTCAGCTTATCTAATTGCTGATAGGTACTGCATTTTCAATCCTGTTTTTTACCTGGTCCAATGCATTAAAAAAAGCCGCATCCCACATTTTTGATTCACACTTTTCATGGATTAAACCGGCCGGATGTGCTAGTTTTATTTCTGCCACTACCATCAAATTTTCATCTTCTACTGAACCACTTTGGTGTAAATTGATTTCAATAGTCTTGGCTTCATGCAATAACTCATCAATTCTTTTCATTCTTTCACATACAAGTGTAATTACAGAATGAATGATCGAAGTTTCCGGAACATTGATACTAAGCTTGAAATTGAGAGGATCCATACTATTAGTTTTAAATCTAATCCAGTTAAAAATTTACGAACTCATTTACGCCTGTAATTTTCCTTATTGAATTAATGCGCTCAAGCGCATTATTCATGCTTTCCTTTTGACTGATAAGCATTTGACGTGTTTCGGCACTCATTTCCGCATCTGAAGAAAGCGCATGATCGTATGCCGCCTGTGCTGCCTCTTCAGCAACTGCGCAAGATTGTAAAATTCCTTCTCTTTCGACTCCCGTAAAAGTCCATTTTATATCTGTCCATAAACTGTAAATTTTGCCCGACAACGTTGGATGAGAAGCTGCTTCTGCTCCTAATTCCAACACTTTATTTTTTAGAACACTTATGTTTCCCCTGCTTTGATCTGCAAACTCAAAAAACAATGATTGTAAATCAGGAAAATTCTCCTTACATTCAACCATAGCCTTTTCATAGCCTTCCGTACGGTCGATATTTATCTTTATCAGAGTATTTAATACTTCTGTTAATTCTTTATTCTTTGATACCATAAAATAGTTTTTAATTATCATTAAAAAACTGTTCCAACTAATGTGTGAAGTCTGTTAAGGTTATTTGCACCATCGAAACTTCCCCGAAAATATTACTCATAAATTTTTTAATTAAAAATGCAAGATTTAAGGGGCATGATTTTTTAAACTGTATTAAAAAAATATTATGGAAACAATTCAAGATCCGATGCCGCATTTAAAAAGCATGTCTGATTGTATTAATAAGGTTGTAAAAGATGGATACACACATAATTTTAAAGCAAAAGAAGAAGGATTATTGTGTAATGAAACTGAAGAACTGTTCCAACCGGAACAGGTGAAAATTGCGAACTTTTTCAGGTTTGAAGGGATGAGTGATACGGCAGATAATTCCATTCTTTACCTTATTGAAACTGATAATGGAATAAAGGGCACACTGGTCGATTCTTATGGTGCGTATGCAGATGCTGATGTAAATGAATTTATCAAGGCAGTTGAAGATATTTCGAAGAAAAACACAACTGCTGCGTAAAGTATGGACCTTCGCTCAGAAAATCCTTACTGGCTGCTAAAAAGCGGGTTGATAAATACTTATCCCTCTTTACTAAAAGATACAAAAACTGATATTGCTATAATAGGTGCAGGCATTACTGGAGCGCTTATGTCCTGGCATTTATGTAATGCCGGATTTTCTGTTATAGTATTGGACCGAAGGCATGTTGCTATGGGAAGTACAAGTGCAAGTACGTCGTTATTACAGTATGAAATTGATACTCCGTTAAGAGAATTAAAAAATAAAGTGGGGGAAGCTGATGCGGTTCGCAGTTACACCCTTTGCCGCCAATCTTTATACGATCTCGAGGCTATTTGTAATACCCTCGAAGCAGATACTGAATTTGAATTAAAACCTAGCTTTCAGTATGCATCATTTAAAAAAGATGTAAAGAATCTTTATGATGAATATTTAATAAGAAAGAAATACGGGTTTGATATTGCATGGCTTGAAGGGAAGGACATAAAAGATAAATTTTGCATTACAGCACCTGGAGGAGTTTTATCAAAAGATGGCGCCCAGGTGAATGCATACGCTCTTACTCATGCATTGCTAAAACATGCGTGCAAAAAAGGATTAGAAGTATTTGATAATACTGAAGTAAAAAAAATAACACACAACAAGAAAAGTATTACATTAACAACTGCTTCGGGATATAATGTTACTGCCCGTAAGATCGTTATTGCCTGTGGGTATGAATCACAACAGTACATTACACAAAAAGTTGAAAAGCTTTATTCGACCTACGCTATCGTCAGCGAACCATTTATACAAAAAGATTTCTGGTATAAGAATGCGCTGATCTGGGAAACCGCAAATCCATATTTATACCTGCGAACCACAACAGATAACCGCATTTTAATGGGCGGACTTGATGATGATTTTTATAATCCAGCCAGGAGAGATGAGCAGGTGAATACCAAAGCAAAAATGCTCCACGAAAAGTTTTCTGCATTATTCCCTCATTTAAATTTCAAACCTGATTTTAAATGGGCCGGAACATTTGCCGGAAGTAAAGACGGACTTCCATACATAGGCAGCATTCTGCAAAAACCAAACACCTATTTTGCATTGGGCTTTGGAGGTAATGGCATAACCTTTAGTGTGATCGCTGCTCAACTTATCACTGATATTTTGATGGGAAAGAAAAATGAGGATCTCAAAATTTTTTCATTCGGCAGGTAGTACGGTTAACTTTAATCTACATAATAATGCCCCGGCTTTATGTCGGGGCATTATTTTTCCGTCCTTCCACACTATTTCAACTCTCCGCTTTCTGTGGCTCGGAAAATATTTTTTCTATCCTGTGCATAAAGCCCGATACTGGTCCTTCCATTTTATTAGTACGATCATCAAAACTACTGTCGTTTAGTATTGTGCCTAATTGGAGTGCGGGAGGCAGGTAGTGTAAAAGATCATTTCTCATTCCCGAAAAAAACTTGCTGAATGATTCAAAATTCACTTGTCCTTCCAGGGAATTCGCTGCAGTTTGCCAGGCAGTGTTACCCGTTTCTTCCATTATGCTTTTTATAGTTGTTTTATCTTGATTCGCATATTGGGAAATTCTTTCTACAACATTTTCCGAATCATCCCCAAAAAGCGTATCAGACCAGGGAATATTTTTGTCTTTATTAAGCATTAAATTAAACCCCTCGTTCGTACGGCTTTCTTGATACATCGCTGTAAGTACGGCAGTAATAGTTGCCTGGCCTGTTTTTGAAGATTTCCCAGCTTCAACCAATTCCGGAACTTCCTGCGTGTTGGGATTAATTTTCTGAAAAGCCGGGAAGCCTAGCTGTTCCCTGATATTGTCTATAGTGTTCATTGTTTTAAATTTTAATTAAGCCTTATTAAAGGCTGCTCCGCTATTCTTATGAACGGATTTTTGATGTTCTTCCACCAGCCGCTGATAATACCCCGTTATTTCTTCGGAAATTGACTTTATCTTTTTCGAATGCCGGGTACTGCGCTTTTCAAATGTTGTAAGGCTGGTTTTTAAATTCCTGTTTTGACGGGATGCCACATTTTTTGGAGAAGTGTTTGCATTCATTTGAAGCACATTTCGTTTATATATTAAAAATTTCATGCCAGATTCCCGCAATAAAATATTCAGAATACATTTGCGCGGGCTCAGAAAATCAATAAACGCCAATTATTAAAAACAAAAGCCTTACTTCTTTTAACTAAACCTTTGGCATTAGCCTTTTACCTTAGCCCGCATTTCAAAATACTATATGAGGAAATTCTTATGGCTGGCAATAGCCGGCGTTTTTATAAGCAGCAGCGTTATGGCGCAGGATTCTAGCAAAACCAAAACCAAAAAAGACTGGTCGAAAGTAAATTTAAGCAAGAGGGCCAACGACCACTTTTTGATACAATTTGGGTATGATTGGTGGTCGGGTAGGCCGGACAGCATTCAAATAACAGGTTTTTCGCGGCATTTTAATTTTTATGCGATGTATGATATGCCTTTTAAAACCAATCCGCATTTCAGTCTTGCAGCGGGATTAGGTGTTGGGACCAGCAGCATTTTCTTCGACAAAATGGATATTGATATTGCAGGTAAAGCAGGGACCCGCGAAATTGTCTTTACCGATGCGTCAAAAACAGATCACTTTCATAAACTCAAGATCTCCAATACCTGGCTCGAAATACCCGTTGAATTTAGGTTTGTAGGGAATGCTGTAAATACCGGCAAAGGTTTTAAACTGGCGATCGGCGGCAAGATCGGCACCCTGACAGATGCCCATACAAAAGGTAAAAACCTGGAAACCGCTGCAGGAGCTTCCTTATACGGAAGTAAGTATGTAGAAAAGGAAAAGAGCCGCAAATATTTCAACAACTTACGGTTGGCAGGCACGATCCGCGTGGGTTATGGACCTTTTACCATCTATGGTGCTTACCAGTTTAATAGCTTATTCAGGGAAGGCCAGGGGCCTAAGGTAAATGTGTGCAGTATCGGCACCTGCATTAGCGGGCTATAAGACACTGACGAAAAAATATGGAAAGCCCCGCCATGTGGCGGGGTTTTTAGTTTCCTTTCTTTTAAATTAAGTTCTTATAGTCCTATTTTCATTTTTTTGCTGACTTATTTCCAAAAACTCCCTGCATCATGATAGACAAAAACAATAAAATTCAACTGGAAGAAAAAGCCGTTTTGGTTGGGGTGGTGCAGCAGGGACAGACCGAAAGCCAGACCTACGAATATCTTGAAGAACTTGCATTCCTCGCTGAAACTGCAGGAGCAACTACGATAAAAAGATTCTGGCAAAAGCTGGCGCACCCCGACAGGGCCACTTTTGTAGGCAAGGGCAAGCTGGAAGAAATAACCAATTATGCCAAAATGAAAGGGGCCAGCCTAATCATTTTTGATGATGAACTGACAGGCTCGCAAATCGGCAATATTGAAAAAGTCACTGGCATACGCACCATCGACCGCAGCGACCTGATACTCGACATATTTGCCCGCAGGGCTAAATCGGCACAGGCCAAAGCGCAGGTGGAACTGGCGCAATACCAATATATATTACCCAGGCTTCGTGGTATGTGGAAACACCTTGAACGCCAGGGTGGCGGTATTGGCAGCCGTGGTCCTGGTGAAACAGAAATTGAAACTGACCGCCGTATAGTGCGGGAAAAAATAAGCCTGCTGAAAAGAAAATTAGCAGAGATAGACAAGCAGTCTTTTACACAGCGGAAAGAGAGAGGCGAATTTATACGGGTGGCGCTGGTAGGTTATACCAATGTGGGTAAAAGCACATTGATGAACCTGCTAAGCAAAAGCGAAGTATTTGCAGAAAACAAACTTTTTGCCACCTTAGATACCACTACCCGGAAAGTAGTTTTTGAAGCTGTTCCTTTCCTGTTAAGCGATACGGTAGGATTTATCCGTAAGCTGCCGCATCATCTCGTTGAAAGTTTTAAAAGCACCCTCGATGAAGTGCGGGAAGCAGATGTGCTCTTGCATGTGGTTGATCTCAGCCATCCCCAATACGAAGACCAGATGGCGGTTGTAAATAAGCTGTTGCAGGAAATGGACGCTTATGATAAACCGGTTATTACTATTTTCAACAAGCTGGACGTTTACGAAATGGAGGCTTTTGACGAATGGCTGGAAGAACCCGTAAAAGACCAGTTGATGCAGGACCTTAAAGACCGCTGGAACCGCGATACCAATTACAACGCCATCTTTATATCGGCTACCGAAAAGATAAATATTGATGAACTGCGCAAAGTGATACTCGATAAGGTAAAAGCGCTTTATGCTATTCGTTATCCATATAAGGCGAATTTTTATTAGAGCAAATTTTGTAGACTTGATATAATAACGACAACCTTTGTGTTGTAAGCAATTGTATGAGGCACATCGGCTATGCAATAATTGGTGGACTAATTGGTCTTGTCGCAGGCATAGTCTTTGGATTTGTCTTCGACTCATTTTACACTAAAAAATCAGAACGTGAGACAAAACAGACAATGCAAATTGTAATATTTGGTGGAATAGGACTGGTTGGAGGAGCAGTCTTAGGCTTCAAGGTAGCTAACGACGAAGAAAGAGAAAAACAGAAAAAGGCAGCATATTTAAAAAGCTTAGTCGAGACGGCTTGCAAATTCTGCAAAAGCTCCTTTAATTATTCCAACTTCGATTATGCAACAAAATCATACTGTGACGAATGTATATTGACAATCAAAGCTGACTATATAGATAAATGCAGCCAGATTAATAAAATAGTAAATGGAATTGAAACCCTGAAGAGGATTAATGCAATAAATATTCGGCTCGACAAAGCAGAAAGCATCGCAATGACCTTGAACAAATACGAGAGTGTAAACCTTGACTTTATTGTTAAAAAACCATCATTAATCTTAAAGAGCATTTCTGACTATAGGAAACAACTTGAGGTTTAGCTCTATAAAAAATCCCCTAGAACTTTTGTTGCGGGGATTTCAATTTATGATTCTTTGCAATCTTGTTTAATTGCCTCCCATACGAATTCCAATTGTATAAGGCCGCATATCAAGCCCGCTTTTGAACATACTTGACGGTGCATAGCTGCCATAAAGTTTAAGGAAGCCAATTCCTGCTTCAGCTACAAAGTTTACTTTCCAGGGCTGCAGGTTAAAGTTACCTTTTATTTTTTCTTTTCCCCTTTCATCGCTTATCTGCTTGTTACGGCTGCTGTACATGTATCCAATACTTACCCCGGCATTCAGAATAAAACCGGTCTTTTTAGGATTGGTATTAAAGCCGATCATAACAGGCACTGTAAAATAAGACATGGCCAGTTTGTTTTTGCTAAAGCTGATCGTATCACGTTTAACATACTGGGGTCCGCTCCCTTTTAAAAAACTGGTATTGTTTTCAAACCTAAAGTTGGTGGTCTCGATCATAAAACCATAAGTAAGGTTAAACGTATTGTTTTTCGTAATCCCATACCGCTGGCGGAATAGCCACACGTTTATATCAAACGATTTGCCGGAACGGACAGCAAAATCTCCGGAGTTGAAGGGAGGCTGTGCATGCCCTGTAAAATCCAAAGTTTCGGGGGAAGCATAATTTGTTTGGTCGTTAAAATTGCTGTATCCGAGATCGAGTAATAACCAACTTGTTTGCAGGCGGCTGTTCTTGTTTTTGTGGTGCCAGTCGTAGTGGTGGACTTTACCGCCTTCATCTGAGCTGCTGCCTTTTTTAATAATTACCATGGAGCCAATACGTATAGTATCGCCTTCAGCACCCGATCTTGTAGTGTCGGAGTGAGTAATAGTTACAGTCGTGGTGTCGGTTTGGCTAAAGCCTGCCAGTACAGCCATAACAAGGGCTGCAGCCATAATTGTCTTTTTCATGTGTGGTGTTTTTTATTACCTGAGAGTTGCTACGTCGGCCTGTGATACATTGCTTTTGTCAAACGTACGGCCTAAGGTTCTTGTTACATTGCGGAATATGCCGCGGATCTTTTGTTTTTTAATATTGGCACCGCCAATGTTTACATATTCGGTTTCATCAGCAGCATCTTCCTTGTAAACTGCTGGTTCTGCAAGAGGATTACTTTGGCTTCCATTTTGCGCAACCTGGTTTGTCAATGGATCTGTTCTATCATTTGCATTAGCCAATACCGGCGTGGTCTGCGGCAAAGAAATTTTGTTCTCTGGCTTTCCCGAATTTTTTTGCTCTAAAGCCGTTGATTGCAAAGGAGCTTTTTGTTGAGTTTTTACTGCCGGTATATTTTGATTTTGTACAGCTGTGTTACGATCAGGTTCCTGAGTTTGTTGCTGCCCAACTTTATTTTTATTATTTGCTTTTGGTTCGGTTACTGCAACTGCCTGATCATTCTTAGCAGGAGTTATTGTCTCTACAGAATTGCTCTCCTTTGTTTTGTTATTTTCATTTGCGGCTATTGTATTACTGTTGACGGGTACACTGCCGTTGCTTTTTTCTGTCGCTTTTTTATCTTTTACAACAGCTATTCCAGTTGGTAGTTGCACACCATTTTGTTTGCCCAATGTTGCAAAAAGGAACCAGCCCAAACCTGCTGCCACAGCGGCAGCAGCCATCCAGCGTACAAACATGATTGGAACTGGCTTGCGGGAATTTGTACGATATAAATCTTCCTTACCGGGCATTACCATTGCTTCGGCTGTCAAACGTGTTTTTTCTAAAATTTTCCAGTCTTTCAGAAGGGCGTGATCGCTTTTCAATTGCTGCTCCAGCTCGGCAGTTTCCGCTGATGGCAATTCATTATCTATATAGAGCAACAGGTTTTGCTGCATTGGCGTCAAGCTTTCTTCATTCCATTCTATTGATTTCAAAAGCATATCCTTGCCCGGCATCTCTACAAAAGCATTTTTATCCAGGATGGTTTCTTTCAGCATGTCCAGTTCATCGGCAAGGTCAGGGTGAAGCTGTACAAAGCGATCTACTTCCAGCTGATCGGCATGGCTTAGTTCGCCATCGGCATACAGCAAAAAGTATTCTTCGTAGTTATTTCTTGTTATGTTCATTTTGTTTAGTTCATAGTCCATGGCTCATAGTTCATGGGCTCTTTTATTTATACCACATTTTCAATCCTTACCAAATAATTCCTAAGCTGTAAACGGGCACGGTGCAAATAAACTTTTACCTGGCTTTCGTTCAGCCCCATTATTTCTCCTATTTCGGTGTAACTGTAGCCCTCGTAATCTTTCAGCATTACAAGGTTTCTCTGTGTTTCTGTGAGTGTGGCCAATGCTTCCTGCAACGCCTTTTTCAAATACCGTTGCGGCTGTTCTTCTGTTCCTGCTGCATGCTCCGGCATTTCATCTTTATAATTCATCCTTTTTACTTTTCGCAAATGATCTATCATTTGATGGTAAGCAATGGTAAAAAGATACGATTTTGCCTTTGCTGCCTCCACATGGTCCCGATTGATCCATAGTTTTTCAAATGCGCTCTGAACCACATCCTGGGCATCATCGGGATGCCGGAGATTTTTCAGGATAAAACGGTACACATTGTCTGCGTACTGTTTTACACATTCGTTATAGTCCAGTTCGGTCATGCAGCAGTTTTTTTTGAAATTGGTGTGTGTTTGTTCTTTATACGGCTAATTCTGAAATAAGTTACAAAGGGAAGAAAAATTTCAGCAAAAGAGATGCCACTCATCCCAAAAGAAAGGGGTGGAAGCCATGGGAAAAGATTTTCACCCAGGCAGAGCCTGCTTTGGGCGGGATTTAAAAATCTTCCGTCTAGTTATGGCCTGATCCAGGATTTTTGCAGGAATCCTTTAAGAAACACATCTTATAGGATATATTTAAGCCTTCGAAATCTTAACCTCTCTATCCGTACATCGTTGAAAAAACTCTTTACTATACGGACTGCCCTGCTGGCCGCCTTTCTTTTGCTGATGGTGTATGGGTTGATAAATACAATGACGATCAGGCGTATTGATGAGAGTGTAAGTCAACGTATTTACCCATCTGTTGACGACTACGGTCTTATAAGGGAGATCAATAAGAATTTCACGCTGACTACCGTTAAGCTTACCTCTGCTTCCAGCCCCGAAACAGTAAAAACTCCCGGTCTTTTTATTGCTGAAATAAACTCATTAACTGCTAAGAATGATTCTCTTTTTCACCGGCTGTCCCAGAATATTTTTAAAGGAGAAAATGAGCTGCAATATGGGCAGTTGGTAGAAATAAGAAAGGATTACCTGGGAAAAAAAGATGTTTTTTTAAGCCTGGCTAAAAAGAAGGATTGGAAAGCTGCCAGCCAGCACCAGTATACAGCACTGCAGCCAGTCATGATAAACTATGCATCGGGGCTGGCAGATTTTGCCAACCTGCTACAGCAGGATGCTCTTCGATCAGTTGAGGAAGCAAGGGGTATTATAAAAAAAAGTGGCAGTATCAACAATACTGTTTCATTAATAATTATTATTTCCCTTGTGCTGATTGGCGTCTATTTTTTAGCACATATGCTAAAGCTTTGGAAAGAAATAAGAGAATTTATTCATGCGCCTGATTATAATTAACCTCTCAGAAACATTGCCACTGCCCTTAGAAAAATGTCCAAAAATGAATCATTATCTTGCAGGTAATGATGATCCTTATCAAGTTTTGATCTCCCCCATACATGCCATTTCAATTACAATCCTCGTACCTGCCCGCAGGTGATCAGCCCTCTGCCATAGAGCAGCTTACCGAAGGAATACACAAAGGAGAAAAGTACCAAACCTTACTGGGGGTTACCGGCAGTGGTAAAACTTTTACCATGGCCAATGTTATCCAAAATGTACAAAAACCCACATTGGTACTTACCCATAATAAAACATTGGTAGCGCAATTGTATGGAGAATTCAGGCAGTTTTTTCCTGACAATGCTGTAGGCTATTTTGTAAGCTATTACGATTACTATCAACCCGAAGCTTACTTGCCTGTAAGCGATACTTATATTGAAAAGGACCTGAATATCAACGAAGAACTTGATAAGCTGAGGCTGCATGCTACATCAGAACTTTTAAGCGGCCGGAGAGATATTATAGTCGTGGCATCGGTGAGTTGCATCTATGGTATGGGTAATCCAACTGAATTTGAAAATGGTATTGTTCGCATACAACAGGGACAGGTATTAAGCCGGCAGGGTTTTTTGCATTCATTGGTAAATAGTTTGTACAGCCGCAGCCAAGGCGATTTTAACCGCGGAACATTTCGGGTAAAGGGTGATACCGTTGATATCAATCTTCCTTATGTGGATTGGGGTTACCGCATCACTTTTTTTGGCGATGAAATTGAAACAATCGAAACACTTGAGAAAAGCAGTGGTAAAAGAATAGCTGCTGTAGAGAATGCTGCCATCTTTCCTGCCAATCTTTACCTCGCACCAAAAGATATGATGCAACAGGTGCTTGCAGAGATACAGGATGAATGCGGTGCTCAGGTTGATTATTTTAAAACCACTGGTAAGTTTATAGAAGCTCAAAGACTAAAAGAAAGAGTGGAATATGATCTTGAAATGATCCGTGAACTGGGTTATTGTAATGGTGTCGAAAACTACTCCCGTTTCTTCGACCGGCGGCAGCCCGGCACCCGTCCATTTTGCCTGCTGGATTATTTTCCAAAAGATTATTTGTGTGTAATAGATGAAAGCCATCAAACTATACCACAAATAAGCGGGATGTATGGTGGCGACCGCAGCCGAAAAATGATACTCGTTGATTATGGTTTCCGGCTTCCAAGTGCATTGGACAACAGGCCGCTAAATTTTAATGAGTTTGAAAACATGGTGAACCAGGTTGTATATGTTAGCGCTACACCTGGTGATTATGAATTGGAACAAACGGGTGGTGTAGTGGTGGAACAGGTAGTAAGGCCAACTGGTTTATTAGATCCACCAATTGAAGTAAGACCATCTGTAAACCAGATTGACGACCTGCTTGATGAAATTGACAAACGTGTAACAAAAGGCGATCGTGTGTTAGTTACTACACTAACAAAACGTATGGCCGAAGAAATGGATAAATACTTAGGACGCATTAATATCAAAAGCAAATACATACACAGCGAAGTGCACACGCTTGACCGTGTAGAAATACTGCGGCAGTTGCGCTTGGGAGACATTGATGTATTGGTTGGTGTGAACCTGCTGCGTGAAGGGCTTGATCTTCCAGAAGTATCGCTTGTTGCTATACTTGATGCAGATAAAGAAGGGTTTCTGCGCAATGAAAGAAGCCTCACCCAGACTGCAGGCCGTGCGGCACGCAATGTCGATGGTCTCGTAATATTTTATGCGGATATCATTACAGACAGCATGCAGAAAGCAATGGATGAAACATTGAGGAGACGGGAAAAACAAATCTCTTTTAATATTGAACATAATATAACACCAACTACTGTAAAGAAAAGTATTGGTGATATCATGAAACAAACAAGCGTGCTGGATATTAAAGGTTTTGACGCCAGCAATCCTTATGCTATCAACTACGATGAAGATATTGTAAAGCCCGTTGCTGCTGAAGATGATGAACCTGCCATGACCATACCGCAAATGGAAAAACAAATAGCAAAAGTGAAAAAGAACATGGAGAAAGCCGCACGTGATATGGATTTTATGGAAGCAGCGAGATTGAGAGATGAAATGTTCAGGATGCAGAAGGAGTTGGAAAAGATGAAAGTGTAACCTTAGAAATAACAATTTGAATTTTTCAAATGAAAGACAGCTTTAAAAAAGCGTTTAGAATATTCAAATCCCTGTCAATTATTTTTTCAATTGCATACTGGATCTATATTGTCATAAACGACTTTCAATTCATTGAAAAATACTGGGCCTCAAACTGGCCTCAATATCTGGGAGTCTGGACAGTTTATTTTCTTGTTTACTTTTTTGAATTTGCATTTTGTTTTTGGATTGTAGCAGCAACAATAATTTATAGAAATCATAAGCTGGTAAGCCAATGAAGAAAGGAACTGATAAGCGGGTAGCCCATTGAATTTCTCAGACCTCATACTTCGCAAACGCCTGAAGATACCGCTCAATATACTCCTGCTTTTTCTTTAGCTTGTATTGCATAATAAATCTCGGATGGGCTAATGGTTCAATTCTCTCAAACCATTTATGATTGGCATTCAACTGCTGTAAGTATTTCAGGTTTTCTCCTTCGCCAATACAAAAACAAACAGAACGGTTGATGTTGAATTGCAACTGTTTTTCCATACAATCTATTACGAATGGAGTAACTGCTTCCTTTAAAGTTTTGATGTCGTAGTAGTTAAGGTTTTTTCCATTTTGTACAAAGCCCAATGGACTTATGGCAGAAATATAAAATTGGTTATAGAATTTTTCAACGCTGCCAAATGCCTTCATCATTTCATACATAAACAATGATGAAAGTTCCTGCTTCTTTTGCCAATTGTTATCAATGCCACATTCAATTTGCAAACGGATTGGATCGGTAAAAGGAATGCCGGTAATACCACCTCCAAAGCGGCCCGGGTTTATACCGATCATGAGAAAGCGTTCTCCTTTATCGTTATAAAACTTTTGATAGAATTGATTGCAGATGCTTATTACTTCTTTATCATCAAATGGCTGCAATACTTCAACTCCATCCGGCAGATTTGCCGGTGGTGCAAGCTGTTGAATAAAACCCATGATCTCTTTGTCCCAGTTCATAAAAACTACTATTGCCGTATGGTTTCATACAGTTGCCATGCATCTTCTGCTTTAAATAATTGCGATCCATCGTTCATGGTAGCGGCAGTGCCACAGGCAACGCCGAACTGCAAAGCTTCCTCTAACGACCTTCCCTTTCTTAATTGATGAGTGATACCAGCAACCATGCTGTCACCTGCGCCTACTGTGCTTCTTTTTTTCACATTGGGCGCTGCTGTGTAATACTTTTCATCTTTACTTACAAGCCACGCTCCATTAGGTCCAAGGGAAACTACGATCACCTCTGCAAAACCATCGGTTACCGCCTGTTGTGCTGCATCATCCACCTCATTTTTTTCAAGACTGTCAACAGCAAGCATCTTGCACAGTTCAGAAATATTGGGTTTTATTAAAAATGCGTTTTTGTTTTTAATGGCCTGCAATGCAGGACCTGAAGTATCCACAATGCATTTGGCACCAACTGCATTGGCGGTTTTTGCAATTAAGCCATAAAAATAATCGGGTAGGCCTGGAGGAAGACTTCCACTGGCCACGACATAAGTTGGAGAGAATAATCTTACCGTATCAATTAGGGTTTCAATAGCAATTTCTTCTACGACCTGGCCGGGAAATGTAAAGCGGTACTGGCTGTTAGTATTGCTTTCAAGAACGATCCAGTTTTCACGTGTTTCTACTTTTGTATCGATGGCTTGAAATGGTATGTCCTGTTTATGAAGCAATGTTTGCAGCATATCACCGTTGTGGCCACCCGCAGGAAACAATGCCGTTGATCCTGTATCAAGTTTTTTTAAAGCCTTACTTACATTAATACCGCCACCACCTGCTTCGTGCACTACATCCGTACAACGAAGTTTTGATTCGGGCTTTATAGCATTCACAACTGAACTTTTGTCTATGCATGGATTTAATGTGATGGTGAGGATCATAGGAATCTCTGATTTAATAATGTCTAATCTCTGATTGAGAATAATTGGCTTTATACTTTATAAACTTTATTTACTTTATTTACTTAACAAACCTACTTCCTTAATTACTTTCTCAAATCGCTCCTTCATTTCTGCATAAGGAGTAAATCCTTTTGATAAAAGAAAGAACTTGCTTTCACTAACCTGCAAAAGCACCTGGGGATAGCCTGTCACCTGCAATTGCTTACATAATGCAAATTCATAGTAGGCCATTTCTTTATACTCTTCACTGTGTAGTTTGGTGTAAAAAGTTTCCGGCTGGATACTGTACTTCTCAAGTAAGTGTGTGTATGCTTCATCATCACAAAGATCTCTTCCTTCATAATGCAAACTGTACTGCAGGTCAGTGGCAAACTCTACCTGCCTCTCCGGGTAAAACTCTTTAAAGATACACATAGCAATAGCCGGTTTTTCGGAATAGGGAAACCAGTCGCTCATATCGGGGTTATGAATATGCCAGAGATAATCTTTTCCAAATTCAATTCCCGTAAGTTCTTCAACCCTTTTATAAGCATTTGATATAAAACCAGCCATAACGCTGATTGGTTGCGGCTTTTCACCAATGATCATGCCGCCACTCAACACTTCAAATGCAAGGCGGTCTTTGTATTCATTCCAAATCCTTTTCATTACAGGACTGAAGCCATAACACCAGCCACAGTAAGCATCATAACAATAATATACCGTTGGGATCATGTGGCAAAGTTAGGAGTTGAGATGTGCTAACCGCTTTGCCTGTTGCTGCTTCGTTTTTATTTAACCTGTTTATAATTTGGGTTCATCTAGATGGAAAATTGAATTAACATTGACATTCTAATATTGCCTGCCATGCATATTTTTATTTATGAATTTCTCGGCACCGCGATGCTGATATTGTTAGGCGACGGTGTTGTTGCCAATGTAGTATTGAATAAGAGCAAGGGCCAAAACAGTGGATGGATAGTTATCACCTTCGGATGGGCCATCGCAGTTTTCGTTGCGGTCTATATTTCAGCAAAAGAAAGTGGCGGCCATTTAAATCCTGTTGTTACTTTAACAATGGCCTACCTGGGCAGGCTAAGCTGGTCGCTGGTACCGCTTTATATTGCAGGACAAATGCTTGGTGCTTTCGCGGGAGCTGTTGCAGTATGGCTGGCCTATAAACAGCATTTTGATGCTACAGAAAATCCTGATGCAAAGCTTGCTGTGTTTTGTACCCACCCATCCATACGCAATCCATTTTATAATTTGATCTCAGAGATCATTGGAACCTTTGCTTTGATCACAGGTGTTCTTTATTTAGCATCGCCTGCCGAAAGCATAGGATCAATAGCTGCTTTGCCAGTGGCGCTTTTGGTGCTTGGTATCGGCTTAAGTTTAGGTGGCACTACTGGTTACGCAATCAATCCTGCCCGTGATCTTGGGCCGAGGATCGCACATTTTTTATTGCCTCTCAAAGACAAACGCGACAGCGATTGGTCGTATGCATGGATACCAATAGTTGGACCTGTGGTTGGAGGGCTATTGGCAACATGGGCTTATCATGTATTGCATTTGCCTTTATAGTAATTACTTTTTTATGTTGCCAGCATTTGCATTTCATAGCATCAGCGTTGTTGCCAATTTGCTGTTTTGCCACGCAAATTGCTCCCTTGTGCCGAAGAATCCTAATGCGCCAGCAACCAATTTTCTCCTTCACCTGCTTCTGCTTCAACAGGGACTTCATTAGGTAAGATCAATGCGCTGCGCATACAATCCAATACAACCGGCTTTACAGCTTCCAATTCTTCTTTTAATACATCGAACACCAATTCATCATGCACCTGTAAAAGCATTTTGCTTTTAAAGCCATGTTGCTGAAAAGCCTCATGCACTTTTATCATCGCAAGCTTTATCATGTCGGCAGCAGTGCCTTGTATAGGACTGTTGATGGCATTGCGTTCCGCAAAACCACGCACTGTAAAATTGCCTGAATTAATATCCCGCAGCCAACGCTTGCGGCCCATGAGTGTTTGAACGTAACCATGTTCACGGGCGAAGTTTACGGTATCATCCATGTATTTTTGAATGCCTGCAAACTCCCGCTTGTAATTATCAATGATCTCTTTTGCTTCAGTGCGGCTGATACCAAGATTATCGGCAAGGCCAAATGCACCCTGGCCATAGATGATGCCGAAATTTACACTCTTGGCTTTGTAGCGCATCTCTTTTGTTACGGCAGTTTCATCCACGCCATATACTTTAGAAGCTGTAGCAGTATGAATATCTTTTCCCTTTCTAAAGGCATCACACATATTTGGATCGCCGCTAATGCCGGCAACAATACGCAACTCGATCTGTGAATAGTCGGCGCTTAACAAAACATGATCTTTATCTCTTGGCACAAAAGCTTTGCGTATCTCTTTACCACGATCGGTACGAACTGGAATGTTTTGCAGGTTTGGATTGTTACTGCTTAACCGACCGGTAACTGCAACTGCCTGCGCATAAGAAGTATGAACCCTTCCAGTTTTTAGATTGATCATTTTTGGCAAAGCATCTACATAAGTGCTTTTCAGTTTTGTCAACTCACGAAACGTCAAAATATTATCTGCAATTTCATGGCCTCTTACTGCAAGCTTCAATAAAACATCTTCGCCTGTTTGGTATTGGCCTGTCTTTGTTTTTTTTGCTGATGGATCCAGTTTCAGTTTATCAAACAATACTTCGCCTAACTGCTTCGGGCTTGCAAGGTTGAACCGTACTGCTGCTGTCGCGTATACTTTATCTTCGGCGATCTTCGCTTCCCTTTCGAGTTCTTTGCTGTAATCATTTAAAAATGACTCATCGATCCTGATGCCTTCAAACTCCATGGCAGTAAGCACTTTCACCAATGGGTTTTCCACTTCGTCCAAAACTCTCCGCACTTCTCTGTCGCTAACCAGCGGCGCAAATTTGTGTTTTAATTGTAAAGTGATATCGGCATCTTCTGCTGCATAATCTTTTACAATTTCAATTTCCACATCACGCATTGTGCCCTGCGTTTTTCCTTTCTTGCCAATCAATTCGGTGATAGACACAGGCTGATAACCAAGATACTGGGCACTCAACAGATCCATGCTGCGGCGACCATCCGGTTCAATAACATAATGCGCCAGCATCGTATCATAAATTTCACCTTTCAACTCAATGCCATACCATTTCAATATCAGCATATCGTATTTCAGGTTCTGACCTATCCATACAATACTTGCTTTATCAAACAATGGCTTGAATTGCTGGAGAATAGTTTCAGTTTTTTCTCTTTCCGCAGGACAGGGAATGTAATATCCTTCACCAGGTTGAAATGCAAAGCTTAAGCCAACAAGTTCTCCAAGGTTGGCATCTATATGAGTGGTTTCGGTATCAAAACATATTTCTGTTTGTGTGATAAGCTTATCTATTAATTCACCAATTAGCTGAGAAGTATCAACAAGATGATAAGTATGAGGTGTATTGCTGATGTTTTTTTCAGCAGTCAACCCTCCGGAAGATTCTTCACTTTCGCTGACTGGTTGAGTTTTTGGTGTGGGTTGTTCAACAACATTCCCAAACAGATCTTGTTGCACTGCAACAGGTGCAGCATTTCCAAATGCACTGAACGTATCTCCCAATATTCTTTTTCCTATCGATTTAAATTCAAGTTCAGTAAACACTTCCTGCAAGGCTTCCTTGTTCCATTCTTTTAATCTATAATCTTCTTCATGAAATTGTACCGGCACATTGGTAATGATGGTTGCCAATTGCTTACTCATGATTGCCATCTCTTTTCCGTTGCGAATCTTCTCTCCCAGTGAACCCTTTATTGTATCAGCACTTTGAAGTATCGCTTCTACTGTTCCATATTCTTTCAACAATTTGGAAGCCGTTTTTTCGCCAACACCTGCTATGCCAGGAATATTGTCAACTGAATCCCCCATTAATCCCAGAATATCTATTACCTGGTCCACTCTTTCAATATCCCATTTGGCACAAACTTCTTTTGGCCCCATTATTTCTACATCACCACCCTGGTAGCCGGGTTTGTAGATATAAATATTATCACGCACCAATTGGCCATAATCTTTATCGGGTGTTACCATGTACACTTCATAACCCATATCCGCAGCCTGCCATGCGACAGTACCAATAACATCATCTGCTTCGTATCCATCCAGTTCGACAACAGGAATATTAAATGCCTGTATGATGCGTTTGATATCGGGCAAAGAAGCAAGCAAATCTTCTGGTGCTTCCTGGCGGTTGGCTTTGTAATCAGCAAAGCCTGTGTGTCTTTCCGTGGGAGCATGTGTATCAAAACACACGGCCATATGTGTGGGCTTTTGATTATTCATCAGTTCGATAAGCGTATTGGTAAAACCAAACTGCCCATTGGTATTGCGCCCTGTAGAAGTGATGCGTGGATTACGAATAAGTGCATAATACGCCCGGTAAATGAGGGCCATTGCATCGAGGAGAAAAAGTTTTTTTTGCGACATAAGAACAGGAAACTATTTGTAGTGATTGGTATTATTTAAGAATGCTGCGAAACTACTGGTTAAAAATAGGGAGGGTTTTGGAAAAGAAGGCATACGAGCAGGAATGCGGTGAGCATCTCATTCCATCTCCCCGTTTTCAAAATGATAGTGTTCTTGGCTTGCAGATGTAAATTTTTCAATAAAATCGGGCAATAAGTGTTTAGGTTCTTTTGGTTTAAAGAAACCGCTTTCAATTGCCCAATCATAGATACTAATATCCAGAGGGTATAATGTCACTATTCCTGATAGCTTATATTTCTTAATCCATGCTTTTGCAATATTTATATCTGTAAAAACAGCATTCCCAAAGCGGCTATTAACTCCATGAAAAATCCAAACTTTATTCATAGTTATTTATTTTTTCCATCGCGGCAGTGTCACTCCTGCCCTTCGGAGCTTGCAGTTCCGAAGTTAAATTATATTGCCTTTTTTAGAAACGGCACTATTTCTCCACTTAAATGCTACATAATGATTTGCTGTACAAGAGAGTGACACAACGATGATTCCATAAAAAACAAATGCTGGTAACAAAAAACCTAATCTGTTCTACAACCAATTATAACTTTTCTCCACCGCCTTTTTCCATTTTGTATAAAGTGCATTTCGCTGTGCGGCCGGCATAGAAGGCTGCCAGCTTTGGCTTACCTGGTGGTTGCGTTTGAGATCATCGAGATTATTCCAGTAACCGGATGCAAGCCCCGCCGCATAAGCAGCACCAAGACAAGTGGTTTCATTTATCAAAGGACGCTGTACCGTTACCTGCACCATATCGGCCTGGAACTGCATCAGTAAATTATTTACCACCATGCCGCCATCAACATTGAGTGCATTCAACTGTATGCCGCTGTCGGCTTCCATGGCATTTAATACATCAAGCGTTTGATACGCTGTGGCTTCCAGCACAGCCCTTGCAATATGTGCCTTGCCAGCAAAACGGGTAAGCCCGGCAATAACGCCTCTTGCATCCGTACGCCAGTAAGGCGCATACAAACCGCTAAACGCAGGAACAAAATATGTATCCCCATTATCGGGTACGGATGCGGCCAAAGTTTCTATGTCATTACTGGTTTTTATTATCTCAAGATTGTCTCTTAGCCATTGCACCAAAGCGCCGGTTACAGCAATGCTTCCTTCGAGTGCATAGCATGCAGGTTGCTGCCCGAGCTGGTATGCTACTGTTGTAAGCAATCCATGTTTGGAAGCAACAATTTTTTCCCCGGTATTCATGAGCATAAAGCAACCAGTCCCATAAGTATTTTTTGCCTGGCCTGCATCAAAACAGGTTTGGCCAACCAATGCCGCCTGTTGATCGCCGAGCACACCCATTACCCGAATATTTTTTGCAGCGCCTTCTTTTATAACCCCGAAGTAGCCAGCGCTGGCATGTATTTGCGGCAGCATTTGCTTTGGAATATTCAGCAACTCTAAAACTTCATCATCCCATTCCAATGTTTGCAAATTCATTAATTGTGTTCGGCTTGCATTGGTGACATCTGTTTTATGCTCGCCTGTGAGTTTCCATACAAGCCATGTATCAATATTTCCAAAGAGAGCATCCCCTTTTTCCGCATCAGCTCTCAAGCCATCTACATTATCAAGCAGCCATTTTAATTTCAGCCCGGAGAAATATGTAGCGAAAGGCAATCCAGTTTTTTCACGTAACCCATCAGCGCCATGCTTTGCAGCCAGTTCATTCACCATATTTTCTGTGCGGGTATCCTGCCAAACCAATGCGTTGTAATAAGGCAGGCCAGTATGTTTATTCCAAACGACAGTTGTTTCCCGCTGGTTGGTAATGCCAATAGCAGCGATGTTCTCCAGGAAAAGACCACCTCTTATTAAAGCTTCAGCCACCACGAGTTTTGTATTCTCTATGATCTCCATTGGATCATGCTCTACCCAGCCGGGCTGTGGAAATATCTGTGCATGTTCTCTTTGGGCAGAGGCAATGACTTGACCTTTCTGATCAAAGATCATAAAGCGGGTAGAGGTGGTACCCTGGTCAATGGCAGCGATGTATTTCATGAAATCATCATTTAAAACCCAGCAAACATTTCAGCTTGTTCTTCGATCAGTTGTTTTATCTGTTCATCCTGCATCTCTCCCTCAACAAAATTCTTTTTCATAAAAGGGATGCGCACCAGCATGCTAAGCACATGAGAATTAAGATAATGGAAAATATCTGTGAGGTGGCTGAGTGCATGTGCGCCACCAAGGGCTCCATCACTAATGCTTACAAGTGCTATTTTTTTCCTGCTGAGTGCATTGGGCCAGCCAAGACCATCGATAAATGTTTTCAGAACACCAGGAAAAGAACCATTGTATTCAGGAACAATAAAAACAAATTTGTCTGCCTTTGCCATCCGTTCTTTATGCTGATTAAAGGCTGCATTTTTCCCTGAGTTTTCATATAGAGCGGTAAAAGCAAAATCTTCCGGCAGATGCTCAAGACTCAGTATTTCACTTTCTGCATCATATTTATTCAAAATATTTTGATAGTATTCTGCAACCTTATAGGTCTTTGAATTCTTACGGTTCGTAGTGGCAACTATTAAAATCATAATTTCAATGGCGAAGTAATGCAAAGGTTAGGCTGAATAAGCCAAATTGCACGGCAATAAAAATAAAGCCTGTTTTGAACCGAAACGAATTTTTAGAAAGAATAAAAACCGAAACATTTGATGTTTGCATCATCGGTGGTGGCGCTACGGGTGCGGGGTGTGCTTTGGATGCACAAAGCCGCGGGTTAAAAACGATTTTAATTGAAAAAGAAGATTTTGGAGCAGCAACCTCTTCGAAAAGTACAAAGCTGATTCATGGCGGCGTACGCTACCTCGAACAAGCCATAAAAAAATTGAGCTGGGGCCAGTTTAAAATGGTGCACAAGGCTTTAAAGGAAAGGAGGACCCTACTTAAAATTGCGACGCATATCACAAAGCCATTACAATTAATAACACCCTGCAACACATGGCTGCAGGGTTTGTATTATTTCATAGGATTAAAATTATACGATTGGATAAGTGGTCGAACCAATATTGGCAGCAGTCGCTTGATGAAACGATCGGAAGCTTTAAAGCATATTCCAACCTTAAAGAAAAAACATCTCTATAATGCTGTATTGTATTTCGACGGCCAATTGGATGATCAGCGGTTTAACCTTGCATTGATACAAACGGCAGCAAGCAAAGGAGCTTTATGTATCAATCACTGCAGCGCAAACGCATTTGTGAAAGATGAGAATAAAAAATTAAAGGCATTAAAAGTAACAGATACACTGACAGGAAATCAATACACTGTTTACTCAAAAGTTTTTATTAATGCTACGGGGCCTTTTGCTGATGCCGTTAGAAAGATGGCGAATGAAAATGTATCGCCAAGAATAAGGGTGAGTAAAGGCGTCCATATCTTATTGCCAATGCAAATGATGCCAACTTCTTCTGCATTACTTATTCCAAAAACAAAAGATGGACGACTGGTATTTGTAATTCCATACCAACAGCATTTACTGGCGGGCACTACTGACGATGAAACAGAATTAACTGAAAAAGAATTTGGTCCAAATGCCGCCGAAGTAAAATACCTGCTTGATTATGTCAATGAATATTTAGATATAAAAGCCTCTCCAAGTGATGTGCTGGCGGGCTTTGGCGGATTGAGGCCACTTATTACGGCAGCCGGCAGCACAAAAGATCTTGTGCGGGATCATGAAGTTGAAACCGACAATGAATCAGGACTCATTAGCATATTAGGTGGCAAGTGGACCACCTACCGTCTGATGGCAAAAGATACTATTGATGCTGCAGAAAAAGTGCTAGGTAAAAAAAGTATTTGTACTGCTGAAAATATCATACTTGCTGGAAGTGAAAAATTTGATCTTTCTAATATCATCGCTTTGCTTCAAAAAACTTCATGGGATAATGAAATAATCAATCATCTGATAAGCAAATACGGCGATCATTCCACATTGCTTGCAGAAAGCTTGAAGCATAACCCCGAATGGACAGCACGCTTACTACCAAACATGCCCTATACTCCTGCAGAATTGTACTATGTAATGAAATATGAAATGGCCTGCACCGTAAAAGATGTGTTGAGCTGCCGCTGGGGAGTTCAGTTATCCAATTGGCAGCAAACTCTTGAACTTGTTCCTGTTGTTGGTAAGATAATGGCGGAGCATTTCAACTGGAGTGAAAAAGAAAGAGAAAGTTATATCGATGCTTATCAAAAAGAAGTGGAAGCAATGATGAGTTCCATTGTTTAAAGTAAAAACTGCGCTATTTACTTTTTATCACTTCCTTATCCATTATATCTTTCAGCGTCTTTTTCTCAAGTATTGCTAATAAAGAATCCCTTGCTTCTGCCAAAACTATTTTGAGACCACAGGTATGCTCATCACAACCTACACATGGTTCATAAAAATTAAGACTTACACAGGTTAACATGGCAATGGGGCCGTCTACAAGTCTTATCACTTTAGCCAGGTTTATTTCTTCCGGGGGTAATAGCAGTTCATAGCCGCCCTGCCTGCCGCGGTGACTTACCAATAAACCCGCCTGCTTTAGCTGGTAAAAAATATTTTCCAGAAAGCGGAGCGGTATATTTTTCGCCTGTGCAATCACGGGCATCAGCACGGGACCTTCGCCATAGTGGGCAGCCAAAAAAGCCGTGGCTTTTAGTGCATATTTTGCTTTTTGTGATAACATATTGCAAGCCCTTTAAAACTTATAAGGATAATAGCAAAAATAAATGTTCATATATCAAGTGAAGATTTATTTTTGCAGACCAATCACTATTAAAACATTTTTTTATGAGCTTACGTCTTGGCGATCCTGCCCCCAATTTCCAGGCCAATACAACAGAAGGCCCAATTGATCTTTATGAATACCTCGGCTCAGGCTGGGGAGTATTGTTTAGCCATCCTGCCGATTATACCCCCGTTTGCACCACCGAACTGGGTCGCACAGCACATCTGAAAGAGGAATTTGCAAAACGCAATGTGAAGGTTTTGGCTGTAAGTGTGGATGACATCGAAAAGCACAAAGGCTGGGTAAACGATATTAATGAAACACAGAAGTGTACTGTTGACTTTCCGCTTATTGCAGATGAAAACCGTGTAGTAGCAACCCTCTACGATATGATCCATCCCAATGCCAGCGCCACTGCAACAGTAAGAAGTCTTTTCATCATTGGCGCAGATAAAAATATCAAGCTAATGATCACTTACCCTGCCAGCACCGGCCGCAATTTTGTTGAAGTACTAAGGGTAATTGACAGCCTGCAGCTTACAGCAAACTACAGCGTCGCTACTCCTGTCGACTGGAAAGAAGGCGAAGATGTGATCGTTGTGCCTGCTGTATCTACCGAAGATGCTATCAAGAAATTTACAAAAGGGGTGACCATCATAAAGCCATACCTGCGTTATACACCACAGCCTAACAAATAAGTGTATTTGTAAAAATCCTGTTTTTAATGGCGGTCCTTTGATCGCCATTTTTTTGTGTTCAAAGCTTGGGATACAGCGGTCTTTTTGGTACCCTCATTTGATCTTGTTGCAACATCGTTGTTGCCAATTTGTTGCTTCGCCACACAAATTGCTCCCTTTTATGACAACAAGTTTATGCCGTAAATAAAAATCCCTTAAGACTATCCACTTTTTTTCCCTTTTCGATGTGCAAGGCTTTTAACATGCCATTACATTCTCTCCATTATTTTTGTAGCCATGTATAAATTGAAATTAAGCCTGTGGGCATGTCTGATATCCGGAATATTAACCGCACAAGATGTTCAGCAGTTAAGAGACTCCGCCCGGGATCTTCAACGCAAAGGTGATTACGAAAATGCAGTACAAGCTTTGAATAAAGCCCTTGAGCAGGAGCCCAATAATACAGGCGTCAAGAAAGACCTCGCTATCACATATTATTTATCAAGGCAATATCCAAAAGCAATTGAAGTAATAAAACCATTGACAGAAGACTCTGATGCTGATGAAGAAATTTTTCAAATTGCCTGTCTTGCTTATCGTGGCGATCTAAACTTTAAAGAAGCTGATCGTTTGTACAAAATAGCCTTAAAAAAATACCCTGAAAGTGGTATGATGTACAGCGAATATGGTATCCTGCTCGAAGCAAAAGATCCCGGTATGGGTAATGGTATTCTGCAATGGGAAAAGGGCATCGAAATGGATCCCGGTTACTCGGGCAATTATTATAACGCCGCAAAGTATTATGCTGATCATAATAATCAGCTTAAAGCAGCATTATATGGCGAAATATTTGCAAATATCGAAAGCTATTCAGGCCGTACCACTGAAATAAAAGATATTTTGTTCGACATGTATAAGAAAATATTTAACAGCGGACAGGTTTCAATTAAGGGTACGAATGCATTTGAAACAAGAGTAGTTGAGTCGCTTAAAAAACAAGCTGATCTTTCAACAGATGGCATTAACACAGAAAGTTTGACTGCTATCCGCACCCGCTTTATACTGGACTGGTTCCCTGGTGCAGTAAAAAAATATCCATACAAACTTTTTGAACTGCACCATCAATTACTTGAAAATGGATTGTTTGAAGCTTACAATCAATGGTTGTTTGGAAGCGTCGATAATATGCCCGCTTACCAGGATTGGAAAAATTCGCATGTTGCCGAGTTTAATGAATTCAATAAGTTTCAGCGTAACAGGGTGTTTAAAGTGCCAGCCGGCCAATATTACAAATAGCCCCGTATTTGCAAGTCTTCTAAACTTTCGCAAATGATTTGCAAAATTTCAGCCCATTGCGGATTTCCGTGGTGAACCTATTTCCCCGTGGCATGGTTTTATTCCAATATTCAGAAAATAGTTTTATGAAACATGTTCTGAATTTAATGGCGGCAGGTACTTTATTAATAATTGCCTGTAATTCTGCTCCAGAAGCAGATAAGGCCAAAACAACCGATGAGCAGGTAATTGCTGCCAGCACGGGCAGGGAATACAAGGTAAACACTGGTACCAGTAAAATTGAATGGGTTGGTACCAAACAAAACGGTGAGCATCATGGCACCTTTCATATTAAAGATGGAGAGATAGCAGTTGATAAGGGCAATATCACCGGGGGCTCTTTTTCCATTGATATGGCTTCAGTAACTAATATAGATCAAAAAGGAGAGCCAAAGCAAAAGCTGGAAGCACATTTAAAAAGTCCAGATTTTTTTGAAGTGGAAAAATTCCCTACTGCCAAATTTGTGATCACTAATGTAGAACCTTATGATAGTTCTAAAAACGAAAGCGTTTTGCCGGGAGCTACACATCTTATCAGCGGCAACCTGACATTAAAGGACAGCACTAAAAATGTAACCTTTCCGGCCAAAGTAAATGTTGATAATAACAATTTAACTGCCCAGGCTGATTTTAATATTAACCGTGTCGATTGGGGTATTAATTACAAAGGGGCAAACAACCCCAAAGATTGGCTAATAAAGAAACAGGTAAATCTCAAGCTGGATATACAGGCTGCAAAAAAATAACCTAATAAAACAATAGGACTGCAGGATTTAAAAATCCTGCAGTTTTATTTTATACATGAGGTTACATTCAATTCTTTTATTAGTATTTGCTTTGAAAAATCTTTCCCGTTGTTTATCTTTCTAAAAATTTAAAACAAGCGCTATGAAAAAGATCTTTTTAATCTCAGCTGTATGTTTTCTCGCAAGTGGTTTGCAGAAAACACAGGCACAGCCAACCCAGGATGAAATGATGAAAGCCTGGCAGGCTTATATGACTCCGGGCGATGCCCATAAAATGATTGCAAAAAGTGACGGCCAATGGAAAGCAGAAGTTACTGTGTGGATGGCGCCGGGCGCACCACCAGAAAAAAGTACCGCAACCGCCACCAACAAAATGATACTGGGAGGGCGTTACCAGCAATCCACACATAAAGGAATGTTCAACGGTATGCCATTCGAAGGCATTAGTACTTTTGGCTACGATAATGCAAAAAAAGTATATGTCAGTTCATGGATTGACAATATGGGAACCGGGATGATGAATATGGAAGGCACATGGGACGATGCCACTAAAACAGTAAACATGAAAGGAAAATCGGTTGACCCCGGCACCGGGAAGGATATAGATGTAAGAGAGGCCTTTAAAATAATAAATGATAACACCCAGTTATTGGAAATGTATATGACAGGGGCCGATGGCGCTGAGTTCAAGACAATGGAAATAAAATTTACCCGAAATGTCCCGGTAAAAAAATAGAACAATCTATTTATACAAAGATCTCCGGAGTTAATTCTTTCGGGGATCTTTATTTTACTATAACTAAAAGATTAAACATTCCTAACCCGTATTATTTGATCTTAATGAAAGCCATGAACCAACACAACCGATAAATATCAACCCGGTGCAAATAATAGGAGGGGGAAAGGTAAGCGAAGCCATTGCTGCGAAACATGCGCCATAGATTATTGTTTGCAAACCAAATACCCGTTTTGCAAGGCTTGCTTCTGCTTTGCTTCTTAATAGCAGGATGTTTAATAAGCCTCCAAATAAAAGCAGCAGGGTAAATGAAATACTGAAAGACAAGAGTATATTCCCCATTGATGGCTTAAAGCCTGCCCCAAGATCCATTTTGTAAGTTCCCATCAATTCAATAAGTTGTTTTTCAGTGTCGTTTGTTGGTACGGGTTTTACAAAAAAACTGACACTGTGTATGGCAGCAGTCAGCAATTGAAAAATGATAGTGGTTGTTATCCAGGCTTTTTGTTTTCGCAACATAATTTACGATTAATGAACTTTCTGATAATAAAAATTAGAGCGCTTTGTATCGGCACCCGCATCGGTATAAGCATATATGGAATCCGCAGAAATTATATTATACACAACACGTTTAGGATAATCATGAGTTGGGTTCTCAAAAACAAAGCTGTGGTTTTCGGATGACGACAACTTAAACCGAACGGGCTGGCTATTGTTTTGATCTGGAACAGTTGGTATATAAAAAATTCCATCTTCTTCCAGTTGCAGTAACACACTTTCGAGGCGAATGGTATCAGCATCTTTAAGCCGGTAACTTTTTTGCTGCATAGTTTTATCACTTGTTTTTACCCAGTGTTCATACAAAGCTCCTTTGCGGGTTTCTGTTTTCCATGTGCCTTCCAAAGCAAACAGCTGCTTAAATATTTCTTCATTTTTGCTGTAGTTATTCCTGAAAGCGCAAAGGGCAAATCCAATAGCAGCGATCATTATAATTTTTTTGTATTTGTTCATCTTTCCTGGTTTATTAATTATGAATTTAGCATGTTTTGCAATTTTACATTTTTGTTGCGCAGATCAATTCCACCTTCAAGAATTGATTTAAGGTTAGCAAGATAAAACGTCCAGCCCTGCATACAGCCAATATGATACAAGGCCCTGGAAGCATCGTCAAGGGGAATATCTTGTTGCACCAGTTCAACAATTGTTTCGTTTTCCTCACTTCCAATATTTACACTCACGGTTATGTTATTGTCACCCATTCCACTAAACGTAAAATGAAAAAAACTACTTCCATTGGCTTCCAGCATCCTGCCTTTTTCCACAACTTCATCCTCATAACCATACCATAGCCAAGTATATGTATCTCCCTGCTGCACTTCTTCATCGCGGTAGCGTAAGTTTCCGTCTGCTTTGCAAAAATCTGAACTCCTTAAAAACCACGACTCAATGCCATTTTGTGTAGCCCATGCGTTATAAACAGCTGAGATGCTGGATTTTATAGGAATACGCAGCCTAAAGCTGCTCCAGTCATAGTCGGTCATATGCTAATTATTAGGTGGAGGAACAGAATGCAAGCCAACACGGTTTCCTTCAGTATCAATAAAAACTCCCATGTGACCTATATCGGCAGCTATGTAAGTTTTAGGAACAACAATTTTTCCGCCTGCTGCTTCCACCTTATCAAGCACATTTTGCACATCAGGGTTTGCATTCAGGTATATTAATGTTCCATCAGCCATCGGTTGATAAAATTCAGGTGAATGAGTAAGGGCACCACTCACTCCTGTCATATTATCTTCAATCGGAAACATCCGCATACTCATCTGTGGCATATCCATCGGTATAAGGTTGATACCGAAAATAGTTTCATAAAACTTTTGTGCCCTTTCAAGGTTTGCTGTTGGTATTTCAAACCAGCTTATCGAATTTTTTTGAATACTCATATAAGATTTTTAAAAGTGGATAATAGAAAAACAGCTTTTAAAAATAGATAATAGCTTTTTTGAAAACAAGAACAAACACCATTATTTGATGAGTGGAAATCAATTTGCAACGAATGAACGAATTCGTGACGGCAGGTATAGAAAAATGAGCAGTTTCTACATCACTAAAAAAACAAACCCTGTAAGGCTTTTAAACCTTACAGGGCTGCGAAATATTTCATACCCATTTATTTTGAAGCGAGCAGCTTTTTCCAAATTGCATCGTTCATTTTTACAGGGTATTTCTTTTTTAATGCGGTTAACCAGCGTTCTTCAAGCACCTGCTGGTAATCGTTTATCACAAAGCCACGGGCTTCTTCAAAACTGCGTTGCTGATCAGCTGGCAAGAGGTCGTAAATACTGGCAAAGGTTTGACTGCCATCCATTGCATTTTTTACAGGTGTTGTTACCATTCCCTTGGAAAAACTTGTTTGTGATTCCACAGGAATTTGTGTCAGTTCAAAACGACCACTGTCTGCGATCAGGTTTTCAGGATACTTTTCAGTCAGCTTTCTCCAGTCCTGTGGGTTTTCCTTTATGCCTTTATATACATCCCCAGCTATTGTGGAATCGGTGGAAGTAACCAGCAAAGCGGCAGCACTTGCCCCCCAGCGGTATTTTGTTTTATGCTGCTGGTAATATTTTGCCAACCCTGCAGAATCTTCGGCCGCCTTATTCCAGACATTTTTATCCATTGCTTCAAATAACAGGTTTGCATCTTTAAATTCTTTTACCTGTAACGCAAAAGAAGGCTCTATTTTATCAAGGTTTTTCTTCAGTTGATCTTCAGTTGAAGATTGTATAAAATCCTGGAACATCTCATCATAAGTACTATTGGCCTTAAGAGGATTCATTCTTTCCTGCTTTATAAACTGCATCCAGTCACCGGCATTCACATTTTGTTTGCCAAAAAGAAGAACGGGAGTTTTTTCATTCATTTTCAAAGCTTTCGTGTTGCCATCATTCAGAGATGAATCTGTGTACTGCCAAAGTAATTGCTGGGTAAGGGGCGCTGGCTTATAACCCAGGTTGGTCATCTGCGATTTTATATACTTTGCCCTGGCTGATTCGGCCCTACCACCCGTCAATACTTTTTGCTTTAATTCGCCATTGAGGTCAGCCTCAGCAAGTGTTTTAGCTACGGGAAATTTATCAATCAGCTTGAGTATATGCCAGCCATATTCTGTTTGAAAAGGCTTGCTTATATCGCCTTTTTTCTTCAATGAATAAGCCTGTTGTTCAAAATTTTTATCATAAGAACCTACTCCAAAATCGGGCAGTATTCCCCCAGTTCCATAAGAAGTGCGGTCATTGCTGAATTGCTGTGCTATTGTGTCGAAAGCAGCCCCTTTTTGCAATGCATCGTACAATGAATCTGCCAGCAATTTCATTTTTTCATCTTTATCAGTATTCCCCTTATCGGCATTAATAAGCATTATTTGCGCAATGCGTAAACGCCCTTCTGCCGGCCGCTCGGATATTTTTTTAAAAATAAGGTACCCGCCCGTGCTTTTAAAAACCTCAGTATATCCGCTAACAGGCAAATTATAAACGGCAGTTTCATAATTATACGGCAGGGAAAATGCAGTGATCCATCCTGCTTCGCCGCCAGCGGCTTTATTACTTGAATCTGTACTGTATTGATTGACGACTGCTGCAAAATCTTCTTTTGCTTTTAATAAAGCAAGCGCTTTGTTGGCAAGGTCCCCGGCTTTTTTTATGGCCCCTGAATCGGAAGCATCAAAACCAATAAATAAATATCCCAGTAAAATATCTTTTTGGCTACGTTCAAAAGCCTCCTGCACCAGCATATCGGCATTTGATTTTTCATTCAGGAAACTTTCTACCAATTGATTACGGTAATTGTCAAGCTCAGTTTTCTGATTGGGCAGCGTATCCATTTTTCTATCAATGGCATCCTGCACTTTTAGTTTATAGTTGATATATAGTGGCAGGTACTCTTCCATGGCTTTTTTGCGATCACCCGGATCGGGATTTTTTTCAAAAGCCCTTAAAAATTCCGCCTGGTTAACAGCCTTTGTACCATAAGTAAAAAGCGGCTGCGCCGTGAGGATGGAAGAAAATAAAATACCCGCAAAAACGCCGGTAAGTGTTTTGTATCTCATAATTGTTAGAAGGTTGAATATTGAAGGTTCAAAGTTTTAAAGCTGAAAAATGTCCCGCTTTTTTTGCAACATCTACTTGCCTTTAGCAGTAGAACTATTCTTAATTTTTTCACGCAGCACATTATCGAGGTCTGTCAGGCTTACGTTTTTAGCAATTATATGCTTATCCTTATCCAGCAAATACAAGGTAGGTGTGCTGCGCATATCATACAATTGCCTGAAATTAGGCTTGCTTGCTTTTTCTTCTTCCGTCTTCATACTTGTTGGCTGATGAACATGTACCCAGCCCTTCGCGTGTTCATTTATAAATGCAGGCCAGTCTTTTACGCTTTCTTCGTTTACCATTACTGCGTACACCTGCACCTTGGCTTTTTCTTTCGCCCATTTGGTTTTATAAAGAGTATCCATCTTAGGTATCTCTTCGCGGCACTTGCCGCAATGTACATCCCAAAAAACCACCACTGTATAATCTGCATTAACATTGTAAAGGGATGATACTTTGCCGCTTGTATCAAGCAGTTGCATATCCCAGGCCTGCGTGCCGATCTGGTTTGCCATTATCATATAAGCCCGGTCTGTAATAGCTTTCATTTGCTTTTCGTTCAGCCAGTCAACGGTGGGTTTTTCGCCGCTTAAATAGCGCTGGTATATCTCAAGGAAAACTTTATCCTGTCCCATTATTTTAGGGTTCATATAATTATCAACATAATAACCGATCAGGTATTTAAACATTTCACGGTCGTTTCGCCCCAATGCTATCATCCAGTTGAATTCATAAATGATGCTGTCGGCATCAGGTACTACCCAGTTTTCAAGATATGATCTTAGCTTGTTGTCGAAAATAGGGGTGCGTACCAGGCGGCTATCCATAAAGTCGAAGCCATCCCAATAATGTTCTTTTCCCCAGCGGTACATAGCAATTGAGTCCTGCTTGGTTTTTGGATGCTGCAGTTGTTCTGGATATTTAACCTCCTGCATGCTTTTAAAAAGCACAGCAAGCATGGAATTAGGCTGTTCTTTAATTACTTTTTTACGGTATCCATCAATCTCAGCCAGGTTTTTTTCAATCTCAGCCTGGTGTTTCGCTCTTCCCTCCCCAATAGAATCAGTTTTTAAAAGTCTTCTGGCTGCTTCTGCAGCTGTTGCCCTTGGTGCAATAAATTTGGTATAATCTGTGAACTGCAGATTTTCGGGGCTTCCGCTAAACTGAAGTGTATGTTCAATATCGGCGCTGTCAACACTAATGGAAAATTCCTGATCCTTTCCGATGAGAAGCTCAAATAAAATGGTTTTGTGAGGTGACGCCACTATATAAATACCTTCCAGCAATGGCTCTTTGCCCTTAAATACTCCTTTCCCATTCACATCAAGCCAGGCACTGTCCGCCAACCCCTTTACGCTGCCATAGTAATAAGCCAGGTACAGCCACTGGTTTTTATAGGGTTTAACTGACAACTGCACTGTGTAACCAGCGGAAACTGCAGTTTTGGTTTGGGCTTTTGCATAACCAGCAAACAAAATTGGCATCAATACCCACACAATAATTCGCTTCATATTTCAGCTAAAAATAAAGATGGGCGTAAAAATACTGGTGTAAATGTTAACGGCTTGAAAACAGTAGCGGGCAACCCAAAAAAATATTCTTGCGATTAGAGAGCCGACATATTACTTTTGATTCGTTCCTATAGGCCGAGAAACCAAAAATAACCCCACTAAAACATTTCGAACTGCGCCATGAACCCCACGCTGGAGAAAATATTCAGTTCCTATTTTGCCAATTATAAAATCATTGACCTCACCGATTTACAGAAATCAGTATTACACGAAAAATACAACAATAGCGAAATAGAAGTTTGCGGACGAATAAAAGAAATTCACGAAACCTTTATAGAGCTTACGCATGAAATATTCATTTCAAAATGGAGAAAATATGCAACCACAGCTGTACTGGAACGCTATGAATTTGTGTTTTCGTGCTGCCTTCAAAATCCCGATAAGGAATTCCTGTTTACACTAAAAAAAGGCCAGTATTTAACTGTTAAAGGAATAATTGAAAAATTTGACATTAAGGAACCGGGAAGTGCCATAGGATTACTGGACGTCAGCCTTAAGTCATCGGAGATCAAAAACGCAGATGTTATATGGGCCGATAACAAATATTTTGGGCTTCCGGTAGAAGACGATAAATACAAACAGGACCGGGAGGCAAGGGAAAGAAGAAAAGCATTCAAAAGGAAAAAAGCCGCCATTAAAAAAAGGCTTAACTCTGTGTTTGGGGTAATAATTCTTATAATTTTTGCATTGATACTTCTAAAGATTCTTTCGGAAATTTATGGATTTTACAAATAAGAAATTCCACTTAAAATCCGTTTTTCTAAGAGCCATATTCCCTTACGAGTCAGCATAGCCATATAGTCACATTCCAAGAGTTCCGGGTTCGGGCTCGCATGTCAATTATGCCATAAGGTTAAAATAGTGGCAAGCCACTTGCTGTTTAGCATCAGAAAAAACCTCTTATCAAAAAAATTCTGCCTAATTACGCTTCTTACCCCTGCTTAGTTTAAAATTGCACTCCTCAAAAAAGTACCAAGTATATGAAAATGAGAAAATTAATTGCTGTCGTTGGTGTATTGCTTGCAGTTTGCCATTCAAAAGGACAGGCGCCCAATATTAAATTTGAAAAATACACATTGCCAAACGGCCTGAAAGTGATACTGCACCGCGACAGCACAGTCCCGGTAGTAGTAGTGTCTGCCCTGTACCATGTTGGCTCAAAAAATGAGGACACCGGCCGTACAGGATTTGCCCATTTTTTTGAGCACCTGCTTTTCGAAGGATCAGACAACATTAAACGGGGCGAGTTTGATAAATATATAACCAATGCCGGGGGTGAAAACAATGCCAATACCAGCCAGGACCGTACTTTTTATTATGACTTGCTGCCAAGCAATCAATTGGGGCTCGGCCTTTGGATGGAAAGTGAACGCCAAATGCATGCTAAAATAGAAGAGGCGGGTGTGGAAACTCAGCGCCAGGTGGTGAAAGAGGAAAAACGGCTGCGGGTAGATAATCAGCCCTATGGAAGTTTTGAAGAAAATATTTTTAAAAAGGCATTTAAGGTGCATCCTTACCGTTGGGTGCCTATTGGCAGCATGAAACATCTTGATGATGCCAAACTTGAAGAGTTTGTAAAATTTTATAAAACATTTTATGTGCCCAATAATTGTGTACTCAGTATAGCAGGAGATATAAATATTGCAGACACAAAGAAATTGATAGAGCAGTATTTTGGTCCTATACCCCGTGGCGGTGATATACCCCGCCCTAATGTTATTGAACCTGCATTGGGCGGCGAAGTGCGGGATGTAATTGAAGATAATATACAGTTGCCTGGTGTAGTAGAGGCCTACCGGGCTCCTGCACAAGGTACTGATGAATACTACACCTTCAAAGTGCTCAGCACTATTTTATCTGGTGGACCAAGCAGCCGCATGAATAAAATAATTGTAGATGAAAAACAGGAAGCAGTATTTGCGCAAGCTTTCCCTTTCTTTTTGGAAGATGCAGGCCTTTTTCTTAACCTGGCAATTGCCAATGCTGGAGTTAAGCCTGAGACATTAGAGAAATCAATAGATTCTGTAGTAGCTGATCTTACTAACAAATTAGTGAGTGAAAGAGAATTTCAAAAAGTAAAGAACCAGATCGAAACTGAATTTATTCAAACCAACAGTTCAGTAGCGGGGATCGCTGAAAGCCTCGCCAACTACGAAGTTTATTTTGGTGATGCCAATTTGATCAATACGGAAATCGACCGTTTTCGAAAAGTGACAAGGGAAGATGTAATGAAAGTTGCAAAAAAATATCTTGTTAAAGACAACAGGGTAGTGTTGTATTATGTTCCCAAAAGCCAGAATGTAAACCAGGCATCTTCAAATCCCTGATTTCGATAAGACAATTCTTTAAAAAATTTATTTGACCTTAATAATGATCATGAAAAAAATAATAGCGTCCTTTTTAATGCTTTCTTCCCTGTATAGCCATGCGCAGGATGTTGACCGCACAAAAGCCCCGGCTCCGGCAGTTCCACCTGTTATAAATATTCCAGACCCCGCAGCTTTTACACTGCCAAATGGATTAAAAGTATTTGTAGTGCGTAACACAAAGCTGCCACAGGTATCAGCAACGCTTACTATTGACATTGACCCTGTAAGCGAAGGAGATAAAGCTGGAATGCAATCAATGGCAGGCACACTGATGCGCTATGGAACCACTAAAATGAAGAAGGTAAGGCTGGATGAAGAAATTGATTTTTTGGGTGGCAGCATTAATACAGATCCAACGTCTGTATCCGCTTCCTCCCTTACAAATAATTTTTCAAAGCTGTTTGCACTAATGGCGGATATTGCCCTGCGGCCTACATTTCCAGCTGCGGAACTGGAAAAAATAAGAACACAAACACTTAGCGGCCTGGAAGCAAATAAGGAAGATCCGAAAGCTATTTCAGATAATATCTCCAAAGTATTACTGTATGGTAAAAAGCATCCTTATGGTGAAATAGAAACCGAAGCCACGGTAAAAAAAGTTACAGTAGCAGACGTAAAAAAATATTACAGTACTTACTGGAAACCCAATATTGCTTACCTCGTATTTGTAGGGGATATTACGACAGAACAGGCAAAAAAACTGGCCATTCAATATTTTGGTGTATGGGCAAAGGGTGTTGTGCCTAAACAAACTTATGCAACAGTGACGCCCCTGGCTAAAACTTATATAGCAATTGTAGACCGTCCTTCATCGGTGCAAAGTGTAATTGATATAAGTACCCCTGTTCAATTAAAGCCGGGTGCGCCCGATGCAATCCCTGCTTCAGTTATGAATGCCGTTCTTGGGGGTGGATTCAGCAGCAGGCTGTCGCAAAATTTACGGGAGAAACACGGGTTTACATATGGCTCTTATTCATCTTTAAGCACTGACCGACTTGTAGGTAATTTTTCTGCAGAGGCTTCTGTTCGTAATGAGAAGACGGATAGTTCGATAGCAGAATTCCTGTATGAATTAAAGCGCATTCGTACTGAGCAGGCCGCCGATACAGAAGTAACTAGTCTGAAAAATTATATGAGTGGCGGCTTTGCACGTTCGCTGGAATACCCGGCTACTATTGCAGCATTTGCCCTCAATATTGCACGCTACAATTTGCCAAAAGATTATTACCGGAATTATCTTTCAAAATTGTCATCTGTTACGCCTGGTGCTGTACAGGAAATGGCAAAAAAATATATAGACGATGGCATGCTTATAACCATTGTAGGCAATGCCAGGGAAATTGCACCCGGCCTCGAAAAGTATGGCCAGGTAAAATACTTTGATATCTATGGTAAAGAAATAGCAGCACCGGCAGCGTCGAAAAAAGTTGATCCAAATTTAAAGGGTGAGGACATTTTAAAGAAAGCCGTGGAAGCCTATGGTGGCGAGAATGTTATTTCAGCCATAAAAGATATTGAGCTTGACGGTAAAATGGAGATGATGGGTCAAAGCATTGATTACGTTCAAAAAAATGTATTTCCATCGGGCTATACAAGATCGGTAAATATGGGTGGCATGACCTTTATGAAACAAATGAAGAAAGATACGGTTTACAGCATGATCATGCAGGGTGCCGATGCACCAGTGGATGCGGCTTCCAAAGAAGACCTGGATGCAAGTGCCGCTTTTTATAAAGAACGGTATATGCTGAAGCAACCGGGTTATGTTTTTACAATAAAAGCCATAGAACAGTTGAATGGCAAAGACAGTTATGTGGTTGATATAAAATCACCGGCAGGAAATGCTACTACAATATATTATGATGTTGCTACAGGATTAAAAGTGCAGGAAATAACTGAAAAAGAATCTCCGATGGGTAAAATGAATGTGACGATAAAATATGAAGCCTATAAATTGGTAAATGGCCTACAGATCCCAATTAAGATGACTGTTGACTTAGAGCAGTTTAAACAGGAAATAAATATTGAGGATATAAAAATAAACCATGGATTAAAACTGACTGATCTGTAATCATTTATTCGAGTGTTACTTGACAATAGGGAGGCTTTGGTCTCCCTATTCTTTTATACATCAGATTGGATTTACAACAATCCATCAATTGCCTTTGCCAACTTGTGATCTTTCTCTGTAACCACATCTCCTGCATCATGCGTGCTCAGCCATATCTCCACAGTATTCCAGGTATTGCTCCAGTTTGGATGGTGGTTAATCCGTTCTGCTTCAATGGCTACACGGGTCATAAAAGCAAAGGCTTCGCTGAAATTCTTAAACTGGAATTTGCGGTATAGTTTATTATCTGTTTCCTGCCACATAGTAATTAATAGTTGATGGTTTGTGGTTCAAGGTTTGAAGTATGTAAGTTACGAAGAAAGCGCTTTTTATTTTTACTTTCTATTTCCTTCATCTCCTGCAGAAGAGAGAACTTCTAAAACATACCCTGCTGTAAAGTATTTTTTTGTTTTATTATGCCAGCTGCTTTTGTATATCCTCCTTCTGCACCGTCTACAAAATGAACATGCCCTTCATTTATGTTACGAACATAGCACGACATCACCGATTCTTTACTCACATAGAGGCCATAAAGAATTTCGCCATCCCTCTCTATTTTACTTAATGCAGTTTCAAGCAATTCCCGTTGCTCTGCAGTACCGGAGATCACTGTATTAATTCTTCCATCTATAACCAGCGTATCTGACATATCCACAAGTCTATGGAGATAGCCTTTTCCCTTCTTGGTTTTAAAATAAAAATAACCGATGGAGGTTCTTACCCAGGTATTAAGCAGGAACAATTGCCTGAAACCACCCATACGGGCCTGCACTTCCAACCCCAGTTTGGCCAGTGTGGTTTTCAACTTCAGCTTTCCTACGCTAATCGGCTTCCGTGTTTGCGGTGCGCCATATATTGCATCCACATTGTCCATCACCTTTTTAAAAGCCGTTGATTGCTTTACCCCTTCACGGGCTATCACTAATAAACTGACTACTTCAGAATAATTTTCCGGTGGTTTTATTCTATCCCACCTGCATTGCATGCCGCTCAGGTCAAGGTCATCTTTAGCAGCAGGCAGGTTTGCAAACATATAATCGGGACCCTTTACCTGTTTTTCAGCATACGTCAGCCCATCACCTAATAATACAGGAATAGCAAACAATTCAGAGGTCCTTAATTTACTGATATTAAGTGCATGTTCCTGTTCATATATCTCCTTTACGGGCACATAACCCACCCGCAACTCCAAGTTGAAGTTATTTTTTGTATTTTCCCTGTGTTGGAGCAATGCCTGCATTGTTGTATCCAGCAATGTGGGTGGTATAATGAATGAAGCTCCATCGCCCCCAAAAAAGAACGGTACAGTAAGTTTGGATTTAAACGCAATATTAAGCAACGCAACTATACTGCCCGTAGCAACGAGGTTGATAGTTTCATGAAGACCTTCCTTTATTGCAGAAGTAGAATTTTTTACATCCGTTATCACTACATACCAGTTGACGGGAATTTTATAAAAAAGATGTTCCTCTGTCAACAGATCGCTTAACGGAATTTCATTTACGGGCAACCTTGAATAAAACAGATCATTATTTATTGGTTCCATGCCAACTCTCTGTTTGAAGGTTAATCAGTACGGGTGCGATTTTATTTCGAAATCAGGCGGGAGTTCACTGGTTAATAATTTTATGCTCAGCTAATTGTTTCGACTTGCCACAAGGCCCAACATTTTTCCATTCTGAAGATGAAGCCTGAAATTTTACAATACCAATTGCTGCTTATGGATAATTTTTTCACTGGCCAGTTCTGTTACCAACTGCAATTGTTTAAAGCTTTTTATTTCGTTCAGCAGTAACCCCGCTAGTTCAACATTTTGATCTCCTTTTGTAAGCCACAGATAATCTAGATGCTTTATTTCCTGGAGCAAGTATTCCCCGTCATGGTGGTTGGTATAAATATAATGCGTTACTTCAAGATGAGGTTCTTTACACTTAAAAATAGGGTAACTAAAATCCCTGCCTTTCTTTTTCACTAACACCTCCGACTCGGCCTGGTACCTGAAATCATATAGAAAATGTTTATTGACAAGCCATACAAACTGGTGCGGCTCCAGCGTGCTTTGAATACCCAGCAACAGTTGAACGTCTTCAAAAAATTCTTCTGCAATGACTTTGTTATCAATGCTTAATTTTTGCACCATTTTTATTGAATAATAATCTTTGGCGAACAAATAAACTAAAAAATCACTTGGAGCTCCTTTAACTCATTACCCCTCTTAACTGTAACTATCGTGCTTTGTCCTTTCTCAAATGTATTAAGTGCACGCATATAACTTTCGAGATCTGATACAGTATGCTCCCCTAATTGTACAATCACATCGCCGGCCTGCAAACCCGCTTTTTGCGCAGGTCTGCCATCTATAACAGCATCGGCCCTCACACCCTGGCCACTAAAAGTATAATCAGGCATTATACCAATGGTTACCTTAAGGCGGTCGGTGCCCATGCTTGGTTCTTTGGTTTTTGTAAACGTCAGTTTACCCTTACCATTGGAGTTTTCAATTACACGCAATATGTAGTTAATGATCCTTGTTTCACCTGCATAATTTATTTTAGATGCATCATCAGTAGGCCTGTGATAGTCAGCATGAAGACCTGTAAAGAAGAAAAGGACAGGGATATCTTTTCTGTAAAAAGATGTATTGTCGCTTGGGCCGGCACCGCTGCTATCGATTTTAAAATTCAAATCAGTATTAGTTGCTGTTTGCAAAATATCGCCCCATAACGGGGATGTGCCTGCACCGCCAATCGTAAGCAGCTTACTGCTGTCGCTTAGGCGGCCTATCATATCAATGTTGATCATGTAGTTCACTTTGGAAAGATCAACTGTAGGATGTTCGGTAAAATATTTGCTGCCGTATAATCCAAGTTCTTCACCGCTAAAATTTATAAAAAGGTAATTGTTACTGCGAAAATTGTTAGGCTTCTTTTTTGTGGAAGGCATGGCGCTTTTTTCTCTTATCAATCTTGCAAGCTCCAATGTGGCTGCAGCACCACTTGCATTATCATCGGCACCGTTATGTATTTCAGGTGTACCATTATAAAAGCTGTTATCATCTTCACCGTAACCCAAATGATCAAAGTGCGCCCCGATAATGATAGTTTGAGAAGCCTCATTATCGATATAAGCAATCACATTATGGGCTGTTCTTTTCTTTGAGATAAAAGTTACTGTTGTTTCAATATAAGGTGAGCTTACACCGCTGATCCCTAATTTTTTAATGGCTTTTTTTGTAAAATAAATTATAGGTATCGCCGAAACGGGCGAACGGTCTTTTCCATTAAAAAAAATGCTGTCCGGCTTTTTAGAAGTATTAAAAACCATTAGTGCTGTCGCCCCTTTGGAAACAGCATCTTTGGCAATATCCTTCAAATGATCTTCAGGTATAAAATGCGGGTTGTTTAGATTACTTTCCAGGACATCTTTCATATCATACCACCATGGGGAACCCATTTCCTGCAATGCTACTGATGATGCTCCTTTAACAGTACCTTCTTTACTCCATGCCAATGGAAAATAATCATCCTTTTTATCAAGAGCCTCTTCATTGATCTTTAGATAGGTAGAAGAAGACGGGACCTTGCCTTCATCTATTTCAAAAACCTGTATATAGTTTTTATCCTCATCCCCCGGAGATACACCAAGTTGTGCGTAGGTTGTTTTAAGATAGTTGATGGTTTTATCTTCCCCGGCAGTGCCGGCACGGCGCCCTTCCAGGCTATCACTTGCCAGTAAATTAATGTATCGCTGAAGATTGGCAGTAATTATGCCGTCAGCCTTTTGCTGATCCTTCTTTTTGCGGCTGCTGCTCTGCGCCTGACCAGGATTTACAGCATACAGAAGCATGAAAGCAAAAAGACCGGCTATATAAGGCTGTTTCAATTTCATTTGACAATTTTCTGATACAAAAATAACGTTGCAAAGAGATGGACAGGTTGAAATTATATATTTTATCACAATCTGAAATTGACTTGCTAAATGACCTGGTGATAATGCCATCAGGCAATAACCTTTCTATTAAATCAGCCTCATTAGCTGTTTCATTCTATTTTTGAAACGATGCATGGCAGGGCAACTGTAGTAACACTGTTGATCTTTTTTATTGTGGGCTACAGTTCACAAGCACAAACATTTCATATAACCGGTGTGGTAAAAGATGCTCATAACGAAGAACCAATACCCTTTGCCTCTGTAGTGGCAAAAACTGCCAAACGAGGTACAGCTACTGATTCTCTTGGAACTTTCAGCATAGAATTTCATAAAGAACTCACCGATTCACTCATTATTACTTATGTGGGTTACTTCCGCAAAGCGGTGCCAATGGCGATGTTCAAAGATTCAGGAACTGTTGTCATCAGGCTTGAACGTGCCGAAGGGCAAAATGCATTTGTAAAAACAAAAGCCAACTGGGGCATCATACTTTGGCGTAAAGTAGTGAGACATAAAGTGCTTAATGACCGCCGCCGCTACACCTGCTACTCTTACGAACTACACAACAAACTGGAACTTGACCTGAACAGGATAAATAAAGAAAAGCTGAAAGACATAAAGGTGTTGAAGCCTTTTGATTTTGTTTTAAATAATGTGGACAGCTCGGAAGGCACCCCTATTTTGCCCGTATTCTTAACTGAAACCATTTCCGATTTTTATTTCCAGCGCTCACCAAAACGCACAAGAGAGGTAATAAAGGCAAGTAAAACCAATGGCATAAATAACGAAAGCGTAACAAAGCTGTTAGGAGGCATGTACCAGAATGTGGATGTGTACGACAATTTTATACCGGTATTTGATAAACAGTTTGTAAGTCCGCTCAGTGATAACGGCAATCTTTATTACAACTATTCCGTGCCCGACACACAAATGGTAAATGGCCGCCGTTTTTTCCATTGGGTGTTTAGTGCCAAGCACAAGGGAGACAATACTTTTGAAGGAGATGCATGGATTCACGAGAGCACTTTTGCTGTGCAACGCATCCAATTGAGGCTTACAGGCAAATCCACTGTCAATTATATTGAGAACCTGAGCATTTACCAGGATTACCGGATGCTCGGCGACTCTCTCTGGTTCCTGGCAAAGGATAAGTTTATTGCTGATGTATACCCTGTGGGCAAGAATAAGTTTGGCATGAAGGGACGCAAAACAACTACATACAGGGATGTAAGAGTGAATGAACTGCAGGCTGTACAACCGGAATTAGAGAAGAACAAACTGCATGAAGAGGTGGTAGTGCTGAAGGATGCGGAGCAGAAAACAGATACCTTTTGGACAGCAAGCCGGCACGAAGATCTTAATAAGAATGAAAAGGCTATTTATCACATGATAGATACGCTGCAGCAGATGCCGCTGTTTAAAAAGTACACCAGCAATATTACTTTTCTTACTACGGGTTACAAAGCCATCGAGAACTATGAGATAGGCCCCTGGTTCAACTGGATAAGCACCAATGCCTGGGAAGGGCTGCGGCTGCGCTTCGATCTTGGAACTACACCCGGCTTTAGTAAGACCGTTTACCTGCATGCCTATCTCGCTTATGGCTTTGCCGACCAGAAATTTAAAGGCAAGGCCGAAGCATACTGGTTCCTCAAAAAAAATCCACGCAGCTATTTACACGGCGCCCTGATGAAAGACCTTGATAATGGGCAAAACTATTATGACGAAGTAAGCCTTGACAACATCTTCACTCTTGCGATACGCAAACCCAATATTCCCATTAAGTTTATGAAAATAGAATTCCAGCAACTGGAATATTTCGTAAGCTCCCTGAATGGATTTTCCGTAAAGCTTGGAGCGATCCACAAACTGTACGAGCCACTGCAAAACCTTCCTCCAAAAGAACACTATAAAGGCGGCCCGGGTGATCCGCTCAACAACTTTGAAACATCTGTGGCGTTTCGATTTGCTTATTTGGAAAGATTTCTTGATGGTAATTATTTCCGCACCAGCCTTGGCAGCGATTACCCTATAGTGGAAGTTAAGTACAGCAAAGGATGGAGTGGTGTGCTGAAAAGCAATTATGATTATAATAAGCTTGACATCCGCATCAACGATTTTTTAAAAGTGCCGCCCTTCGGTCATATTGATTATTCGGTGTATGCAGGCAAGGTATTTGGCACACTGCCTTATATGCTGCTGGAAGTGGCTCCCGGTAACGAAATTTACTATTACAATAAATATGCTTTTAACCTTATGAACCGTTTTGAATACATCAACGACCGGTATGCAGGTTTTGCTGTAGAGCATAATATTGGCAGTGGCCTGTTTAAATATACAGCACTTACCCGCCGCCTGCGGTTCCGGCAGTTCTGGACCATCAAAACATTAGTGGGTGATCTCAGCCCGGCCAATAAAGCCCTCAATTTTGTGCCCCCATACCCCTTTCAATCGCTAAATGGAAAAATGTATACTGAAATTGGGACTGGTGTAGATAATATTTTAAAAGTACTCCGCCTCGATCTTATCTGGCGGCTTGCCCCGCGGCCATTGCCAACAAATAGAGTTTACAGATTTGGCATATTTGGAAGTTTTAGGCTGGCTTTTTAATATTTATTTTTTTGGTAGCCAGCTGCAACCCTTTGTGCAGCTTATGTTGTGTCACTCACTTGTGCGCTATAGCTTTATGCGGCATTACACTTGTTACAAAAAACATCCGCAAGTTTAAAAAGAGCAAAACTTTCGTCTATTTTTGAGTTATTGGCCATTTTCCGAAACATGCGAATTATACTTTCTTTGTTATTACTACTCTCGTCTTTTAACTATTTTGCTAGAGGACAGCCTAGTGAAAATTATATTGACACCATAAGAAATAAGGCGCTTTCATATCTTGAAATGCTATATGTCGAACATAATTTTGAAGAAGCTTCCAAAAATTGGAGTCCGAGAAGGGTATTAGAAATTCTTGATTATAAGAAACCTGGAATAATTGAACCAAGTTATCCGCAGGTTTTGATCAGCTTAAAAAAAAGTTACAAATCATATTTCCACAATGTAAAAAAATTTAACCTCTCTGAGCCTTTAGATGTTGGAAATATAGAGCACCAAGACAGTCTACTCCGCTCATTTATATCTTATAATTTCACTGAATTTTATAAGGGGATTAAAACAATTGGAAATGGAATATTAATATTCTATTCCAATGATAATGGAATAACTTGGATGATAGCGGACATACGCATACACGACATTGACAAAAAAAATGACTACTAACATGGTCATTATTGCACAACCTCAATTTTGAAAAGAAGTAATTTATACTGGCTTTAAAATGATTAGAAAGTCTCATGCTGCTTCATTTTTTGTTTCCTGCCAGCCCTCCACCAACCGCCATTTCATCAAATATGGTTAAAATCATCTTAGCAAATCTGCTAATCCATTAATTTTGGCATTCAAATTCTAAAAAGAATTAAACAATAAACTATGGCACTTTTTAAATCGGGCAATCCAGCCCTGAATGAAAAAACTTTTCAGAGTATCACTTACACCGGCGATACTGCTTCCGCAATGACCGTGCGGGGAACAATGAACAAACTTGGCCTGCTCCTCATTATGATGATGGCGGGCGCTTTTTATACCTGGAGCGGATTTTATAAAGGCCAGAATATGGTACCCCTTCTTTGGACTGGTGCTATTGGTGGCCTTGTAGTTGCGCTCATAATGGCTTTTAAAAGAGAGTGGTCTCCATATCTTGCCCCAGCTTACGGCTTACTCGAAGGTTTATTTGTAGGCGCCATTTCGGCCATGTACAATTTTGCTTTTGCCGAAAGAATGCCAAACATTATTACCAATGCGGTAGGACTTACAGTTGGTACGGCAGTAGCTATGTTCCTGCTGTATAATTTTAAAGTTATAAGAGCTACCGAAAGATTTAAGTCGATCGTTCTTACTGCAACTGCAGGCATCGCTATCTTTTACCTTATTGTAATGGTGTTGCGCATGTTTGGTGTAAATGTTGCTTTCATGCACGATAGTTCACCATTGGGTATCGGAATCTCATTATTTGTAGTAGGCATTGCGGCACTCAACCTTATCATGGATTTTGACATGATCGAACAGGGTGCTAATGCCGGTGCTCCCAAATACATGGAATGGTACGGCGCCTTTGGCTTACTCGTTACCCTTGTATGGTTGTATCTCGAAATTCTGCGTTTGCTCAGCAGGTTTGCAAGCAGCAAGAATTAATAAATTGAAATGATCTTATAATTGGAAAGGCGGCTCTTTGGGCCGCTTTTTTTATTTACCCGTAGTGCCATAACTTATTTCAATATTAGACTTCTTTCATAATTCCGTCCGATTGCGAAAGAGTTGATATGTAAAACGAATAGTAGCTGAAAAGCACAGTTTACTATGCACTACTGTTCCACATAGCTATTCCCGAAATCGGGCCGTATTCGATTTCGGGGGTCTTTTTTTGTTTCTTTTTTGGACAAGCAAAAAAGAATAGAGAAAATTTATAGCGCATAAGGCGAATTATAAAGAACCCTATTATAAGGCTTTCCCGATCCCAATATTCACTTTATCCTGTTCCATTACCTTTGCGCCTCTTTAAAACGCAAAGGTTTTTTTTATTTATGAGCCAACATTTAAGTGAGCAGGAAATCATACGCCGCCAGAAACTCAGCGATCTCAGGGAATCTGGTATTGATCCCTATCCTGCAGCATTATATCCCGTCAGTCATTTTTCAGCAGATATAAAAGCCGGGTATTCCGAAGAAACAAAGGATCAGTACGCAGCCGTATGTGTTGCCGGCCGCATCATGAGCATCAATGATAAGGGCAAAGTATTCTTTATAAAAATACAGGACAGCAAGGGCATTATACAACTATATGTAAAGCGGGATGATATATGCCCCGGAGAAGACAAAAGCCTTTTTGATAATCTTGTAAAACGCGGCCTCGATCTTGGTGATATTATTGGCGCCACAGGTTTTGCATTTATAACAAGAACTGGAGAAACATCAGTACATACGCAAACACTTACACTTCTTACCAAAAGCCTGAAGCCATTACCGGTCGTTAAGCGGGATGAAGAAGGCAATGTATTTGATGCGGTTACCGATCCCGAATTCAAGTACCGCCAGCGCTATGCTGACCTTGTGATAAACCCGGATATAAAACAAACTTTCCTGAAACGTACCAGGCTTATCAATACTATACGTGAGTACCTTAATGAGCAGGGAGCTATAGAAGTTGATACCCCGGTATTGCAGGCGATTCCTGGTGGTGCTGCTGCACGCCCTTTCACTACGCACCATAATGCCCTTGATGTACCGTTCTATCTGCGCATCGCAAACGAGTTATATCTAAAGCGTTTAATAGTAGGTGGCTTTGATTGGGTCTATGAATTCAGCCGCAACTTTCGCAACGAGGGAATGGACCGGACACACAACCCTGAGTTTACAGTGCTGGAATGGTACACCGCCTATAAAGATTATTTCTGGATGATGGAAATAACTGAACAGTTAATGGAACGTATTGCCATAAACCTGCATGGCACCACTGATGTGCCTGTTGGCGATAAGACCATCAGCTTTAAAGCACCGTTTAAACGCATCAGCATTTATGATGCTATAAAAGAGCATACTGGTATTGATGTAAGTGAAATGGACGAAAGCGGGCTGCGTGATGCCTGCAGGCAACTGCATATTCCCGTTGAAGCAAGCATGGGCAAAGGGAAACTGGTCGATGAAATTTTTGGCGAAAAATGCGAGAGCAATTATGTGCAACCAACATTTATTATTGATTATCCTGTAGAAATGAGTCCGCTTACCAAAAAGCATCGCAGCAAAGCGGGGTTAGTAGAGCGCTTTGAACTAATGATAAATGGAAAGGAAATCGCTAATGCTTACAGCGAACTTAACGACCCTATAGACCAACGGGAACGTTTTGAAGAGCAATTGAAACTGATGGAGCGGGGCGATGATGAAGCGATGTTTATCGATTATGATTTTCTCCGGGCATTAGAATATGGCATGCCGCCTACGAGTGGTATTGGCATCGGTATTGACCGCCTTGTAATGTTAATAACCAACCAGCCTAGCATACAGGATGTATTGCTCTTCCCGCAAATGCGGCCCGAACGTTTTAGTGAAACAGAAGAGGATCAGGTGGATTAAAACAAGAATGATTACAAAAACAGCGCCCCTTATGAGGCGCTGTTTTTTGTAAAAAGATAGATCGTGTTGGCTACGGGTTGAATATCCTCCACTGATAAACCGAGTCCGGCGGTAACTTTCTTCTTTTTAATTCCGATACCAATTGATACCTGTTAGTCACAGAATCAAAATTCATTTCTATTATTTCACAGTTCTTCGGGTTACGCAGTGTTTCAAATTCCTCTACCGTCCAGTGAAACCACCGCATCAAAAACATACGGAGGGTCATCCCGTGAGTCACTATCACAACATTTTCCTCGAAATGAGGCTTTTCAAAATCACGGTAAAGGGTATGCATAAAATCACTTACCCGGTCATAGACATCAGCACAACTTTCCCCGTCTTTTATCCGGTAATAAAAAGTACCAAACTTGTTTCGTTCATCATCGATCTGAACATTGGCTTTCAGATCCCTGAAATGGCCCCATTCCTGTTCCCTTAACCGGGGATCTTCTTTCCATCTTATTCTATCCCGGTCAAAATGCTGTGCAATATATTCAAAGGTCATACGGGTGCGCCATAGGGGAGATACATAGAATAGAGTTGTTTGATCTCCAATGATCCTTTTTATTTGTTCCCCTGCCTGGTCTGCCTGGTTCTTTCCATTGTCTGTTAGCTGTAGCTTATAGTCCTGCTTTACGGCATAGGTATTCTGATCGATATTGCCTTCCGATTCTCCGTGTCTTATAAGTATGATTCTCTTAGGTTTCATTAGACTTCATATTTCTGGCCAATGATGAATGCTTCGAAATGTTTATACAATCCCTACCTTGTTTCTTGCTGCAAAGATGCTGCAGGTTTTATTATCACTGTATTATCCCATTTATGAAAGTTGTTAATTAGCTATTCAAAAATCATTGTGCGGCAAAACTGCAGATACTTAGCAACAGTATAAATTCAAATGAAGCAAATGGTAAAAAAACACAAATGCCAGTAGCGAAAAAAGGGAAACAAAAATCCCCTGATCACTCAGGGGACATTGCTAATAATGGGTTAGTAAGTACTGGGATATAAAATATCCCTCCACAATATTAAAAAACATTTTGCTGGTAATAAAAAATTTTTTCATCTTTTTTATTCACAATTTTTTTTGAGTTGTGGATTTGATGAATGAACCAGGTTTTTAAAATCACCGCTATTGCTCAAAAAAACAAATAACAAAGTTGTTGTGAAGATGTTTGCAACCACCAGGATATCTCCATTTTCAATTGATAAATTTACTAAGGCGATTCTGCTTCTTTTACTTTTAAGCAATACAATAATCACCAAAAAAAATTAATTCAGCAGTAAGCATTATCCTTTTCAATAACATAGAAAAAAGGAACGCCGGCAACTTACTATTTAACTTTTCCAGGATACACAATTAAACCGCACTCGTGGTTTGAACATTTTTTTACTTATTTATTTTCCATCAGCATTACTTCTGAAACGGCAGCTGCAGAAGGTTTTAAGCTATTCTGCATACTTTTAACAGCAGGCGTATCAAACATGTCAAACAGAAAAACATGAATGGATTTTTCATTGTTCAATACTTTAGATATATTCGGTAAATAGTTTATTAAAAATCAGCCAGTATGAAATTCCCTTCGCCGGTAACTGTACAATGGATCGCAAACTTGATAGGTGCAACCGTAATTGGTAACGATCAGTTAAGCATTACCGGCATCAACGAAATACATAAAGTTGAACCTGGTGATTTGGTGTTTGTTGATCATCCAAAGTATTATAACAAGTGCCTGCAAAGCGACGCTTCCTTTATTATAATTGACCAGGAGGTGGAAAATACTTTTGGCAAAACTTTGCTGGTTTGTGGACAACCTTTCGAAGCTTACCTTAAAATTGTTAATCACTTCCGGCCTTTTGAACCTTCTTCTGAACGCATAAGCAGCTCTGCTGTCATTGCAAAAGACAGTGTTATTATGCCCGGCGCATTTGTCGGCAACCATGTAAGCATTGGAAAACAATGTATCATTCATCCAAATGTTGTCATCTACGATCATACTATTATCGGCGATCGTGTTACTATTCATGCAGGAGCTTCCATTGGTGCCGATGCTTTTTATTACAACGGTAAAAAGAACCGGGATGTATGGTTTAAAAAAATGCTGAGCTGCGGTCGTGTAATAATAGAAGACGATGTAGAAGTGGGTGCTAACACTTGCATAGACCGCGGCGTAACACATGATACCATTATTGGCTGTGGTACCAAAATAGATAACCTTGTGCAGGTGGGTCACGATGTAGTGATAGGTAAGAATTGCATTATTGCAGCACATGTAGGTATAGCAGGTGCTACTACTATTGGTAATGGCGTTACTTTATGGGGACAGGTAGGTGTAAACAAAACGCTTTCCATTGGTGATAATGTACAGGTGCTTGGCCAAAGTGGTGTAGGCATGAACCTTGAAACCGGCAAGTCATACTTTGGTTCGCCGGCCGAAGAAGCTGGTATACGAAAAAGAGAGCTGGTGTGGCTAAAACGCCTGCCTGAAATATGGGATAAGATAAAAAAGCTGGAAGAGAAGTAATACAATTTTGTTACCGGCATTTGTATTTCATGGCATCAGCGTTGTGTCACTCACTGCATCTAAAGAAATACAAAGGAGCATTTAACCCAGCCTAATTTCCTCAATCATCCAAAGAATATTCTTTCTTCAGGCTATTACAAATACGCTGTATTGATTGTTCCAGAGATCGATACTGAAAAGCAGGCAATGCTTTCTGTAGTTTGCTGTTGTCCATTTCCACCAATGCAAGACTGGTTTTAGCAGTTTCCTTTGTTACCAGTGGATCCTTCCCGGTAAAAAAACTTTTGAGCTTTTCAATCCGCCAAACCATTGCAGCCAGAAATGGAGTTACTTTTTTGTGGGGCCGCTTTTTTCCGAAGGCATCGGCTATCATAAAAAAAAGATCCCTGTAAGTTTTGTTTTCTGCGGTTACCAGGAACCTTTCTGCACTTATATCACTTTGCATTAAAGCGATCATTGCTTTTGCAACATCAGCCGCGTCTGTAAACCCGCTGCCGCCGGTACTGTACCAGGGAAAGCCCTTGAATATGTTGCGGAAAATATTCATAGAGCCTTTGGTCCAGTCATTATGCTCTCCAAAAATGATGGTTGGATTTACGATAACCGCATTTAGCCCTTCACCAATGCCACGCCATACTTCCATTTCACCAAGGTATTTGGTGCGGCCGTACTCGCTGTTACTTGTTTCTTCATTCCATTGCATGGTTTCGTTTATCAATGCGCCTTTTCTTATACGCCCCATTGCAGACACACTGCTTACATGCAACAACTTCTTTACCCCTGCTTTCAAACAGGCATTTACAATATTGGCTGTTCCTTCCACATTTATAGAAAACAGCTTTCGCCTGTCTTTACTGTGAAATGAAACAAAACCTGCAACATGATATATCTGTTGCACATCTTTCAATAGTTCTTCCAGCGATACCACGTCGAGTATATCGCCTTCTATCCAGTCTGCTTTATCTTTTATGATCTCTGGTATTTGCGAACGGTAAATAGCCCTGGGTTTGATACCCTGCTGGTGCAATGCAAGAATAAGATGAGTGCCAAGCAATCCTGTGCCTCCTGTAACTAGGGTAACACCCGTGGCATAATCTGCCGGCGAAGCAAGCGGTGTCGGTGAGTACATTATTATTCCATCTTCAACCACTGAATCTATTGTCATCAGTTTACAGCGTTTGTCTTGCTGAGATTTTCAAATATAGCAGTATCATTATTCTTGTTCGTAGGTATAAAACCCTTTGCCGGTTTTCTTACCCAATTTTCCAGACTCGACTTTTTCTTTTTGCAGCGGCGATGGCTTTAGTCTCTCAGGTTTGCCCAATGCCTCCCATACTATATTGCTTACGCTATAATTGATGTCTATACCTATAAGGTCCATCAACTTAAAAGGCCCCATCTTAAAGCCGGAGGCTTCCATTATTTTATCAACTGTTTCAATGTCTGCAACACCCTGTTCCACCAAACGCATGGCTTCCAGGTAATACGGCCTTGCCACACGGTTTACAATAAAGCCCGGGGCATCTTTACACTTGACTGGTGTTTTCCCCATCTTCAAACACAGGTCATAGAGTGCGCTAATGGTTTCAGCATTTGTGTGATCTCCTTCTACTACCTCTACCAGTTTCATTATATATGCCGGGTTAAAAAAATGCATTCCAGCTACCCTTTCAGGATTGGTTATTTTCTCCTGTATTGCTGTAATGGAAAGCGAGGAAGTATTGGAAGCAAAAATGGTGGTGCTTTTATTGACAGCAGCCAACTGGTTGAACAAGACTGCTTTTGCATCAAGGTCTTCGATGATGGCTTCAATAATTATATCGGCTATACAATCTTCTATCTTACCCGTAAAGTTGATGCGTCCGAATATGGCCTGCTTTTCCTCTGCAGTAATTTTTTGTTTCTCCGCCAGATATTGCAGGCTATTTTCAATAGCAGCTTTACCCTTTGCAAGCATGGCACTATTTACATCAAACAGGATAGTATTAAAGCCAATTTGCGCCACCAGCTGTGCAATGCCGCTTCCCATAGTTCCCGCGCCGCAAATGCAAATGGTGGAGATCATATGGCTATTTCTAAGTTGATTATTTGTACAAATGTAATAGGGGGCTACCAATCCTTTAATCGCTCTAATATTAATTGCTCATGGTTAAGGGGCAGTATTTTGTATTTCGTAGGTTGTTCCCCATAAAAAAATAACAGGCAATTCTGCTGAAATTTCCAGTTGATTTCGACACGAACGTTTTTATCGTTTAGCATTGTAAACTTATTTTGAGAAATGAAATGATGATCAAAAGGTTCATACCAAGCGGAATCATCTCGTGTATAAAGTTGAAAATAGCGTCCTCTCTTTAACCACTCCATATGCCATTTTCCTTTTAAAAGTAAAAAAATACTATCTTCAGAAAGATGGCTGTAATCATTATTTACAACTTTGCCATCTTCATAAATGATTACAGAATCCGTCATAGTTCCTGAGTAGTGGCATGGCTGTGCAGCACATCTTCTCCAAACTCCAGTTTTAATGCCATAATTATAATTTCCTTCCCATTTTTTGTACTTTGATATTCCTTCTTCCCAATACCCTTGCTTCTCATAAACATTGGTGCAGCAAAGCATAGAGTCTTTCATTAAGCCCATTTCCAATGTTGGATCTCTCTCCATGTCTGGAAAACTGACAGGAAAACTATCAAACCGATTTCTGTTTATACACAATAACCCTTTCGCATTTGCATTTTCAGCACTGTCGTAACTTGTATATGCAAAACAACTATCATTACTTTGATAATATTCCTGTACTATATTGTATTTATGGCAAGCGTAATTGTTCCGTTGATATACTTTGATTATTTTACCTAATTCCTTATCGGAGTATGTTCGGCTAAACACACCATAATTAAAGGGGTATTTCGACAAAATATAACCATCATGTCCTGAACTTGGAATGAACCAGTCTGATATATTGATCGTATCAGTTTGGCAGTAAATTATAGAAGAAAGAAACTGCAACAGCGATATAAGAAACAACAGTTTCATATTTCTAAGTTAAACGCTATTTACACAAATATTAATACACGTAAAAAAATGCCAGTCTCATCGACCAGCATTTTACTTTTTACTTTTGAATTTTTACTTCTTTATATCGCCGCAGTAAACTGCTTTAAAAACCTGACATCATTTTCACTAAACAACCGAAGGTCTTTTACCTGGTATTTCAGCATGGTAATACGTTCGATGCCCATACCAAATGCAAAGCCCGTGTATTTGTTGGGATCAATGCCACAGTTCTGGAGCACATTGGGATGAACCATACCGCAACCCAATATCTCCACCCAACCTGTTTGCTTACACACATTGCAGCCTTTGCCGCCGCATATCAGGCAACTGATATCCATTTCGGCGCTGGGCTCGGTAAAAGGAAAGTAAGAGGGACGAAAGCGGACCTTTACATCCTGGCCAAACATCTCCTTTACGAAAAAATATAATGTCTGTTTGAGATCGGCAAAGCTTACATTTTCTGCTACGTACAAACCTTCCACCTGGTGAAAGAAACAGTGAGCACGGGCGCTGATAGTTTCGTTGCGATACACACGCCCCGGCATGATCAAACGAATGGGAAGCTTACCTTTCTCCATCTCCCGTATCTGTACATTGCTGGTATGCGTACGCAGCATCCATGCCGGATTTTGGCTGATATAAAAAGTATCCTGCATATCGCGGGCAGGATGGTCTTCGGGTAAATTGAGTGCACCGAAGTTGTGCCAGTCATCTTCAATCTCCGGGCCTTCGGCCACGGCAAAACCAAGCCGTTTAAAAATAGAAACGATCTGGTTTCTTACAAGACTAATGGGGTGGCGGCTGCCCAATGGCAATGGATCTCCAGGCAAGGACCAATCCAGTGAGTCGTCAGTGGTGAGTGGTGAGTCGTCAGCCGCTGATTTAAGCGCTTCGTATTTTTCTTCGGCCAATAATTTGAAGCCATTCATTACCTGTCCAAATTCACGCTTCTGTTCGTTGGGCACATTTTTCATTTCTCCCATCAGGGTTTTTACAAGCCCCTTGGTACCCAGGTATTTAATACGAAATGCTTCTAATGCCTCCGCATCCGGTGCTTCGGCCTGAACGATCTCTTTCTTATACTCCTCTATTTGCTGTAACAATTGCTCCATGCGGGCAAAGATAATAGGATTGAATAAAGCTGTGTTTTCAACTGCCATCACCACTCAATAAAAACCTGCCGCCCTTTGATAGCTTTTTATAAAATGCATTTTATTACAAGCGAATTTTGGCTTTTATATTAGGGTAATTGACCCCGCATGAGAAAGCCTGATTCTTTAGGGTGAAGAATAAGTTAGTTTTATACTGATATAGCCTTTTATAATAAATCAACTGCTGTGAAAACCGTCCTCTTGTTTTGGTATAATGGCCTAGCACAGATCCAGGCTGCATTCTTGCATTCAGGATGGCTCTTTCTTTTGTCTGCCTTAGTAATTGCCATTGCCATTTACTATGCTTTTCACCAAAGAGAAAGAAGAATAAAGGCGGAAGCCGAGAGCAAGGCACGATCCGAAGAACGGCGTTCACAGTCGTTGCAATATGAACTGGAGATAGAAAAGGTGATCAACTATTTCGCCACTTCGCTGAGCGGACTGCGCACGATCGACGAAATGCTTTGGGATGTAGTAAAAAAATGTATCAGCCAGTTGGGTTTCCAGGATTGCGTCATCTATCTATTTAATGCTGATAAAACATTACTGGAACAAAGAGCGGCACATGGCCCTAAGAATATTGATTACAAAGAAATATTTAACCGCATCGAAATACCTGCGGGAAGTGGCATAGTTGGCAGCGTCGCCACCAGCGGCATTGCCGAAATCATAAACGATACTTCAAAAGACAACCGCTATATCCCCGATGATGCAGTTCGTTTATCGGAAATTGCCGTACCGATCACGGGCAGTGAAGGTGTGATGGGAGTGATCGACAGCGAAAACCCCAAGGCTAATTTTTATACAAATGGGCATTTAAAAATATTGACCGCCATTGCTACCATGGTAGCTAATAAAATTGAGCAGGTGGAAGCAGAAGCCAATTCAAGAAAAAAAGAAATAGAACTTGCCAGGCTGCAGAGAGACGTTGCCACCTCACAGCTTACTGCTACCCGGGCACAAATGAACCCGCATTTTATTTTTAATGCGCTTAACAGTGTACAGCAATATATACTGCAAGGCAACACGGATGAAGCTATCAAATATCTTTCCCGCTTTAGCCGCCTGCAAAGGGAGATACTTAATCATTGCGACCGGCCTTTTATCTCGTTGCAGAAAGAAGCCGATATGCTCAAGATGTATCTTGAACTGGAGCAACTTCGCTTTAATGGCACATTCAATTTTTTTATTGCAGTAGATGAAAACATCGACCCCGGCGAAATAAAAATACCGCCAATGATACTTCAGCCATTTGTGGAAAATGCCATTTGGCATGGCCTGATGCCAAAGGAAGGTCAGCGAAAATTATCTGTAGTATTCAGGATGGTTGAAGATGAGGAAATGCTTTACTGTACAGTTACAGATAATGGCATTGGGCGGTTGGCCGCTTCCGAAATGAAAAAAACAAATGAAGGTGCCGTGGCGCATGTATCAAAAGGATTAACCCTTGTATATGAACGTCTTCACCTATTGGAGCAGCAATTTGCAAAGCCTTTTGGGGCATTTATATATGACAGGCTCGATGATGATGGTAATTTATCCGGCACACGAGTCGAGGTTACACTATATACAGGCGTTTAAGTTTCCGTTCAGAGTTTAAGAGTTTCCCTTGTGAGGCTCATCTCTTTATCCCGAAAAAAGGCTCCCTCTCCTTTTCTCGTGGCATACAAATTGTTTATCTTTCCGGCATGATTCGTGCCTTTGCCGTTGACGACGAACCTGCAGCTATCAGTACCCTCACACTGATGATCGAACGGTATACTCCTGAAATTACTGAACTGCAAACCACCAACCGTCCCCAGGATGCCCTGGAGCTTATCGAATTCTATAAACCCGACCTGGTTTTTATGGACATTCAAATGCCGGTGTATAATGGCTTCGACCTGGTGAAGGAATTAAAGCATATCAATTTTGAGATCATTTTTACAACCGCTTATGATCAGTATGCTATTGAAGCCATACGTTTTAGTGCACTTGATTATTTATTAAAGCCCATTGATCCTGAAGAATTAAAAGCGGCGGTGCAACGATTTATAGAGCGCCGTAGCGAGGTGGAGCAATACCGCAAAGACGTTTACGATAACCTTGTAAATAATATCCGTTCGGTTCAGAAGGAGTTTACACTGGCTATCAGCAGCAGCGATGGTATGTATTTCTATAAACCCAACCAGATCATTCGTCTTGAAGCGGAAAGCAACTATACTCGTTTTTTCTTTACCGATAAGAAACCCTTGATAGTTGCCAAAACACTGGGAGAATACGAAGAGCTGCTGGCACCGCATGGCTTCCTGCGTACCCATCGCACCCATCTTGTAAACAGGCATCACGTGGAATCGTTTATGCCAGATGGCTTTCTTTTAATGAAAGACAATTCGAAGGTGGAAATATCAAGAAGAAGAAAAGAAGAAGTGCTTGACACGCTAAGAAATTAGATACCTTAAATATCCCCCAACTGCGGTCTTAATACAATGTCTTCCACGCAAGCTTGTGGAGATAATTGCGATGCAGCTACAATCATTTTAGCAATATCACTAGGCTCCATAAAACGGGAAGCTTCCATCCCGCTTGCAGCCCAGCTATCCGTATAAGCAGCGCCAGGTATTACATTGGTTACTTTAACTCCAAAAGGTTTCATTTCTTCCCGCAAGTTTTTACCAAAGCCAAGCAATGCAAATTTACTGATGCCGTAGCTGCCGCCATTGCTATATGCCTGTATGGATGCAATGGAGCAGAGGTTGAAAATATGCCCGCTTTTTTGTTCAATCATTTTATTGATCAGGCTTCTTGTAACATGGTAGGCACTGTAAAAGTTAGCCTCCATCATCTGCTCCAAATGCCCTTCGGGCTCGTTGTAGACACTGCCCGGTACAAACTGTCCGGCATTGTTTACTAATACGTCCACTGGTATCCCCAAACTTAAAATCCAGCCGGTAAAATCTTCACACCCTTTTTTTGTAGCAAGGTCGCATGGTCTTGCTTTAATACTGATGGATGGATACTGTGCATACAGTTCCTCTACCGCTTTATATAAGGTCACTTCGTTGCGGCTGCATACTACAAGGTCGTATCCAATAGCTGCAAATTGTGCTGCGATAGCTTTGCCCAGTCCTTTTGATGCCCCGGTAATAACAGCAGTCTTGCCCCTATCCCCTAAAGGGGTATTTTTGATCTCTTCCATAAATTATGTTTGCAAAATACTCTACAAAATTTTCATGTCGGATATTCAAAATTCCAAATTAATAACAGGGCCTTACCGTCACTTATTTTTCGATCTCGATCATACTCTTTGGGACTTTGAAACCAACAGTAAGCTCACGTGGGAAAAACTGTACCTGCAGCATGGCCTGCACGAAAAGATAACGCCCGATTTTAATAGTTTTTACGATCGCTATTCTTATCACAATAAAAAACTTTGGGACCGCTATCATCACGGCTTTATAAAACAGGATGAGTTGCGCTGGAAACGCATGTGGCATACCTTTCTCGACTTCAAAACAGCCGATGAAAAACTGGCCAAACAGTTAAGCGCCGAATACCTCGAAATACTTCCTACACAAAAGGTTTTGTTTCCTTATGCCGTAGAGATCATCGAATACCTTGCTGCCAAAGGATACATACTCCATCTCATAACAAATGGTTTTGAAGAAATACAATTTAGCAAACTCCGGAGCAGCAGTATTGCGCATTATTTTAAAGAGGTCATCACCAGCGAAAAGGCCATGAGCCTGAAACCAAATAAAGAAATTTTTGAGTTTGCATTAAAGATCACAGGAGCAGCAAAAAGTGAAAGCATTATGATCGGGGATAATCTTGATGCAGATATAAAAGGTGCTATGGAAGCAGGACTGGATACGGTGTTTGTAAATCATATCAACGAATCCACAGTTCTGAACCCAACCTATACGATCTATCATTTAAAGGAACTGGAAGATATTTTTTGATTGTGAGTTTTCGAGCCTTGGCAGCAATAAAAAAACCGTTCGGATTAAGAACGGTTCTATTAGAAAGAGATAGTATCCTATGACTTTGGAGCGGGAGTTTTTGCATCAGTGGCAGCTGGCGCAGCAGGTGTAGCTGGCCCAGCAGGCGTAGCGCTGGCACTCTTTGCTGCCGGTTCGGCTTTATTATCTTTCTTCTTGCCGCAGGTTTTTCCTTTGCAGCAATCTTTTCCTCCGCTTTTTTTATCTCCTGCAAATGCAGCACCGCTTACAAGCAAGGCCGCCACGGCAAACATCATCAGTTTTTTCATTGGTCTTATTTTTAAAAGGTGAAATTTATTACAGCGAATATAAACACAGAAAGCTGCAGATCGGAGAATTGGAATGTTAAAAGAATCCATCTCCCCTACCATTCCGCCAGAACTGTTACGCCCCCCTGCACCATTTGGCCTGGTTGTACAAGTATTTTTATTCCAGGGGGCAGCAGCACATCCACACGGCTTCCAAATTTAATAAAGCCCATTTCCTCTCCCTGCTGCACTTCCATCTCCGGGCTTAAATAATTTACAATGCGGCGGGCTACCGCACCAGCTATTTGCTTCACTAATATTTTTTTGCCTCCCACTTCATACACCACACTATGCCGTTCATTATCTGTACTCGACTTTGGATCCCACGCTACCAAATATTTTCCTTTATGATACTTGCTGTACAAAACTTTACCGCTTACTGCATTGCGGTTTACATGCACATTTAGAGGACTCATAAAAATGCTCACCTGCAGTCTTTTATCCTTAAAATACTCCGGGTCATTCGTTTCCTCTATCACCACCACTTTACCATCAGCAGGGCAAATTATTTTTCTGTCATCGACTGTAAGCCTGCGGTTTGGTATGCGAAAAAATGATATTACAAACAACCAAAAACCAAATGAGGCGAGGAAAATAATAAAGGCAAGAGCAGGATAGCGTTCGCTGAGAAACCATACCGACAAAGCGTTAACAGTTCCAAATACAAGCGTGATAATACCAATGGTAGCGTATCCTTCTTTATGTATGGTCATAATGGTGAGTAGTCAATGGTGAATAGTGAGTGAGGGAAAGTCAAAAGTGAAAAGCCAAAGGTCAAAAAAGCAGTTATAAAAATCGTATGTGGGAGAGGCAAAAGTAAGCGATGATGCGAAATGAAAATTTCGTTACTCCATAACCAGTTTAACAAGCAGCCAAACAAAAGGCGTAGCAAGCAGCAAAGAATCGAACCTGTCCATAAAACCCCCATGACCGGGAAGCATAGTACCGCTGTCCTTTACACCTGCCATCCTTTTTAATTTGCTTTCAAGCAAATCACCGGTAGTTCCAATAACTGCTGCTATTAGCGCTATCATTCCCCAAAATTTCCATGTGATCGGATCATGTGCATTTGGGAACTGAATGAACACAAAATACGACATGATAAAGGAAATAGCTACCACGCAGATGATTGCACCCCCCAATGTGCCTTCCCATGTTTTTTTGGGAGATATTTTCGAAAACGGCGTTTTTCCAATAAATGAACCAACCAAATATGCAAAAGTGTCATTCCCCCAAATGGCTATGATAAGTATAATGGGAATTATCCTGTTAATGGTCTGCTCACCTGCCGGAGCGATTTTTAATTCCTGCTGGCTGATGGCCACCATCATACCCCAACTTAAAGAAATGTACAACCACCCCAAAGCAGCTGCGGCAAAAGCCTTCAGTTTAAAAATATTTGTCTTTTGAAAAATACCGACAGCCAGTATTAAAAACCCAGCTAATGATAAAGGGAAACAAATATTTTCTCTTAAACGATAACCATTGATATTATATCCCTCTCCGCAAAAAGAAAGCATTAATCCGTATCCAATTAACATCAGCCCATAATGAATAAATCGGTGAAAGGAAGCAGCATTGATCTTTTCAACCAGCCTTGCATATTCCCGCCAACATCCAAAATGTATGATGCTGAATAAAATGAGGAAGCTCCAGCGGTTCCACAACAGCCCTGCCAGCATTACAAGTACAAATACAAGCGAGCTGAGGGCACGAACACGAAAAACTTCTTTATTAATTGCCATGTGGTGAATGGTAAGTGGTGAGTAGTGAATAACAGATCTTAATTCACCCAACACATATAGTTAGTTCTTCAAGACATCATTCATTACTGATACCGCGAGTTCTTTTAAATGAACAGGGACATAAAGTTCATAATCGCCCAATGCGATATTATACATGCTGTCCTGTTTATTGAGTACCTGCACAGGGATCTCATTCTCCTCAAGCCTGCCTTTTATAATGGCAGCCTCGGTATACAGTTTTGTTACGCAAAGTAAATACCAGCTCATAGATTCTTTCGCTAATTAATCAATTATACTAAGGGTGGATTTTCAAAAGGATTATTGCGGTCGTAAAATATTTCTACAGGCATTTGTTCCTGTTTTATTTTCTTTAAACTGTGAAACAAGTATACCAAAGCAGCGATAGAGAATATAGCTGTCCACCAGGGAAATGTCATTCCATTACTTGTATCCGCAGGTTTGCCTTGCCTTGCATTAATAAACATGAAAGTAACAACCGTTGCATTGTTCACAAAGTGAATGAATATATTGTACCAGATATTCTGAGTTTTAAAAAATAGCAATCCTAATAAAATACCTAAGCCAATCCGTGGTAGAAATCCATACCAGCTGGCATGTACGGCGCTGAATAAAATGCTGGTAACAATTATGGCAGTCCAGGAACTTTTCCACCAGCGTGTAAACATATTCTGAAGGCCGCCCCTGAATAATGTTTCTTCAAATACCGCAGGCAAAAAGGCGATCATAAACAAAGACAATATATATTGGCCAACAGTTTTTACATCCCCTATTATTTTCACCTGCTCTTCATATTTCTTTTCAATATCATCAAAAAAAATCCTGCTTTTGGGAGATAGTGGAATGATCTTATTCAATAGTGTAAGCGCATCAATAGCCGGCATACTCGCAATTAAGATCAACAGGCTTATTCCAAGTATTTTAATCCCGGGTTTTTTGCCAAACCCCAATGCCTGCCAGCCATTCAGGTAGCAAATAAAAGCATACAACAGAACCGGTATAAAGAAAATAAAGAGGGTTGATACAAGCTGTATAACCTTTAGAGCATTGGCATACTTCACGTTAAGCATGTCCCGTTCCATGCTCATGATACCATGTCCGGTCATTATTCCCCATATACCCCATGTAGCGAGGGCGGCGGCAATAAAGCCCACACCCCACATTCCCAAAAAGACCCCCAGTTGTGCCCAGCCATTAAAGCCTTTATTAATCAGTGGTGATGCCATAGCTGCAAAGAAAGGAAAGAAGCAATAAGGGGCAACTGTTTTTCTGCCGGCTGCGGAAGCTAATCAAAATCAACAACAACTCTTTCGGTTAAAGGGTGGCTTTGGCAGGTAAGAATATATCCTGCTTCTATTTCTTCTGCCTCCAGGCCATAATTCATATCCATTTGTACTTTGCCTTCTATCAGCTTTGCTTTGCAGGTGCAACATACACCGCTTTTACATGCGTAAGGCAGATCGGCGCCTTTTTGCAGGGCAGCTTCTAAAATGCTTTGGCCATTATATGCAAGGCCAAATGAGGATTCAATACCATCAAGTTTGATAACAACTGTTGATTCTATTTTCTTTTCAGTTGTGTTTATTGGTTGTGTTTTGGGTCCGGCAGTTTTTTGGGTTGCTGAAGTAAAGAGTTCAAAATGAATTTTCTTTTTATCAATTCCATTTGCTTCAAGATTATTTCTTACTGTTTGGATCATTTCTGAGGGACCACATATAAAAAACTCGTCGATTGCTCGTGGGTTAATTAAACGGCTAAAGATTATTTCGCATTTATTTTTATCAATTCTCCCATGATTGATAGCTGCATCTGTTTTCTCCCGGCTAAAAATATGATACACAGAAAATCGGTCTATAAATTTATTTTTTAGCGCCTCGATCTCTTCTTTAAAAATAATACTATCACGATTCTTATTTCCATACACCAGCGTAAAACTGCTCCTCGGTTCCGTAAGAAGGGTGGTTTTAATAATTGATAAAACAGGTGTAATGCCGCTACCAGCAGCTATTGACACGTATTGCTTAGCAAGCGAAGAATCCAATGGGGTAAAAAACTTTCCCATTGGCGGCATCACATCGATGCTATCTCCCGCTTTTATTTTTTGGTTGGCATAAGCAGAAAATAAACCCCCGTCCATTTTCTTAATTGCTATTCGCCATTCATTATGCAAAGGGCTGCTGCACAAGCTGTAGTTCCTTCGAATTTCCTCCCCATCAATAAATGTTCTTAAAGTAAGATGCTGCCCGTGTGTATAAGAAAACTCTTTTTTCAGATCATCTGGCACATCAAAAACAATGGATACACAATCGCTTTCCAGCACATTGGGATCCTAAGCTTAGAATTCCACGTGGACAAGTTGTCGCGGCCGCTTCTATAGTGTCACCTAAATACTAGTGACTCCAGCGTAACTGGACTGGCCACAGTTAGGCCGCAAATGTAATCACACTGGCTCACCTTCGGGTG
>JADMIO011701060.1_pt1 | contig 111670 bp, 87 predicted proteins | sample 8958161 | NCBI WGS metagenome assembly JADMIO01 (sample SAMN16585339, study PRJNA669376) | soil metagenome | isolation source: Crop rotation soil | place: USA: Cullars Rotation, Alabama | collected 2011
CGCGACAACTTGTCCACGTGGAATTCTAAGCTTAGGATCCCAATGTGCTGGAAAAACTGATTTATGAGAATCTGCGCGATGTGAACGCAACGAGCACGGACTGCATCTGCTATCGCGACTCCCGTCGAAATATTGAAAAATGTGTTTCCTATATCTGTCATCTGTTGTGACCCGCTGTTGCGCAGATAGACATAATCCAAAGTGCGCGCATCGCCGGCATATCCCGAGGGTTTGCCGCGCGCGTCGCGTGTGTACGGATCCTGCAATAGCTGGTCGAATGCGCGATGCGTCGAGATCGCGGTGCAGCAGTCTTTCCAATCTTCCGATGACACATTCTCACGGGTCAGTGAGAGATCGGCGACAAGTTGTCTGAGCGCAGCGGCAGCGTCGTGCGCGGTGGCTTTTTCGAAGTTATCGAATGCGGAATATGCTCGATTGATCGTTGTGTTCATAAAGCTCCTTCATTTCCCATGCGGGTTGCCAGTCCGACTTGAACAGGTGAGACAATCCGGCCGATTGCAAATGGGTCCGATTACGTTCGACAAGAGTTCGTACTTTGTTTTCGAGGGCGTTGATGTTCACCGCAGCCCAACATGCTCCGGCCTCGTGCATACCCAACAGCACACGGGCAGGCGGCAGGCACAAGGCGGTGAGAACCGGTCCTATGACGTCACGGAAGTAGATGATTCGCCCGAAGACTCCAGTGTCGTGAAGCGTCTGACCGAAAGTTTCGTAGCCGGGCATGATGTCGCGGGCCGGCATCGTGAATTTGTGGAGAACTTCGACGAACGCTCGAATGGATGTTTCAGGATCGTAATAGAGGAGCAGACGCGCAATCTCCACGAAGAAATGAAAATGCGCCGCCTCATCCGACGCGATTAGTCGGCACACTTTGGACAATGTTTCGTCGGTTGGTGTGGCGAGTCGTGCGAGACGACCGGAAGCGGCGAGGCCTAAATTCTGATAGCTCACTTGCGTCGCACGCTCTTGAATAACCTGGTAGAACACCATGTGAAGCGGCGATTCCCAGGGGAGTCGATAATCTTTTTCGCGAAGCGAGTAGGTATAGCTATCGATCCAGCTTTCTTGACGGCGCCCAAGTGCGAGAACCGTGTTCCTCCACAGATCCGCATGCCGTTCCTCTTCGGCGCCCCAACGGATGTGCCACTGTGAACGTCCATAACAACGACGCAGCAGGGTTAGTAGAGGAATCACATAATCCGGCGTGTATTGTTCAACGCCAAAGAAACCTTCGACGATCGTGTGCACGGCATCCGCGTGATCGTGCCGAATGGATTGCCAATCCACGCAAGTATCTGCGTGCCAATTTCGGCGTTGCTGCGATTGTTGCGTGTATCGGCGATAGAGATTCAGGAAATTTCGCTCAATCGCCTCCGCTCTCTCCACGTCGGTCAGCAGTTCCGCCGGAACTGGCGCACTAGCTATGTAATCCGTCGTTTGTGGATGCATCTTCGCCTCCTCACTGCATATGGCGATAAACGTCAGCCTCCGGGGCCAAGCAAAAGTGAAAGAGTGCGTTTCGACGGCATTGGCTATAATCTGTCGCTCCGATGAACCCCGAGCGATGGCAAAGAGTTAAGCAAGTGTGCGACGTGGTGCTCGAATGCGAGCCGCATCGACGGCCAGACTTGTTGATGAAACTCTGCGCAGGCGACGACGAATTGCAGCGCGAAGTTGAAACGCTCTTGGCGCAATCAATGGTGAGCGAAGGAATCCTCGACGCTCCAGTGTGGGAAAAGGTCGGCATTGGAGCCGGACCGCGTTGGATGCCGGCGTCCATCGGTCGTTATCGCGTGATCCGATTGGTGGGCGAAGGTGGAATGGGCGTCGTTTACGAAGCCGAACAAGATCATCCCCGCCGCACGGTTGCTCTGAAGGTCATCAAGCCGGGTCTTACTAACCCCGAATTGCTGCGTCGATTCGAGCGTGAGTCGCAGGCGCTGGGCCGACTTCAGCATCCTGGAATCGCCCAAATCTACGAGGCGGGTACGGCAGATACCGGCTTTGGTCCGCAGCCTTACTTTGCAATGGAGTTCATTCACGGCAAGGCACTGAAGGAGTACGTCGCTTCGAACCAACTTCCAACACTTCAGCGACTCGATTTGGTTGCGCGTATCTGCGATGCAGTCGAGCATGCGCATCAGCGGGGTCTGATTCATCGCGATCTCAAGCCGGGCAATATTCTGGTGGACGGCGATGGTCAACCGAAGATCCTAGACTTCGGAGTGGCACGACTGGTCGACGCTGATGCTCAAGCAACACTTCAGACCGATCTCGGTCAGTTGGTGGGCACGTTGGCATACATGAGTCCCGAGCAGGTCTTGGCCGATCCACTCGAACTCGACACTCGCAGCGACGTGTATGCACTTGGTGTGATTCTGTACGAATTGCTAGCCGGGCGATTGCCTTACATGATTAGCAACAAAGTTCATGAATCCGTGCAGGTCATTCGTGAACGCGATCCCGAACCGCTAAGCTCCGTCAGCCGAACTTATCGAGGCGATATCGAGACCATTGTTGCGAAAGCGCTGGAGAAAGATAAGTCGCGACGTTACTCCTCTGCTTCGGCGCTGGCACAAGATATCCGCAGGTTTTTGGCAGACGAGCCCATCGGCGCGCGACCGGCAAGCGCGACGTATCAATTACAAAAATTCGCGCGTCGTCACAAAGCGCTTGTCGGCGGAGTCGCATCGGTGTTCGTTGTGCTACTCGCCGGCATTGCCGCAAGTACATGGGAAGCCGTTCGTGCCGGCAAAGCAGAAAAAGCGGCATTGGCTGCAGAGGCAAGTGTCGCTCAAGAGCGCGATGCCGCAACAAGGGAACGGAATCTCGCGGTAGCCGCTCAACAGCAAGCCCAAGAGGAGCGGAATCAAGCCGTCGCTGCGAAACAACGGGCCGATACGGAGGCCGCAATTTCTCGCGAGGTCAACACATTCCTTCAGAAAGACCTCTTGTCGCAATCTAGTGTCAGAGCGCAATCGCAAGCGTCAGTCAAACCGGATCCGGATCTCAAGGTGCGTACTGTGCTCGATCGAGCGGCGACCAACCTTCAAGGCAAGTTCCGCGACCAACCGCTGGTTGAAGCCTCCATCCGCGAAACGATTGGCCAGGCATATGACGATTTGGGATTGTCATCGCAAGCTCGCCAACATTGGGAGCGCGCGTTCGAACTCCGAAACAAAGAACAGGGCCCGAACGATCGCCAGACCCTACAAGCCCTTGTGAGCCGCGCGCATAACGCGACGTCCGAGGGGAAGTATCCGCTCGCAGAGGAACTGTTTTCAAAAGCAATCGATGGATTGCAACGCACGCTCGGCACCGAACACCCGGATGTGCTATCGGCAAAATCTCAACTCGAATCCTTGTATCTATATGCGGGGAAATATCAGCAAGCGGAGGCAATCGTCCACAGTATTTTGAATGTGGGCCGCCGTGTTTTGGGTCCGGACAATCCCGATATGGTCGTCGCTGCAGCCGACTTGGCTTTGGCTTCTATGTATCAAGGAAAATATCCGGAAGCGGAGCGGCAATACCGGGACTCGCTCGCGCAGCACGTTCGAGTGTTTGGGCCCGAACACCCGGATACACTTCTTACAATGAACGGTCTGGCCCTGACTGTTCGCAGTCTTGGAAAGCGAGCGGAGGCTGAATCTCTTTTCGGGACTGCACTGGAGGCGCAACGCCGGACCTTGGGTGCCGAACATCCGGACACTCTCAATACGATGAACAATTTGGCACTGCTGTTTGTCGCAGAAGGGAAGTACGGACAGGCCGAACCGTTATACGAAGAGATCTTGACAACGCGTCGACGCCTGCTCGACGAGTCCCACCCAGACACTCTGATCAGCATGAACAATCTGGGCAGTTTGTATTCGGATGAAGGCCGGTTTACAGATGCTCGGCCCCTACTCGAGAAAGCAGTCGAACTTCGTAAGCGGGTTCTCGGCGCGGATCATCCAAACACGTTCAATGCGATGACGAACGTCGCGCAAATGAATTATCGTCTCGGTAAATTTAAAGAAGCCGAATCTGCATTTAACGAAATCCTGGCGGGGCGCCGACGCGTTCTAGGTCCTAATCACTCTTCTACATTGCAAACGTTAAACCATCTGGCGCTGCTGTATTCGCGTGACGGTCGCTTGAGGGAAGCAGAGTCTTTGCTCATCCCGCTCCTCGAGAGTTGGCGGAAAGCATTTGGCGAAGATCATGCAGAAACGGTGCGCACTAAGCACAATCTAGGGACGGTTTACTTGCTTAAAGGAGATTTGGGCGAAGCGCAGGTCTTCCTTACGCAGGCTTTCGCTGGTAGACAGCGCCTATTTGGCGATCGACATCCGGACACTCTTCAAACTGCCTGCACATTAGCTGCGCTATATGACAGAGCCGGCAAAACCGAAGATGCCAAGTCGTTGTTGCAGACGACGCTCAAAACGGAACGCGAGATTCTCGGCAATGAACATTTTGAGACCCTTCGAACAATGGAAACGTTGGCCGACATTTATCGGAGGCACGGCGAGTATGAGCAGGCACAATCGCTTTTCACACAGGCCCTCGCGGTTCGCCGCCGTGTGTTCGGTCCACAAAACCCAGATACGATCGAAGATCTATCGAAGCTCGGATTGATAAGCCTGCAACAACAAAAATATAACGACGTTGAAACCTCTCTCGACGTTGTTTCGAAATCTGCCGGCGGTAACGATGCGTGGTATGGGTACTACAGCAAGAGTATTCTCGGAGCCGCGCTCATGATGGAAAAGCGTTTCGCCGATGCCGAGAAGTTGCTCATTGATGGGTACCTCGCGACAGCCGACCCTCCAACGCTCGTTTCTGCGGATCGAAAAGCCGCTGCCGATCAAGCCGGCGACTGGATAATCCAGCTCTACCGATCGTGGGGCAAGCCAGATAGCGCAGCTGAGTGGACCAAGAAACTCGGCCTCTCAGCAGCAATTCCGAAGAACTGATCTCGCGTTTGGTGCTCCCTTCCATTAGCTCGACTTCCGAACCAATAGAAACGTAATTGCGTCATCCGGGTCATCGAAGATCCAAGTATTTGCGACCGAGTCCGAAGGAAGAGCCGGAATGAGAGCTTGCATGTCCGCGTGATCGCGATAGATCAGATGCCAGTCCATAAAGCTTTCCATGTATCCAACGTCGCGAACACTTTTGAGGAAGTTCGGGATCAGCATTAACCCGCCAGGCCGTGTCATTTCGAACATGCGGGATGTGAGTGCCGCCGCGACCGGAGCGGAAAGATAATCAAACAGACCCGCAGCGTAGACAAAATCAAAGCTACCTGGCTTGGCTTTTCCAGCAAGAATCTGTCGGACCGATCCTTCGATCGTCTGTATTCCGAAACGCGAGTAATCCCGCTGTATGATTCCGAGGCTCGCAGTGTCCTGGTCGAGTGCTACGAAATTTTTCACCCGGCCGTTGCGAACACCGGCAGAATTTTCGACCTCGCGAAGGTGACCGGCAGCAATTGCCAGAACGCTCGATCCGCCACGTTCGACCACTTCATCGATCAAGTCTGCGATCAATCTACGACGATATCGGACCGCATGAGCGGAAGGGCGCGTATCCATATATCGAAAGATTGCGCGGCCGAGAGGCGTGGCACCCGCGGCAGCTTGTCTCGCGTCGCCCAAACCATAAATGTAGTCCATCATTACTGCATCGCCGGCATAACCGCGTGGTTTCGAAAACGCCCGAAACGTAAACGGATCTTGATGTAACAGATTGCGGATTGGGTGATCGAGGCAGGAACTGGCATACGTGTGCCATGTTTCAGACTGTTCCTCACGACGTGCGCGTAGGTCCTCGAACAGCTCATCCAATGCAACCGAAATTCCGCCGTTTTGGAGTTGTTCGTTTGCGATGTCTAGTGGGGTTTGGGTCTGTGTCCGCGCCGTGAACGACGAAACGACGCCGTTTTCTAAGATCTGCATATGGCCTCCTATCCCCTATAGCGCACGCTGCTGGAAAGAGGGGCCACTTACGTCCGGTTTTGCGTTACATATATATCGTGATTTCTTTTTCGCGCATCAATAAGCAATACGGTCGGCAGATTCTTTTTGTCGACGCATCGTTTCAACTCAACCCGGGTGAGAAGGTCGGGCTGGTCGGTCCGAACGGCGCCGGAAAAACGACTTTGTTTCGGATGATCGTAGGTGAGGAATCGCCGGACGATGGTGACGTCACCGTTCCAAAACAGCTGACGATTGGTTACTTCAGGCAGGACGTTGAAGAGATGTCCGGCAGATCCGTGCTCGACGAAGCGATCGCAGGCAGTGGACGCGTCGGTGATCTGCATCATGAATTGGAAGCGCTTCAGCATGCCATGACGGATCCGGCTCAAGCCGAGAAGATGGATGACATCCTCGAGCGATTCGGCGAGGTCCAGGAACAATATGACCACCTCGGCGGCTATGCGCTCGAGAGCCAGGCGCGAGAGGTTCTGTTGGGCCTAGGTTTCGACGATGAGCGAATCGACGGCGACGTCGGACTGTTGTCCGGCGGATGGAAGATGCGCGTCGCGATGGCGCGAGTGTTGCTTGGACGGCCCGACGTCTTATTGATGGACGAACCAACGAACCATTTGGATATCGAGTCCATTCTGTGGCTCGAAGACTTCATCAAGTCGCTGCCGGGGGCTCTGCTTATGACTTCCCACGATCGGGAGTTCATGAACCGGGTGGTCACGAAGATCGCAGAAATCGACAGCGGAGAAATCACTGTCTATTCCGGTAACTATGACTTCTACACCCGCGAGCGTCAGATTCGAGAGACGAATCGTGAAGCGGCATACGCGCGCCAGCAGGCGATGCTTGCGAAGGAACAGCGTTTCATTGAACGCTTTTCCGCGCACGCCGCAAAGGCCGCTCAGGTTCAAAGTCGAGTCAAGGCACTCGAGAAAATCGAGAAGATCGAACTGCCGAAAAAAAGACGCGTTGTGAAATTCACCTTTAGGCAGCCGCAGCGGTCGGGCGATCAGGTGGTCTCCCTCGAAAACGTAAGGAAGGTATACGGCAGCCGTGTCGTTCACGATCGTTTGAATTTGAACATCCGGCGTGGAGAACGATGGTGCGTGATGGGAAAGAACGGCGCGGGGAAATCGACACTGTTGAAGATGGTCGCAGGAGCCGTCGCGCCAGACTCCGGCACGATACGTCTCGGAGCGAATTTGACGATGGGTTACTTTGCGCAGCAAGCGTTGGACCTCCTGAACGCCGACTTAACAATCGAAGAACAACTGCAGCGCGATTTTCCGGATGAATCCATCGGCGCTTTACGCAGCCTTGCAGGCGCGTTTCAGTTTTCGGGCGACGATATCGATAAAAAGATCCGGTCTCTCTCGGGCGGAGAAAAGACACGACTCGTCATGGCTCGAATGCTGATGTATCCACCCAACTTTCTCGTCCTCGATGAACCGACGAACCATCTCGACGTCGCCACCAAAGAAATGCTCATCGATGCCCTCGCTGACTTCGACGGCACGATGCTTTTCGTTTCACACGATCGCACGTTCTTGCGCGGTCTGAGCAATCGTGTCCTCGAGTTGGGCGGCGAAAGCGGAGTTGACGCCGAACCGCATATCTACCCAGGATCGTATGCCGAATATGTGACCCGCACTGGACACGAAGCTCCTGGAGTGCACCATTAGTGAACATCTTTTTGTCTCATTCGAAAGCTCAAGTGACATTGGCAGAGCGGCTCGCGTTGTCCTTGCGCGGTGACGGTCATACGGTATTTTTCGATCAATCGGACATTGCGGCCGGAGAAGAGTATGACGCGCGCATTCGAAATGCGATCGAACGCTGCGATCTCTTCGTGTTCCTGATCAGTCCTGAATCCATTGCGGCAGACAGTTATCCGTTAGCCGAACTCGACATGGCAGCAGCGCGTTGGCCAGTTCCCGAAGGTCATGTTTTGCCGTTGGTGACGAAACCTGTCGATCTTGAACATATCCCTCCATACCTTCGCGCCGTTTCCGTTTTCGATCCGCAAGGAGACTTCGTCGCCGAATCGTCGGCAGCGATCGCGCGAATCGCAAAAACGCGACGCGGACAATTTGGGCCTCGGCAAGCTGCCGTTACAGCCATCGTGCTTTTGGCAGTATTTGGAATGTGGCTGACGTACTCGAAAATCCAGCACAATCGCGTGATCCGTGAGCAGATTGCTCAAGTGATCACCCAGGCAAACAACGACCTGGAAGCCCGCGCGTACTCTGAATCTTTTGAAATCGTCGAGAAGGCAAAGGTGCAGTTTCCGGACGATTCGGAACTCCAAAAGATGCAGGAGCGAATCGCGATGACCTGGTTACGGAATATCCGAATAACGGTGGGGGAACAGACATTCTCGCAAATCGTTGCGAAACTCCGTCCGACGTTGAGCTCAGGTGCTGCGATTTCGAAAGGCGAAGAAGCCGGCGATCTTCTCGCGCACTTGGGTTGGTGCGAGTACTTGCGCGCGAGAGACGCTGTGACCGGCACCGATCCGGTGAGCTATTTCAAGAAAGCGGTCGCCGTCGATGCATCAAACCCGTACGCGCACTCGATGTGGGGATTCTGGCTGCTGTACAAAGACTACGAGCAAGATTTGCCGGAAGCGCAACAGCATTTCGACATTGCTGTGAAGTCGAATCGGGATCGGTTATGGGTGCGAAATCGTCAGATCAATGCATTGCTACAGCACTACATACCCGCAAAGGAAAGGGAAGCGATTCGCGTCGCGAATGCAATGCGGTTGGAAGGCACTTCCGTGCAGGAACCGGATCGCCTTTGGTCCATTTACGAGCAGGCGCTTGTTCGGAATCGGGACACGCAAGACTTCTTAGAGCTGATGCCGCCTGACCAACACGTCGCCACCTTCAAGTGGTTGTTTCCCGACGGATCTTTTTCGGATAGCAAGTCGGCTATGTATCGGTACATGTTGGGGCGACTCGAGGAGGCGGCAGGAGACCACGAGAACGCGATGGCTTCTTACAAGTTTGTCGAACAGGACTTTCGACAGAGCGAAAGCACAGGACCCGTATTGGATCGAGCCCTCGAAGGCATCGCGCGTTTGGGCAAATCGCGAAAGCCCTAGTTGATGGAAGCCCTTACTCGATAAACTTCCCTGACCATATGAGCCCTACTAACATGATTATTCGAATGCTGCTCATTATCGCGGCATGGTTTCCTCAGGCCAGTCGGCCCGCATTTGAGGTTGCATCGATCCGTCCCTCGGTCAACGCACCGCGGCAGGCTGTTGCGGCGGCTGGGCGCACCGACGGGGCGCAATTTCGCATCGCGGGGCTCACGATTCGTGACTACATCAGTATGGGTTATGCCGTGAAGCTCTATCAGATCTCAGGTCCCGATTGGATCAAGACGGATCGGTTCGACATCGCCGCGACGTTGCCCGATGGAAGCCAGCCGAATCAAGTTCCAATCATGATGCAGCGACTGCTCGAAGATCGCTTCGAGTTGAAGACACATCGTGAAACGAAAGACTTCCCGGTTTATGCCTTACGCGTCGCTCCTACCGGCTTGAAAATGACCGCAGTTCCCGGCGACCCAGGAGAAGATCAGTCTGACCCAAAACTGCCACAAACATTCACGCGACAGGGTGGAGGGCAGGGTATTGCCGTTGACCTTGGCAAGGGTTCTTCGTTCAACTTTGCCGACAACAAAATCGAAGCGAAGAAAATCACAATGGCATGGTTGGCGGGTATGTTGGAACGATTCGTCGATCGTCCAGTGGTCGACCAGACTGGCGTGAATGGATCGTACGATCTCGCATTCGATCTGAGCCCGGAAGATTACAGAGCCATGTTGATTCGCGCCGCAGTTGCGGCCGGACTCGTGATGTCGCCCGATGCCCTCCGAGTCGTCGACAATTCAGCAGCTCCGACATCTTTATTCGAAGGACTGGCAAAGTTCGGTCTCAAGCTCGAAGGAAGCAGAGCTCCATTGGATACGCTCGTCGTCGACAGCGTTCGCAAAACTCCAACCGAAAACTAACGGCTGTAGCCGTGGTTAAGAGGATGTGAATGTTAAGCGAGCAGGCGTATTCCCCTCCTCAGCCGAGGAGGGGTGGATGCGGCTAAAGCAGAATTTAGCGAAGCCTCCTCAGCGCCGCAGCCGGGGTAGTGTTGGTCTTACCACCGACAATTCAGTAAGACCAGCACCACCCGGTCCGCTCCCGCTAAAGATGCTGCGCGACACATCAACTCAATCCTGTTCGCCGATAGTCTGGGTGTACGTCTTCCCATACGGATAAAAGAGTTCCTTTCGGCCTTGTTGCCAGGCTGCTTTGATTTCAGGTTTTGTGATGTCCCAATCCGGTCTGCACTTCTGCATCACAGCGCGCAGGTCCTGCCGTAGTTCTTCCACGGTTGGACGGCCGAAGTACCAATAGCCGTTGTAGATCTTGTAAACGATGAGGCCAGGTTCGAGAACAATCGTGTGCGGGATCATGGGATTGTGTTTCTCGTCTGTGTACTCCGCGATGTCGAGATCTTTTTGGACTTTGCGCCCAACGTCGGAAAGGAAAGGCCAATGAGCGTCCATTCCGGTGCGATACTCATTAGTCTCGGTGATGTTGTCGGTGCTGATCGTGACCATCCGGCAATAGCCGACCTCGAGCTCACGATGAAGTTGGACAAGTCCTTCAGCTTGCCGGCGGTCCTTTGGGCAGTAACTACCACGGCTGAGAACGAGAATCATTGGATCTTGTCCCTGCAGCTCGGAAAGCTTCCTTCGTTTTGCGGTATGGTCAGAGAGTTCATAGTCGGGGAAGATAGATCCTGGAATGATGTCAGATCGCATAAGAATCCTCCTTGGACAACGCTGAGCTCAACATTACCGTTGAGCGTCACGTAGAAACAATCATCATGGCGAAACCGATTTTGCTGACTGTCGACGATGACTCCGATGTGCTGCGAGCGATCGAGCGAGACCTGCGTTCCCAATATGGCGCCGACTATCGTGTGATTGGCACAGATTCGCCGGGGCGAGCGGTCGATCTCCTGAAACAGTTGAAGGTGCGCAACGACAGCGTGGCTCTGCTGCTTGCGGACCAACGCATGCCCCAAATGGACGGCGTGACGTTTTTGCGCGAAGCGATGGAGATCTTCCCCGACGCGAAGCGTGCATTGCTTACGGCCTACGCCGACACCAATGCCGCCATCAGCGCCATCAATGAAGCGAACATTCACTACTTTTTCATCAAGCCGTGGGATCCTCCTACCGAGCATCTCTATCCGCAACTCGATGATTTGCTCGATGACTGGCGAGCTTCATACCGGCCGACTTTTGAGGGGATCCGCGTTTTGGGAACGCGCTGGTCACCCAAGTCTTACGAGCTGCGAGAATTCCTTGCGCGGAATCGCGTGCCGTATCAGTGGATCGATGCGGAACTCTCCGCGAACGATCCCGAAACGAAGCAGCTGTTGGAATATCTGGGACCCGAATCTGCGAGTATTCCGATCGTGCTCTTTCCCGATGGAACAAAACTTATCGAAAGTGCTCCTGCGAGTGTGGCTCAAAAGGTTGGTCTGCGTACGCGCGCGCAAACCGATTTTTACGACTTAGCGATCATCGGCGGAGGGCCCGCCGGACTTGCGGCTGCTGTGTATGGTGCGTCCGAAGGATTGCATACGGTGATGATCGAGAAAGAAGCTCCGGGCGGGCAAGCGGGAATGAGCGCGCGCATCGAGAACTACTTGGGATTTCCAATCGGTCTCAGTGGCGGCGATCTGGCGCGTAGGGCGGTGGTACAGGCTCAACGTTTCGGAGTCGAAATTCTTTCTCCATTAGAGGCTGTCAACGTCCGAACGGAAGGATCTTATCGATTCGTCAAATTGGCAGATGGGAATGAGATCTCTTGCCATGCTTTGATGGTTGCCACTGGAGTCCAGTGGCGACGACTTGAAGCGCGCGGAGTTGACCGCTTGCAAGGCGCAGGCGTCTATTACGGCGGAGGGGCGACAGAGGCACTCTCGTGTAAGAACGAAATTGTTTATGTAGTCGGCGGCGCGAATTCTGCCGGCCAGGCAGCGATAAATTTCGCGAAGCATGCCGAGCGCGTGGTCATCGTCGTGCGCGGCAGTTCTTTATCGAGCACGATGTCGCAGTATCTGATCGATCAAATCAAGCAGACGCCCAACATTCAGATTTGGGCACACGCGAGCGTGGCGGAAGTTCACGGCGAAACCCATCTGGAAGAGATTTCTTTCCTGTGTTCCGATACGAATAAGATCGAGCGGGTTCCCGCCATGGCGATGTTCATCTTCATTGGAGCGTTGCCGAATACCCAGTGGCTCGCAGACGTTGTGGAGCGGGATGAACGCGGCTTCATTTTGACAGGACCCGATTTGATGCGAGACGGTCAACGGCCGAAGGCCTGGTCACTCGAAAGAGATCCTTTCCTGCTCGAGACCAACATCCCTGGCGTATTTGCCGTTGGAGACGTAAGACACGGCTCGGTCAAACGCGTAGCCTCTGGGGTCGGTGAAGGATCGGTCGCCGTGCAATTCATTCATCAATATCTGAGCAAGGTGTAGAGGTAGACGAATATGGCTGAAAGATCAGAATTGTTGCGCGTGCCGGCTTTCGCCGACTTGCCGGACGAGCAGATCGACTGGTTCCTCAGTCATGCAGAAGACGTCCATCTGAAAGCCGGCGACACGGGCTTCCGTCAGGGCGAGCCGGCCGATGCAATGTTCGTTATTCTCGAAGGACAGCTCCAGGCACGCGGCGAACTCGGGGGTGAAGCCGTTTCGATCTCAGCTAAACCAGGTGATGTGACAGGTGTTCTACCTTTCTCCCGCATGAAGCAGTTTCCGTTGGAGGCGAAAGCGACGACTGAAGCGAAAGTCCTGCGATTTCCGTCATCTCTTTTTCCTGTGCTCGTGCAGAAGATGCCTGAACTGACGCAGCGTCTTGTTGCCCTCATGTCGGACAGAATTCGCTCAACGACTCGCATGGAACAGCAACGCGATCGATTGGCCTCGATGGGAAAACTTTCGGCAGGCCTCGCGCACGAACTCAACAACCCTGCCTCCGCCGCGAAGCGCGCTGCCGTTCAGCTGCGAGAAGTTTTGAAGAAAATTCGAGATGCGAGCCACGAATTAGGAAGGCGCGAGCTGGCGCCCGCGCAGAAGGCAGAAATCGAAAAGTTGGAAGCTTCGTTCATCCAACACGGTGAAGTTCCGCTCGATCCACTGCAGCAGAGCGACCTGGAAGAACAGATCGATTCCGTGTTGCGAAGTCACGGCCAAAACGATCTCTGGCAATTGGCGGCGGACCTCGCGCGTAGGAACGTCAAACCGGAAGCGCTTGAATCGTTGTTCGCGATCCTCGACTCAGATACAGCCAGGGCTGCTCTCATTCGAATTGCTGCTTCGATTGAGGTCGCGAGTCTGCTGGATCAAATCGAGAATGGCACGTCGCGAATATCGGATCTGGTCGGTGCGATCAAAGAATATACGTACATGGATCAGAGTCCGGTGCAGAACGTCGACATCGTCAAGAGTCTCGAGACCACACTAACTATCCTCAACCACAAGCTTAAACGCGGAGTCACGGTTCGGCGCGAATACGAGCCCGTTCCCCTTCTCGTGAACTCATTCGGCAGCGAGTTGAATCAGGTCTGGACCAACATCATCGACAACGCGATTGACGCGATGGGTGGGAAAGGCGAGCTTCGATTGCGCACACATCGCGAAGACAATTGTGTGGTGGTCGAAATCGCCGACAACGGACCGGGGATTGCGCCCGACATTCAAGCTCACATCTTCGAGCCTTTTTTCACAACTAAGAACGTTGGTGAAGGCACAGGACTCGGACTCGACACGGCGCTGAGAATTGTGAAGAAGCACAGAGGCACTATTGAAGTCAGCTCGAACCCAGGCGACACACGTTTCGAAGTGTGGCTGCCGCTAGCGGGAAACGTTAGTTCAGACTAGATGAAATCTGAAAGACGCGTCCTGCTCCCGGAGGGAGAAGGACTCGTCGAGAAAAGCCGCCGCGCTGTGTTCACGGCGCCTTCGCAGGTCCTTGAATGTGTGAGACGTTCGTATTGTTTTCCTGGCAGATGTACTCCATCAACTCCCACGTCGGTTCGAAACGTGCCTTTGTTTGGACCGTAAATGGTTTTTGATATGCGCCCGGATCTGTGATCGTGATTTCCCACGACAGCGTGTTCAGATCGGTTCGAGTGAATCGTTCCACAGTGTGCAGCTGCGTCGTATGCGGATGACCATCGAAATCGAACCAGAACTTGTCGTTGAATCCCACCGTGTCCACGACTAGCGTGTCGCCTTCCCATCGTCCGATGGAGTGGCCGTACCACGTCGGGTCGGGATCTGGAGGATGTGGACGTCCATCCATAAAGATTTGCCGATAGCTATGAATATTTCCTTCGAAAAGAATGAAGATGTGACTCTCTGGTTTGTCCGTCGCCGATTGCACCATCCGCCAAGGATACGGATTCATTCGCGGCACACCCGTCGGCAAACAGTTCGCCTCGGGATCGTCCTTTGAGAGTCGCGCATCCATGAGCTTCTTGGCTTCGGGCGTCAAAAGGATCTGATCGCCCTTTTTTAAATTCCTCTCAGACACACCGCCACCACCCATCCAAACACCCGACAAGTCGGGATGTCCGTTCGGCAGGCGTGCAGCGGGTGGCGCAGGAGCGGTTGACCGCTGTGGTTGTTGTGCTTGGCCTCGCGCTTGCCCGGCATATGAGGGAAAACTGCACGCGAGGATCGTCGCCGAACTGAGAATTGCAGCGAGTTTCATCACTGCCTCCTAACGTTCGGCGCCGACGCCGCGAGCGTCGCCGGCTGAAAATATCTTTTTGCCATTCGCGAGTTCGACATTGCCGCGCGCATTGCCGCGTTTGGATCCGTCTTTTGCCAGATAAAAAGTGACGGTCACTTCATCCCCGACATTCAATGCATGCCGATCCCATCCGGCGCGCGTCAGCGTGTTCACGCTCATGAGCTCGAGATCCCAGTTTGTGACGTTGCCTTTGTCGTCCTTCACGTCGACGTAGAAGCGCACGTGCGGGTTCGTCCACTCGAATTTCGTGACCTTTCCTTTGATGGTCACCACTTTTTTCTCGTCATACTCTGCGGCAAACGAGTGATGAGCGAACGCTTGAGCGATGGGACACAGCAGACCCGCGATCGTTAAGATGCAAAGTCGGAGTTTCATCGGCGATTTACCTCGACGGATTTTTTCGAAATCGTAGTACGTGCTAAATAGGCGGTCAAGCCGCACTCATCATTCGGTTTTTGTATACGACCAATGCGAGTGGACAATCTTCCAATTCCCCCCGATCCGTGCATAGACCTCCGTGCTGTTCCAATGCGCAATCACGACGGTGTCCGAGTCCGGTTCCTTCACAGCATCCTCGAGATTGAACGTCAAAATCGCCGCGTCGCCATAGATCTGGACGTGTGGAGCGATCATCTCGTAACGCTCGATGTGGATTTTGCCCGTGATCGGTGCCAAGTACTGCCTCGTCGCATCTAGACCGTTCACCCGTTCTTTCGTCAATGGATCGAAGTAGGTCATTTCCGGCGCCATGATCTCGAGATAACCTTCGGGATCACCTTTGCCCCAACGATCGAGCGCCGCGCGTTCTAAATTGATGATGGTTTCGGCTACGTTTTGCATCACTCTGACTCCAAGATGGATTTGAAATCCGGCTGTTTCAGAAGGCTTTTCAAGGATGCGAGGAAGTTGGGTGAGTCATGAAACGGATGATCGCGATGAATCTCGGCGTACTGGGCATCGATTTCGTCGATGTCTTCGTGCCGCTTGCCGGCAACATCTCGAACTCGCGTCAGATGTTCCTTGGCGAAAAGTAAATTTGTAGGATCGATGTAGCCCGCTCGCATGAAAGCCTGCGTCTTCTTTGCACACCGACACGGGTTGGCTTTGTTGATCAACCCACACTGATTCTGCATGAAGTTGTGCAGGTCGCGTCGGGCACGCGAGAGCTTTTGGCGAAAGTTGTCTCGGGTAATATCGAGGAGTTCAGCGCCGACGTTATCGCTGACGCCAAAGATCTCGCCGAGGATATAAGTCAACCGCTGTTCGCGATCGAGACACAGCAACATTCCAGAAGTGCAGCCAATTCTGGCTTCATCCACCAGCAGTTTTAGATCTGCAGGAATCGATTTCGGATCGGGCAGTTCCTCGTCTGGAGCGCTGTTCAGACCGTCACCGTATGCCTTGAAGGTCCAGTTCGTCGCCTCGACGCGTCCACGTTTCATGTTGAGCGCATGATTAAACGCGAGACGATAAAGCCACGTCCGAAAGCTACTGCGCCCTTCGAACGTCGAGAGGCGCGTGAATACCTTTATCAGGATTTCTTGCGTGGCATCCTCGGCATCCTGCGGGTGGTAGACCATTCGGAGAACGATGTTGTAGATCCACTTTTCGTGGCGAACGATTAGCGCTTCTAATGCTTCACGCTTTCCGTTCTGTGCCTCAGCGACAAGGCTTTCGTCTTCGGAATCAGTGGTAGTAGTGTCGGCGAATGGATTGAGTTCAATCATGGTTGAATAGCCTCACAATTGTTTGGACACATCGACGATGCCGGTGTGACAGAGAAATTAACAAAATCTTTTCCAGTAGATGCTATAGTGTTTATCGCTATAGCGATAAAAATTTGAATTGACGCAAGTAAAGCGTTTTTCTAGATTGGCGCCAGTCTGGGAGGAAAGCGTGATGCGTGCTTGGCAGGGAGTTGTGGTCGCGGTTGCAATGTTCTTATGTGCGATGCCGGAAAGGTGGGCACAGACGACTGGGCCTGGTTCGACGTTTGAGGCTGCGTCGATCAAACTCAACACGCGGTCTAGTGGATCGTCCACAATCACGGTCGACCCCGGTCGCTTCGTGGCCACGAATGCCGCTCTGGTAGATCTGATTCGCTATGCCTACGGATTCAACTCGCTCACGACTCAGTCCCAGGTCGTCGGCGGACCATCGTGGATAACCACCTCTCGATTCGACATCGTTGCAACCTCCAACGGAACGCCCACGCTGATGATGCTGCGAGCGCTCCTCGAGGATCGTTTCAAGGTCATGGCACACATCGAAAGCCGCGAGCAGCCGATATACGCGCTGATCCTCGATCATAAGGATGGACGCTTGGGGCCGAAGATTCATCCGTCTACGAGTACTTGCGAAGGTGCCGGCATTCCGTTGCCACCCACAACGTTGCCTGGCAAGCAATGCGGAGTTCGTGGACGGCCCGGGTCGTACAGCGGTGATGGAACCAGCATCGTTCAAATTGCTCGTGCGCTTGGAAATTTTCCGGCCGTCGGGCGTGTTGTTCTTGACCGCACTTCGCTTGAGGGTGTGTATGACTGGTCGCTCGAATGGACGCCATCATTCAATTCGGGTCCCACTCGAGACGCGGCGCCCCTCGCGAATCCTGACGCCGATTCCGGAATATCCATTTTTTCAGCGCTTCGCGAACAGCTTGGCCTGAGGTTGGACGCACAGCGAGGTTCCATCGAAATGCTGATTGTCGATCACGCGGAGATGCCTTCGCCGGACTAGAAGTCTGCATGAATCCGAGGTTGATCGAATTCGTATACTACTCTCAACGTATTCGATTCCTCGGAGGGCACAATTCATGATGAAGATTCGTCTCTCGATGCTTGTCGTTACAACCGCACTGGCTGTTGCAACTTTCGCGACCGAACTGGCTGCCGCGACTCCAATGCAGAGCAAGAGCGTGTGGGACGGTGTCTATACTCAGCAACAAGCGGATCGCGGCGCCGCAACTTTCGCGAGCACCTGTTCGCGCTGCCATGCCGCCGCACCAAACGGAGAAGAAGGCCGGAATCTTGTCGGCAAAGGCTTTTGGGATAGTTTTCGCGAGTCCACGGTCGACCGTTTGCTGGACTACGTCAGCCGGAACATGCCGAATGGAGCTGGCGGCTCCCTCAGCGCTAACACGTACGCCGATCTCGTCGCATTCATTCTCAATAAGAACGATCTCCCCGCAGGAACCACCGAACTGACCAAAGAGTCGGCGGTTGGTGTGCAGATCATTGCGAAAAACGGGCCGGGGGAACTCCCCAACGGCACGTTGGTGCGCTTGGTGGGTTGTCTTATCGGCAAGGAAGGAAGCGCGTGGATTCTCGACAGCGCCACTTCTCCTGAACGCCCAAACCCTGCAGCAGACGGCGATGATGCCGGTCGTCCTCTGGGAACTCGCAAGTATCAACTAAAGTTCGTGCTCACATCGCTGGATCGTTTCGTCGGTCATCGCCTCAGAGTTCGAGGCCTGCTAATCGGAGAAGGCGGCCGCGACGGCATCAACGTGTCACAAACAGACTCCGTGGCCGACTCCTGCAAATGAACATGTTGAAGTATGCCGGAATCTGCTTTTTGCTCGTCGCCATCTCGCCTTCAGTGCACGCGATGCAGGCTTCCACCAGCACGGTTCTCGAGGGTGTCTACTCCGAAGGGCAGGCTGCTCGCGGACACGATTTCTACACCGCGGTTTGTAGTTCGTGCCATGGCGCAGCGATGGAGGGAGTGTCAGCGCCGGCGCTCAAAGGCGATCGGTTCATCGAACGATGGCGTGAAGGGATGCTCGATTCGTTTTATGACTTCATCCGCGAAAGAATGCCGTTCGGAAAACCGGCGGGCTCGAAACAAATACCGGACGCCGAATATCTCGACATCCTGACTTACATTTTGAAAGTGAACGGTTATCGATTCGGGAACAGCGAACTTACGGCGGGACTGCTCGCAAACGTCATGTTGGTTGGGATGGATGGACCGAAACCGGTGCCGGACGGCTCCCATGTCGTCACTGTCGGTTGCTTGTCGGCCGCAGGTGAAGATGCTTGGATTGTGTCCAGCGCGATCGAACCGGCGCGAGGGCGGCAGGAGACTGTATCGCGTCCTGCACAGTTGAAAAGTTCATCAGAGAAAAAACTGGGAACGCTGACATTCAGACTAACGGACCTCGAGGCAGTGCCCGATTTCTCGCCATCTGAACACCGCGGACACAAAATGCTAGTGAAGGGATTCTTAGTGCGGCAGCCCAACGCAGAGCGCATCAGTCTAACGTCGATTGAGATGCTCGATACGAACTGCGTTCCGTAAGGGGAAATTCGGGGTCAGACGTCTAAATCACCCAATTTTTGCACTACAAAAAATTGGGTGATTTAGACGTCTGACCCCGAATTTATTTGAAGATGTCGAGAATTTCTGGAGGAAGATCGGTATCTGGTTTGTCCCATCCGACTTCGAAATACTTCTCCCAGTTCTTTGCCCATGGCCGGCCATAGTAGTCGATATAGCGATCGCTGCTCGGCGAGAGCTGAGTCGGTCTGCCATCGATATTGACGATGTTCGACAAGCACTCCACGAATGTATGGCGAAGGTTTGGGCTGTCGAGACCCGCGATCCGATTCCAGTGGGTGGTGGACCGCAGCGGCGCGACGAACGCGTCCGGATCGTAGAAGACCGTCTCGACCGTAAGACCGACGAAGTTTCCTTTGTCGTCGCGGGTGGGGCTGATGGTTTCGATCGTCTCGAACTTGTCGCTGTATTCGAACATCGCGTGAGTGATCGTCCAGCCCTGAACGTTCGCGGTCCAGGAGATCAACGTATCGCCCTTCCAGAATCCAATGGTCTCTCCATACCACTGAGGAACCTGTTGAACGTGTTGTCGTCCGACCAGCACGCGACGCAAAAAATTGTCGGCAATGCCGCCGAGAAATTGGACTTCATTGGGAGTCGTGATCACTTCGATCGGCTGCTGCACGGCGAATTGTGTGTAATACCGTAAGAGTCCTTCCGGATAGCAGAATGAGGCGTTCCACTGGGGTGCGTTCGTCACGGCTTCGTGAAAGGCGCCTTGAACCATGCGCTTTTGGTATTCCGGAGTGAGCAGCGAAAGGATAGTGCTCATCTGAGTGATGTTTCCCCACAGCCACTGAGTTGGAGCGTCCTGTTGATCGTTCCGTCGATAGAAACCATCCCAATCGGGAACCGTCTGCTTCGTGTGCTTTGTCGGACCGCCCGTCTTCACCACTTCAGCCATGAGAGCTGCGTAATGTTCTTTGGCGGTTTTGTATAGGTAGGGGCTCTTAATTTTTTCCGCCGGATAATCCCTGGAACAATCGGCCCAGCCGGCGGTGGCGGGAGGATTGTCGCCCATACGAGCGTCGCTCCAAATTTCCGCAAGCATCTCGGGAGCATTGCACCGGAAATATCGCGGGTCCGACCATAGAGCTTTGTCTTTGTAGAAATTCTTGGTGGTAAAGAGATCGACCGGCAGTGCGGGTGCGTGAGGAGCGTTGGGAGGCAATGCGCCTGGAGGTAATCGCATCACGGTGCCACGGGCGCCGGGTACCGGCCCGATCGGCCCAGCCGACCGCTGGCCTGGCGCTGGCGCGCCACGCTGTCCTTGCGGCGCTGCTCCCCGCTGTCCGGCCTGTTGCGCAGGCGCCTGCGCGTGAGCGCTGATAACGGTTGCCGACAAGACGGCAATCCAGAGCGCATAGTCCATGATGTGCCCTAAACGAACTCTCATTTGTTTCACTCCTTCGCGTAGTTTGTCGCGCTGCCAGCCGACGTTATCAGAACTCCGAGATCGGCAGTAGGCATTACTGCAAGTTAAACGAAACCGGCGGACCGAGCACGATGTACGACTTTCGATCGCGCGTAAGGAGCCGCAGGCTCAATGTGTGTTGTCCTCGCGCCACATTCGCAGCAGGAATCGTTGATTGAAAACCTGAGTACCTGAAAGACGGATTACTCAACGTAGCTGCGGCATCCGGCCGGTCTTTGCCATATTCCGCAGGATAGTAAACACCATCTATTCCAACAGTAAGTTCTGCTCCGATATCGCCGTTAACTTTATCGATGGCCCACCCTTTGACGATGATGGATGTTCGATCCGTTGTGATTAACATTTCGTCGAGGTGGTAAGCAGGAAGGTTCGGCACGTAATATCGATCCACCAATGCGTAGGCAGCGACAGAATCGGCCAGCAGAACGAAGACAATCAAAAAAGCGGGAAGAATGTTCTTGAGCTTCGAAGATGTCGTGGCCGAGGCGACGAGCAACAGCGCTGGCGCAATCGGGATCAGATAGCGCCCCTGCATACCTTCAATTCGAGCCGCGCCAACGGATGTCCATTCGATGTAGAGGAACAAGAGAGACACCAACACCGTGACGACGAAGATGCTCGCGCCAATCATCCTGTGCTGCCAATTCACTCGTTCGAATGACGTCAAGCATGCGACCAGAAGCGCTGCCAAAAATGTATAGACCAACCACGAAGGTAATGGCGTGTCCAACCAACCGAGAAATCCGACGAACGAATTCAGGTACAGCGGGCCATTCGATGAAATTGTGTTCGTCAGCACATTTGCAAGTTCCATCGGCTGCGAGCGAATGAATGCGATTTGCTGTGCCGGAGACACATTTGCAAACGGTGGATTGTCGACACCGTATCGCTCGATTTGAACGACGGGTCCGTCAGTGTTATTAGGCGCCGCCAAGAGATTCCAACCAAAATACGCCGATACCGAAATGACAATGATGGCGGCGATCACAATGAAGTACGTATTCTTCGAACCGAACTTGCGTGCTGGAACGAGAAAGTAAAGGAAGAGCAAAGACAAGTAGATGGCTTTCGATAGAGCGATCACCAGCGCCAACGCCACGACTGCCGCAATGTCCCACTTTGAAATCGAGGCCTTCCCAGCATCAAAAGCCCATTGGAAAAGAGTTGCACTCAACAGCAGGCTGACTCCAATGAGGACGCTGTCTAAAGAATTCGACATGGCGACGAAGAGCGTCATTGGCATCAAAGCCAGCACAACGTAAGCCCATTTCAAAACCGGTGTGGCACGGATTGCGTAAAACGTGAGCGCGAGCCAAGCGGCCAGCGCACACAGTCTCGCTAGGTAGAGCAGAACTATCGGAGAGACATGCAAGATTCGCCCAATAGCAATACCGATAATCTGCGGAATGTAACCCGCCGGCGGGTAGGGTGGCACGGGAAGGTAGTCGCGATCGGACGGATTCAAGGACGTCCCTGAGTTCTCTCGAAGTTTGGTCGACTTGAATTTGCTGTCAGGACGGAATCGAATCGACGTGAGGTCCATGCTGTCGACTAGCGTCCCCAAACTTTTCGGAAGGTTCGCTGCGTAGTGAGGAGCGTCGGGAGCGCCGGGCTTGTGCTCCGAATGAATCAGGACCAGTTGCCGGAAATTTCCTTCCGCGAATTGAAATGCCCGAAAGAAATGTTGTGCCTCGTCGGGAACTTGAAAGGGCGGCGTCACGAAGAGGATGACGAGACCGAAGATCAATCCCATGACGAGAAATGCCCGTTCCGGCAGGATTGTTAGCCCTGAAAGGTGATGTAAGAGTTGATTCTGCCGCGAAAGATGTTTTTCTTTGGGCTGTTCTCGTGTTCCAGATGCTTGCCGTTTGGTGCGTTTAGTCACTGGATGTTTCAGGTACCGTGCAGCGGGCGTCGGTTTTTGCTCTGAACGTGTAAATGTACGCCTGGGATCGAGGCTTATACACGGCAGCCTCGGCATCCCATACATACTTGGTTTCTGTCTTTGACAAAATGTCCGCGATGCCGACGAGGTCATAACACTGGTTCAGATACTTTTCGCTCCAGGTCAGAATCTTTTCTTGCGTGTTGCGCGCGAGCCAGGACGGCGGAATGCGAACAAAGACCACATATTTCGGATGCGCTGAAGTGACCTCAGCGATCATTTCGTCCTGCATGCGTTGCGAGTACGCCTGTTGTTCCATCAACGCATAGGTGTAGATGTATCCCGTCGCAGAATGTCGTTTCGCGTAGAAGTAAATTTCAGGTTCGGAGCCTAATACCGCCACGCGATCCTCAGAGCCAGAGTGCTGTTGGATATACCTGGCGATTTCCGTTGCTTCAGGAAAAGGATTGGCTCCGTAGCGATCGCGAATGAGCTCCGGCGTCGACATTGAAAACAAGTAATCCGATTCTTTGATGACGAACGCGCTGGCGGCTAAGAAGAAAACTCCGGTGACAATAATGCGAGAGCCGCGCGGTGTTGTGAACGCCGTCAACAATCGCTGGGCGGAAAGCGCAGTGACGCCGCAGAACAATGCGGCCGCCGGAAGAACAAGGATGAAGTAGTGTTCGCGAAAATAAAATCCGGGGAATACTGCGATGAACGAAGCCGTGAGCAAGGCGGTTAGTGTGATTCGTGTGTGGCGAGCCCATGGAACGAGCCACAAAAGAACCACGCCGGCAACAGCCAGAATCCACACAAGCAGGTCGGCTTGAGTAATGGTTGCCACTGCAGTTGCAAAAGCGCTCCACGCGTTGGATACGGACATCTCGGAGACGTACTCTTTGGCGTATTGAAACGCCCAGAACCAAAATTTCCCCAGGACTCCTTGCGCTAAAAAGACGACACACAAGATGGCGAAGGGAATCGCTCCACCCGCGGCCACTAACAGCGAGCGAGATATTGCTGCTTGCGGGTTTCGCGGAACATTCTCGAATTCGCTCCAAGCGGCAGCGCCGAGTCCGAGTGCGAAGAAAAAAATGCCGTTCTGTTTCATCAACACAGAGAGACCCAACAGTGCGCCGGCTGCAATGAATGCAGTCGCTTTCTTCGACTCCAGCGCATGAGCGAGAACGAGCAGCCCTGCCAGCGCGGCAAGCACGACGAAGTGTGTCGCATGTGCAAACACTCCCATAATCCAACGGTCGATTGAGAGAACTCCGAATGCGATTGCACCTACTGCGGCTGCCCAATCGCTGCCAAGTAGTCGGCGACCGAGAAAAAACAAAATCATGATCGTTGCGGAATTTACGACGATGAGGCCGATGTGAATTCCGAAAGGAGTTTGACCAAAGAGCGCCAGGATGATGCTGTACGCATAGTAGGTCCCGGGGAATTTCATGTTGTAGGCCAACTGATAAGGCGGGATTCCTTGCAAGATCAATTGACCAGCGTACGCGTACTCGCCTTCATCTCGCTCTAATGGAACGTCGGCCAGCCGCAACCGCACAATAATCAAAAATACGAGAACGACCAGAACACTAATCAGCGCAGCGTGCCGCGCAAAGAAAGGCCGGCTTCTCGTTTCAGAGTCGCTGGAAGCCTCGCCGAGCACTCGCGTCTCAGTGGCAAACGCTGCGGCTTCATCGGATTTCTTTCTCTTCGCTCGATTCTTTTGACTCATCGGCGCGGACATTATTACATACGCGTTTTTCTCTGTAGCGGCGGTCTATGACCGTCGGTTTTATACGCGACGGAAGAGGCCTGTAGGCTTCGTGCCTCAAGAATAAAACCGGCGGTCATAGACCGCCGCTACAGAATGGTCAGAAAGTTTACGAGGTCCTGCTTTTCTTTTTCCGTGAATCCGATTTTGAAGCGGCGATCGAAAAAATTCACCAGGTCCATGAGATTCGATGCGGAACCATTAGCGAAATAGGGTGCGCGAGCAGTAAGCCCGCGGAACTGTTGCGACAGGATCGAGCCTACATCCGCGCACTTTCCCGTGATGAGCGCGCGGCCGGGATCTTGAGTCAAGAAGCTGCGACCCAGTTGTGGGTGCGGTGTGGCGGAGGCGTCGCATGTGACGCGAAACAGAGGCAGCTCGGGCGATTCCTTCGCTGTGGGCAAATTTGTCGTGCCGACGTCGATCGCCCGATTCATGCCGGGGCGATGACAGCTCGAGCAGGTGCCCGGCTTTCCATCAGCTAAGCGGAACTCACGCGAGGCAAACAGGTCGACACCGCGCAGTACGGATTCCCGAAACTCGCGCTGACGGACGGCGAGATGCGTCGCAGAAACATTGCGCCATTCATTGAACGATGCGATGAGGTCACTGGCCGCAGGAATCGCACTGACGATGCCGCGCGCGAGATTGTCGGGGCCCAGTAGCGACGGTCCGCTGAGTTCACCAAGAACGCCGCCTTGTGCATCCCATTGCTGGGCCATGAAGAGCTGTCGTTCGAAATCCTCAATCTGTTGCAGCTGCGCGCGACTGGGAGCGGCCGAGGCCTGTTCATGGATCAAGGCGGCCGATGTGGCCTGCGACTGGAGCGTGCGTTCCCGTCCATCGGCCATGAGCGCGTCGACATTCGGTAATGCGACGTAGTCCAGGTTCGCCGTGACGCGAGGCCGGCGATAGACCGAGATTGAAGCGGAGTTCTTGTTGCAACCGTTCGGATCGTGCACAACTTCGATTCGAAAATCCGGTTTGGTTGCGGGAGGCCACGGAAGCGCAATGCGGATGAGGCCGCGTTCGATTAGTAGGGAGTGCGACTCTTGTTTGTCCTGAGCAAGGTCTGGGCAATTGGAGCCATCGATGGCGGCGAATAGAGGGTCTTTGCCTTTTGTGGCAGCCCAGCGGTCGCGGATGAGATCGAGCGAAAGGCTCATACCGTTGCTGGGCTGGTGACAGGTCACACACGCACGTCCATTAGATCCCAGCGACGTGAAGAACGCGTGACCCTTCGTCTCGACTTCGCCGGACTTATTGACGAGGCGAAGTTGGCCGAAGGCGTCGTCGTAGTCTTTCGAAGGCGGAAGCGCGATTCCGCGGCCCGCATCCCACCAGAGGCTTATGTCGTAGCGGATTTCCCGAAGGCGGTTTTGGTCGATTACTGGGCGTGACTGCTGGGCTCGCAGCAGAACGGCGCTCACCGCAAGAATGGAAAAAGAGATAAGAAATTTGCTTGAAAAGCGCATCCCAAAGAATTGTGGCGGCGGTCTATGACCGCCGGCTTTATTCAACTATAAAGCCGGCGGTCACAGACCGCCGCTACAGAACAGATCACCCTTTCTGCGCCTTTTTCGCGGCCAGGAAGGCGTCCGGAGTAAACGGAACCTGCCGCATTCGGACACCGGTGGCATCGAAAATGGCATTGCCAATGGTGGCTGCGACGAGCGTGATTTGAATCTCGCCTGCGCCCGCAACCGGCGCGTTCCGGCTATCGATCAAGATGGTCTCGATTGCGGGAATCGTGTCGCCGAATTTTAAAACCCAATAGCTCCTCCAATCATTGGTAGTGATACGGCTCGACGCCCGGTCGAACATCACCTCTTCGTACAGCGTTCGGCTGATGCCCTGGATTACACAACCTTCCATCTGGTTGCGGAGACCATCCGGATGAAGGACGGGACCCGAGTCGATGGACGTGATGACCCGCGTCACTTTGATCTCGCCCGTGCTTTCATTAACGACAACTTCGGCATACATCGCGGCGTAGCCATTAGCGGTTTGGTGCAGATACGCGGAGAAGCCACGACCGCTACCAGGTTTGCTAAAAGGGCCGCCGAGTTTAGGCGACGGACGCGTTTCCCACTGTGCTTTCTGGGTGACTGCGTTGATGCAAGCGATGAGGCGCGGATCAACCAAATGCCGCAGACGGTACTGGACGGGGTCCGCTCTCAGGCTGGCAGCAATTTCATCCATGAAGCTCTCGTGGGCGAAGGTGTTTTGAAGTCGATAGGGAGAGCGCAGCCACGCCGTCCACAGCGGTCCAGCCACTACCTTGTTCAGCACGCGTTGGCTCGCGACGGTGCCGGTGTAGAAGTCCGTACCGTTCACTCGACCACTGCAGTACGGCGGGACGGTGTTGTTGCCGTTGCCGAAAGTTGTCGGATTCGCCGGCGGTGTCGTTGAGGGAACTATCGGTGTCGTGGGGAAACCAGCGAGGAAGCCAGGTATGTTATTGCCGGGAGTGCCTACAGCGCCCTCGCCGCGTTGCGCTACGATGTTTTCGTAGTCCCATGCGATGATCTGCCCCCTGGCGTCTAAACCAACCTTTTCATTGCTGACCATGGGATAGCCATAGTGTTCCCCGGCTGTCATTTCATCGGCCCGAGTGTAGATCACTCGGACCGGCTTGCCGACAGCCTGAGACAGGAGCGCAGCGTCCTGAGCGACCGGGTCCCCGCCATTATGGCCGTAACAACCGGACCCCTCAACGAACACGACCTCAATATTCGGCTGAGGAATTCGGAGCAGGTTGGCCAGAGTAATTCGAAGGAAGTACACGCCTTGAGTACAGGACCAGGCTTTCACGGTAGCCTTGTCCCCAGTACCGCCGCGGACGTCCACAACAGCGGCAGAAGCTGCGAGCGAGCCGTGCATCTGGTAAGGGTAACGATACTGGGCGGTCATGACTTTCGCCGCTGAAGCCATCACTTGATCGACATCCCCCGTGTTGACAGACAGGGATTGGCGCGAGGGTTGCTGCTGCAGGAATGTGTACAGGTCCGCCTGATTGGGAAAGACGTCGCCCGAAGACCAGGTGATCGCAGGACCCAGCGCGTTAGCCGCCTTGATGGCATTCCATTCCGAATCGGCAACGACACCGACCCAGTCGTTGACCTGTACCACCTGCGGGTTACCCGGCAGGCCATTGAGGGCGCCCTTGTCAATGTTCTGGACCTTGGCACCCAGAGCTGGCGGTCGCAAGACTTTGCCGTGAAGCATGCCGGGGACACGAACTTTTTGCACATACTGGTAGGTGCCTTTGATTTTGGGCGGCACGTCGACGCGCGGAACAGACGTTCCGAGCACTTTCCATGTCGCCGGATCGTTCGGCACCGCATTTCGATTCACCGGAAGATTGAACCGCTGCCCCTCAACCAACTCACCGTAGCTCACCTTGGAGGCCGGATCTCCGCTGACCGAAAACACGCCATCTTTGAGCACAAGCTGGCTGGCGTCAACATCGAGCCATCGCGATGCCAACTGGATCAGCGCGTCGCGCGCGGTATCCACGGCGACGCGCAGGCCGCTGTTACCGAATTGCGTTGGAGAAGAAAGGCTGCCGACGGTGAGGCTCTGATTGGGAGTGACGCCACTCCGGCACAGAACTATCGTGATGCGCTCGACAGGGACCGACAGTTCTTCCGCGGCAAGCTGAATCTGCATCGTTTTCACACCGGTCCCGAGTTCCGCTTTACCCGCGAAAATCGTGATGGTCTCGTCTGCGCCGATAGCAACCCAGCTGTCCAACTGGGTGGCGTCGATATTGCCCGAGGGGTTAAGTGGGCTCTGCGCCTCGGCGGTGCCGGCGGTCGCGGCGCCAACACCGAAGCCGATCATCATCACGCCGGCGGTTTTCAGGAAGTCCCGCCGTGACGGTTCCATGTGGTTAAGCGCATCGAGAGCTTTTTCTGGGAGCGGCTGAGCTCCATCGAGCTTGAAAGGATTTTTGGATTTCATCGTGTCTTCTCCTGCGCATAGCTCTGAATCGCGTCGATCATGCGCGAGTGGGCGCAGCACCGGCACATGATTCCGCTGAGACCTTGCTCGATTTCGGCGCGAGTCGGATTCGCGTTGTCCCGAACAAACGCATACCCGTACAACGTCGGGCCGGCCACGCAGTAGCCGCACTGCAACGCCTGATGTTTGACAAACTGTTCCTGGATGGGATGGAGATCATCCGGGTTCGGAAGTTTGTCGAGCCTTCTGAGACCTTCAAGTGAAGTGATGCTGTGTCCGTCGGCGAAAGAGACCGCTGTGATGCAGGATCGGATCGGCGTTCCGTCCAGCAGCACAGTGCAGGCGCCGCACTGGCCGAGTCCACAGCCGAATCTGGCGCCGTTAATTAGGAACTTTTGCTCCAAGACATACAACAGAGGAGTAGCTGGGTCATCAATCTCTACTTTTGCAGATTGCCCGTTGACTTGCAGAGCGTACGTGGCCATAGAAGTGTCCTCGCAATGTTTGGTAAGGTGCGGTCACTATAGTTGCGGACGTCTACAGAGTCAATTTTAGAACCTGCAGATGTCGACGTTCAGCTCTGAACAGCAACATTTTAGAACCTGCAGAACCTGCAGCGGTGATCAGACGGACAAATACTTACGAAAAATTAATTCATCTAATCAGGACTTGCCCGGGTATCTGAGCGCTGTTCGCAAGAGCTATTAAAAAAATAGGATGTGGAAATGGCTCGCGGTTCTAGCGGCAGTCGCAACACTCTTCGGTTATCAAAGCAGTACGAAACAAACTAAAGATGAAATTCCCGCGGAGCCGGAGGCGATCCTGTGGAGTGATCCCGGCGATCCGTCGTTGCGTGATTTCGAGAACGGAATCGGCGGGCCTGAGCGTCGGCCTGAGCCTCCGTTTCTGTTCGTCGGTGAAGATCGCTTAGGGACCAGTTCAAAGATCAATGTGACGGATGGTCGCGGCCGATCATGGAACGTCAAGTGGGGCCGAGAAGTCAGCGCGAGCATCTTCTGTACACGATTATTGTGGGCCTGCGGGTACTTCACGGAGCCTGAGTACTTCGTCGCTAGTGGACGCATCGAAGGCGCGAAAGGACTGAAGCGCGCCGGATCGCGTCTTTCGCATGACGGCTCATTTGAGCGCGCACGCTTTCAATTGCGTAGTGACACGCCAAAGTTCTTGGAAGGGCGAAGCTGGACATGGGCGGAGAATCCATTCGTGGGCACGCATGAGTTCCAAGGATTGAAGATCCTGATGTTGCTTCTGTCGAATTGGGACGCCAAAGATGCGCGCGATTTCGTAAACGCTCCCGGCGGTTCACGAATGGATTCCAATCTGGGAATTTTTCTGGATGAGCTGACCGGCAAGCCGCGATATTTCTATGCGGATGACGATTGGGGAGCGTCATTGGGTAAGTGGGGCGGCACCTTGACGTGGAGCAAGTGGGACTGCAACGGATTCGCGGATCAGACGTCGGATTTTGTGAAACAAACGAAAAGTGGTGAGTTGCGATGGGGCTTCAACGGCAAGCATCGCAAGGATCTGATTTCGGGGATCGGTGTTGCTGATGTCCAGTGGCTCTTGCAATATCTCGGGAAGATCACCGAGGAACAAATTCAGCTTGGGCTCGAGGCGAGCGGCGCCAATCCAGAAGAGACGAAGTGTTATACCGAGGCATTGAGTGAGCGAATCGAAAAGCTGAAGCGGATCTCGGTTCCGATTTCATCCCGCTGACAGCCGAGACAAGCGCGCGCGACTTATCGCGAAGAAAGCACGAATCGATTTCCGTCCAGATCTTCGAAAACGGCGAAAGTGCCCCACGGCTCCTGCTTCGGTTCGCTGAGGAATTTCACACCACGTTCCTTCAATTCCTGATACGTCTTTTCAACGTTGTCACATGCGAGAGCCCCGTTGAAAAACGAGCCAATGCGCGCATCGTCCGGCGTGAATAGGACGACGCGCGTATCGGAACCGCCTATTCGCAGCTCGATCCATCGTTGTTTATCGCCGTGTGGCTGGTCGGTGAGGAGCTTGAAACCCAGCTTCTCGGTGTAGAACGTCAGAGCCGCGTCCTGGTTTCGTGTGGGAATGTTGACGAACTTGACGTGAGTGATCATTCGACCGATCCCTTCTTGCGAGCCGCCAATCCCGCGGCATAGCCGGCGACGATCCGAGCAGCGTACGAAACCAGATACATGAGTCGATCTTCGGGTCTTGCGGTAGCCATGAATCCTAACGTCAGCACCGTTGCCACTGTACCGATGAGCAGACCGTTGAGCACAAATCCCGACTTCAGTCGACGAATCGCGTACCAAGCGCATACGAACGTCGAGATCGCGACAGTCGGAGCGGCAGCGTAGTAACTTGCCCGTTGTTCAAACTCTCCATACTGGTCCGCAGTGAGACCCGGCGCAATGACAAAGCGATGAATCACCATAATCGCGGTGATCACGAGAATCACTACAAGTTCGGAACAGAATGCAGCGACTAAAACTCGTGTCCAGCGAACAGACGATCGGTTCAATGGAAGGGAAGGGGATGAAGCAGACGGTTCCAGGGTTCGCATCGGCTGACCTCCGAGGTAGGCGCCAATCTAGAAAGAACATTTTCAGCGGTCAACGGAAATCTTTAAGACTATAGTGGTTATCACTATAGTGCTATGAAACTCCTGCGCCTTGATCTTTACGTTGTCGATAGCTTGATGCGCGACCTCGTCGGTCACGATAAGAAACCCTCGGCATTTATCGTTTATCTTTATTTCTGGAGCCGGTTGGCGGCGAACCGGTCCAAGAAAGTGCCGGCGAGCCACCAAACGATTGCCGACGATACAGGCCTTTCCAAAAGCGCCGTACAGGCGTCGGTCCGGCACCTTCTTCGCCGCCGGCTTCTTCGTTCCGAACGCTCCTCCACAACGGCCGTACCCGTTTATTCGCTTTTGCGACCATGGCGGCGGTAGGGAAATTCGTCGCTTCTGCAACCTGAATCGACGGTCGGACGTACTGCCAAGACAGAGCAGGATCGCCAGTAAGCTCTGCTGTTGTATGGGTTTTTGCGATCGTGATAAAAACTCGTGCTGTCATCCTTATTAATCGGACGGAATCGATTTGAACTATGAAGCGATGGTTATTTGTCTGCGCTGTTCTCTCCCTGACGATTGCATCTCCCGCCGTGCTCCAAATCAAAGCCGTAACCCAAACTGCCGGGCAAAGTCCTGCCGGGACGGCCGCGGTCGGCGTCGGTGACCAATACCAGACGATGGTCAAGACCTATTGCACGGGATGCCACAACTCCAAATCGCCGAACCCTTCAGGTGGATTGGCGCTCGATACCCTGAATGCTCAAGCACCATATGAACATCCAGAGATCTGGGAGAAAGCGATCCGGAAATTGCGAGGACGTTTGATGCCTCCTCCCGGCGCTCGCCAGCCGGAGCAGAAAGACGTCGACGGCCTCGTGACGTGGCTGGAAGGCAGTCTCGATGCTCACGCAACGGGGCCGAAGGCCGGATATGTCGGCATTCAACGGCTGAATCGAAGTGAATACGTCGCCGCTGTGAAAGCGCTTGTAGGCGTCGATGTCGTCGCGAAGGACATTCTTCCAACGGACAACAAAGTAGGGAATCTCGACAATATCGCTGCTGCCTTGAGCGTTTCTCCAGCGTTCGTTGATCAATATGTTGCGGCGGCTCGATCGATCGCGAAACAGGCCGTCGGCAATGCGAGCCTCGAAGACGTGACATACAAGCTCGCGGCTAATCGAGGTGGAGAAGCCATGCCGCTCGGCATTCGTGACAACGGCGGGATGCGATTCAAACATAATTTCCCGGCCGACGGCGAATACCGATTCAGCGTGCTCTTTCCCGATCAAACGGTTGGTTTGTATACGGGCAGTCTCGAGAATGCGAGCACTCTTGTCATGATGGTCGATGGCAAGATCATGTTCAAAAAGTCGATTGGCGGACTCGAGGATCTCATGCTGAACAATCGTAAAGCCGGCGACGGCCGCGCCCAGATTGTGGAGCGATTCAAGAAAGTCCCGATTCAGGTTCAGGCAGGTGTGCGCGAAGTCGTCGTCGGATTCATCGAGCGATCACGATTCGAATCGACTGCCAATCTTGGTGGCGGCGGATTCGGCGGCGGGAACGTACCGGGTCTTGGCGATGTCGAGATTGTCGGACCGTATAAGGCCACTGGTGTTTCCACTGTCAGTCGATCGTTGATTTTTGTGTGCGATCCGAAGACTACGGGAGAAGCGCCTTGCGCGAAACAAATCGCACAAAATCTGGGGAAGCGTGCTTTCCGTCGCCCCGTCACGGAAGCGGATATTGCCAAGCTGATGCCGTTCTATGAAGCCGGACGTCGTGAAGGCGGCAGCTTTGATCAGGGTATCGAGCGACTGGTCGCCGCCGTGCTTGTCAGCTCTGATTTTCTGTATCGCGCCGTTCGCGGCCCCGAAGGCACGAAACCCAATACGGAATTCGCTCTGACCGATTTGGAATTGGCGTCACGCCTTTCCTTCTTTCTTTGGAATTCCGGGCCCGATGACGAACTGCTGAATCTTGCCATCTCGAAAGGCTTGAGCAAGCCGGGTGCTCTCGATGCACAGGTGAAGCGCATGCTTAACGATCCGCGCGCTTCAAGCCTTGTCAGCAGTTTTGCGATGAAATGGCTCAGCCTGGACGATCTCGATACCGTGAAACCGGATGCGAATATCTTCGGCCAGGCGTTCAATGATGGTTTGCGCCAGGACTTTACTCGAGAAGTCGAGTCCTTCATGAGCAGCATCCTCTTGGAGAACCGTAGCGTCGTCGATCTGCTGACTGCGAAGCACACGTTTGTGAACCAACGACTGGCGCAGCATTACGGAATCCAAGGAATCACCGGCAATCAATTCCGAAGAATCGAACTGACGGACGAGACACGTTTCGGTCTGCTCGGCAAGGCCGCAGTGCTGCTCAGGACATCATATCCAGATCGAACGTCGCCGGTTCTTCGTGGTGCTTGGGTGTTGGGCAGAATTCAGGGTACGCCGCCGTCGCCTCCTCCACCGAACATCGAGAATACGGACCTTGCGCAGCCTAAAGGCGAAGCCCCGAAGACAGTAAGAGCGCGATTGGAACTGCATCGCGACAAGCCGCTGTGCAGGCAGTGTCATGGCGTGATCGATCCTTCGGGGTTAGCGCTCGAGAACTTTGATGCAATTGGTCGATGGAGAATCACGGACGCTCAAGCCAACAATGCCACGATCGACGCGAGTTCCGTGTTGCCGAACGGCGTCGCGATCAATGGCGTCAGCGATCTGCGCGCTCAGTTGGCGGGGCGCCCTGCAGTGTTTGCGCAGGCATTCACCGAAAAACTCATGATGTACGCGATCAACCGCGACCTGGAACATTTCGATATGCCGCAGGTTCGCTCAGTCGTTCGCGGCGCCGCAAAAGACAACTACACGTTGCCTTCACTCATTCTTGGGATCGTGCACACAGATGCGTTTCGTAAACAAGGCCCGGCTCCCGTTGCTGCGAAAGCGAGCAGCGTGAAGGCCACGGCTGCTAACACTGATCCATCGGTCAAAGGGAGATAACACATGTTCATCACGAAGAAACATCTGTCCCGCAGAACAGTCTTGAAAGGTGCCGGTGTTGCCATGGCTCTGCCGTTCCTCGATGCAATGGTTCCGGCCGCCACCGCACAGGCCAAGACTGCCGCGGCCGCGAAGATGCGCGCAGGCTTCTTCTACATTCCTCATGGCGCGATCATGTACAACACCGCGCATGGTCCCTCCATGGATCGATGGACTCCGAGTGGTTCGGGTCCCGATTTCAAACTCAACGCGATCATGCAGCCGTTGGAGCCCTTTAAGAAATACGTGTCTTGCGTCGGCCACTTGGTCAATGACGCCAGCGCAGGATCCGTGCACACGTTGAATCCTGCGACTTGGCTGAGCTGTACTAAGCCAGGACAAGGTGGCGGAGCCAGCCTCGCGACAACTCTCGATCAGATCATCGCCAAAAAGATCGGCCAAGACACTGCGATGCCGTCTTTGGAAATATCCTCGGAAACAACAACTCAACAAGCGGCCGGCAACGGCGGTTTCTACACGACGCTGTCGTTCCGCGATGCCAGTTCTCCGCTTCCGATGGAGTACAACCCGAAGAAAGTCTTCAACGAGTTGTTCGGCGAGACCACGCCCAAAGAACGCGTTCAAATCGCTCGTGAGACGAATAGCCTGTTGGACCTCATTCTGGATCAGACGAAGACTCTTCAGAAGAATCTAGGTACCGGAGACCGTACAACTCTAGATGGCTACCTTGAAAGCGTTCGTGAAATCGAACGGCGCACAGAGTTGGTCGCTTCTCAAGATGTGTCGAAGATGAAGATTCCCGAGCGTCCAGTAGGGGTGCTTGATGATTTCGACAAGCAAGTCGATCTGCTTTTCGATCTCGCTACAATCGCGTATCAAGCAGACCTGACGCGCGTTGTTTCCTACATCATGGTTGCGGAAGGCACAAACCAAACCTACAACCATGTTGGTGTCCCGGATTCATTCCATCCTGTTTCGCATCATGCGAACGATCTCGAGAGAATCAACAAGCTCGTGAAGATTCAGACCTGGCATATGGATCGGTTCGCTGCGTTTCTGAAGAAGATGTCCGAAACACCGGATGGCGACGGCTCGATGCTCGACCATTCGATCTTCCTTTACGGATCAAATATGGGGAACAGCGACCAACACGGCAATTACCCGATTCCGACAGTCATCGTTGGAGGAGGCAACGGCAAGATGAAGCTCGGCGGCCAATTCATCGAGATGCCTGAACGGACGCCATTGGCCAATGTGCATCTGACACTGTTGAACAAATTCGGTATCGAACAAGATAAGTTCGCAGACAGCACCGGCATTATTTCAGCACTGTAGTTCTGTAGCGGCAGTCTATGACCGCCGTGTTCAAACCGAAGCTTTTCGGCATCCCGGCGGTCATAGACCGCCGCTACAGCAGGAGGAAGAGTGGATCGTAGAGAACTATTGAAGAGCGCGCTGGCTGGGACGGTGGCGTTCGGTTTCCCGTCGCTGCTTCGTGGACAGGCTGCCGGAAGCGGTATCAATCGCCTGTCGGACAAGGTTGCGATTTTGGACGGTGGCGGAGCAAACGTTTTGGCGTTCTCTGGCAGTGATGGACTTGTGCTCGTCGATAGCGGTGCTCCGAAGAACGGGGACAAGCTGCTGGCCGCACTAAAAAGTTTTGCACCGAACGCGAAGGTCAACACACTCTTCAATACGCATTACCATCTCGATCAAACCGGCAACAACGAATTGTTCGCAGCATCGGGCGCAAAGATCATCGCGCACGATCGCACGCGTCAATGGATGGCCAATGACTATTGGCTGCCCGATCAAGATCGTTACGAAAAGGCGCGACCGAAAGCTGCCTGGCCCACTGAGACTTTCTTTAACACGGGCTCGATGACTGTCGGTGGGGAACAGATCGATTACGGATACCTCGTTGAAGCACACACCGGCGGGGACATCTATGTGTTTTTCAAACAGTCGAATGTTCTCGTCGTCGGCGATGTTGCGTCGCCGGTAAAGGATCCTGAGTTGGATTGGATCACCGGTGCATGGATCGGCGGGCGCGTCGATGCGATGGATCTCTTGCTCAAGATCAGTAATGAACAAACGAAATTCGTTCCCGGCACCGGACCTGTCATGACGCAGGCTCAGTTCAAGACCGAACGCGACTTGATGGAAGAAGTCCGAACGCGTCTGTTCAAACAGGTGCGCGACGGAGAGGGGCCACAGGAGATGTTGGAAGACGGCGCCTTGAAAGGTCTTGCGCGCACTTGGAAGGATCCATACAAATTTCTCTACGCTGCGGCGAAGACGTTGTGGGGCAACCACAATAAGTTGGATCCCAACGTTGTTTGAGTCGGGAACTAAGAATCGGAGGATCGAGTGAAGCGTTTCATTCTCGCTATTGTTTGTATCGCTGCCGTAGCTGCGGTGCCATTCCTGGGCCAGAATCAGCAAGGCAAGCTGGCCAGCCTGATTCAAGCCGGTAACCGCAAGGCGGCCCTCGATATGATTCGTGCGGGAGCGAACGTCAATGAAGCGCAGCCCGACGGGACGACACCGATTCACTGGGCGGTCTATCGCGTTGACTCCGAGTTGATGGAAGCGCTGATCGCGAAGAAGGCCAAGGCCAACGTTCGAAACGAACTCGGTTCCACACCGCTGGCTGAAGCCGTGAAGCTCAGCGATTCCCGCTTGGTGAAGATGCTTCTCGACGCCGGTTCGGGATCGGAAGGCGCAAATGAAGACGGCCAAACCGCGTTGATGCTTGCCATCAAGAACGGCGATCTGCCCATCGTTCAAATGCTCGTCGACGCCGGCGCGAACGTTAATGCCGTCGAAAAAGTTCAGAACCAAACGCCATTGATGTGGGCCGCTGCTGCGACTCGAAATGCACCGGAGATGGTCAAGCTGCTCCTTTCAAAAGGCGCAGACGTCAAGGCTCGCGCGAAATTCACCGATTGGCCGAGTCAAATTACCTCAGAGCCGCGAGCTCAATATCACGCATACGGTGGACTGACGGCGCTTTTGTATGCGGCTCGTGGCGGCTGTTACGGATGTGTCGAGGCAATGGTCGGCGCAGGCGCGGATGTCAATCTGCCTACACCTGAAGGCGTGACTCCTTTGATGATGGCCCTCGACAACAACAGTAACGACGTTGCGAAGTTTCTGTTAGATCACGGTGCCAATCCAAAGCTTTGGGACGTTTATGGTCGAACCGCTCTCTACATCGCCATTGATAAGAAAACGGTCGCAGGCGCCGCTCCGGCCGGTGGTCGAGGTGGTCCAGGTGGCGGCGGTCGTGGTGGAGCGCAAGGAGCAGCAGGTGCAGGTCAAGGAGCAGCCGCGGGGCGCGGCGGCCGCGGTGGCGGTCAGGCAGGTCCCGGCGGCGCTGGTCGCGGCGGTTCGCCTGCGGAAGCGCGAGCAGTTCGTGGTCCTGTCGTTTCGAGCATGGACATCATCAATGCCTTGATTGCGTCAGGCGTCGATCTGAATGCACAACTCAGCATGCGTCGTCCCAGCAACCAAGGTGGACGCTTTAGCGATCCGCTGCTGAGCACCGGAACCACTCCGTTGCTGCGCGCCGTTGTCAATAATGATGCGGAAACGATCCGACTGTTACTCGACAAAGGCGCAAATGCGAACATCTTCGGAATGGGGACGACACCTTTTCTGCTTGCGGCCGGCGCGAATCCTTATGGTGGACGCGGCGGCGGAGCCGGACCCGGTGTCAATCTTGCTCTGCTCGATATCTTCATCCAACACGGCGCGGACGTGAACAGTCAGGTTACCGGAGTCGCGACATATTCGATGCGTATTGCCCGGCAACCTTCCGACAGTGAAGGAATCACGGCACTGCATGCTGCTGTTCTTGCTCAGAATGTCGAGTTAGTCCGCTACTTGCTGGACCACGGAGCGCGCACGAATGTCGCCGATGCATCGGGAAGAACTCCCCTCGATATCTTGAATGGTGCACCGGGCCGCCGCGCCGCAACCAACGCCGATGCGTCAGGCCTCGCTCCACTCAACCTTGCGATTCCTCAGGGTGTACGGGGCGCTGTTGCTCAAGGTGGCAGAGGGAATTCGCCTGCCGCTCAAGAAATTCGCAGGCTTCTACAGAACGCTGCACAGAACTCGCAGAAGTAACGATCACTGCATGGATCGGCTGCCCCAGTGGCCGCAGAAAACACGCGATATCAAGAACGCGTTCTGCGACTCGACCGTTGGAACTGGTTTAAGTATCGCGATGGCGACATCGTGATCGCGACGTACGGCAAGACAGGCAGGACGTGGACACAGCAGATCGTCGCGCAGTTGGTTTTCCAAGGAAAAAATTTCACGCTATTCGATAGATCTCCATGGCTGGATCTCCGCATAGTTCCGCTCGAAATTATTTTTGAATCACTCGAAGCCCAAAAACACCGCCGTTTCGTAAAAACACATCTGCCACTGGACGCTTTGGTGTTCTCTCCACAGGCGAAATATCTCTACGTTGGCCGCGACGGAAGGGACACGCTATGGAGTCTTTACAATCACCATGCCGGCTTTACGCCAATGGCATACAGCTTGATGAATGACGTCATCGGTCGCGTCGGCCCACCGCTAGAACCGCCCAAAGGAGATGTCCTCGACTATTTTCGCGATTGGCTCGATGGCGGAGGTCTGCCTGTCGGCGTTTCGTTTTGGGAACACGTTCAGGGTTGGTGGAATTTCCGCCATTTGGCGAAACTGCTGTTGCTGCACTTCAACAATCTCAAGGCAGATTTTGCCTGGGCAGATGCGACACATCGCGAAATTTCTTCAAATCGAGATTGACGAAGCAAAGTTTCCGATCATGGTCGAACATTGCACTTTCGAAAACATGCAACGGACCGCGCCTCAGCACTGGCCGATTATGGACTTCTTGTATCAGACCGGCGTCAACACGTTCTTCAATAAAGGAACGAATGGACGCTGGCGAGACATTCTGACGCCTACCGATCTTCAAAAATACGATGAGGTGGTCGCAGCGAATCTGTCCAAAGATTGCGCTCACTGGCTTGTGACCGCGAATTGAAATAAATCGCGCTTGCAGAAAAGCCAGCAGGACTGAGGGCCGCCTATTTCAACTTGTCTGCGGCCTTTGCGATTCCTTCATTCGCGCAGGCGGCATCTCGATCACCGCCGGGAGCGCCGCTTACGGCAACTGCACCGATCGTCTGCTCGCCGATTTTGATGGGTACGCCGCCTTGAGCATTGATGGTGCCGGGAATCGTCGCGGGTGGTGCTGCTTGCCCGGCAGGTGGAGGCGTCGTTGGGCCGGAAGGCCGGTTGTAGAGCATCGTGGCCGTGGCTTTCATTTTCGCCACCTCTGCTGTTGCTGGCGAAGCACCATCATCACGAATCAGCGCTTTGGCCGCATTCATGGCATCGACGACCAGCACTGTGACCTTATATCCATCAGCACGGCACTTCGCCAGCGCGCCTTGCGCGATTATTTGTGCCACATCCATCGTGAGCACTTTTGTTGTCGGCAACTGTGCATACACATTCGTGCAGAACGTTATGAGCACGAGCACAAACCAAACGTGATTGATACGTCTCATCATTTCGAACTCCTATTTGCAAACTTCCAACACTGTTGATTCACATCTCGCGGCCTGAGTCTTCGATCGCCGGCCGGGGTTGTATGACGGCCTTCAATCGGGCGATCGAGTTTTTATCGCGCTCGACGGGGCGATTCGGCGGAACATACAGGGTTGAACCTGAGGAGATCTTCGCAGTCGGCAACTCCGCGATCGGAACACGTTGGATTATGGGATCGCAGGTTGGGTATGAACTCGCTTCGTAAACCGTGACGACGTGTTCCGGCGAATAAATTTCCGAGAGGACGTCCACCAGCAACCGCAGACCTTCGGGATTCCAGTTCTCGTCGGTATCCACGTAGTCATCGACAGCGATCACACCGATTTGCCACAGGATGAGCGCGCTGGAAGTGTCTACGCATCGTTTTCGGATCAGAAAGTCAGTCGCTTCGAATGTCTGGCATCCATCGACGGGATCGACACCGAGATCCGCGATCAGTACATCCAGGGCCGAGACGCCAGGCAACATGCGCGCCAGAAAGCCTTCGCTGCGGGCTCGCTGAATTGCCCGATGGGTGGGATTGACGCAGATGCCGGGATGACCATAAAAGACGACGCACACCTTCAATCCCTGACGGACGTAGAAGAGGATGCGCTCGACCATCTCGTTGTACGTGATGTCGCGATCTTTTCCCGATGCGTAGAAGTCGTCGAGCGACTCGTAATTGGGGTTGATCTTCTTGATCCAGTCTTCCGTGAGCGAATCGCCCGAATGCAGAATTCGATCTGCCTGCCGGATGCAGTTCAGAGACTCGATGGTGACCTGACCGGCGATACGATGTCCGCTCCCGACAATGAAGAGCATTCCACGTTTTCGATCGCCGGTTCCTGTTTCGGCCAAAATTAGAACTCTGGAAGATCGGTAAGGGTTTTCCGATTTTGCGGCTTTGTAACAGTGCCTTTTTTCTTGTTCTGAGGCTGTGCCTTCTTCTTCTTTTTGGCGGCTGCGAGATAGGTATCGATGCGTTCCGGATTCCCGTCAATCAGCAATTGCTTTTCATCGTCGCTAATTTCCGTGCTTCCGACGAGGCACGATGGGTTCGTTTTGAATTCTTCTGCCAAGAAAGGATCGTTCGACAGCGTAATCAAGACATCAGTCAAGCGGGTCGACATGACTTCCTCCTGAAGAGATCTCTGAATGGATAAAACGTCGGTCATCCTACAGAACCAAAAATGTGAGGTCAAGTTTTACGGCCTATTCGTGTATTACGGATTTGAGATGAGCCATACATCGGACTCTCTCGAAAGCGTCGTGAGATAAAGAAAACGATCGTCGGATGGAAATTGACTAATCGTGTTGATTTCCTTATCGAAGCCGCGGCCGATCCTCCGCGGTTTTTTGTCATAAAGGTCGACGATAAATAGCTTCCCGTTATCGTCGACGAAAACCATCCGGCGGTTGTCTTTCAACCAGACCGGTTCGGTTCCGAAATTTGTAAGCGTTTCGTACTTTCGCTGTTGCAGCGAGTAAGCAACGATTCCCATGAATTTGCCGGTCGACTTCGATACTTTCCAGCCCGCCAGCCAATCCGCATCCGGCGACCAACTCCAGACGTCGAAGACTTCGTCCGAATTTGGCAGCGGGGGCAGGAGTGTCTCTTGCGGATGCGGCGACTGCGCATCGATTAGAAACGTGTCCTGATTGAAGTGGTAGCCGGCCATTCGTTTGCCATCCGGAGACCAGACCGAGCGGTTGTCTGGGGCCGAGTCAAACGTCATCTGGCGCAAATTGCTGCCGTCGGCTTGAATGGTCCAAATGTCGAGATTACCGCCTCGGTTGGAATAGAAAGCGATGGTGCGTCCGTCCGGCGACCATCGGGGCACTCGGTCTCGATAATCATCGTTCGTCAATTGTCTTTGACCGGTTCCATCGGTCGCTACGACGTAGATATCTTCTCGTTGGCCGACTGATTCGAACGCGAGCCACTTTCCGTCTGGCGAAGGATCAGGACTGTTGGCGCGCCAGGTTCCATGCGTGACCGTCACGGGCGTTCCAATCTCGCCGGTCGCTGAATTGAATGGAACCTTGACGATGTTTTCCGTGACGACATCTTCGATGTAGGCAATCTTGCGGCCGTCGGCAGAAACGCTCGCGTGTTCCCGCCATGCAATGCCGCCGCCGCTCGTGACAGGCTCAGGTGCGCCGCGCGTACTGCCGTTCTTCTCATCGATAGCGACTCGCCATAGGTTGCTGCTTCCACCGCGATCGCTTGAAAAGTAGAGATAAGCGCCATCCGGAGACCAGACAGGACTCCAGTTCATCCCGGCATTTTCAGTGACCCTAATTCGATCGATGCCATCCGGCCGAACGGTCCAGACATCTTTCTGTCCGGCGTCGGACGCCCAATACGCAATGCGATTTCCCTTTGGCGACCACCTCGGCTGAACGCCGTCTTTGATCGCGATCGCGTGCTCAGAATTCGTTTCGACATCGATGACTGAGAGTGCGCTGTACGCGTAGCGGGCACTGGGATTGTCGACGAAGGATTCGCCAGCGATCACGAGATGCTTGCCGTCCGGCGACCACGAAGGGTTGTAACCATGTTGACTGACGCGCCGGACGGATTCACCTGTCGCACCCATGATGAAGATGCCGCCGCCGTCACGTTCAGAACGAAACGCGATCATCTCACCATCGGGCGAAAAAGCCGGTTGCGTATCATCCGCGGGCGAATCGGCCGTGAGATTCGTCGTGTTTTGACCGCCGACTCGTTGCAAGAAAATGTCCCAGTTGCCCGCCGTTTCGGCTGCGTACGCGACGGATTTTCCATCAGGACTCAACGTGGGAAATAGTTCACGGCCAGGCTTGTCCGTGATTTGCGTAAACGCGCGCGGTACAGATACGTTCAGGTGCTCCGGCGTTTTCAGGTAAATCGCCAGACCTACTACGAGAACGGCTCCTATGAGTACGAATAGCAGGACACCAATACGCTCCCATCGATAGCGCGGTTGCGGTGGCAGGAGATGAGTTGATCCCGATCCGAGCCGATCGCGTACGCGTGAAAACTCCTCGTTCAAAACGTACAGATCCTGCTGGACCTCCAGGGCGGTCTGGTAGCGTTCGGCGGGATCCTTTTTCAGCAGCTTGAGAGTGATTTGCTGCAGTGCCGATGTCGGTTGATCGGGTGTGTGTATCGGCGGAGGATCATTATTGAGAATGGCGGACAGAACCAACGCTATCGTTTTGGCGTCGAACGGCAGTTTGCCGGTCGTCATTTGATAAAGCAGGACGCCCAACGAAAATAGATCACTCCGATGATCAACCGTCTCGCCGCTGGCCAATTCCGGCGACATGTATGCCAGTGTGCCGACAAGGTGACCTCCTAAACTCGCGTCATCACCCGGAATGGTGCTCATGACGCCGGTCGCGTCGACTTTCGGCAAAGCCATGATCTTTGCCAGGCCGAAGTCTAGGATCTTCACATGACCTCTATCGGTGATGAAGATGTTCGAAGGCTTGATATCTCGATGGACAATTCCCTTCGAGTGCGCTGCGTCGAGTGCCTCAACAATCTCGATCGTAATTTTCACGATCTCACTTGTTTCGAGTGGAGTCTCCATCACGATATTCAGCGGTCTGCCTTCAAGCAATTCCATCGCAATGAATGGCCGGCCTTCCGCTTCATCGATCTCGTAAATCGTGCAGATATTCGGATGATTCAGCGCCGACGCCGCCCGGGCTTCGCGTTGAAATCGCGCCATGGCCTTGCGATCGGAGTGCGCGCGATCCGGCAGGAACTTTAGGGCCACAAGCCGGCCGAGTTTTCTGTCTTCGGCTTTATACACGACCCCCATTCCGCCGCCACCAAGCACACTGATGATGCGGTAATGGGAAATGGTGGTGCCGGGCTTAATGGGCTTCAATCCGTGGCTCCGTGTGTTTTTCGAGGTTTCGAATTGTAGATCTCTTTTCGTCTTTTTTCACTTGCTGAACTCGTGCTTCGAGCCATAAAACGCAGGTTCAAAACGGAGGCCAATCGTGTCGCTAATCGATGAAGTTCGAACATGCTGTCTAAGACTCGCGAAAGAAGATGACCACTGGATCGACTTGTTTAGACTTCACGGGCTCGATATCACTGCCGAACAATTCCCTCATGAGCTGCAAAAAGATTTGCACGTCGATAGATCGTTTCCCGGCTTCCAGGATTTCGCTGCAGAAGGTCACCATGCCATTGAACCCGGCAAGCCCTGCCAGAGTTTGCTCTACCATGCGCTCGCGTCGCCGAATGTTTTATCGGCCCCATCCCGGAACGGCGGGAAGCGCGAACTAAGAGCGTTTCCTTTGCTGCGCGATCTCGAAGTCATCGAGAACTACATCTTTGCTGCTCGTAAAGCGTCTGTTGGGGACCTTCTGGCAATAGACTCCAAAGCCAACCTTTCGATAGCCGTGTTCGCTTATGAGTACCGTCCGGCCATCGAAACGGTTCATCGCAAACATGCGGATCTCTGCTTTTCACGCACAGGGCTGGCCAGAATCGGCAATCAAGAAGAGTTCTACGACAAACAACTCCGCGGGTTTAGTCCGTTCGGAACTGAGCGGAATCAAATACGAGCATTGCCGGCCCGGTATGGCGCGTTTGTCGCCATACAAAAGAATGGCAACAAGGCGAGCATTGGCCCAATGCGATTTCGAGAACGAGACGACGATCAGGATTCGGAAGAATTAAAAAAGTCCGACAGCGAGCGTTTGTTTTGGGTTCCGATCCACAAGTTATTCGATGGCGAAGAATGCATTGTGGGGCGAACTCTTCGCGTCGATCTTCACGCCAAGCATCGCAATGAAAAGCTTCGCCGGGTGCATCTCTTTTTCCTGAACAACGGTCAGGATGCGGGCTGGAGAGGAGATGATCTTCAAAAGGAACCGTTCGTCATCGAAGACGGGATTGCCAGCCTTTCGGAACACCTCCCGCACGCACGCGAGCAGTACGGCAATGGAGTCGTTATACCGAGGGCAACCGACCTCGTTACTGAAGCCAAAACAAAAGACGGCAAAGAACTCGTGACGTTTCAAGTTCCGAGAAACAGCGAAGCGTTGAATGCAAGTTTGCGCCTCCCGGATCATGACAATGCACGTTCCGCGCCTGAGTTTGTGCATGCGCGTCACAAGATGGTCCGTGGCGAGAGAGTTGATCTGAACGAATTCGTGGACGTCAATCAGGTAGTCAAGCGTGGCGGATACACCGCGTTGCACTACGTGGACCACACGGCCGACGGCTACGTAGAAGCGAAATGTGCAGCACTGGCGCACGAATTTCCGCGAAATGTTCCAGCTTACTCGCTGGTGACGGGGCCCGACTTCTTTTGCATGGTGAGTCAGGCCGACTTGTTGGAGTGGACCCAACGATCCTTGCCGACCAAATATCGTGAAACGATTTGGAAGGTCCTGCCCGAAACGCTAGCCGACAACAGAATTCCTCCGAATCTTCAATTTCCGGGCGCGAACTTTCGCCAGGAAGACGTGACGGTGACGGCCATCGTCAGCATGCCCGGCGCTCAAAGGATTCAAACATCGCTGATCGAAAACGAAACGCCGCGACACGATGCCCTTCCTGATGGCGCCGCGGGTGTGTTTGCGCCGGGTTGGGACGTCAGCACCGATCGTCTGGGCAAGGTGGATCATCTTGCAGCCTATGGGCTCGGAAGTCCCTTCTTGGAAGACGCGAAGCTGTGCGCCGCACTCAGCACGTTTTGGCCGGCCGTCGCGCCCGATTCTACTCGGACGTTTCCGCCCCGAGAGGGCTGGCCAACGGTGGCGCCTTTGACCGATGAAGAGATCGGCATGACGGGTGTTCCTTCCTGGGATGGCGTCATTGGTCCGCGATTGGTGTCCGATTCGATGGTCGAATATCCCGATTTTGATCGTACGGACTATGTGCAAAACGGCTTGGACCGAAAGTTGTCGTTAGATGCATTAGGGCGCGTGAACAACACAGAATACCGTCGTCGAGTCCTCACAATGGCTCGAGTTTACGACGGTCTGCATATCGACAAGCCCGAGAAGGAAGATGCCAATTCCGCCGGCACGAAGAAAGCGAAATGGGCGGTGCTCTCGTTTCAAATCGTGAACCGGCCGAATGAAGATCACGAGTGCGCTCAAGCCCTCGATCAGACCGGCAAAAAAGAATTCGACGGTCCGGTGTACCGCATTCAGATCTTCCAGCATCAAACCCTGAAGCGCGCGCCAGAGGACAAACGACCCACCGTGCAGGTCGAAGTTGAGCAGATGTATTTGGTTCTCTGCGATTCGTCGGGCATGCTCAAGCGCAAAATCTTCCCGAAAGGCGAAGACCAACCTTGGAGTCTCGTTGATGCCTGACGTTGCCGTCATCGGCGCCGGTCCAGCAGGGACTGCGGCAGCTATCTGGTGTGCTGATCGAGGACTCGACGTCACCTTGATCGAAGCCAGCCGCTTTCCGCGTTATCGTCCGGGCGAGACACTTCATCCTGGTGTCGAACCAATCCTGTCGCAACTTGGCGTCAGCGGCGAGGTCAACACATCGGGTTTTCTCCGGCACACAGGGATTCACCTTTGCTGGGATCAACCTCAACGATTCGTTTCCTACGGTTCCGATAATGGCGTTCCTTGGCAGGGCTATCAAGCCTGGCGCGCGGCCTTCGACGACATCTTGATTCGCCGCGCCAAGCGCGCCGGTGTGCGCGTCCTGCAGCCTTGTGTCGCAAAGCATCCGATCGTAAAGAACAGTCGCGTGGAAGGCCTCGTTGTCGACAATCTGCCGATTCATGCACGGTTCGTGCTCGATGCAACCGGTTCTTCGTCATGGCTCGCGAACAGACTCGCTTTAACCCGCCGCCAACACTCGCGCCGGCTCATCGCACGCTATGGTTACGCTCGAACCGCCGGCTGCGAACTCTCAGATTTGCCGAGACTCGTGCGCGACGAAACCGGTTGGACCTGGATCGCGCAAATACGTTCGGATCTTTTTCATTGGACCTGCCTCTCGGTTTCTCCCGAATCTTTCGCGCACGATTGCACTCCAGAGCAACTCCGCGAATTCGAACCGGCCGGTCCGATACGAACGGCCGACGTTACGTGGACTGAAACTTTTGAGCCTGCCGGTCCAGGTTATTTCTTGCTTGGCGACTCCGCTGTGGTGCTTGATCCGTTGTCCTCGCATGGTGTGTTGAAAGCACTGATGTCCGGCATGCACGCCGCTCATTTAATTCTTCAGTGCGGAAATCAATGCTCTGAAACCGAAGCCGCCGCAGCGTATACCGCATGGATCCAATCGTGGTTCCGCCACGATATGGAACACCTGACTCGACTCTACGCCGATGTCGGCATCGACATTGGTCCTCGATAGTTGATAATGCTTAGCCGTGTCGCTCTACGGCCAACTTGCGGGAACGCTTGGTATCGGCGAGTTCAACTATGGGTACAACTTCTCGTTGCCGCACCGGTACCTGTACATCGAAAACGCAAAGTCCGGCTGCACTACTCTCAAATCCACACTTGGTAATTACGAGATTCTGAGCGCAGGGCTCGGGCCGAAGCTAGCTGAGAACTTTCTGAAAAACGTCCATGCCAACATGATCGGCACTCCGTTCACGAAACCGTTTCAGCTGGGAGCCCAACGCTTTGAAGCGCTGTGTGACGATTCCGAGATTCATATCTTCACTTTCGTGCGCAATCCGCTATCGCGATTAGTGAGCGCTTACCTCGACAAGATCAAGATGAAGAAGGCGCAGAGTTATCAGGTCTATCAGCATCTCGGCCGCGAGCTCGACGAAGAGGTGACCTTCGCGGAATTCATTCATGCGCTGCATGGGTTGCATCGTAGCGGCGCATCGTTTGACAAGCATTATCGATCGCAATTGCGGCAATGCGGTGATGGTCGTGTGCGTTTGGATTTCATCGGACGATTAGAGACCTTCGAGAAGGATTTCGAGAGCTTAGTAAACAAGCTCGGTTTTGATGGAATCGAGCTGCTTGCCGGACAACGGCATTCCACGAACTCTGAGGAACTACTTACCCATTACTACACACCGCAACTTGAAGAGATTGTCTACGAGCTGTACGAACAGGACTTCACTCGATTCGGATATCCCATGGCGATACCAAAAGCGATTGGCCGAACAGAACTCGAGTGAAAAAGCCGAGCTACATACGAATGCTCCTGCTCTCATCGGCCGCCGTGCTCGTGCATGGCTATCATCCGACAGTCGAAGACGCGGAGATCTATTTGCCGGGGGTGAAGAAGCTTCTCGATCCTCAGCTCTATCCTCGCAACGCGCAGTTTTTCGCTTCACACGCAAGCCGCACTTTCTTTCCGAATGTGATTGCGGCATCGGTTCGACTGACACACATACCCCTCAACCATGCGCTTTTGCTTTGGCACCTGTTGACGATCTTCCTCCTGCTATTTGCCTGTTGGCGTATCGGATTTCTGTGCTTCGGCGATGAGCTTGCCGCATGGGGTGGTGCATCGCTGGTCGCTGGTCTTCTTACGATTCCGGTCGCGGGAACCGCGCTCTACATCATGGATCAGTACTTGTGTACGCGATCCATTTCCGCATTCACAATTCTATTTGCAGTGATTGGAGCTATCGAGCGCAGGTTCGGTCGCGCCGCGTTTTGGCTGGCGTTGACCGCTCTTATTCATCCGCTGATGGTTGTCTTTGGCGCTGGATACATTCTTTGCATGCTCGTGTTGAGAGATCAACGCATGTCGAGCCTGTCCAGCCTGTCGAGGGCGTCAGTAGCAGTGGTGTTCTCGCCCATTGCTTGGATTCCGGTGGTGAGTGCGAGCTATATGGAAACCCTCGATCTTCATCCATATTTCTTCCTCAATCGCTGGGCTTGGTATGAGGTGGTGGGGGCGGTGGCGCCGCTTGCGATCTTTTGGGGATATCGAATGATCGCGCGGCGTGTTGGCTTGCCGCAGCTCGCATTGTTGAGTTCGGCTGCCGTTCTGTTCGGCGCGTGTTCTCTTCTCGCGGCCCTTGCGATTACCGTGCCTGCACGCTTCGCCGGCATTGCGCTGCTTCAGCCGATGCGCGCGTTGCACCTGATTTACATTTTGATGTTTGTGTTCGCCGGGGGACTGCTCGTGCAGTACGTTTTCAAACGTCACGTTTGGCGTTGGCTTGTCTTGTTTGTTCCACTGTGCGGAGGCATGTTTTATGCGCAGAGGGATTTGTTTCCGGCAAGTCCGCACATCGAATGGCCTACTACAAGTTCAAACAATAACTGGACGAGCGCCTTCGTTTGGATCCGCGAGAACACGCCGAAAGACGCGTTCTTCGCGCTCGACCCAAAGCACATGTCGATGCCGGACATCGACGAGCACGGTTTCCGCGCCAATGCCGATCGCAGCCGCATGGCCGATATCTTCAAAGACAGCGGTTCTGTTTCGATGTTCCCGACAATGGCGGACGATTGGAAACGTCAAGTGACGGTCCTCGAGCATTGGCGGGACTTCCATCTCGAGGACTTCCATCGCCTTCATGCAACGTGGGGAGTGACTTGGGTTGTTGTAGCGAAATCGCAGACGGCGGGCCTCAACTGTCCATATGCAAATACGACGCTCGCCGTCTGTCAGGTCGATTAGCGTTACAATTTTGTTCACCGCACTATCTAAAGGTCATTGTCAGTCAGCTTGAGGATAATTTGTGCGTGCCTAAACTTGATTTCGATCAGACCACCTGGAAAATCACAAATTGGTTTTGAGCGAACTCTTGTAGCGGCGGTCTATGACCGCCGGTTTTATTGTTTGGGCAAGAGTCTGAATGGGCTCTTCCCGCAACTATAACGCCGGCGGTCATAGACCGCCGCTACAGCTGGATCAGAACATCACACGCACTTGCGCCTGGAATTGCCGAGCCCCGGTGATGTTCGAAACTCCGCCGACGGCGCCGGCAGGACTGATCGTCGGTTGGAACTGACCGAACGTGCTGGAATTGATGTTCAAGTCCGGCGTACCGAGGATCGGATGGTTGAGCACATTCTTTGCATCCAATCGAAACTGCAGTGACTTCGTTTCCGTCAGTTTGACAGCCTTCGCGGCACTCAAATCGAATCGAAACGTTCCAGGACCGGTCAGCCAGCTTTGACCGAGCGTTCCGCGTTTACCGGGCTCAGCAGCTTGAAGCAGGATGTTCCCCTTCGCATCCGTGACGACTTGGTTGGTGCACGCCGTCTGCGTAGATTGCAGCGCGGTGACGTTCGAGCAACGCGGATCGCGAATGACGTTGAACGTTCCCGGAGCAAAGAATGACGGCAGTGTGCTTGTCATTTGCGCATTACCGGCGTCTTTGGGGAAATTGCCGACGATGTCCACGAGGCCGCCACCCAAATAGGTGTTCGTTCCCGTGATGTCCATGGGACCACCCGAAGTCAGATTCAATATCCAACTCAATTGCCATTTCTCGACAAGGCGAGCCAACACGCCGTGACTGTTGCCGAGCAGCATGCTGCCGGGTCCGAACGGCAGCTCGTATGAACCGTTCGTTCGAAAATCATGCCGGCGGTCGGAAGCTTGCAGCGTGCGGTTCTCAGAACGATTGAGCACGTTCAACCACGTGCTGCACGAGACGCCCTGACAATCGCTGATGCCTTTGCTCCACACGTATGTCGCTTGGTAGGTCAACCCCTTGGTCAGCCGGAATGTGAACTGCGTTTGTAACGAGTGATAGATCGAATCACCCGGATTTGAGTTCAGGGTGACCGAGCTAAATTGCGGGTTGTTAACGATAAAGTTTTCCGGCAACCCGGCGTTTCGTAACAATCCGCCGGCGACGCCGGTAATATTCGATTGGTTGAGACTCGTCGTGCCTCCGGCAACGATCGCCGCGTAGTTTCCATTCGCGATTAGTCCGCGGTATGTCGTGTTGTTTCGTAAGAATGCCGAACCGCTCAGTGCGCCGGCAACACCACGAAACATCTGATCGAAAATCGGAGCATCGCCGCCGGCTCGTGTGACGTTAAACGCGTCGAGCAGGCCGTTCGTCAGGAAATTTCCTTGATTGATCGGCACGCCGCCGGCGAGTTTCGTTCCCTTGGTTCCGATGTATCGCGCATCGAGTGTGAGTCGTGGCGTGAGCTCGCGCGTGAGCGAGAGAGTGAAGCTCTGAACGTATGGACTCACAAAATCCGGATCCCAGACTGTCAGGCTCGTGCTGCGCGACGTGACAGGAACCGGCAAGAATGGCTTGTTTCGCGGCACCGGCAACACCAGCGTCGAGAGATCGGCGAATGTAGCAGGCGTTATCGTTTGAGAGTCTCCCAAGCCGGGCATCGCGCTTACTGCATTGTCCAAATCCAATGCACGACCGCCGCCTTGATAGCTCACGCCATAGCCGCCGCGGAGCGTCGTTTTATCTTTGCCAAACCAGGGCAGCGACCAGCTGAAACCGATGGCCGGTGCGAAGTTGTTTCGGTCGGTCTTGTAGATTTGCGCTCCCGGATTCGGGGAATGCGGACCGATCAACTGAACGGTCGAGTCATCCGCCTTGCGTGGACCAAAACTCCAATAATCCGCAAAGCTCCGTCCGGAATATCCAAACGCGGCATTGCCACCGCCCACGAGGGCGCCGGTCAATCCGCTGGCTTCATACGGCACTCCATAGAATTCATAACGGACGCCGAGATTCAGACTGAATGACGGTCGCACTTTCCAGTCGTCTTTAAAGAATGCGCTCCATTCGTTTTGATTCCATTGGCGGGCTTTGTAGTAGCCGTTGTCGTCGAGATAACCGTGGAAGTCCGTCCATGAAGGATCGTTCAGGATGAATGCCTGACTCACGGTTCCAACGGATCCGCTGAGAGAAAGCAGAAGGTTGCGCGCATTCGCCAGATTGTTGCCAATCAGGCCAGGAAACGTTGCGCCGGTTTCGATTCCGGTCACGCCGAAATTACCTTGGCCGCCGCTGGCGTGAGGAATTCCGTTCGCAGAGTTGATACCCCAAGATCGCGACAACCGAAGTTCGCCGCCCGCCTTGTAGGCATGCTTGCCTTTCGTAAAGCTGAGCGAGTCCGCATATGTCCAGAGCGGACTCCGGTTGCCGTTCGTGTTGAGACCGGGGTTCAGGATGTTGCTGCTGATATTGAAAATGCCGGTTCCGGGCATACCGATGAGGGGGTAGCCGTTCACGGATGGCAGATATGCCAGCGCTTCTTTCATTGTGGCCGGATCATCGTAAGGATACTGAGTCAGCGAATCCGATCGGCGGAAACCGAAACGCGCTTCGTTCACGATTGTGGGAGAAAGTGTCGAGACAAACGATGACGTCAACACCTGAGGCTTGCGGTTTGTGTGTCCTCTCCATCCCGTCGTGCTCGGATAATTTTCACGGCTCGTCGTGGAATTCAGATGCTCATTGGAGTACGAGATGCTGAATTTGTGCCTCGCGTTGAAATTGTGATCGACCTTGAAATTGATCTGGTTCCGATTGACGTCATCCTCGAGACCTTGCTGACCGCCGATCAAGCTGTCTCCACGACGCACCCATCGATATACAGCCGAATTCAGACCATCGCCGCCGTCCTTGAAATCATTCGGAAGCGGCATGCCCGAGATCACGCGCTGAACATAACCGGTCTTATCGAAGCCGGGTCGTAAAGGATCTTTGTTGAAGATACTGATCGACTGTAAATCGCCCGTTGCAGCCGCCGGCCTGATGGGATTACCGAGCGCGTCGACAACCGGAGCTTGCGGCGTAGCGCCGCCGATGATTTGCGAATCCGCGGCGCCATTGACGACGCCGGGGAAATAACGGAAGAGGCCTTGCCGAGCTTCTTTCGTCAGAACGGTCGCGAGAACGTTTTCGCGGGAATACATTCGTTGGCCGTCGAATAGTGCGAAGAAGAAAGTCTTGTTCTTCACGATCGGGCCGCCGTAGTTCACGGTCAGCTGTGGTCGGTTGAACCACGTCTTGTCCGCGCCGGTACGGTTGTTGTTCCACGTGTTGGCGTTCAACGCCGAATTCTGAATGTTCAATACGGCGCTGCCTTGGTACGTGTTCGTTCCGGAACGCGTCAAGATCTGCACCTGACCGGCTCCGCGGCCGGTTTCGGCATCGACGGGTGCGAGGATGACGCGCATCTCGCCGACCATTTCGGGGGCGAGGTGTGTCGCCGAAAAGACACCGAGGTTGTAGCGATTGTCTTGGACGCTGATACCGTCGCGCGTCGTGTTGGCCGAGATTACAGAAATTCCTGCAATCGTTGCCGTCGCGCGCATGTTCGACTGCGACATGTCTTGGTTCTCGCGAAAGCCGGCTTGAATGTTCACGAGCTCTAATGCATCGCGACCAATAACCGGCAGAGATTGAATACGGCTTTCGGGCAGAACATTTCCGACGGACGCAGAAGTAGTGGACAGCAGGGTATCGGCCGCGACCGTAACTTCCACAGCTTGCGCGACGGTGCTGACCTGCATCTTGAAATTCAAACGGACTTGTTGCGCGTTGCCCAGCTCAACGTCCGTATATGTTTGCGTTTGAAATCCCGGCAATTCTGCGCTGACCTTATAAGTGCCAGGTTGGACATTAGGAATGTTATAGGTTCCCGTTTCGTTGCTGACCGCCGTCGTCACGACGCCGGTTCGTGTGTTCGTCGCTGAAACTGTTACACCAGGAATGAAGGCGCCGCTTACATCTGAAACGGAGCCGCTAACACTTGCGTTATTGGATTGTGCGATTGCGTGAATGGATAAGGCCAAACACAGCGCGACCGCCGCTGTAATTACTCTGGTCATCAAATTTCCTCCCTAATGAATTCCCCGGCGCGGGAGTATATCAATTGAAGCTGTAGCGGCGGTCTATGACCGCCGCTAAAGCAATCCCCTATTGACTGGTGATTTGGTTGTGGAGGCGTTTGATGCCTTGTCCGGTGATTTGCCAGGTCGCGCCGGCATCGAGACTGCGGTAAACGCCGCCGTTCGTGCCGACATATAGTCTCGTGGGTGTTGCGGGATCGATCACGAGGCAGGTGGCGCTCAGCCCTGTGAGTCCTGTGTTGATTGCGTTCCAGGTTCCGCCGGAATCCGTGCTCTTGTAGACGCCATTGGCGTTGGCAGTTGCGTAAATAGTGGTTGGGGTCGTGCGATCGATCACGACTTGGCTCACATTGAATCCGAAAAGTCCGACGGGAGTCCAATTGGTTCCGCCATCGGTGCTTTTCGAGACGCCGCCGTTAGTTTGTCCTTCGGCGCTATTGGCGCTGCCTTCGTAGAGAATCGTGGTTGTGGTGGGATGAACGGCCAACGTGCGGACATTGAGGCTCGCGAGTCCGGTGTTCATCGCATTCCACGATCCTTCTGCGGTCGTCCTTTTGAAAACACCGGCATTGGTTCCGGCATAAACAGTCAGAGTATTCAAGGGATCGATCGCGAGGCTGGTTACTCGTGGGGTGAGCGGCAAGCCTGTGTTTTTATCGGTCCAAGTCGAGCCTGAATTCGTGGATTTGGACACGCCGCCGATAATACCCATGCTGTTCACATCGACGCTGCCTGCCCAGATGGTGCTTGTCATTATCGGATCGATTCTTATCGAGGTTATGAACCGGTTCGCAAGCGTAGTGACGTTCCAGTTGTTTCCTCCATCGATGCTCTTGTAGACGGCACCGGGCTGGGGATTCAACGGATCCGTATTGTTTGTCGTACCAGCATATAAGGTCGTCGTGGTTGTCGGATCGATATCCAATGCAACGGCATCAAAAGCGAGGCCGTTACTGGAAGAGTTCCAGGTGTCGCCGTTGTTCATCGTCTTGAACAGCACGTTTTGATACGTTCCGGCGTAAAGAATGGACGGTGTTTGCGGATCTATCGCCAGACTAACGATCGAATTCGTAAATGATGAACTCGACACAATGTGTCTGACTTGACCGAGGCACAACACGGACACAACGAGGACGAGCGTAAGCGATATAAAGATAGATCTCACGAGTGGATAAAAACCGGCAGCTCTACCGGCGCGATGAGTGAGTAATCCGTTACTCGGTTGTTTCGCCATCATGGCGGGCGGATCATAGCATTTTTATGTCTATGTGCCACTGGGCCGGCATTTCGCCCGCCGAAATATGGAGATTTCGAGTTTGTAAAATCTCGCAAAATGTCTGAAATGGAAGGGTATAGCGTTGAAAGGTGACGGGATTGTGCCCGGCTTGACCGTGTTAGGATGTAAAATTCAGCGCTCACGCTGAACGAGAGGGCTTGGATGATCGAGGAACCCAGAACTGTTTTGCTTCCAAAGCCGAGAGGGTTTTGCGCCGGAGTCATTCGGGCCATCGACATCGTGGAAATTGCCCTGGAACAACTTGGCGCCCCAGTCTATGTCCGCAAAGAAATCGTGCACAATGGATACGTCGTGGACTCCCTCAAAGAGCGTGGGGCGGTCTTTGTCGATAGTCTGGACGAGGTTCCAAATGGCGCCGTAACCATTTTCAGTGCTCACGGCGTTTCTCCTGACGTTCGGGATGATGCCGAGCGTCGCGGACTTCAAGTGATTGACGCCACGTGCCCGTTGGTCACCAAAGTTCATATCGAAGTCATCCGATACGCGCGTCAAAATTACAGCATTATTTTGATCGGCCACCAGAATCACGATGAAGTCATCGGAACCTATGGCGAAGCGCCCGCACACATTCATGTTGTATCGAGCGTGGCTGAAGTCGATGCGCTCCAGGGCATCCAGCCGGATAAAGTTTTCTATGCAATGCAGACGACACTCAGTCTCGACGACGCGCAAAACATCGTTGAGCGCCTGAAACAACGCTTTCCCGATATCGTCTCTCCGGCGAGTTCCGACATCTGTTACGCGACTCAGAATCGTCAGGCCGCAGTGAAAGCCCTTTCGGCGAGAGCGGATCTGATACTTGTCGTCGGTGCTCAAAATAGCTCGAATTCGAACCGTCTGGTCGAGGTCGCGCGCATGCAAGGTCGATCCGCACACCTCATTGCAAGCGCGCGCGATATTCGATCGGAATGGCTGGAAGATTGTGCGAATGTCGGTGTGACGGCTGGTGCTTCAACACCGGAGATCTTGGTGCAGCAGGTTGTTGAAAATCTTCGTCACTGCGGATTTACGCGCATTGAGGAACTGGAACTGATCGAAGAGGACGTTCATTTCCCCTTGCCTTTTCCATTGGAAAAACCCGAACGCGTCGTGTCTTAACGCGCGAAGCGCGAGCGCGATAGTGCGAAGCCTAAAGTAAGTAATGTCACAAAAGTTAGCACTCGAAACCCAACCTTCTGTCGAAGAGTCGATCGATCGCGCCACGGCTTTTCTCGTTTCGCTACAACACGAGAGCGGCTACTGGTTAGGCGAATTGGAAGCCGATACAACGCTCGAATCGGACTACATCTTTTATCTGCACGTGCTCGGAAAATTCGATCCGATCCGGGTTCAAAAGCTTGCCGAATATGTGCGGCGTCGTCAGTTGTCGGATGGCGGCTGGAATATCTATCAAGATGGTCCGTCCGAGGTAAACGCGACAGTTAAAGCATATTTTGCCTTGAAGCTAGCAGGGGATTCTCCGAATGCGGCGCACATGCAAGAAGCGCGTACTCGCGTTCGAGAACTCGGCGGTTTGGAGAAAACCAATTCTTTCACGCGGCTTTACCTGGCTCTTGCCGGCGTTCTCGGTTGGGAAATGGTTCCCGCCGTCCCACCGGAATTGATGCTGCTGCCCAACTGGGCCTACATCAACGTCTATGAGATGTCGTCGTGGACTCGCGCGATCGTGATTCCGCTGACCATCTTGTACTCGCGGAAGCCATGCTGGCCGGTTCCGGAAAGTGCGCATCTGGACGAGTTGTTTTGCGATCCGTCGAGAAAGACGCGCGCCTTCGATTTAACCGCCGAACTGAGTTGGCGCAATGCATTCCTCGCGCTCGATCGAGCGCTAAAAATCTACGAGCGTTTGCCGTGGAAGCCGGGCCGCAATCGTGCTGTCGAAAAGGCATCGGACTGGATCTTCGAACATCTCGAACGGTCCGAGGGCTTGGCCGCGATTTATCCCGCGATGATGAATGCCATCTACGCGCTGATGGCGCTCGGACATGGTCCAGATCATCCCGTCACGGCGCAGCAGATCGAGGAACTGGGTCGCTTTGAAATCGAAGACGCCGATACCATTCGCATGCAGCCGTGTCTCTCGCCTCTCTGGGACACGGCGATCGCCGCTTACGCGTTGACCGAAACCGATCGCAAATGTGGCGACGCATTGGAGCGTGCGGCGAAATGGATGCTCAACAAACAAATTACCGGGCCCGGCGATTGGCAAATCAAGAATCGCGACGCAGCTCCCGGCGGCTGGGCATTTGAGTTTCGAAACGATTTCTATCCCGACGTCGACGATACGGCGTTCGTATTGATGGCGCTTCGCAACATCGATTTTTCGGATCGGCATCGCAAGGATGAAGCCATCGAACTGGGAATGAAGTGGATGGTCAGCATGCAGAATCGCGATGGTGGTTGGGCCGCATTTGATCGGGATAACGATCGATCGTTTCTGAACAACATCCCGTTTGCCGATCACAACGCAATGCTCGATCCTTCTTCACCCGATCTCACCGCTCGCGTTCTGGAGTGTCTCGGCCACTTCGGTTGGACCACTTCCAATCAACGCGTACAACGCGCTGTCGAATATCTGCGGCGCGAGCAGCTTCCGTGTGGAGCGTGGTACGGCCGTTGGGGCGTGAATTACGTTTACGGCACCAGCGGCGTGCTGCGTTCGCTTACGGGCGTTGGTCTGAAAAACGATCCCGCAATTAAAAAAGCGGGCGAGTGGCTCCGTTCAGTGCAAAACTCGGATGGCGGCTTTGGCGAAACATGTCGCTCGTATGATGATCCCTCGCTTTTGGGCCAAGGTGAAAGCACGGCTTCCCAGACGGCCTGGGGCTTACTCGGATTACTCGAGGTTTTCACGCCGCGCGATCCTGCGGTTCAGGCCGCCGTTCGTTATCTGGTCGAAACGCAAAACGTGCGCGGCACATGGGACGAACGGCCGTTTACCGGAACGGGTTTTCCAAAAGTTTTCTATTTGAAGTACCACTTGTATCGACATTACTTTCCTTTATATGCGCTCGCTAGGTATCAGAGATATGAGAGGACACCTTGAGATTTCCAATTAGCCTCACTGCAAGCATGACGAAGTACATCGCGGGAAAACGCCTGCGCGGTGTCGATAAGTTCCCGCTCGTGATGATGCTCGAACCCTTGCACGCGTGCAATCTCACGTGCACCGGTTGCGGACGCATTCGCGAATATGCAGATACGATCAAAGACAAGTTGACCGTCGAGCAGTGCCTGAATGCGCTCGACGAATGCGGCGCTCCCGTCGTTTCCATCTGTGGTGGAGAGCCGATGATCTATCCCGAACTCGGACGGCTCGTCCAGCAGATGCTCGATCGTAAGAAGCACATCTACTTGTGCACACACGGTATGTTCATCCGCAAACGCCTGCACGAGTTCAAGCCATCGTCGCGTCTCTTCTTCAACGTCCATCTCGACGGGTTGGAGAAGACACATGATATGTGCGTCGAGCGCGACGGCGTTTTTCGCGAGGCGATCGCCGGCATCAAAGCTGCAAAAGAAGCCGGCTTTCTCGTGTGTACGAATACGACGATCTTCAAAGAGACCGATCTGCACGAGATCCGTGAGTTGTTCGAGTACCTGTCGACGTTGCGAGTCGACGGATTCATGATTTCGCCCGCATATTCCTACGCTGCGGTGCAGGCGAAGGAAATTTTCATGTCGCGTAACGACATTCGTGAAAAGTTCCGTGAAGCCCGTCACCTTCTTGAAGAATTTCAGCTGATGACGTCGCCGATATATTTAGAATTTCTTTCCGGCGAACGCGACATGATGTGCACCGCGTGGGGAAATCCCACCTACAATCCTCGCGGGTGGAAGGGGCCATGTTATTTGATGACAGACGCGCACCATCCCACCTTCAAGGACCTGATCGAAAAGACGCCGTGGGAAAAATATGGACACGGAAGAGATCCGCGTTGTGCCGATTGTATGGTGCACGCGGGCTATGAACCTTCGGCAGTGTTAGGAGCCAATCGAAAATTGGGCGACAGTTGGAAATTGCTGAAATGGCAATTGTCGAATCCGGCACGGATGCGCACCGGGAGCATCACTGCATAATGAGCGGAGCGAATGCAAGCGCGATAGCGCGAAGCAATTAAGAAATGACGTTAATCACGGGAGCGACGGGATTCGTCGGAGCGCATGTCGCTGAACTCCTTTGCGAGAAAATCAAAAATGTTCGCGCGCTGGTTCGCCGCACCAGCAACACGCGTTTAATCCAACACCTGCCGCTGGAATTCATCGTAGGTGATCTACGCCATAGAGAATCATTACGGCGTGCTCTCAAAGATGTCACTCGTGTGTTTCATGTCGCAGCGGATTACAGGCTTTGGTCCCAAAATCCTGCCGAGCTGTATGAGAGCAATGTCGAAGGAACTCGCAAGCTGATCGAAGCGTCACGCGAAAGCGGCATCGAGCGTTTTGTGTACACCAGCACGGTTGGAACGATAGCCATTCCTGGAATGCACACCTTGCCCGATGAAAACACGATGGCGACGCACGCCGACATGATCGGTCATTACAAGAAATCCAAGCTGATCGCTGAAGAACAAGTGTTAAACGCGGTGGCCCACGGTTTTCCTGCGGTAATCGTTAATCCCACGACTCCCGTGGGCCCCGGCGACTGGAAGCCCACACCGACTGGACGCATCATCGTCGATTTTTTGAACGGTCGAATGCCGGCATACGTCGACACGGGAATGAATGTTGTCGCGGTCGAAGACGTCGCGGAAGGTCACTGGCTCGCATATGAAAAGGGCCGAGTCGGACAGCGCTACATATTGGGCGCGCGCAACATGACGCTAAAGGAAATTCTCGATGTGCTGGGTGGAATCGCGCATCAACGTTCCCCTCGCGTGCGCATACCCCACATCGTGCCGTTGATTGCGGGATACGCCGAAAACTTCGTGAGCGCACTGTTGCGACGTGAACCGCGAATTCCCCTCGAAGGGGTTCGCATGGCCCGGCACAAAATGTTCGTCGAGCCGTCGCTTGCCACGCGCGAGATTGGCTTCCATCAAAGCAGCGTCGAGGCCGCGCTCGAGCGAGCCGTGCGGTGGTATATCGATAACGGTTATGTGCATCGGAAAGCGACTTTGGAGGCACACAGGGTCATGCAGCCAAGGGAAGACAATCGATGAACATTGTCCTCACGCTCGCCACACCTCGCGAATGCCCGAATTGGCAGCGCTTGTTATTGTCATCGTCCCCTCGCGCCCGTCTTGATGTGGTGTTCACGGGAATCGGAATGCGGCGTCCATTTGATGACCTTCGACGCCGCTTAAACCTACCCGCAGATCTTTGCATCGTGGCCGGACTGGCAGGAGGTCTGAAAAACCGGCACCCTGTCGGTGCAGTGCTCGTAGCCAGAGGAATCAAAACCGAATCGAGCAAAACGATTCTGACAAGCGACGGTGCACTGATCGATCACGCCGCTCGGCAGGGCGCGACGCCGGTTGATTTCTTTTACACTTCCAAAACGATCGTGAACTCTACTGCTGAGCGATCGCGCTTGGAAAGCATCGCAGATGCGGTCGACATGGAAAGTTTTGCAGTATTCGCCGAAGCTCGCCGCGCCGGGGTGCCTGCTGTTGCCATTCGAGTGATATCCGATACGCCGGCAAGTCCCTTGCCGTTGAATTTTGAACGGACCGTCGATGACAAGGGCGATCTCCGTTGGTTCGCCATGGCTGTGGAAATCGCGAAACAACCGGCACGGATCGGCGCATTGATGCGTTTCGGTGTGCGGTCGTCGCATGCGAGACGCAGCCTCGCTGACTTTTTGACTGGCTACCTGCAATCGCTGCCGGTGCTGCAGGAGGAGCCGCTATGTCGATGAGCGCGGCTATGAATGCCGGAGTGTATCGAGGATCGAGTCGCGTTGTGTTCGAAAGAGTGCCGGTGCCGGAAATCGAACGTGGAGAAGTACTGATTCGCGTTGCTGCCTGCGGCATCTGCGGAACCGACGTGAAGAAAGTTCGGCACGACCTCGTTTCACCGCCGCAAATTCTCGGTCATGAGATCGCGGGCACGATTGTCGAGACCGGCAAAGACGTTACGAACTGGTCTGTTGGTCAGCGCGTCGTCAGCTTTCATCACATCCCGTGCGGCACCTGCTTCTACTGTGACCGGCAGTTGTATTCGCAATGTGCTCTCTACAAAAAAACGGGTGTGACTGCAGGATTTGACCCCAATGGTGGCGGGTTCGCGCAGTACGTTCGAGTGATGCCGCACATCGTGAATCGAGGAATGGTTCATATCCCCGATGACGTCGCTTTCGAAGAGGCGACCTTCGTTGAGCCTGTGAATACATGTCTGAAAGCCATTCGCAAGGCCCGGATCGCAAAGGGGGAATACGTCGTTGTTATCGGACAAGGACCGATCGGATTGCTGTTGACGTTTTTAGCGCAAAAAATCGGCGCGATCGTGTTTGCCAGCGACCCCGTCGAATTTCGTCGTGAAATGAGTGTTCGTTTCAAGGCCGGGATGTGTTTTGATCCAGCTGTGGTGGACGTCGCTGCGGAAGTCCGAAGGCGCAGAGGCGGTATCGGAGCCGATGCAGTCTTGTTGGCCGTCGGCGATGCGAAGCTTGTTCCACTCGCCCTCAACGTCGCACGACCCGGCGGGAGAATTTTGCTGTTTGCCCAAAACGATCCAGTGATGCAAATTCAATTTCCTGCTGCCGCAGTAGGAATCGAAGAAAAAGAAATTCTTGGCAGCTACAGCGCCGATGTGGATTGTCAGGAGCAGTCTGCGAACATCGTTTTCGAAAATCGCAAGCTTCTTCGCCAGCTGATCTCACATCGGTTTCCTCTAGACGAAATCGATCGTGCTTTTACAATGGCGTCGCATCCGGCGGACGACTCTTTGAAACTGGTGATCTTGCCGTGAACCCAGACCACAACGGACACATGATGGCGGCTGTTTTGCACGGCCGCGAAGATCTCAAGATTCAAAACGTCGAGATCCCTGCAGTAGGCGCCGAAGATCTGCTCGTTCGTGTGAAAGTGGCGCTGACGTGCGGGACCGATTTCAAGGTGTGGAAGCAGGGCTATCACGCGCGAATGATTAAGCCGCCGGCGATCTTCGGTCACGAACTCGCAGGCGTCGTCGCAGAGGCCGGTGAAGCCATCCGTGATCGGTTTCCGATTGGCATGCGCGTGGTCGCGGCAAATTCCGCGCCATGCAACGAGTGCTTCTTCTGTCGCAAAGATCGAGCGAATCTCTGTGAGGACTTGGTCTTCAACAACGGAGCTTACGCCGAATACGCGCTGATTCCTGGGCGTATTGTTCGAGAAAACTTGATCGAGATTCCTTCGCATCTGGCTTTCATCGAGGCTGCAATGGTGGAACCGTTGGCGTGCGTGCTGCGTGGGATCGAAGAAACTCGAGTCGAACCGGGCGACACGGTTGTCGTGATCGGTTGTGGTCCGATCGGCTTGCAATTCATTCGCGTCCTCGCAAGCCGCGACGTGCGCGTCATTGCTCTCGCCAAGCGCAGCAGCCAGAAAAAAGTGGCTGAGCGGCTCGGAGCCACAGCTGTTATCGATATTTCGACAACCGCCGATCCCACACCCACCGTGCGGAAAATGACCCATCGCAGCATTGGTGCCGACGCGGTCATTGAAGCCGTCGGATTGCCGGTGACGTGGCAATGGGCAATGCAAATGGTGCGATGCGGCGGCACGATCAATCTCTTTGGCGGATGTCCGCGCGGAACCAAGGTTGAGTTCGAATCCTCAGCTCTCCACTATTCGGAAATCACCATCAAATCCAGTTTCCACCACACTCCGAGGTTCATCCGTGAAGCTCTGGACCTATTGGCTCGCGGAGATGTTTCTGCAAAGGATTTTGTGAACGGCGAAGTGCGATTAACCGAACTGCCGCAGGTCTTCGAGCACATGAAAAATCGAAACGGTCAACTCAAGGTGGCCGTCCTGCCTTGAAACGCGGATGTAGCGGCGGTCTATGACCGCCGAAATGAGTATGCAGTTCTCCACTGAACTCGAGATCGCGAAACATTTACCTGCTCTCGGCAGTCCTCTAGACGAAGCGCAGAAATACACACGATGGCTGGCGAAACATCATTACGAAAACTTTACGGTTGGCAGTTTTCTGCTTCCGAAAAAACTTCGCCAGCACTTCTACAATGTCTACGCCTACTGTCGATGGGCGGACGATCTCGGTGATGAAATCGCGGATCGCGATCTAGCACTCGAGCTCCTGAACTCGTGGGGCGAGGAATTGCAGAACTGCTACGCGGGTCGTCCGGTGCATCCCGTCTTTACGGCACTGCGAGCAACGATCGAAGAGTTCGCTATTCCGGTTGACCCTTTCGCAGATCTGCTAACCGCGTTCCGTCGAGATCAAACGATTCGGCGCCACGCCACTTGGGACGACGTTTTGTACTACTGCCGCTATTCGGCTAATCCAGTCGGGCGCTTGGTGCTGTATCTCTGGCGCTATCGGGACGAAGAGAGACAGACACTATCCGATGCGACGTGCACAGCCCTTCAGCTGACGAATTTCTGGCAAGACGTCGCGCGGGATCTGAAGAAGGATCGCATCTACATTCCTTTGGATGCGCTCGAAGCGCATGGATTGACGGAATCGGATTTATTCGCGCATCGTTTCGATGAAAGATTTGCGGCGCTGATGCGGCTTCTGATTACTCGCACACGAGATCTATTCGATCAAGGTCTACGATTGTTGGATCTGGTGCGACCCGAACTCCGAGTTGACCTGGAGCTGTTTAGCCGGGGCGGTCTTTCGATTCTCGATGCGATAGAATCCATCGGCTACAACACGCTGGAGAAACGGCCGGCTCTGAGCAAGGCCGCGAAGCTTCGACTCCTGAGACAAACTTATGCCAAACGATATGGGATTGGCAGCATCGTACGAGCGCTGTCGCAATCTCGCGTGGGCCGCAGCGCGTAATTTTTATTACGGATTCGCGCTGCTGCCGAATGAGAAACGTGATGCGCTTTGTGCGTTGTATGCCTTCATGAGGCATGCCGACGATATCTCCGATTCCAACGAGCAAGTGCGTGACAAGAGTTCAGCGTTGAAAGCATGGCGCAATGCTCTCGATCAAGCTCTATCAGGAAAATATAACGGCAGTCCGATGATGCCTGCGTTTCACGACACCGTTCAGCGATACAAAATCCCGGCGGAATATTTTAAAGATTTGATGAGCGGCGCCGAGATGGATCTCGACATTCGAACATACGAGACTTTCGAAGACCTCTCTCGCTACTGCTATTGCGTCGCGGGCACTGTGGGTTTGTGTTGCGTGCACGTATTCGGGTTTTCGGATCGTGAAGCCTTGGCGCTGGCTCCGAAGCTGGGAATCGCTTTCCAGCTCACGAACATCTTGCGTGATGTGGCCGAAGATTTTGCGATGGGCCGAGTCTATCTGCCACAAGTGGATCTCAAACGGTATGGGTGCACGCAACGTGATCTTTCCAGCCGGATCGCGAGCCCGTCGTTCGTCCAGTTAATGCGCTTCGAAGCCGATCGTGCGTGGCGGTTCTATGAAGAAGGCGCGCCTCTGCTCGATCTCATCAATCGTGACAGTCGGGCGGCGCTTTGGACTCTGATCCGTATCTACAGCGGCATTCTTGCGAAGATCGAATCGATCCACTACGACGTCCTCGCGAAGCCGCACCCGGGATTGTCCAGTTTGGAAAAAGTGTGGATCATGCTGCGGGCCGGCACGGGTCTGTGGAAACCTGGATTGTGCCATCGCCACACGTAATCGTCATCGGTGGCGGACTCGCCGGACTCGCCGCTTCAGTCGCTCTCGCCGACAACGGTTGCCGGATCTCACTATATGAAAGAAGTCCGCGCCTCGGCGGGCGTGCGACGTCGTATGTTCTTCCGAGCGGCGAAAGCATCGACAACTGTCAGCACGTAACGCTGCGCTGCTGCACGAATCTCCAGCACTTCTATTCGCGAATTGGAGTTGCCGACAAGATCGTCTATCACGATTCGTTGTTCTTTGCAGACTCCAAAGGTAGGCGCGCTTCAATGCGGTTATCGGGCCTTCCGACGCCGCTGCATCTCACACCCTCTTTTCTGAAATTCTCTTTGTTGCGTTGGAGGGACAAGCGTGCCATCGCGAGTGCATTGTTGCGAATCGCCGCCAAAGGCGGCCGCGTCAAGTTGTCGCGTGCCATGTCGATGGCAGAGTGGCTGAAAGGCCAGAAACAAACAACGACAGCGATCAAAACGTTTTGGCGCACGGTACTCGTCAGCGCGCTCAACGAAGAATTGGAACGCATGGATGCCGAGTACGGCATCGCAGTTTTTTGGAAAGCGTTTCTATCGAATCGTGAAGGATTTGTCATGGGTGTTCCATCCGTTCCACTCGGCGAACTCTATTCATGGAACGGAGGAGACGTTCATACACGTTGTGGTGTGTCGGAATTGTGCTTTGAGGATGGCCGGATTGCAGGAGTTCGTCTCGACGATGGCTCTATCGTGCACGGCGACTATTATGTTGCCGCGCTTCCATTCGATCGGCTTCTCAAAGTCTTGCCGGCTGCCCTTCGTGATGAGCCGCCATATGTGGCACTGAAACACTTGGAAGTGTCTCCAATTACAGGTATCCACTTATGGTTTGAGCGTTCCGTGATGTCCGAACCCTTCATCACTTCGGTCGATCAAACGATCCAGTGGGTCTTCAACAAAGACGGGGGCCGTTACCTGCAGGTTGTCATCAGCGCCTCGCGAGAGTTGTTGTCGCGTTCTCAGCAAGAAATCGTCGACATGTGTAGAAACGAATTGGGTGCGCTGATTCCCGCTAGCAGGGGAGCGACATTGCTGCGTTCAGTCGTGATTCGCGAGAACGCGGCGACATTTTCGCCGACCCCCGGCTGCGATGCGCTCCGCCCGTCGCAACGAACCCAAATCTCAAACTTCTTTCTTGCCGGCGACTGGACTCAAACCGGCTGGCCCGCGACCATGGAGAGCGCGGTTCGCAGCGGATATCTGGCTGCTGAATTCGTTCTCGCCGCAGAAGGTCGTCCGGCGACGATGATCCAACCTGAATTGCGGCCGAATGGGCTGCTGCGTTGGTTAAGGTGACCGCCGCGATATACTGGCCACGAATTTATGGCTCAGCTACGAACCATCAAAGTTTTTGTCGCGTCGCCCAGCGACGTCGCGGACGAGCGCAACGCCTTAGCCAAACTGGTAGGTGACATCAACGACGTGCTTGCCTATCTCGCTCCCGAAAAAGGACTCCGGCTCGAGTTGGTGCGGTATGAGACACACTCCTACCCCGACGTCGGACCGCCACAAGAAGTGATCAACCGGGAGATCCCAGTCGACTACGACATCTTCATCGGGATTATGTGGAAGCGCATCGGTACACAGACGTCTCACGACGCGAGCGGTACCGTTGAAGAGTTTCATCGCGCCTGCGCGCACCGCAAAAGCAACTCGTTGCCGCGCATCATGTTTTACTTCTGCGACGAGCGCATCGCGATTCCCGAGAGTGAAGAAGATCTCGAGCAATTGAAGCAAGTGGTCAAGTTCCGCAAAGAACTGGAGTCGGAAGGACTCACGTCCAACTATCCGTCGCACGCGGAGTTTGCCGAAACGGTTCGTGGCGGATTACTGCGGGCGACTCGAGACATCCTGCAGGAATTGAGTCTGGCCGAAGCGGCTGCCGTCATGGCCGTCGGTTCTGGACGCAGCGCATTCCAGATTCCTTCTCCAGCCGGCGCTCAGCCGACTGCGGCTGCAGCGCCCATCGACACCGCGGGTCGCGACGCACTGCTTGACATGGCCCGCGAATACGATCGCGTACGCATGGCCATGCATGCCAGTGATGAACGCACTCGTACCATGTCGGCAATCTTCACGCGCATGAAGATTGCGGCACCGAAAGCGCAGTCATTCCTGGAGACGTTCGAACGTGATGGCTCCGCCGGCGTGAGGCTCGCAGCCATAGCTATCCTCAATATGTTTCCTGATGCGGAGCACCTCGCGTGGCTTGCTGAACGTCTTGATCCCGCCATCGAGAAACCGTTCGTCGCATATCACGCGTCAGTTGCTCTGCTCGAGGCTGTCACAAACGTGCCGGTCGAGCACTGTGGAAAGCTGCAGGCGGCGATTTCCAGAGCACTGGAATTGGGTGCGCTTCTTCAAGGTGATCCCGCACGCCTGAACGTTCTGCGTCGTGCAGAACAAGAACTCACCCGCAAATGTAAGCCGGCGAATTAGGCACTCAGAGATCGAAACGAGGCACGTACGCACCAGCGGTCAGTTCGACAGTCTCCCGCAAAAGCGTGTGCAGCAATTCAGATGCGGCACGCAATTCCTCGGTATTCGAGCCGGGTTTGGAGAGGACGAGCGCGAGGCGAGAAGTGAAGTCGTTAGGATGCAATGCAAACTGGTCTACACGCCGCGCGTCCTTATCACTAACGAAGTACTCCTCGTTCAAAGCGAAAAGCGCTTGGACGAGAAATTGCGCGCCGCGAACGAGACAACCGGCGGCCAGGTAGACGTCTGTTCCGTATGTACGGCAGTACCAGAGACTGAATTCCGCGCCCCACAGACTTTCCTGAACGATGCGCTTTTTCAGAGCCGCTGGATACACCGCGACAGATTTCTTCAGCTCACGGATTTCACCTTCGGGGTCATACAGCGGAACACATGTTGACGTCTCGCCGAAATACACGACGCTGCGGAATCCATATGGCGGTTGCTGATCGTAGTCATGACGCCAAATTCCCTGGCATCCTTCTTCGATAACACGTCGAACCTGGTCCAGACTCCTGTAGACGAAATCGACTTCGCCTGCCGAAGTGTGGATCCACGCCCCGCCGTTCACCCACGGGCCCCACCCATAAGTTTCGGTCACAATCGGAACCGAACCCGGTGTGCAGATTCGATCTGCAACAGATCGAATTCGATCCACTGAAAACGGCGCACTTTCACGGTAATAGATACCGATGTCGACATCGGAGTCGAGACGCGCGACCCCGCGAGCGTACGAACCGCCTAGAACGACGGCGACAATGTTCGGTACACGTCGAAACGCTTCGACGATCTCATCAACCATTCGGAGTTTTGCTGCGGGCAGATTCACTGGCAGATTCAGCACTAAAGGATTATCAGTGAAAGAGCCGATATTTTCGTAACCTGGGAACTTTTTCGGCTTGCCGGGCATTATCACTGATGAAGGCACCAATGCTGAGCGACGAACAACTCATGCTGATGTTCCAAAAGGGCAGTTCCTCCTCCTTTGAAGAGATCTTCGACCGCTACCGAAATCCAATCTATGCCTTCTTTCGACGGCGGCTTAGTGACGCAAGTTCAGCCGAAGAACTTACGCAGGAGACCTTTATCGTGATTCTCCGAGGGAGTCAGCGATACGAACCTAAAGCCCAGTTCCGGACTTACATTTACGCCGTCGCGCTGAAATTGTTGTGGTCCGAGCGACGCAGGACGGTACGTGAAACTCGCGCGGGAGTTGAACTCTTGCGACAAAACGTCGTCGAGAATGACGAGAGCGAAACATTTTGGATTCGAGACGCGCTGTCGAAATTGGATGCCGATCATCGAGAGATCTTGATGCTTCGGGAATACGAACAGCTCTCTTACGACGAAATCGCCGCATTGCTCGGCATCCCCATCAACACGGTTCGGTCCAGGCTTTTCCGCGCGCGAACGGAATTGAAGGCATTCGTGGAATCCCAAACGGCTAAAGAGGCATCCCGATGAACGCGTCGAAACATCCGCTGTCGCAACAAGAATTAATGGCCTTTGTCGATGGGCAACTGCATCGCACTCAGATGGCTGAAATCAGTGAACACATGAAGTCGTGTTCGGAATGTACCGCCGTCATTGAGGATGCGAAACAAGTGTCGACGTATCTGGCGGCATGGAAAGTCGAGGACGCACCGGCACGGCTTACACGATCCGTCGGCGTGTCGGCACAGCAGGTGGCACCGAAGGTGTCGTGGTGGTCGCGGCCTCGCATCTGGGTCTACGCAGGCGGTGGAAGTGTTGCGGTTGCTCTCCTGCTGCTGCTTGTAGTAATGCCGTCGCTGTTGCGTTCAAGACAGGCAGCGGTTGAATCGAATGCCCTCCGACCCGTCTCCGAGCAAGACCAAACGCTCTACTATGAGAGACGCGCACTTCCTCAACAAGGGCAACAAGGGCAACAGTCACAACAAGAAAGTTACGGTTCTTTAGCATTAACTGTGCCACAAGCAGCTGCTCCAGTTCCTGCTCCGATGATCATCCGTGTGGCGAAGCTCAGTATCGTTACGAAGGAATTCGACGCGGCTCGTTCCAACATCGACACGCTAGTTCAACGGCTTCAAGGATATCTCGATCATCTCACCGTCACGGGCGAAGCGGGTTCAGCGCGACGGCTAACCGCGACGTTGCGAGTGCCGTCGAACCAACTCGATCCGGGCCTGACCGAACTCAAAAAGCTCGGACGCGTTGTCGAGGAAACGCAAAACAGCACGGATGTCACCAGCCAATACGTCGACCTCAATGCACGTTTGGCGAATGCCCGCAATTCCGAGCAGCGTCTTCTCGCCTTGCTGCGCGATCGGACCGGCAAGCTCAGTGATGTGGTCGAAGTGGAACGCGAAATCTCGACGGTGCGAGAAAACATCGAGCGGATGGAGGCGCAGCAGAAAGATCTCAACAACAAGGTCCAATATTCTTCGATTCAGCTGGAGTTGGCCGAGGAATATCACGCACAGTTGGAGACACCCCAGCCAACGACTCGAACTCAGGTTCATAACGCCTTCGTGGATGGTGTGCGATCAGGCGGCGAGACTGTTCTTGCCATCGTAGTCTACGCACTTAGATATGGGCCCGCGATCCTGATCTGGTTCGGAGTTGCGGCACTTCTCGGTTTGATCGTGTGGCGCGTCAAAGCGCGCCATGGGGCCGCTCTCTTGGGTCGTATGTCCTTTCCGTCGTGAATCAATGTGCGGTCAATCTTGTATTCAACGGCGCTCCGGATTGCGAGAACAGCCGCAGTGTTCCCGCGACTGCTTCTGTCGCTGATGCAAACACGACAATCTGCGTTGCATAACCCTCCGAGTCAACAATGAATGGAAGGAAAAGCGGACTCGTCGAAGGTCTATCGGTGAGGACGGGAGGAATCGTGGTGATCAGAAAGTCACTGCGTTCGTTGTATCGTCCACGGAGTCCGATGACGGAAACGGGTGCTGAGCTGGAAATATTCAAGACACCTTCGAACGGTTTCGTTAAACCCAGTTCCTCGATTTCACTTACGAATTTGACAAATTTCCCGTTGGACGGAATCTCTATGGTTGCTTTTCGTGATAGCAGCGAGCCATCGAGATTTCGCAGCATGAGATCGACTATAGCGGTATTAGGTGAAGAATTGATCATTGCCACTCCGATCAAAATGGGACCGGGGTTTCCGCCACTTCCGCTGTTTTCTGCGTAAAGGATGAAATCTTGTGCGGCGGGCAACGCTGCAACGCCGGCCTCGGTGACTGTAGTCGCCTCTCTTCGAAAGGAGAATATGACAACTCCCGAAGGGGATACCTGCGCATCCGAAGGGATGATCCGAATGGATCCGTTGAGAACTCCCGCTGAATTGCCTGAAGTGTGTAAAACGAACGCGCTTTTTGGAGCGATCGAATAGGTGAACGTCGAGGCCGCTTCACCGCCGGCATCGACGAGTACAGCAGAGCCTGAAGCGTCGAGCATGTTAATGTGGCCGGAAATCAATGTATCGACGGGGTTCACTAGTACGATCTGACTGGTCCATCCGTCGCCATCCGCAAAATGCGGAAAAGAAACTGTAGAACTCGTAAGGTTGCTGAGGTCAATCACCGGTAGCGTGGTCATCAGAAAGTCGCCGCGTTCGTTGGTGCGTCCTCGGAGTGCTGTTGCGGCTACTGGAAGTGACGAGGTAAACGTGAAAGTTCCAATGACGGGAGATCGGCCCTTAAAGGGAAGCTGATCGAGAAACTTTGCAATCTGTTCTCTTGCTGCAATGGTGGTTTCGCCGGTATTGAAATCACCGCTTGCATCAGTGAAGTAGAACGAAACTTTAACTGGTTTCGAGTTCGGATTTGTGATCACAAGGCCCGTATCAATCAATCCGTTAATCTCTGCAAAGATCCTTCCTGCGCTGATCAGCGGCGATGTCGGCACGGACGTTTCCGAGATCAGCACGCCGTTTTTGCGTAACCGTATAATGGCTAACGCTCCGACTGCGTTTCCAAAGCCATCGGATTCGATGCTTGCGTAACCGTTGCCGGAGCTGCCAGAAGTCGAACTCCCCGAAGTCTCCAGCGACAATGTTCCGCCGGCCAAAATGGAAAATCCTTCTGACTGGGAGAATTCGATTCTTCGAACGCGATTGTTTCGCTGGTCCGCAAAGATCAGGTTGCCTTTCGCGTCGACGGTGATTGTGCCGGGCTCAGATAGCGAGGCTTGTATTGCAGGTCCACCGTCTCCGCGGAATGCGGGTGCTCCATTGCCGGCGATGGTGGTGATGATGCCATCGGTTGAGACCTTGCGAATGCGGTTATTGCCTTGATCGGAGATGTAGAGATTTCCGGCGGCATCTACTGTGAGGTACAACGGATGGTACAAATCAGCGGCGGTGGCAGAACCGTTGTCTCCCGAAAATCCTGCATGCCCGGTGCCGGCCACTGTTCTGACGACGCCACCGCTGATCTTTCGCACTCGGTTGTTCTGGCGTTCTGAAAAGAAGACATTGCCGGCGGCGTCTACCGCGACATCGTCGGGAAAGATTTTAGCGGCGTTGGCGGCGATGCCCTCGCTTGTGCCGTCGGTCCCGCCTCCTGCAATCGTGGTAATCAGTCCAGCGACACTGATTTTCCGGATGCGGCCGAGGGGCGGTTCAGCGAAGAAGATATTTCCTGCCGAATCCAATGTGATGCCCCACGCGCCCGTGATCTTCGCATCTACGGCTCTAATCCCATCTCCCGAGACTCCATAAGAATTGTCGCCGGCAATCGTAGTAACAAGGCCGTTCGTCGAGATTCGACGAACTTGAAGGTCTTCGGTGAAAATCAGATTTCCATTCGGATCAAAGTGCATCGCTATAGGCCGAACGGCTGAACTGGCCGCGGGACCACTGTCCGTCGTCGTGTTCCATTGCCCATTCCCCGCGATCTTCGTGATGATTCCATCGGGGCCCAATTTGAGAATTCGATCGCTATCACCAATGTATGTATTTCCGTCGGAATCGACTGCGAGTCCCCTGGGTGATCCAATACCCGAGACAACATTTCGATCCGGCATATCGATGCCGGCAATTGTAAAGATGATCCCGCCTCCACCCAGACGGCGAACCCGATAGTTGGCTGTATCCGCAATAAGCAATAGACCATTACTGGCTATCGCGATGCTCATCGGAAGGCCCAGTTGTGCGTTAATACCCTCGCGTCCATCGCCGCTGAATCCGACGCTTCCGTTTCCCGCAACCGTAGTAATCATTCCTTTGGTGTCGATTTTTCGAATGCGGTTGTTTTCATAATCCGAAATAAAGAGATTGTCTTCGGCGTCGAACGCGAGACTCAACGCTCCAACGATTGCAGAAGTGGCCGGTCCGCCGTCTCGAATCGGTCCCGGTCCGGTTCCGGCGCCAGCGATAGTGGAGATGATGCCAGCCTTATCGATCTTGCGGATTCGCCAAGCGCCATATTCGGAGAAATAGAAATTGCCTAGGGAATCGAACGCCATTCCGCGTGGTCCGTACAGGAGCGCGGACGTTGCCGGTCCGCCATCGCCCTCAAAACCTGGGACGTCTTGTCCCGCGATCGACGTCATGATTCCTTGGGAATCCACCTTATAGATTCGAGTCGTATCCGCAACGTATAGATTGCCGTCGCGGTCCACTGCGACGTCTACAGGTTGAATATGGGCAGTTGTCGCAGGAATTCCGTTTCGAAATCCAGTCGTCTTGGTGCCGTCGCCTGCAACAGTGGAAATGGTGCCGTCTGGTTTTATTTTGCGAACTCGAAAGTCGAATTGGTCGGCGACGAAGAGATTGCCGCCGCTATCGAGAGCGAGACCGTAAGCGAGCTTGAAATGCGCGGAAATCGCATCAATCCCGTCGTCAGCAGGTTCTCCGCTCGTACCGTTGCCGACGATGATAGTCATCAATCCGTTTTGATCGATGTGATACACGTCGTTGCCGTTCGTCATGTAATAACCACCCGCGATGTCGGCAACAATCGCTAGAGGCTCGCCGATAAACTGCGTGTCGGCTCGCGCCCCGTTCGTCGGGATCGAAGGTCCGGCAATCGTTGAAATGATTCCAGAGATCGTTGGCTGTGAACCCACGACTGGTGCCTGCATCGCGAGTGAAACCACCAGCATGATTAACTGCATCAGAAACGCTCCCATTCGAACGTCACAATTTGCAGAAAATCACGTTTTTTCACAAGGGCAGTCTGCAGAAATGATGTCTACGTTAGCGGGGGCGAGGGGGCTACCCTCGTCCCTGTTAGGAATTTATTGAGCTAGTTTACCGGTCGCAAGAAATGACTCACGGCCCAGTCGGCGGCGCGTGTTCCTGTTCGACCAGCCACTTCGTCGGCTGATCGGAAATTGCGATGAAGTTCCTTCTCCACTTCAGGCATCAGTGCGTTGAATGTTTGTTGATCGCCTTTACCCCAGGCAACCAGCAACTGCGTGATACTCGGTGGTAATGTTTCGCTCATCCTAATCACTAAGCCGCCTATCCGCGGGCAAAGTGCTCCTCGCCATTGACTAGAGACTTTCAACTTCACGCCGCAGCTCGGCCTCACCAAAACAGGTTTTGTCTAGGTATGGGGCGTGCTCATCGGCAGATAAGGCGCTATTTCGCGCTTCAAGTGCTAAAACATTCGCGGTGACAGAGTCTGGTCACAATCAGCAGACTTCGTCATGATTCAGTCGTTGTCTGATAGAATCCGCCTCCGGATTTTTTGTGGTGCTCTCTTACAAATCGAACCGCATAACTTTTTTGTCGGCCCCCGCTCCAGTCAGCATGAACGACAGGTATTACGAGGCGGTGGGGCTCGATCATTTCCTGGTCCGACGACGTTTTGATGTTCTCGTCCGGATGGGCGACTCTCTGCTAAGGAGCGCGCAAAACGCGGCCGAGATAGGGTGCGGCGCGGGAATCCTGCAACGGCAAATCGAGGACTATTACAACATTCCGGTGACCGGAATCGATCTCAACGAATTGGCGCTCGATCAAAACATGAGCCGTTACAGCAACCTCTACTGCTACGATATTCACGACCGCTCGCCGGAATTTCGTGAAAAATTCGACGTCATTTTCTTAGGTGACGTGTTGGAGCACATTGAAAACGAAGTTGAATTTATCGAATCGGTGGCCTATCACCTGGCGCCGCGCGGAGTGCTTGTCATCATGGTCCCCGCCTGTCCGATCTTCTACTCGGAATTTGATCGCATCGTCGGACATTACAGGCGTTACACGTTCGCTCGGCTCAAAGAACTCTCTCGAACAACCGGCCTACAAATAACGAAGTGGACATACTGGGGTTTTCCGGTGATCCCATTACTCGCGGCTCGAAAAATGGCCGCCGGGATTATCAAAGTCGAAAAAGCTGTGCACTCGGGTCTAAATCCGCCGGGCGGAAAAATCGTTAGTGAGGCCTTGTACCGTGTCGCGCAGTGTGAATTGCTTCCACAAAGAATCGCGGGTACGTCGTTGATGGTTTTTTTGCAGAAGCGCTAAACGACGGATCGATCACGCGCGCACTTTTGCTCTGGGCTTTAGTGGGACTTTCGACTTCGGTTTGAGAGGCGCCGGATTTGGTGTTTGCTTCACATTGAGTGAAATCAATCCCACGAGCAGAACAGTCAAAACAAGGAGAGGAAGTTTCTCACCCACCGCACCGACAACGTGGTCTCCCAAAAATCCAACCTCGCCGCCATGCCGCGAATACCAGCCGCCCCATTGGGCGTCGTCCTGCTTTCGCAGATTCTCGATTTGAAAGCGGTATCCTGGCCACACAATCGGAAAGCCCGGTTCGCTCCCATATTTTTCGGGCATTTCTTTTAACCAGCGATCGCACAAAGCGCGTTGATGCTTCACAAACCAGTTCTGCCATGCCGAGTCGGACAATGTATCGGGACCGGCAGGAGCATGGCGGATGGAACCATTTAAATACACCAGGTCGCTGAAGAACGTCTTCCCGTCACCGTTTTCGTGGCTCTGCACCTGAGCATGCAAAAGAATGCCGATCGAAAAATCGAGGATGCCCCCGACCAACACGAGAGTGGTGAGTGCCCTTCTGCGCGTGATGAAACTGGCCAACAGTGCTAGTCCGATGACCTGCAACGTAAGCAAATATCCATTTGCTAATCCCAGCGGCTCACGGCCACCGATCGTGGCTGCTCCGACTAGGAGAGAAAACAAAACGAAAGCAACCCAGAATTTCCCGTCATTCCAGGGTGTTTTTGATTTACGACGAAGTCGCCGATACAACAGCCAACAGATGATCGGACCGCCAATCATGCCCATGCCAAGAATGACGTTGGGTTCGTAGACCAAGAAAACCGCGTCGCGAAACCAGCCGAAGGAATTCGGTTGCTCGTTCGGTTTCATCAAGGAGTAATCGCGAACCAGATAGGGGATAAATGTGTCGATCAGATTCAGTCCGACACGGACCACATGACTTCCCTGGTTCGTTTGGTTCGGAGATATCGTGCTGATGGAACGAATGGCCGAGTCGCCATACACACTGAAAGCCCATCCGAAATATGTCGCGAGGAACAGCGAGCAAACTATCGCGATCGTAGCTAGTTCCTTCCACTTTTGCGGCCGATTCCAGAAGGTGGACAAAAGATAGTAAGCGGTTAGAACGACGACGTAAGCGCCTGCGGAATAGTGGACCAGAATAGCGGCTGCGACCGAAACGAATGCAGCGACCATTCTGAACATGTCGTTTTTTCGCCGTGCCGGCAGATACAACGCGAGGCCGAGCATTACGAAAAACACCGTCAGCGATTTTGTCCAGGAGTAGGTCGCGTTTTGGATCACCAGCGGGTTGAGCGCGAAGAGAACCACCATCGGCAGGACGCGAGTTCGCCGCGCTCCGGCGACCTCTTTCAGGATCAGACAGCACGGCAGGAAGAACAACAGATTCAAAAACGTGAATACGATTTGAAAAAGTTCGAAGCGGTCCTGTGTCTGTGCCAGAAAGAACACCGCCAGGACGTTCATGAAAGGTGGTCTTCCGGGAAGCGTGTACACATCCGTGAACACGGTGTTGGCCGGCAAGCGATCAAGGAAGAAGATTGTCCTTTGAAAATGCTCCAGCCAATCGCCGGTCCATTGCGCGCCCGAATAGACCCTGATCGTGGCCAAAATCAGCAACGTCCACAAAAAAAGGAAACCAAAACCGAGCAGAGATTCTTTGACGCGGAACGAGCGCACTAACCGCAGAAGATCCTTCCCGGCCGCCAAGCCGAGGATCGCAAACACAGCGGAGCTCAAGACAAACGGCAAACCCGATAGTGGACTGCCGCCGGGCCCACCGCTCGCCACGTAAATGATTCCGGTATCGAGATAGATCAGGATGAGAGACAGAGCAACGGAAGCACAGACCTTTTCGAGTGGGTTCAGTCGAAGGCGTCGAACGAAGAAAAATCCCGGTGTGAAACAACAAACGATCAGCAAGCCGATGAGTAACACGGTCTGCGCTGCAAAATGCATCTGGCGAGTCTAGCGGACGCTTCGCCGTGGGAGCAATGGGTCAGCCGGCCTGGTGGATTGACTGGGAGGGCCTAGATGTCGAAACCTGTTTTCCGATCGGGACTTCGATAAAGGGTGCGACGATGCTCAACCGGGATTTCACCAGCCGCATGATAGGGCTCACCTATCTTTTTGAACCGCTCCGGTGACGTAGGCATTTGTGTCAATTGGGACGAATTATGCACCTGCGCGTCCCGAAGCAACTAATCAGTTTCGAGCACCTTCGTTATGGCAGAATCTTCGTCCGTGAAGTCTCGAACCAAGCCGAGCGCCACGCCATCTTTACCGGACGAGTTCATCGAACAGAAGATCTATCTGATTCGCGGTCACAAGGTCATGCTCGATAGTGACCTTGCCGCGCTATACAAAGTAACGACAGGAAATCTGAATTTGGCCGTGAGGCGAAATCCAAAACGATTTCCTGAAGATTTCATGTTCGAACTCAGTAGAAAAGAGATGGAATCTTTGATATTGCAAAACGCAAGATCAAAGGGTCGCGGTGGCCGGCGTACGCCGCCATACGCTTTCACGGAACAAGGCGTCGCGATGCTCGCGAGTGTTCTTAACAGTGAGCGCGCAATCGAAGTGAACATCGCGATCATGAGAGCGTTCGTACGACTTCGAGCTATGGTCGCGAGTCAGGCCGGACTGGCGCGGCGCCTTAATGAACTCGAAAAGAAATATGACGAGCAATTTCAGGAAGTGTTTGAGGCAATACGCGAATTGATGGCACCCGAGGAAGTACCGCCGTCTCGGCGTATTGGGTTCACCAGCAAAGCTCAGGGTGATAAGACATAACACCGATCGGAGCAGCCTATGACTTGGCGCTTTCCGTTATGCATCCTAATCGTTCTCTCGTTGACGTTGGTTTTGAAAGCCCAGCTTGCGACGGATGCTTTGTTGCAGCCGGCACCCGTACAGCCCGTCGGGGGCTACGACGCATTTGGAAATCTGCTGACACCCGAGCAGGCCTGGCAATTGGTTCTGCAAAACGGGCTCAATCCACTTGACCCAAACTCTTATAAAAAATTGGGACTGGTGCACATCACTCCAGAGTTGATTGCCGGTGGGGAAAAGATCTTCCTCGAACGCGCAATCGGCGATACTTTCGGACTCCAGCGCGTGTTCGGTTTCACCGCTGGATTCGCGCGTATCTTGCCCGACGTGCTGCGAGCAATTAAAGATCTGAATGGCAAGCCGACGACGAATCTGCGCATCGTGCTCTCTTACCCGCTGACTATAGGGAGCCGTACTTTCCCGATTGGTACGACGCTGAGCACAGGCCTCGACGTCGAAGCCGGTGCCGGGTTTCCGTTAGGTCTTCTACTGGACGGCAGTCCAACATGTGCGGTTTGCCACGTCACGCTCGATAGCGCAGGCAATCGGCTGGTGGGTGCAGCGAATTCCGATGTGAACGCGCCATTGATCATCGCTCTTGCACCCAACACGGCCGCGGCCTTTGCTCGTCTTAGCCTCAACCCGCTCGATCCGGTTTATGCAGGTCACAAGCAAATTCTCGATAGCAAGGGGCAGTTGGTTACTCTTCCCGACCCGATCAAGTTTGAGCAAGCCTTCGACGACGCGGTCATGGACGTACCAGCCGGGCACTTCGAAAGTTCGCCCGACGGAATCAACGACACCACCAAAATTCCAAACGTCTTCACATTTGGAGCCTCGCCGTATGCGGCTGACGGAATATTCGCGGCAGGTCCATTTAAAGGCCTTTCTGCGATTACGAACGCGGTGCACTCATCAGAAATCAATCTGCTTGCCGCGAGCCAATTGAGCGAACAGACATTAGGAATCGATCCAGAAGTGTATTTAGGAGTTGCTCTGCAGAACGCTGTAGATCCGACTGTCCGCTTGCCGGAAGGTGCGCCGGTGCGTCCTTCGCAATGGTTGCGACAGGTGGCGCCGAATCCTTACAAAGCAGAATTGGAAAATCAGGTGATCGCACCTGGAGCCGGCACGATTCCAAATCTCAAGCCGAGTTTGTTCACATTGAATGGGCTTGTTTTTAGTCCGGATACCGGAACCACGCAGTTGGGAAGCGGACAATTCCTCTTCGCGGTAAATGCAATGGCGGCATTCCAGAACAGTCTGGTGCCGCCACCAAATCGTAGTAACCAAAACCTACAGGCGTTGCTCACCGGTTCTGTACGCAGAGGCGCGGCCGTGTTTCAACAGGCCAATTGTATCGGGTGCCATTCGGGTCCGTTTTATACGGACAATCGCATCCATCCAATCCACGAGATTGCCTCAAATCCAGCGCGTGCGCTTTCGCATTTGGCTCTCGATGGCTCGCTGGTGCCCCCGGCAATCTACAGTCTTGATACGCCGGTACCGCCGCCGTCCGGTGCGACAGTCCTCACAGTGCCGACAAGCAATATCAGCCCGACTCCGACGTCGCTGCCGCCAGGCTTGTTACCGAACGGCGGCTACAAGACACCTGGTCTCCGCGGGTTGTATCTCAGTGCACCTTATTTGCACGATGGCGGCGTTGCTGTGCGCGCCGGCAGTTTGAAGTTCAATGACGACGGCAGCTTCACTGTGGTCGAGCCGAAGGGGCTGGGATTGAGTGGAACACTTGCCGTCGGCATGAATGCCGATGCTGCTTCTAGCCTGCGCGCTCTGCTCGACCGAGTGTTGCGCCAGCAAGTTGTTACATCCAACTTCAACGTGCCGGCTCTTGTCCGCAGCCACCTGGATGGTATCGGGCACAATTTTTATGTCGACCCGGCGGCAGGCTTCACGTATGCCCAGCAAAGAGATCTCGTTAATTTCTTGCTGGCACTGGACGATGATCCCGGTCGGTTCTGACTCAACCTTTTCTCTTCGTTTGTGAGCCGAAGTCCACGATCGGCGCCGTCTTTCGAGCCGGAGGTTTTTCGGTTCTCATGGCCGCAGCGAGTTCCTTAGAACCCGATCCCCACCGTGAAAGAGATTTAACGGCGTGCGTAAAGGGGACATTCAGTGGATGTACACGTTCAGGAGTGAGGATATAGACCTGTCCAGAGACAGGCGTCGGAGCTGCCGGCACGAAGACAGTAAAACGTCCATCATCGAACTCCTCGATAATGAACGCGGGGACGAGGGCCTCTTCGATTTCGGCAAAGGCCGGCTTCCAAACGCTCTCATCACGGCCTGCGAGTTGTTGTGTGAGACTACGAAAGAGTGCAAAGCCCGGTAGCCTTTCGAAGAGAGATTTTTCGACTCGCTCGCGTACCGCTCGGCCTGTTGGCGTACGGACAGCAGCACCGATAACGAAGCAGACAATCAACACGAGGAAAAAAGAGAACACCATTTCTCCTCGGAACCACTTCGGAAGCAACTTAGCAATAGGCCGCACAAGATCCGCCACAGCCTGCGTCACCTTGAGTATCAGAAGGATTGAGAGGTAGACCGGGACGACAATGAGCAGACCGCCCACAAGCGAGGACACAATGAAATCACGTACTTGTTTCATTTGGCGAACCCTCCTCCTGCGAGCAACACTGAACCTGATTGCAGCGTCGAGTCCAAGCCTGTAGTCACCGCGATCGCCCAGTAGTGTTAGTGCAATCGCCGGTAGTTTTCATCCAGCGATTACGATAGGGACCATCGAACGTCCAACGTTCATTGCAGAGCATGCTGGCTGCGCTTCGAGGCGTTCTAACTCAGCGTGCTAAAATCGGACGGTCGAATGGGGAAATTGCCCAAAACAGTGGGGTTGTTCTTGCTTATAGCGGGGATCGCCGCGCTCATTTTTGTGGCGGCATCAGGCGCCGGCCGCGATCGCCCTGTTGCGGTAGCGATCACACATGGCGCGCGGCAGGACCTGGGTTCCTGGACCACGGCAAATGGGAAGATCGAACCGCTCGAGCCTCACGTTATCCAGTCCCAACTCACGACTCTCATCGAAAAGATTTTCGTTAAAGAAGGTCAGACGGTCCGTAAAGGCGAGCCTCTATTCGTGCTGGATGCTGCAGACACGCGAGCCGAGCTATCGCATGAACGAGAACAACTCTTCACCGCTCAGGAAGAGCGACGATTGGCGCAGCAAGGCGGAGCGCCGGATGAGATCGCGCAGCTCGATGCTGATCTGAACAAAACTGTGGCGGAGATTCAGCGTCTTCGACGCGAAGGAGAGTCCCTTCAGCGCCTTTATGCACAACAGGCCGCGACCCGCAACGAACTGGATCAGAACAAGGCAGCACTGGAGCGTGCGGAAGCCGACAAGCGCTTGATCGAGCAGAAAAAAGCCGCGTTGCTTGAACGATCCAAAACACAGGCGGATCGCGCAGCGTTGAAGTCCGAGCAGGCGCGCGACTCCATCGGTTCCTTGGAACGAAAAGTGAACTCAGCGCAGGTGATCGCACCGTCTGACGGCACGATCTACTCGCTGCCCGTAAAACCCGCGACATTTGCCCGTGTCGGTGACGTTTTGGCCGAACTGGCGGATTTGCACCAAGTAAGAGTCCGGGCTTTTGTGGATGAGCCGGAGCTGGGCTCACTGAAGGAAGGGCAGGCCGTCGAAGTTACATGGGATGCTCTGCCGAATCGGACGTGGAAGGGCGTGGTCCAGCAGCTTCCGAAAACGATTGTTACCCGCGGTTCGCGGAATGTCGGCGAGGTCCTGTGTTCCGTAACTAACGAAAATTCAGAATTGCTGCCTAATACGAACGTGAACGTCCGAATTCGAACTGCAATGCGGCAGAACGTGCTAGCGATCCCTCGTGGGGCCGTCCACAGTGAAGACGGCAAGCGCTTCGTTTTCATCGTTGAAGACGGACATCTCCGAAAACGCGAGGTTTCAGTCGGCATTTCCGATCCGAACATTTACGAGATTTCGGCCGGTTTAACCGAGGCAGATTCGATTGCTTTGGAACGCAATACGGAATTGCACGAAGGGATGGCCGTAACACGTACGGACAAATAATGACAACTTGGTTACTCATGAGCCTGCTTCTTCTATTGCAGGGACCAACGGATACAGCTCATCGCGATTTTGAAATCGGCAATTACAAAGCTGCCTCAACCGCGTTGAAAGAGGCGCTTACTCGGTCGCCCAACGACGCTTCTCTTCATTACTTGTTGGGGCGAGCTTATTTGGAATTGCACAACTACGACGACGCAATCGTTCAAGCCGAGGCGGCCGTCAAACTCGCGCCGGACAATGCCGAATACAGCCGATGGCTTGGCCGCGCGTACGGCGCGAAGGCAGAACAAAGCCGAAGCTTTTTCCTGGCGCGGAAAGTCAAAAAGGCATTTCAAGAGGCCGTGCGTCTGGCTCCCGGCAACATTGCAGCGCGCCGCGATTTGATGCAGTACTGTGTCGAGGCGCCATGGATTGTCGGAGGCGATAAGGGAGAAGCGCGCAAGCAAATCGACGCCATCACGGCAATCGATCCTATTCAAGGACGGCTCGCACGGGCCGCGTATCTCTCAGCCGATAAGCAATGGAAACAGGCCGAGTCGGACTACTTGTTCGTCCTCGACCAGCGCGTTTCTCAGGTTGATCCCTACATGGAAGCTGCGGAGTTCTTCACGGACCGCAAAGATCCGAAGAATCTCGATCGGGCAGTTGAAGCAGCCGCCCGCGTGGACTCCAAAGATTCTCGATTGCACTATTACCGCGGCGTCAGCATGATCATGCGCAATACGGATCTTGCGAGCGCCGCACAATTCTTGAAGTCCTACATTTCCAATCCTGAGAAGAGCGATTATCCATCTCACCAATCCGCGTTGGACTGGCTCCGTAAAATCGGAGGTTGATGCTTCAAAGCGAACTTTGGAAGGTTTCGATCGACGCGCTCCGCGCGAACAAGGTCAAAGCATTCCTCACGATGCTTGGCGTCGTCATCGGCAGCGCATGCATCGTTCTTGTGATCACGATCTCGCTGATGGGACGCAGCTACATCATCGCGCAGATCGAAGGTGTGGGATCGAATATCGTCTACGCCGAGTTGATTCGAAATGGACCGCAATCGACGACGCTCAGCGATGAGATCACAATAGGCGACCTTGAAGCGACGCGTCGCGAGATTCCAGACGTCATCGAGGTCGCCGGTACACACGACATGCAGATGGCTGTAGTCGCGGGTGCGGTCGAACGTCCCGTCACGCTAGTCGCGGTCACCGAAGGCTTTCAAAAGATTCGCAATCTTCTCGTCACACAAGGCCGCTACTTCGATGATGCCGACATGGAGTCGCACAGCAAAGTGTGCCTTTTGACGGAAGATCTCGCACGCATCGTCTATCCGGGCATGAATCCGATTGGGCAAGACATTCGTGTTGGCGAGCTTCGATTCACTGTAATCGGCGTTTTCAAGGAACGCATCGCAACGTTTGGTCAATCGGAGATTGTGCGTGAATCCCTGATCGTGCCGTTCACTCTCTTGAAGTCTTACTCAGGCAGCGATAGTGTCAAAGTGCTCTACGCGCAAGCGGCCCGGCCAGACGCTGTGGCAACTGTGACGCGGCAGGTCGAGGAGATACTTCGATCACGGCACAGGGCAGGATCGCTGTACAACGTCCAAAATCTCGCAGCGATTCTGGAGGCCGCGCGCAAAATCTCACTCGCAGTGAGTGCGGTGTTGCTGGGAGTGGGATCCATCACGCTCGTGATCAGCGGAGTCGGGATCATGAACATCATGCTCGTGACGGTCAATGAACGCACTCGCGAGATCGGTGTGCGCAAAGCGATCGGAGCGGCCAAGCGCGAGATTCTTTACCAGTTCTTGCTTGAAGCGCTCCTCATCAGCGGGACGGGCGCGATTTTAGGAATCGGGATCGCTCTGAGCATCCCGGTCATCGTTCAGCCTTTCTTGCCCGAAGGCATCACAATCCCAATTTCGGGCATATCTATCGTGGTCGCCTTTGCGGTTTCATCCTTGACCGGCATCATCTTTGGATATCTGCCGGCGAGCAGGGCGGCAAAACTTCAACCCACCGAAGCATTGCGCTATGAATAAAAATGGATTCTTCCAGCGTGCTCTGCTGGGCGCGGCGCTTGTGGTCCCAATCACATGCGCAGCGCAAGACGTTCAGCAGATCGATTTGAAACAAGCGGTAAACACGGCGTTGAAGAATAGCCGCGAGGTTGCTCTCGCACAGGTTCGATACAACGTTGCGGAAAAGACCGTGGGCACGAATCGCGCAGCCTTTCAGCCGAATTTATACACAGGGTCCGGCGCGGCGTACTCGTACGGCTTTCCGATGACGGTGAGCGGTCAGGCGCCATCGATCGTGAATCTCTCGTACATTCAGAGTGTCTTCAATCCGTTGCAAACGGCCCAGACGCGAGCGGCAGTAGAGAGGAAAGAAGTTCAACGCCTGGAGCTGGAGAGGACGCGAAATAGCGTTGTGCTTCAAACGAGCAGCGCATACCTCGAACTCGGAAAAGTCCGGCATTCGCTGGAATTGATGCGCAACCAACGTCAGAGCAACACTCGAATTCTCGGCTTCACGAGACAGCGGCAAAGCGAGGGACTGGAGTTGCCGATCGAAGTCACGCGAGCGGAATTGGAGGCCGCACGAACGGAGCAGCGGATCGTGCAGTTGGAAAGCCGTGAGTCGACGCTGCAACAACAATTGGCATTGCTATTGGGGATTCCTGCAGGGTCCAGAATCGTACCCACGACCGAATCAATTCCGACAGACGGTACTCATCGGGAACGAGATCTAATCGATCGTGCTTTGGAAAACAGCCTCGAATTGCGTCAAGGCGATTACGAGAAACGCGCGAGGGAGCACTTGCTCGCTGGGCAAATCGGAACCAAGTGGCCGACGATCGATTTAGTCGGTGAATATGGATTGTTTGCAAAGTTCAACAACTTCCAGGATTTTTTTCAGAAGTTCCAGCGAAATAACTTCACGGTCGGCATCCAAGCACGGATCCCTCTGATTAGCAGTCAACGATCGGCAAATGTCGCTCTAGCCAGGACGGAATTGAGCGTGTCGGAAATGGAACTGCGCCTCAAACGCCAGAACCTCGAGCTGGATGTCACTCGCCAATATCAAAAAGTTCGTGAACTCGAAGCCGCCCGCGAAGTGGCTCGACTCGAGCTCAAACTCGCACAGGAAAATCTGCAAGTCATTCAGGCGAATTTTCAGGAAGGTCGCGCGAATCTGCGCGATGTCGAACGCGCTCGGTTGGACGAGAACGACAAGTGGGTCGCATTCCTCGACAACGACTATGAGCGGCAACGCGCCGAGCTGGACTTGTTGAACCTAACCGGCGATCTCAACCGCTTGTTTCAGTGAACGGCAGCTGTAGCGGCGGTCTGTGACCGTCGGTTTTATTCTTCAGGCACGAAGCCGGTTGGCCTCTTGCCTCGAATATAAAGCCGGCGGTCATAGACCGCCGCTACAGGGTTGGTCAACGCCACTCCGTGCTAACGGAGGTGCTGCAGAACACGCTAGAATTGACTACTTATGCCGTCTGTGATGAAAACGCTCTTACTGAATCCCCCTAGCTTCAAAAACTTCGATGGTGGTGCGAGTTCGCGCTGGCCGGCCACTCGAGAGATCGAATCATTTTGGTATCCCGTGTGGCTCAGTTATCCGGCGGGGATGCTTCCGGGAAGCCGGTTGTTGGATGCGCCGTCACATCACATCACTCCTGAACAGACGGTAGAGATCGCGAAGGATTACGAATTCCTCGTGCTGTTCACGTCGACCGTGGGTTTCGCCAACGATGTCCAGATGACGCGGCAGATGAAGCAGGCGAATCCTAATCTCAAAGTGTCGTTTGTCGGGCCACACGTCCAGATCAAGCCGGATTGCCTGCTCAACACGCCTGAAATCGATTTCATCGTAAGCGGCGAATTCGATCATTCCGTGGTCGAGTTTGCTCAAGGAAAGCCTATCGAGCAGATCGCCGGTGCGGGATATCGAAAGAACGGTAAAGTTCAGCTGAACCCATCGCGTCCGCAACTGCAAACACCGGAACTCGACGAACTGCCGTTTGCGACCGAGATCTACAAGCGCGACCTCGTTATCGAGAACTACAACGTACCGTTCCTGCTGCATCCGTACGTCGCGTTCTACACGTCACGCGGATGTCCGGCGCTTTGCACGTTCTGTCTGTGGCCGCAAACGCTCTCCGGTCACGCCTGGCGCGTGCGTTCCAGCGAGAACGTTGCGCGAGAGGTCCAGCAGGCTCTCAAACTTTTCCCTCAGGCAAAAGAGTTCTTCTTCGACGACGACACGTTCAACATTCGAAAAGACCGCGTGCTCGATGTCTGCTCCAAGCTAAAACCGTTGAACTTCCGCTGGTCTTGCACAGCGCGCGTGAACAGCGATTACGAAACTTTGAAGGGAATGGCGGATGCGGGAGCGCGTCTTTTCATCGTGGGATACGAATCCGGCGACGCGCAGATCTTGAAAAACATCAAGAAGGGCGCGACAGTCGAACAGGCGCTTGCGTTCACGAAGAACTGCAAAAAGGTCGGCATTCGAATCCACGGCGATTTCATCATCGGGTTGCCCGGCGAGACGAGGGAAACAATCAAGCGAACGATCGACTTCGCGAAGCAACTCGACACCGAAACAATTCAGGTTTCAATCGCGCACGCTTATGCCGGAACGGAGCTTTACACGCAGCTGGCAGGAAACAACTACATGGCAGGCGAGGCGATCGCAGACGTCGGCGGCCATCAATTGCCGCACGTCGCCTATCCGGACTTGCCGCTGGAAGAAATGATGGCGTCCGTGAACCGGTTCTACGACTCGTATTATTTCCGGCCTCGAGTCGTGTGGCGCATCGTCCGAGACGCTCTGTGGGATGCCAACGAGCGCAAGCGTCTTTACGAAGAAGCGGTGGAATACCTGCACGTCCGATCGGAACGCTGGAAGTATGCGAGACGATCCGCGAATGCACTGTAGCGTGAGTGTTGGCAAGGACTGTTATGGAGGCTTCGCCGCATTTTTGTTGATGTCGCATCCATCCCTCCTCGTGGAGGAGGGGAATGGCTTACCTCCACATTCTTTCGTTGAGCAAAAGCTCAGCATATGAGTTCCACATCACACACAGCCCGAACATACGGGTTGATCGCGTCGGTGGTCTTCTTTAGTGCTCTCGGAAATGTTCTCCTTAGCAAAGGCATGAAACACGTCGGCGAGATTGTGGACTATTCTCCGTCTTCGCTGTTGCGACTGTTTTCGAAAGCCTTTGCGACTGGAACGATCTGGATGGGCATTGCCAGCTTGCTCGTGTTCTTCGTTTCGTATCTGCTGTTGCTCTCGTGGGCCGACTTCAGCTTCGTACAGCCGGTCACGTCGATCGGCTATGCAGGTGTTGCAGTTCTCAGCTATTTCTTCCTTGGGGAAACCATTTCACCGATTCGATGGGTCGGAGTCCTCCTGATTTGCGGCGGTGTCGCGTTGGTTAGCGGAACCGAGCCGCGGACAGCACAAGAGGAACGATGCGATTGATTCTTTTCATCGGCATCGTGGTTATCGCCGGCACCGCGGGCGACATCTGTTTGAGCCATGCGATGAAACGTATCGGCGGAGACTTTACTTTCAAGCTCAGCACAATCCTGCCAATGATCGGCCGCGCATTTCGAATCGCCTGGATGTGGGTCGGTATTGCTCTGATGGCCGTCGCATTTTTTTCGCTACTCGCGTCGCTTTCATGGGCGGACGCAAGTCTTGTCGTTCCCGCGACAGCCTTGAGCTATGTGGCGGGCGCGCTCGGTGCCAGGTTTTTTCTCGGTGAGAAGGTTACGCCCAGTCGCTGGGCCGGAGCGTTACTCGTCTGCGCGGGCGTGGCATTGCTTTCTCTCAGTTAACCCATGTGGCATTCGGCGCTGCAAATCATTTGCCTGATCGGCGCCGCTGCGAGCACCGTCTACTGTTTGATTGCGCTCTCCTGCGCTGTCGCCTTTCGACCATCGCAAGATAAAGCCAAACGCCAACCTGACTCGATGCCGATCTCGCTGTTGAAACCGCTGGCCGGGACACACCGACTCGTCGCGGAGTGCCTGGCCAGCGCTTGCGCCCAGGACTATGCAGAGTTCGAAGTCATTTTTGGCGTCGCGGATCCAAACGATCCGGTGATTCCGGTTATCGAAGCCGTCGTGCGCGATTTCCCGAATGTGAAAACGAAGTTGGTCGTGTGCGGCAAAGTTCTGGGAACAAATCGAAAGGTGAGTAGCCTCATTCAAATGCTCGCTCATGCGAAGCACGACACCATCGTGATCAACGACAGCGACATTCTGTTGCGAGAGGATTACTTGACGCATGTAGCTGCCCGCTTGAAGGATCCGTCTGTAGGCATGGTCACATGCCTCTACTCGGGTACTTCGAGCGCCAGTCTCGGCTCACGGCTTGAAGCCGTCGGCATCAATTCTGAGTTCATGCCCGCGGTGTTGTGCGCGAGGCGCATTGAAGGTGGTCTGCATTTTGCGTTGGGTTCAACCATGGCCTTCTCCCGACGGACCTTAGATGCGATCGGTGGGCTTGAACCATTGGTGGATTACTTGGCTGACGACTATCAACTCGGACACCGCACTACATTGACCGGCCGTCGCGTTGAACTTGCGGATTGCGTTGTTCAGAACGTGTTGCCCGATTATTCGTTTACGGAGTTCATCCAACACCAACTGCGCTGGGCCCGAACAATCCGGGCGAGTCGATCTTCAGGACATGCCGGACTCGTTCTCACATTCGCGATTCCTTGGAGCCTGCTCTCGTTGATCGCGACGCGTGGTTCGAATTTGGCGTGGGCATTATTTGTCGGTGCGATTGCACTGCGGTCTGCAACAGCATGGATGATGGAAAAGACCCTGCTTCGTCCGCGCAGCGCTTGGTCGGACATCTTGTATCTGCCCTTGCGAGATTGTCTCGCGCCTCTGATTTGGATAGCGTGCTACTTGGGACGAGGCGTCGTTTGGCGCGGCAGTAAATTCAAAATCGAGAATGGAAAGTTACGACCCGTTTGAGAAAGCAACTGATCGTCACTGCCGATGACTTTGGACTGACGCAACGAATCAACGAAGCGATCATCCATGCGCATCGAAATGGCATCGTCACTACAGCCAGCATGATGGTGAACGCCGGCGCATTCGAGTCGGCCGTCGAGATGGCGAGAGCCAATCCTCGGCTCGATATCGGGCTGCATCTGAACCTTGCGCACAAGCCTGGAAAATTCGCACTGGCATTGGTGTTGGGCAGAGTCAGTACGCTCGATATCGAAAGGGAAGTGCGTCATCAGATCGAAAGCGCGCTGCAAACAGGTCTGCCGATCTCGCACATTGACGGACACAAACACATCCACGCAATACCAAAGGTCGCAGAAATCCTCAGGAATATCGCGCCGACATACGGCATCAGAGCAATTCGTCCGCTGCATGGAACTGCACCGAGCCTGGTGAAGTTGCTGACACGTAATTCAAAATCGCGAGCTGTGATTTTGAAACAATACGCAATGGCGACATTTGTCGGCGTTGCGTGGGCCGCTTGCTGGCGCGGCGAGAGGGCGAGTTCGTTTTTGACGCCTACGGACTTTTATGGGATCACAGAAACGGGTTTTCTCGATTTGTCCGCGTTTGCAGCCATCATCGAGCACATAAAGCCGGGCGTACATGAAGTCATGTGTCACCCGGGATACGTCGACGATGATCTTCGCCGCACGCCGACGCGGCTTCTCGAGCAGCGTGAACGTGAACTCGAATTGCTAACGAGTCCGGAACTTAGGAATCTAATCGAAAGCGCTGGGATCGAACTGGTAAGCTACAGGGCTCTGAATGGCTAATGACGACAAGGTCCGCTACTCCATCGTCGTGCCGCTTTATAACGAAGCGGCGAATGTGCGCGAATTGTACTCACGAATTGCCGACGCGATGGAAGCAGTGGACGAGGCATATCAAATCATCTTCGTCGACGACGGAAGCCGGGACGCAACCTTCTCGGTCATTTCCGAAATTTGCAACGGAGATGACCGTGTCCTCGTGATTCGGTTGCGTCGCAATTTTGGACAAACCGCCGCCCTCAAGGCGGGTTTTGATTTCGCAGTCGGTGAGGTAATCATCTCGATGGACGGCGATCTCCAACACGATCCGGCCGAGATTCCCGCGTTTATTTCGAAGATGAATGAAGGTTATGACATCGTCAGCGGTTGGCGATTCGAGCGCCAGGACGCATGGTTGACTCGACGTCTTCCGAGTCGCGCTGCGAACTGGTTGATCGCGAAATTTTCGGGCGTTGATCTGCACGATTTCGGCACGACGTTCAAAGCGTATCGCCATGAAGTGATCAAGGACATCCAGCTTTATGGCGAATCACATCGATTCATCCCCGCTCTCGCCAGTTGGTCGGGCGCGACGATCGCGGAAATTCCGATCAAGAACATCAACCGGATTAACGGCAAATCCAATTACGGCCTATCCAGGACGATTACGGTTTTGCTGGATCTCATTTGTTTGAAGTTCCTGCTGGATTACTCGACAAAGCCGCTGCAATTCTTCGGAAGCTGGGGTTTGCTCAGTACCATGGCAGGGATGATGAGTGCGTTATTCCTGGCTTATAAAAAGTTTTGGCTCGGTGTTGCGATCATGCAGGAGCATGGCCCGCTTTTGTTCGCATCGGTTCTATTGATTGTCTGCGGGATTCAATTGATCTCTCTCGGCCTGATCGGCGAAATGCTGGCGCGGACATATTACGAGTCGCAAAAGAAGCCCATCTACTCGGTGCGCGACGTCAAGACGCGGACCATCTTCCCATCGGTAATCAATCGATAGCGCTCGTTGCGCCAGACGATTTCGTCACCCATGAAACTGGCGCACCAGACGATGAACCCCGTCAAGTCTCGCAGCGGGTACAGCCAACAAAACTTCAACGATTCCATGTCTCCAAGCGTCGCATATCCGATGGCGATTGCCTGAACTACGCGGTTCAAATACGCCCACGCTAGTAGCGCAATGCCTAGACTCCAGTTGTGTGTCAACAGACCCACAGCGAGACCCAGCAAGCCGAAGGGCAGGGCGAAGGTGAGACCTGTTCCGACGTGTCCCGCACCACGCGAGAAGCGGGTGCTGCGCATCCAACGCAATTGATGCGCCAGCGATGCGCGTCCGGATGTGTTCATCGCAATGTGTCCGATGATGTGACCGGACAAGATCACTTGCTTGCCTGCTCGGTAGGCAAGATGTCCAAGCATGTAATCGTCGGCGCAATATTGGCCGAGCGTTTGTAAGCCGCCGATGGAATCGAGCACATCCTTCCGAGTCGCCATCGTCGGACCTAATGCGAATCGCATGCCTTCGAGCATATTCGCAACGAGGACTCCGGACGTCAGCTCGATCGACATTCCAAGAGCTTCCAGCCTCGACCAGAACCCACCCGCCGCCACACCGCGATAAAGACAAGTCACGACGCCATTGCCGGAATCGAACAGTGGAGTAATCACTTCTTCGAGATAGTTCGGCGTCACACAAACATCGCTGTCGGTGATCACCAGATAGGGTGCCGAGGACTTCGCGATCATTCTTTCTAATCCGAAGACCTTTGCATTCGGATATCCAGGATCACCGGATAACACGATTTGAGTCGCAATATCCGGGTATTTGCGTTTTAGGTTTTCGACGATTGCAAGCGCGGGATCATTCGCATCTCGTGCGCCGAAGATGAGTTCGAATGAGGGGTAATCTTGAACGAAAAAACTCTCGAGGTTTCGCTCGAGATGCGGTTCGAGACCCCGGATGGGTTTGAGCACGGTCACTGGAGGAAGAGGTCTTCCCGTCGGAGATTCTTTGTGTCTGGCTGCTCGAAACCGCCGAGCCGCCTCGATCGCAAGGAATAGATAGACCGTGCTGGAAACGAGTCCAACCAAAGAGATGATTAGGAATAGACGCATGTTCTTTGCGCGTATAGGCTAAATGCCATTCGTCAGCAGGTACTTGCCTCCGCTTTGTTTCACAACCTGTACCTTATCCCTGCCGACCAGTTCGCGTACATGCCCTAGATCACCATCGTTCACCAGGAGGTAATACCTCTCGTTGCCGCACCACAATTGCTGAAATCTTGCGTCATCGATAAATACCTGCGGCGCGCCAGGAGCGTAGGAACCATATTCGAGATTCTCCCGACGTCCGTTCCACAACAGCGACGTGCGGTTCGTGTAAAAGAACACCGATGAAAAAGCGTAGTATGCGTCTGCCTCGATCAGCTTGCCGGGCGGTGCTTTCTGCAGTGCATCGGCGAGCGGCCATGACCCGAGATATGGATCAAAGGGGATCATCGCGATGCGAGCGGCATGGAAGAACACGAGCATCATCAACGCTGCTGCGAAGATTGGCCGCCGCTTGTCATGCCGATACAAAAAAATCCCGCCGCATCCGATCAAAGCCGCAACTCCGGCGATTGCCAAAGGCAGCCGCAGATATGCAAATGACTGCAATGTGAGATCGCCCATATGACCGAGCGATAGCGTGTACATCTCGGGATGCTGCACCAGCGCTGCTGAAATATCGAATGGCGTCGGCAACGTCCAGACTTGCGCCAGAATCGCCGCAATGACGCCGAATCCAACTGCAGCCGCGATCCCAACGGCATACAGTCCTCGCCGCACCCAAACGTCGCCGGTGCTGATCGCAGATCCGAGCAGCAAAGCGAACGCGGGATACGTCGGCATCGAGTAATACTCCTGCGTTGTCGACAAGGTGAAGAACAGCAGCACCACGGCGATCCAACAAAGCGCGAGCAGCCGAGTACGACCGGCTCGGTCGATTGGCCGGAACTTCAATTTCAGCGCAGCAATGCCGCAAAAACTCCAAGGAAACAACCACAGCAAATGGAAAAGCCAGAACCACAGTCGCGGCACCGTGTTGTAGTCGCGTGGATATCGCAAATTAAGGAAACGAAGAATGTGCTCGTTGAAGAAATAAAACCAGAAGAACCCGCGATACTCACCCGGGCCGCTATGCAAAGAAAACGCGAAGTACGGCGGATTCCGCAGCGTTGCCAGGATGAACCACGGTGCGGCAACTGCGATGACGATGGTCGCTAATGAAAACGGCCGGAGCTTCTGCCACGTGCTCCATTGAAACAATCGACCCGTCGCAAGCAGAAAGATGCCCATCGTGCCGATCGGAAAAACAAGCGCGATCAGTCCCTTCAACAAGACGCCGAGTGCAAGACAAACGCCGATCAAAACCGGCCAGTAGCGTTCTTGTTCTTCGAGCGCGCGCAGGAATGCCCACAACGCGAGTGTGATCGTGAGTGTGAGCAACGCGTCGGGTATCAAAATTCGCGTGAAGAGAAAGAGGCCGATGCACGTGCTCAAAACGAGTCCGGCGTAGAATCCTGCCTCCACGCCAAAGGCCCAAGTGCCGAAGCGCAGCGTCACCAAACAGAGCGTGACCACGCCGAGAGCCAATGGCAGCCGGCCCGCCCAGTCGTGCACGCCGAAGATGGCGAACGAAGTCGCGCTCAGCCAATATCCGAGCGGCGATTTTTCCAGATAGGCGACGCCGTTGAGTCGCGCAGTAACCCAGTCTCCGGATTGAAGCATGTTTCGAGAGATCTGGGCTTGGACAGCATCGACATCATCCATCAAATGTGGGGGACTGTAGATGCAGCCGAGGAATATCGCTGCAGCGATGACGACGATAACGAGCGACCCGCGTGCATTTGCCACTTGTTTATCCATAAAACCAGGATCATCAGCCCCCACAGCTGATAACCCCAGTTCGCACGCCGGTCCAGGTGGGCTTTGAGGAGAGCTTCGACACTTTCCCATCGAAGCAAATTAGTACGCTTGATTGCCTGCTTGGTGAGTGTGTCCAACAACAATGACTTGAGAGGGCCGCGCAGCCACTCGTGTGCCGGAATATCAAATCCAACCTTCTTTCGACGCAAGATTGACGATGGCAGTTTCCCTTTCATCAACTCACGCAACACGAATTTTAGCCGCGAGCGACGAATCTTGAAATCATCTGGCAGAGAAAGAGCGAATTCACAAATTCGATGATCCAGAAACGGAGGGCGCACTTCGAGCGAGTGCGCCATGCTCATGCGATCGACTTTGCACAGAATGTCGTCGGGTAGATAGAACTGGAGATCGAATGCCAAAGCCCGGCCGATGCCATCGTATTCGGGCAACTGCGCGAGTAACTCCTGCAGCGGCTTGCTATCGGGCCGCAGCATCAAACGCGACTTTTCTTCATCGGCGAAAGCACCATTCCAAAAGATGTGCGCTTCGTCCGGGGGCAGCAAGGATCCTTTCAGAAAGCGCTTCAGCTTGTACTCGACGCTGATCTTCTCGTCGGATACCGGCAACTGCTCCGCCAATGTTCCACCGGTTTCCAGAAGAACGCGTGGCATGCGGCGAGCCCACCGAGCATAACGATCTGCAAGGTACGTGACATATCCGCCGAACAATTCATCCGAGCCTTCACCGGAGAGTGCGACCGTCACATGTTTGCGACTCATTTTCGACAGGAACCAAACCGGCAAGGCTCCGGCGTCTGCGCATGGTTCATCGAGGTAGTAAGCGAATTGCTCGATGGACGACGCTAGATCCACGCTCGTGTTGAGATCGAATTCGAAATGCTCGGTTCCATAGTGTTTCGAAACTTCGTGAATATATCGGCTCTCATCGAAGCTTCGCCCTTGGAACGTGATCGAAAACGTTTTGAGATGCGCTCCGCTCTCCGCCGTGTAGTGGAGAATCGTGGAAGAGTCCAGCCCGCCACTTGTCCAAATGCCGACAGGCACGTCGGAAACGAGATGTTCCCGGACGGACTCGCGAAGCAATGAATCCAGGTTCTGCTTGGCATCTTCGAGTGCCCACTGCCGTCGGTCACCGTAGGGTTGCGACCAGAACGGCATGATGACGAATGTTTCATCGATCCAATCCAGCACGTGTCCGGGTTGAAGCTTCTGGATACCTTCGACCATCGTATGTGGAGCCGGTACGTAGTTCAGGCTGAGATAACAATTCAACGCGTCCGGATTGACGTTCCTTTTGACAGATGGATGCTGAAGGATCGCTTTGATCTCTGAGCCGAAGAGAATGTCGCCGGCCGACTGAAGATAGAAGAGGGGCTTGATTCCCAATCTATCGCGAGCGAGAACTAACCGCCTCAACGATTCGTTCCAAACGGCAATTGCAAACATTCCGCGGAACCGGCGAAAGCAGTCGAGATCCCATTCGCGAAAGGCGTGCAAGATCACTTCTGTATCGCTGTTCGATTCGAAGTGGCAGCCTTTCGAAATCAGCTCTCGCCGCAGTTCTGCGTGGTTATAGATCTCGCCATTGAAGACGACTACAAGGTTGCCGTCGTTGCTGAACATCGGTTGATCTCCACCGACGAGATCGATGATCTTCAGACGCACCGCTCCCAGCGAAATATGAGGCGATTGATGAATACGCTGCTGATCAGGTCCGCGATGAATCAGCGAGCGGGTGGCATTCCGAATATGGTTCGAATTCGGCGTCCAGCGCGCATGCGTAAACCCGGTGATCCCGCACACAGGCTCTCTCCAGGTGCGTTGAAAGCTACGGACACATAAATATCCAGAGCGATCACACACCGATTAACGTGGTTTGGTTGATTTCCCCGCGCGGTAAGATACACGAATCCAAACGGGCCGGCATAAAGAAATTATAAAAACGCCGAAGTGATATGACGAATACCGAGATCTTCTTCCGACTGCTGCTTTCGTTTGTTTGTGGAACCATCGTTGGTTTGGAGCGGCAATGGCGGCACAAGAATGCCGGATTGAAGACCAATACCTTAGTTGCGGTCGGCGCGACGACGGTCACCATCGTGGCTGGTATTGGAGGAACTTTCCTGCCGCAGGTTGCTGCCGGAGTCGTGACCGGTATCGGTTTCATTGGCGGTGGCGTCATCATGAAGCGCGGCGCCAGCGTTCAGGGAATCAACTCGGCTGCGACACTTTGGGCGACTGCGAGTATCGGTCTCGCTATCGGGCGCGGCTACAACGGCCTTGCAGTTTTGGTGCTGCTCTTCATCGTGTTCATTCAGTTTGTCGAGCGTGGGCTCGCAAACTGGATGGATCATAAGACCAACTTCGTCAGTCCGGATACCCGCTACACACTCGAAGTCCGTTTTGAATCGCATGCCGGCGATTTGGTTCGCCAAAATTGGAGACCTCTTTTCGATCAAGCTGGCGCGGGTGTCGTTCGTTATGTTGAAAAACGGATGAGCGATTCGGAGTGTGTTTTCGAAGTGGTCACTCAAATTTCCAAAAACAAAGCGCAAGAGCTTGTGAGCATTGTGCAGCACTTCACCGCCATCGATGGTGTTCGAAGTGCCGCATGGTTCGAATCCTCATCGACCGAAGACGAGCGCGAGTAAAGCAAAAAAATTTTCATCAACTGGAACCGCGGCGTGAATTCCTGTGTCTATTCAACAGAACGGCTAAATCACATCCTTCAATTGGGAGCACAGTATGAATCGATTTCTCGTTTTCGTTCTGCTGATGGCGATGACGGCATTGGGAAGAGAAATCCGGCCGCCTTCCGTTGAATCCAACCAACCCGCGGTGACATTCAATCAGGATGTCCTGCCAGTTCTTCAAAGCAATTGTCAGTCCTGCCATCATGCCGGCGGGATTGCGCCGATGTCGTTCACGAGTTACGAAAGCACTCGGCCATGGGCTAAAGCCATCAAGGCTGCTGTGATCAACAAACAGATGCCCCCGTGGTTTGCGGATGCGCATGTCGGCGAATTTCGGAATGCGCCAAAACTCACCGCGGCGGACATCCGCGTTCTCACTGCTTGGGCCGATACCGGTGCTCGGGAAGGATCGAGTCCTTCCGAATCTCCACAACCGAAGTGGAAGGAAGGCTGGCGAACGCAGCCTGACGTGATCGTGTCGATGAATGAGCCGTACTTCATCCCAGCTCGAGGCAATGGAGAAATAAAGCAGTTCGTCATCCAGAATCCATTCAAAGAAGACACCTGGGTTTCGTCGATCGAGATTCGTCCGGGGAATGCGTCAGTGGTGCATCACGTACTTCTTCAGACCGTCGATCAAACGCGCCCGGGCGTCTTTAACAAGATCGTGACGAACTGCACTGATTGCGTGCAGAAAGCCGTATTCACGCCAGCCGATCAGGCGCCGGGCGTTCCCGCGCCGGCCGCGAAACAATTTGCTCTTAGGGCTGCTGATGCGGTTCCGTTCAACCAGCAAGGGAGTTCCTACAACGATGCCTTCGTGAAGCTACAGGAACGGATGACAGGTCGCGGCGCCTTTACGACGATGGAAGCCGTTTACGCGCCGGGCACACAGCCTATCGATTATCGTTTCACGGATTCCGCGAAGTTGATCCCTGGCGGAGTTCCATTGCGAATCGAAGTTCACTACACGCCAAATGGAAAAGAGACCACAGATCAAACCATGGTTGGATTCACGCTAGCGAAGAAGCCGGCTAAACGACAATTCGTGGTCATGGCGCCAGAGCATCTCGTCGACGTTCGAAAGCCGATCCCGGCTGGGGAAACCAGTTGGGAAACCAAAGGCGAATTGACGTTCAATCAAGATGCCGACCTTGTTTGGTTCATGCCGCACATGCATCTGCGAGGCAAGGACATGAGCTTCCGGCTCATTTACCCGGATAATCGCGAAGAGACCGTGCTAACCGCGAAGTTCAACTTCAATTGGCAGCTCGGTTATGAACTCGAAAAGCCGATCAAAGTATCGAAGGGTACGCGCATGATCGTGACGGCACATCACGACAATTCCGCGAACAATCCGATGAACCCAACGCCGGATTCAGCTGTCGGTTGGGGTGAGATGACGGCGCAAGAAATGATGCTGCCCTGGTTTGGCGTCGTCGTCGAAGGCGATGCGCGACCGGAGATGATCGCGTCGTACAAGCCCGGGGATCTGGATGGACCATTTCCAATGGCGCCGATGAAAGCCGTAGTGCAGGGTGTCGGGACCGGGCGCATGGTGAAGTGAAGCTTCTGCTGTAGCGGCGGTCTAAGACCGCCGGCTTTATTGTGGCGGCAATGAGGCCAACTGGCTTCATGCCGATCGAATAAATCCGGCGGTCATAGACCGCCGCCACAGATCCTATCCGGCCGACTGCACATAAGCGCGTCCGGACCAGGACTCCCCTTCCGGCAGCGCGTCGATAGCTGCTTGTGCGAGGTCTTTCCAAAGATCGCTTTGCCAGATGTCGCGGTATCTCAGGAATTGCCGTCGCGTAGAAGCAACAGGGAATGCGTCTTTGCCGACCTCTTCCCAGAGATCTTTGCAGAAGCGGCTGATGCGAGATTTCACGACGGGTCTATCGAAGTTGCTGCTCGCGAAGATGGCGCCGAGCAATTCCAATTCGGCGAGTGTTCCTAAAGCCCATGCGCGAGGCTCTCCCCGACTCGAGCTGTCGAGGTCCCATTGAGCGATTTGTTGTGTAGCCATCCATCGATCGGACTGTGAATTAACGTCTTCTTGTCTACTGGGATCCATCACATTGACCACAGCAAGCATCGAAAGAAATTGTGTGGTGACCCAGTGATTGACAGGGTAAACATCCAACGCCTTTCGATAAAGTTCCCGGGCGTTCACGTATGCCGTGAGTGCCTTGGCTTGATCTCCGCTTCTTTTGAATACGTCTCCAATGCGTTTTTCACTCGAAGCGCTCATACCCAAACGCTCCGCTCTTTCCGAATCGCTGAGATTCGGAGCTTCTCGAAACAGTGCTGTTTCATGGCGGATCTCTGTGTAGATTTTTTCGAGCTGAGCCCGAAGAGTTGCATCGGGCGTGAAGTTGAACAAGTCCGTCGCATGGGCCCCACCTGCTTTGCGTGAGAATGCGCGGAGACGTTGGTCCGCTTCGTCGAATTTGGTTTCAATGCGCTCCCGCGTCTGAACATTCTGAAAGGCTTCGACCTGTTTACCGAAATCCCACGGCACCACAGCATATGCAACGATGCTGGCCCAATCGTGAGTGTCCGGCGAATCCGTCCGCAGTCTTCGCCGCAACGTATGAAGAACCCATCGCGGGTCATCTCCGCGGAGCAATCCTCGATACAACACTTCTGTGGCGATCCACGATGAGCGCATCCAGAGCGGAAATTGCGACGCGATCACCCATGGAATATCGCTGGCGTGAAGCGCGTGCGCCATGCTGCCGCTTCCAGTAACGACGGATTCCACATTGCCGGAATCACACGTCGAGAGTGTGACGACGGTCGGCCGTTCTTGCGCGCTTCCCAATGAGTCGTGTGTGGTCAGGGCTGTTGCCAGAGTTTCACCGTCGACGAGATGTATGCCGTTGGCGTCATTGTCGTCGCAAAGAGCAATGCCGAAGTGTTGACCCGACTTCATCAATTGCCCGTGCGCAAGAATATGAATGTGCGTGTAGACGGATTCGCTGCATGCCTCACGGATCTGCTGCAGCGTCGCATTTGGCAATACCGTCAGGTGCTTCATCACTTCCGTTACTCGCTCTTCATCCGTGTCCTGCCATTTGATCCACGGCAAGATCGCGGCGCGCAACGCCTGCAAGTGTTCTTGCGCCGGGACACGGGGCAGATTTGCGGGAGACGCAAATGCAAATAAGATTTTCGGCCGGCGATTCCATTTCATTTCGAGCGGCCGTCCGCGACGAATCTCACGCGTGATCGCGATCGGCGCGCTGGATTGCAAAAACAGCGGCGAACCCGAGCCCGGGAAACCATCCGCGCCGATCGCAAGTTCGAACGGAACCAGCGCCAGTTCATATGCGGATACAGAGAGGCGAAGGTGCACCAACTCGCTGCTTTCGCGACGAGCACTGCTGATTTCGGACAGCAACGCAGGCACCTGACTGAGGACTCGTCCCAACACCGTGCCCAGCTCGCGGAGTTCGGCTTCACGTTGTGACTGCCCGACATCGCCTTCGATGAGGTAGCGCAATCGTTCAAGCCTCGCGAGCAATTGCGCATGTTCGAAGGGCAGATTGACTGTGACCGGTCCGTCCGCACCGCAAAGAGCGAGATACGGAGTCAACGGCGATAGAAGTTGGTTGTGAGCAGGGCCCCAACGCAACAGTTCGAGCTTTAAATTACGAATTTCGCCCACGTCACGGCCTCCTGAAGCTTTGGATTTCGTTCCACTGGATAGTGTCGGTGCCTGTGACTGTCGCAAGCGATCCCTTGACTCCCGTGGCGTCAGCCATGATTCGCACAGTGCTCGTGCGGTCCAGCACGAACGGGGCATTGCCGAATTTGGCGGAATCGATCGCGCTCATTCGACCGTTTTCCAAAATATCGAATACGGGAGCGAATGAATCTTTGTCATTCAACATGTCATTAGTGAATCGAAGGAGCCGAATCCACGTTCCGGTGTTGAAGTAATAGCGTCCTCCGCCCATGTCGATTGCACGATGGAGATGCGTGTGTCCCGTCACAATGAAATCGACCGCATTGCCGACGGTCTGCGTCACGTGATTGAAGGTGTAATCGCGTTCCGTGAACTCAAATGTCTTGTCGTTTGCGAGCCAATCCTGAAGAGCACGCCGCAGTGCTTCATCCTTTCCGACACTGGTGATCCAACCCGTGAGGCGATCCCACACCAGTCGAGGTAATCCGAGCGTTTCATTTTGCAATGCCGGCTGAACTGCGGCCCCACCGGCGCCTACGCTCTTCGGTGCGCCTTCGCTGCGTTCAGCTTGGAGCAACATGTCTCTCGCCAGAGTGTCTGACGATGACTGGGCGTTTGGCGTTCCGAGTTTCAGTCCTTCCGCGACGTTGGCGCCGAGCAGTTGATCGACGGGAACAACGCGCGTCTCTCTCGGTGTATTTGCGAACGATTCTCCTCCAAGACGTCCCTGGAATTGCATTGCCCCCTGCACGAACTCACCCGCGATGCTCGGAAGACGAGTGATCTTGGTCGCCTGCGCCGGGTCCAATACCAACAGGACCCCGACTGACGCCTGCGTTTCCGGTTTCATCAGGTCGACCCAGGCATAGCGCCGCTTTATCTCATTCATCACGTCCTTGACGATCTTCGTGCCGGCGTTCGGTTCCCACTCCGATGCGTCCAATGTTCGTCCGGAATTCAAACGGCGTGAGAGCTTCGACAGATCTTCATATCGAACAAAGTTCCATGGATCGACTTCGTTGCCGTGGATACAGAACACGCGAGCATTTCCAACATTGCAGGCATAGCCTGCGCCTGTGGTCGAGAATTCGATTTGGCTTTGCGCGAGTCCGTCATCTCCGGCAAGACGTTTGATGATTCGATGTTGAACCGGCGGCAACGCGAGTTCGATGTCGTGGTTGCCGATTACGATGACGAGATTGCGTCGCGGCTTCTTCACGAAGTCGGCAAGCGCCGACCAAACCTGCGCAAAAGAAGGATCCTGCATGATCCGATCCAGTGTCGCGACCGCGTTCGACGTGGCGACGTAACCGCCGACCTCTTCGGCCAGCGTATCAATGACATCTCCGTTCAATACCAACGCCACGTGGCCGTCGGGTTGTTGATCTGCGACCCAACGAATGAATCCTGCCAGACGCTTCGTCTCGCGCAAAATTTGAAAGTCGGGTTTATCTCCACCCATATGAAGGTCGGATATGACGTGAACCTGATCGTAGCTAGGAAACTCCATTTCAGCTCCCATACTTCACTCCTTTCGAGAGGTCTGGCTGTCTTCCCATATTCCAATGCAGGACGTCAAGACCCTCTTCGCATCCTTCAGAGACATCAGATCCACACTTAGGGTTGAAACTGATTGAACCTTATTTCTTTTGGCCGCAGCATTACTGGGCGAAAAACTCGACTGAAGCGCAATTACGAGTTCTTGCAGGTTCGTAGCGGAGGTTCTTATGGCACGCGTCTTCTGGACCCAACAACAGCCTTTCGGACCAAGTCCACGGTTAAGCCATGCGATGGCTTACGACTCGACACATAAAGTGACGATTCTGTTCGGTGGCCGTAGTTCGTCCGGTGAGTTCGGCGACACTTGGGAATGGGACGGCACACTCTGGACTCAGGTTTCAGACATTGGTCCTGCTGGGAGAGCGGAGCATGCGGTCGCGTTCGATGAAATGCATGGCCAGGTTGTGCTGTTCGGAGGTCTTGCAGGATCGAATGTTTTTGGTGACACGTGGATTTGGGATGGCTCGTTATGGACACAAATCTCCGACGTCGGACCGTCGGCTCGAAGCGGGCATGCGCTTGCATACGACCGCACACGCAGACGGGCCGTGCTGTTCGGAGGGCGCCAGAGCGATGGAGCAGCATTGGGTGACACGTGGGAATGGGATGGCTCAGCGTGGACTCAACAAGAGGCAAGTGGACCTGGTGCGCGCTCGCAACACGCCATGGCATACGATGCCGCTCGCAGTCGGGTCGTGCTGTTTGGCGGCACGACGGAAACAAGCAGCCTCGCGGACACCTGGGAATGGGATGGAACGTCATGGTCGGAAGTCGCTCACTTCGGACCACCGGCACGATTCGGAACAGCAATCGTTTTCAACGGAAGCCGAACGACTCTGTTTGGCGGCGCTAAATCGAACTCGTCGAATGATCCTGCTGCGATACTCGGCGACACATGGGAGTGGGATGGTCATCATTGGACACAACAGCAACATTTCGGCCCTGCGCCGAGAGTGGATCATGCAATGACTTTTGACACCGATCACCGTCGCGTCGTCTTGTTTGGTGGGAGCAGCGCCTTCACTTCGAACGACGGAAATTCGCGTGGGGACACCTGGCAGCACACTCCGGTCGTTTCAGCTCCGCCTGCGACGTTGGCATCGTTCCAGGTTGTACCGGCAGACTTGGCTGCGAATGAAACGTTCACCCTCACAGCAGCATTGACCGAAGCAGCTACTGCGGAGGTTGCAATTGCAATCGCTGTAGATACTCCGATAGCCGGTCTACCGGCTCAGCTTACGGTTGCAGTTGGCGCAACGAGTGCGACCAGCGATCCAATTCAGGCGCCCGCGCCTGGACTGTATCAATTCAGTGCGACCGTCGGATCGACGGTGTTGCACGCGACGCTATCGGTAGTTCCCTTAGCACCCTCATCCGTGGTTCAACTACTTGCCGAACCGAACGTCCGAGACGTCGGAGAAACTTGCGTCCTCCAGGTCTTTGTTACGCCGATTCCTGCTACTCAAACTACGGTGACATTGAGCTCCCAACCCGCATTCGCCGGGTTGCCGGAGACGATTAACGTGGATGCCGGCCAAGATGGAGGAGAAGTAGAATTTCCTGCGAGTGTAGAAGGGACATTTACTCTCACTGCAACTCTTAACAGCAGCGCTGTATCAACCACATTGAGAGTGGATGCCCCGGCGGCAGGGACCGACCTTGCATCGCTGCAAATCTTTCCCGAGACGGTTCCTCAAAACACGCCATTCGCTTTGCTTCTTTCGATCCGCAATCCGGCAACAGCCCCTGTAACGGTTTCACTAAGCGCGACGCCGGGCATCGGTTCGTTGCCGACGACGGCAGTGGTTGAGGCAGGGCAAGACGTGGTGGCGGTTTCGATTCAGCAAGCACCCGCGCCGGGACGCTACACCATTAAAGCAACGGCGGGGGCGGTCTCTCTTGACGCTTCGCTTACCGTGGTTTGACGGAGGCTTTCACTGTCTCCGAACTCCCATGATGGAGATGTCGTCGAATCGTGGACTACCTTGACGAAACGAGTGGATATCTCGCAAGCAGTTCGCAACCAAATCCGTCGGCAGGAATGAACGGCATTTCGCTGCGACGTCGAGCAAGCGTGACACTCCGTATTCTTCTTCGTGTTTATTGATCGCGTCCGATACGCCATCTGTGTAGAGCAGCAACGTGTCGCCGCTTTCAAGCTTCAGTTTTTCGACAGAAAACTTTTCATTGGCGAAAAGGCCTAAAGGCAAACCGGTCGCGGAAATCGGTTGAATCTCGCCACCCCAACTCCACAATGCGGGCGGATGGCCGGCGTTGCATATCGAAACTTCGCCGTTAGCGGAGGCGCGTCCACAAATCAATGTGGCGTATTGCCCCGGCAGCGTGCTGTCGCCGAATAGTCGGTTCACGCGTTCGGTGAGTTGATCGACTTCGAGACCAAGAGGAATCAGACTGCGGAACACCGCGTGAAGTTTCGCCATCAACATTGAAGCCGCTACGCCCTTGCCCGAGACGTCGCCGAGCGTAAAGTAAATGTCGGAATCATCCGTTTGCATAACATCGATGTAGTCGCCGCTGACCGTCCTTGCAGGCTCGTAACCGTAATCGAAGTGCCAACCATTGCTTTGGAGATTGCGATTCGGCAGAAGCCCGCGCTGAATCTGCGCCGCCAAGGTGAGGTCTTCTTCGAGTGCGCGACGCTGGTCCGGATTGAGATGGTCGATGCAGAATCGCTCCAATGGATTTGCAATCAACCGATCCGCTTCGACCGGGTCGTGACACACTTCACAAATCCCGTAAGTACCGGACTCGAACCGCTCCAACGCCGCGTCCACTTCTTGCAGTAACGCGACCAATTGAGGATCCGCGTTGACTGCAATCGCCGTCTGCACCTTATCGCGCCGGCTGACGAGTTGTTCGCGCATTACGAGATCCAGATCAATACTCAAGGGAACCTCCTTTCAAGACCGAGGGACAGCGCCGAGGAATGATGAAAGCGGAATCTCTTAAAATTAAGCCGACTGTGGGACAAGTTGGGTCCGCAAAAAAGTCTAGCCGCCGCCTTTTTCACGCATGGTTTTTTCATCCCATAGACACACGACGTATCCGTCAGGATCGACGAGTTCGGCGCCATAGCCCCATGGTAACTTTTGGGGAGAGTGCTTGAAGGGGACTCCTTTGCTCGCGAGTTCACTGTATTTGGCGTCGACATCCTGCACCTGAAATGTGAGGACGCACGACGGTGTGATGTTCCCATCGCGTTGACCGACAAAAATGGTGAAACCGTTTTCATCCTGAAGAGCCACCGCTTTCATGTGTGGGATTTCGAACTCGACTTTTAAACCGATGTTGTTGATGTACCACTCACGACTGCGTCCGAGGTCACGAACGAAGATTCCTAGGTGATCCAACTTCGCCATACACCCCTCCATTTCCTGCGCATTTATTGGGAATGTTTCCCAAATTTCGCGCGTGGCTTAACGTTTCGCGCGAAGCAGCGTTCGAAGCACTTCCAGCCGGGCCTCCGAGCCACGAAACAAATCTTCAGGAAATCGCCGGTAATTCAAGACGTCCGAAAAGACTTTTTGAAACGCCATGGAATTCACGCCCAGGCCTGCGAGGTATTGCAACCGCAGGTTCATATCGTCGTTGATCGGAGCTCCGGTGAAATACGTCCTCAGGTCAGTTGCACGTCCCGCATACGTTGCAAGAAGTTCAGCGGCGGAATGGAAGCCGACTTCGCTGATCGATGCGAGGACCTTTGAATAGTCGGAGCGGTCGAGACGTTGCTGAACGGAGTCGACGTCGATCGACGTCGGATTTCCGCCGATCAACACCAGATCGAACCCACCCTCTTTCGGAGTGTAGTTGCTCCACACCGTTCCATTCGGAAAAACTTCAAAGAACGTCGCAAGCTCGCTTTTCACTGTGGCGGGATCACTGTCGTAGATCGGCAGCCATTGCGCGACGACTCCGCCATCGTTCAGATGCGATTTGACGAGTTGGTAATATTCCTTCGAGTAAAGAGTCGAAGTGCCTTTCACCCATGGGTGGATGGGATCCGTCGTAATCACATCGAACTTTTGTTTCGTCGTGAAGATGAAGTGTCGAGCATCGTCGTACACGATCTTCGTCCGCGGATCATGCATCACGGAGTTATTCTGCGCGCCGAAAAACTGATTCGAGGCCGGCGGGATTAGGGGCTCCAACTCGCAGATGACGAGATTCTGAACGTCGGGATATGGAACAAACGATCCCGCGGTTACCCCGGCGCCGAATCCGACGGTCAGCACGGAGCGTGGATTGGGATGAAGGAGTGCTGGAACGTGTCCCATCATGCGTTCTAGACGCATATCCGCTGGAGCGCTCGATGCCTCTGCCTTCCCGCTGACGTAGAACTGCCTTACGCCGGATCGCTCGGAAATGATGACCGATGAATTCACACCTTCTCCGCGAAACAGCACGTTCATCGGGGCATCTGGATATAGATTCGCTCCTCGGATGGTTGGAGCAATGCGACGTCCATACGCGATGACTTCCCAAGGCACGTCATGTACTGACGAAATCACGACCGTCGCAACCACAATGCTTGCGACGATGATCGCGCTGGCGCTATTCCACAATTTCCTTTTTGCCATCGCGCTGACCGCGGCAGCCAGCGCGGCCGCTCCCGAAAGGGCGAGCAGAATTTGTTCAGACGCGCGTGTGCCAATCGTGGGGATGAGAACCAAACTGAAAAGTAATGCTCCTACGATCGCTCCGGCAGTGTTTGCCGCATAAACCTCGCCGGAGAGTTTGGCTGGATCTTCGCCGGGTCCAGCCGCCGCAGCTAATGCAATCGGAAAGCTCGCACCCCACAAGATCGTTGCCGGCAGAATCGCGAAGACACACCGGACGACATCAAGCTGGAAATTGAACGACGGGCTCAACGACAGCCATGGATCCACGGGCCAATATGGCAGCGAGTATGCGAGCGCGTACGTTGTCCAACCGATCGACAGCACGACTAGAAGTTGACTCAGCGACAATGCCATCGCGGGATGCGCAACATTGCGAGCGACAAATGACCCGGCACTGCTGCCAAGCCACAAACCAGAGAGAAACACTGCGAGGATGATGGCGAATGTATAAACGGTGCCGCCCAGTAGCAGCGACAGTAATCGAGTCCAGACGACCTCAGCTCCTAACGCTGCCAATCCTGAGATGCCGATCGCGAGATAAATCCATCCGACGCGTTTCACGCGTACGGCGCGTGTCGAACGCGGTTCCTTGGCGGGTTCCACGTGTGAAGTGCGAAGAGATGAAACGTAAGCGACGATCGCGATAAAAAAATTGATCGCAACGGCCACATAGGTGGCGACCGCCATGTCGTAGTCGCGGAGCAGATAGAAGCCGGAGATCAGCGCTCCAAAAACGGCGCCCGCGATATTGCCGCTGTAGACTAGGCCGAGCCACGAAATTCCTTTTGGCGACGCATCAAAGGACCGCGCGATGGCGGGCAGCGAAGCGCCCATCAATAAAGTCGGAGGAATCAGACACGCGGCGGCAATGATGCCTCTGAATACGAGACCGGCAAACCCTTGCGTAAAGCCTTCAACATACACACGCGCAACGAGCGGGACAGCAAACAACACCAACACGCCAAACACACCGATGCCTGATTCAAGAGCGGCGTAGACTTTTAACGGATGATTGCGCGTAGAAACGAATCGCGGCAGCAGAATACTTCCCAAACACAATCCGCCCATGTACGTTCCCAATAACAATCCGATCGAAACGCCAGATGACCCGATCACCAATTGAAGCAATTGGAACCAGACGGTTTCGTAAATGAGGGCCGCACAGCCGCTGCCGGCCAGCAACAGCACGAGCATCGACACCGTGAGGGATTTGCGATTCATCGAGGGAGATGATTAACCACAAAAACACAAAGGCACGAAGATTTTTTGTGTCTTCGTGCCTTTGTGGTTAGAACGGAGCTTTTAAAACATGAACTTCAGCGCAAATTGGATGATGCGATAGTCCCCGGCGTTTAAGCCGCTGTTCCCGCTGATGTCGCTGAGAATCTGGCTAAAGTTTCCAGCGTTCAATAGGGCTGCACGGCCGATACCGCCCACGCCTGCCCCACCTGGAGTTGCTAAGTTCACGTGGTTTGGAAGGTTGAACGCTTCCGCTCGAAACTGGATCGATTGACCTTCGCGAATCGCGAACGTTCGAGACACTGCCATATTGAGTTGAACCGTATGCGGCCCCTTGAAGCTGTTATAGGCCACATTGCCGTAAGTCCCCGGTTCCTGGCAAGGCGTTCCCGCCTGTCTCAATGCAGGAGTGCATAGCGAATAAAACGCCTTCGCGTTGATCCAATTACTCGCTGTTTGCTGGCTCGGATATATAGCGCTCGGATCGAGCACATTCGGCGTTTGATTACCAACAGTCGTCAGTGCGCGGTCGTTGCCTGTAAAAACGGCGAATAACTGTGCAGACGCGATGGACAGGATCGGCGCGAACTGCCAGTTGCTTGCCAGAATTCGCATTGCGGGCGTCGCGAATTTCGGTGTCGTCGCGACTGCGCTCATCCCGAAGATTTGGCGGCGATCGACTCCGAGACAGTTGCCGCGGAATTGCCCGCGATTGCCTGGCACCGATACTCCGGCGGCAGTCGGGTTGTCCGCATAAACATCACTGATGCAGTGCGACCACGTGTAATTCGCTGTCGCTGAGAAGCCGCCGCTGACTCGCTTCTGAAGCGAAAGATTGAGAGCTTCATAACTGGCAGTGCCGCCGTCGTCAATTTGGCCGATTCCCGCGTAGTACTTTCCTTGATCCGGATTGATCAGATTCAGAAGACGACGCGTTTGCTGATTGGCCGTTGTGGAACATTGAGTTGGATCGCTTGCCGCGCCCGTAATGACAACCCCATTGGTCATGGTGCAGGTGAGAGAACCGCTGTAGAAGTATTGTGCAGGGTTGATGTTTTCTGTCGTGATCATGTGGATGGTGTTATTGCCCACATAATTCGCGGTCGCGAGCCAGTTCTGGCCGAATTGTCGTTGAATGTTCAAATTCCACTGATTCATGTACACCGGATCGAAGTCTTTCATCTTCGTATTGACGAACGTCCCATTGAGCGGGAATGGAATGTTGTGGTCGTACACGCCGATGCCTTGGAGGCGGGACAGCGTCGGCATGGGATTTCCCCCGGCGTAGTTGGACCATGGATCGGTCAGACCCGCGCCTGCGTTGCTGACCGTATTCCCAAACGGCGGGGAAAAATACATCTGCGTTCCGGCCAGCATCATCGCGCGGTCTCCGTACATTCCATATGCGGCACGGATAGTCATACGTCCCTTGCCTTCGGGATCCCAAGCCAGACCAACTCTTGGGAAGAACTTTGCCCAGCGTGGGCCGTTGAAGTATTTCCCACCTGTATATTGAGGGTCTCCCGGGAACATCAATCCGGCTGGCGCGTTAACGAACACTTTGCTGTGAACGTTCTGCTTAAACAGGTCCAGATCGAAGTGCTCGAACTGCTTCCGGTCGTTGTATGACGACAGATATGGTTCCCATCGCACGCCGTAGTTCAAAGTCAAACGCGGATGAACCTTCCAACTGTCTTGCACGAACAACGAATCGTAAAACTGGCGATTGTAGAAGCCGTACTTTGTCCCTTGATTGAACGTGGTAGGACGTCCCAAAAGAAAATCACCCAGCAGCAGCCCCGTCGTGTTGCCATCAAAAGTCGCTGTTCCTACGGCGTTCACGCCCGACCAGTAATTCAGACGTTGCTGATAGATGGACCCACCGAATGCGTATTGATGCGACCCTTTGATCCAGCTGATGTCATCGCTAATCGATGGCATGGGACCATTGTGCTGCGCTCCAGGAGACGCTGCTCCGCCGCCAATGAGGAATGCACCAGGCGCCGCGATTGCAATGATGTTCCCAGCGAGCGGTGTCACATTGGCGCCCAAGTCGGACCAACTCTTGTAATTGTCGTTGAGCTTTACGATATTGGTTCGGTTCGCTGCGAGTCGCAGCGAGTTGACGAGGTTATTGCCGACGGTAAGCGTGTCGCCGAAATTGAATCCGTAATCGAAATCCTGAAAGCCATAAGAACTGATCGAGAGCGGATTCTTGCCGTCGTATGTTGAGCTCTGATTCAACCGGCCCAACATGAAGCGGCCGAAAACGGAATGCTGGGAGCTCAAGGTGTAATCGAGCTTCGCGACGACTTGATCTTCGTCCTGATTCGCTACCAAGCCATAGAGCGTTCGGCCGCACGGGTCTGTTGTCACCGGAAATGTCTTCGCGATGTTCACCGCTACAGGGTTTAGTAGATTCGCCGGAATCTTGTTGTCCACGAATCCAAGAGTGGCCGGTAACGTTTTCGCCGTACCGTTGTTGCACTGCGCTGACGCCAGTGTGGTGAAATCACCCTGAAGCGACTGCGGTGTTGGAATAAACGCGGTGTTCTGAACACCATCGGATCGAAGAGAAGTCCGCTGATAACCACCGAAGAAAAACATCTTGTCCTTCTTGATGGGACCGCCAATCACTCCTCCAAACTGATTCCGCTTGTATGTGTCCCGCGTTGAGGCGAAAGCGTCGCGTGCATTGAAGAGATAGTTACGCACGAATTCGAATGCCGTGCCGTGCAATTGGTTGCTGCCCGATCGCGTCACGGCATTCACTGCGGCCGTCGCATGGAATCCATACTGCGCCTGCATCGCACTGGTCTCGACTTTGAATTCCTGCAGCGCATCAGGAAATGGCAGCGGCATGCTGAGGCTGTTGTATGGATCCTGCCATAGCGAGCCGTCCAGCAAATAAGAGACACCGTCGCCATTGCCGCCCGCCACCGAAACCACCACGGTGGGATAGTTTCGAATGGAGTTCATCGATCCGATGCCGGGCGCTACTGCCATGCCGGCGAGGAAAATCAATTCGTGAGGATCGCGGCCATTGAGCGGGAGTTCCGCGACCTCCTGGTTGTTGACGACTTGTCCGATACCGGTGGCCTGCGTTTGCACGAGGGCGGCGTTGGCTTGAACTTCAACTTGTTCGGAAACTTGTCCGACCTGCATCGTCACAGGGATCGTCGGACTGTCATTGATCTGCAACACAATTCCCATCTGAATATAGGTTCGAAAACCCGGCAGTGTTGCTTCGAGCACGTAGGGTCCGATCGGCAAACTTGGTAGAACATAGCTGCCGGTCTCATTTGAAACAGTTGATCTCTTCCCGCCTGTGGCGGTTTGAGTCACAGTGATTTCGACACCAGGTAGAACGGCTCCGCTCGGATCTTTGACCGTTCCGATGATTTGGGCAGTATTCTGCGCCCACGCGGCAGTTGCGATTACAAGAATCAAAACGCCGGCAAACGCGCATCGACAAAAGCGAGTCACTCTCCACCTCCGTTGAAAAACGAATTTGGGATCTGTGTTGCTTCCTCTCAGGCGAACTAAGTTGCAAAGTGCTTGTGGCTGCCGGATACACTACTGCCCATTTCAATGGGCGTCAAGCTTGGTGCGGTTATGCGAAGCAGTTGATATCTATTGAGCCGGCTGTCGTTCTTTGCAGATTTCAACGATGCAAATCGAGTCGACAACGCGATTCGCAGGTGGGACGGAAATACCGCGCTCGATCATTAGCTTTCGGAGGAATGTAGCCGTTTCCGGCCGATTGACGGCGGATTGAACGCCGACGCGCACTAACCCATCAGCATAATCGAGCGCTTGCCACGTGTGCCCCGCATTGATCGAGACGCTGGTGTCGGTATCTCGGCTGCCGCGATCTCTCGTCTCGAGCTTTGCGCCGTGATCGACGAGGATCTGCACGACATCGTTTCTGCCCTTGAGTGCAGCGCCCATCAATGGTGTGCGGCCGTCTTTATTAGCAGAATTCGGATCCAGACCGAGTTCTAGAAGCATCTTCACAGCTTCGTAGTTGTCCTTCACCGAATGTTCGTACGTGACTCCTTCAACCCAACCGATTCCGGCAGCAGTCGAGAGCGCGGTGTCTCCGAAGTCCGTCGCAAGCTTGGGATCGGCGCCATGCGATAGGAGAAGTTTCATCAGTTGGACGTCGCCGGATTGAGCTGCGCGGACAAAAGGTGTTGCGCCGGATTCGAAAAACCACTGCATCGTGAAAATCGTTCGCGTTAGCGTGTCGTCTTTACAGCGGACGTTGGGATTCGCGCCATGATCCAGAAGGATTCGGATGAAGTCGAGATGATCCATGTCCGGCTTCGGCACAGGAAAATCTCCGCCTTCGATGTTTCGGTTGTCCGTTGCTAAGTAGAGCGGCGTCCAGCCACCTTTATTTGTCAGATTCACATCCGCGCCGTTTTCGACGAGCCAGGTTGCGAGCTTGTAATGTCTGTTGTTCGCTGCGGTCAGTAGTGGAGTCCATCCGTATTCCGTCGTTTGATCGATGTCAGCGCCTGCCGCGATAAGCAGTTTCGTCGATTCCAAATCGCCCTCGCGAGCGGCAAAGGTCAGCGCGGTCAATCCACCGCCGCCCCGACCTACCAAGCCTGCAACGATGACGTCGGAGTCGTTAGCGGTTGCTTGAGCATCTGCAAGCTGCTGGCGTACGAGTCGGTCAAGCTCTTCGACATCTTTGCCTGCAGCGGCGAGCTGTGGCTTAACGAAGTCCAGCTTTCCAGCACAGTGGGATCCGAAGCTTGGAATTCACGTGACTTGAAGTCGCGGCCGCACTGACCCTATAGTGAGTCGTATTAATTTAAATCATACCAACATGGTCAAATAAAACGAAAGGCTCAGTCGAAAGACTGGGCCTTTCGTTTTAATCTGATCGGCACGTAAGAGGTTCCAACTTTCACCATA